>Ga0194063_10003039_pt1 | contig 10139 bp, 7 predicted proteins | sample SepL3720m_MetaG_FD_155459 | JGI IMG/M metagenome (GOLD analysis project Ga0194063, IMG submission 155459) | Anoxic zone freshwater microbial communities from boreal shield lake in IISD Experimental Lakes Area, Ontario, Canada - Sep2016-L373-20m | ecosystem: Environmental > Aquatic > Freshwater >...
CTGTCGAACTGACGGAAGACCACGATCTCGTCCAAGCGGTTAAGGAATTCAGGCTTAAAGAGGCGGCGGACCTCTTCAAGCATCCGGGTCTTGAGGGTCTCGTAGTCCATGGCCGACCCCGACTCCGTGAAACCAAGTCCTCCCTTGCGGATGAAATCGGAACCCAGGTTGGTTGTCAGGATGATTACAGTATTCCGGAAGTCCACATGACGGCCATTGCTGTCGGTCAACCGCCCCTCCTCCATGATCTGGAGCAGCATATGCATGACATCCGGATGCGCTTTCTCAATTTCATCAAACAGGACGACGGAATAAGGTCGGCGCCGGACTTTCTCGGTCAGTTGCCCGCCTTCATCGTAACCCACATACCCCGGCGGGGATCCCACCAGGCGGGAAACCGTGAACTTTTCCATGTACTCGGACATATCCAGCTGGATCAGCGCATTGGCGTCGTCAAACATGAACTCCGCCAGGGATTTTGCCAGCAGGGTTTTTCCAACCCCGGTGGGGCCGAGAAACACAAACGAACCGATCGGGCGGCGCGGATCCTTCAGGTCGGCCCGGGAACGGCGGAGTGCCTTGGAGATGGTGACGATCGCCTCCCTCTGGCCAATCACCGTCTTCTCGAGTTCCTCCTCCATATTCAGCAATCGGGCCAGTTCCTTGCCTTCCATCTTCTTGAGTGGAACCCCGGTCCACTTCGAAATCACGGACATGACATCCTCGTCGGAGACCTTGATCTTTTTCTTCTTCCCGGCCTCCTGCCATTTCTTGACCGTTTCATCCAGAGCCTCGCGTTCGCGTTTTTCCTGGTCCCGGAAGCGGGCGGCATCCTCGAATTTCTGACCCTTGATGGCGGCTTCCTTCTGGAGCCTGATCACCTCGATGGCCTGCTCCTTCTTGCGAAGTTCGGGGGATCTTGTCGTTGCCTGGATGCGGGCGCGGGCGCCGGCCTCGTCAATGGTGTCAATGGCCTTGTCGGGAAGATGGCGCCCGGTCAGATAGCGGTCGGTCAGACGGGCCGCCGCCTCAATGGCATCATCGGTGATCCTGACATTATGGTGTTCCTCGTACTTGTGCCGTATCCCCTTTAGAATGCGGATGGTATCGGTCACGCTGGGCTCGTTGACGGTGACCGTCTGGAAGCGGCGCTCCAAGGCGCCATCTTTTTCAATGTATTTCCGGTATTCATCCAGCGTGGTGGCGCCGACACATTGGAGTTCTCCGCGGGCCAGGGCCGGCTTGAGGATGTTGGACGCATCCATGGTTCCCTCGGCCGACCCCGCACCGACCAGGGTATGGATTTCATCCACGAAGAGAATGACGTTGCCGTTGCGCTTGATCTCATCCATGACGGCCTTAATGCGCTCCTCGAACTGGCCGCGATACTTGGTTCCCGCGATCATCAGGGCAAGATCCAGAGCAATCACGCGCTTGTTGCGCAAATTCTCCGGGACCAATCCATCAATGATCACCTGGGCAAGCCCCTCGACAATGGCTGTTTTTCCTACCCCGGCCTCGCCCAGTAAAACAGCATTGTTCTTGGTGCGCCGGCACAGGATTTGAATGCAGCGTTCCAGTTCCGACTCCCGTCCTATCATCGGATCGATAGCCCCTTTGCGGGCGAGTTCCGTCAAATCACGACCGAAAGCGTTCAGGGCCGGGGTCTTCGGCTTCTCGCCCGGACTCCCCTTCTGCCCGGACTGGGGTTCTGGCGCGGGAGCCTGGTCCTCCGGGTCGAAATTCGGATCCAGTTCCTTCATGATCTCAGTACGGGTGGTCTCGAAGTTGATATTGAGATTGCGGAGCACCTGGGCGGCGACACCCTCCCCTTCTCGCAACAGGCCGAGCAGAATGTGTTCGGTTCCTACATATGTGTGGTTCAGGGTGCGGGCTTCCGCCGATGCCAGTTGGAGAACCTTCTTGGCGCGGGGCGTAAAGGGAACATTTCCCGCCGTCTTGGTTTCCGGCCCCTGCCCAACGGCCTTCTCGACTTCCATGCGGAGGGTTTCGAGGGAAATCCCCATCCGCTCCAAGACCGAAACAGCCACCCCCTGACCGAGAGCAACCAGTCCGAGCAAAAGATGCTCGGTTCCGACATACGAATGATTGAACCGATCCGCCTCCGCCCGCGCCAGTTGAATGACCTGCTGGGCCCGTGGCGTATAGTTGCCTGAATTATCCATAACCTCACCTTTATCAACGTGTTGCGCTACCTAGCCTTGAACCGTTGCCTGACGGATGGTTTCCCGCACCAAGCGGGCGCGCACCTGATCGCGTTCATCGGGTTGAATGGCGCGACCTTCCGACTTTTGCAGATGTCCCGGCAGGGTAAACAGCATCAACCGATTCACTTCTGCTATATCCAAGTTATTAATCATACCAACTTCGCATCCCAAACGCAATGCGGACAGCATATCCAGAACCTCCTGCGATCCGAGGACATGCGCATGGCACAACACCCCGTAGGCGCGGCCTACAAAATCCTGCACATAAGCCTCACGGCTCTCCAACAGACGGGCCCGTGCATTCGTTTCGTGTTCGGCAACCTCGCTGACAATCTGGGTCAACCGGCCGATAATCACGGACTCCGACTCGCCCAGCGTCACCTGATTGGAAATCTGAAACATATTCCCGGACGCCTCCGTCCCCTCGCCATGCAGTCCCCGGACGGCAAGCCCGATTTTGGTCAGCCCCTTGATGATCGGATCAATCTCATTCATCAGGCGAAGCCCGGGCACATGAAGCATGACGCTGGCCCGCAACCCGGTTCCCACATTCGTCGGGCAGGCGGTCAGATACCCGAGTGTCGGCGAATAGGCGAAGGGCAGTTGCTTTTCCAGTTCATTGTCCAATGCCGTGATGTCCTCCCATAGTTCCGGCAGGTGGAACCCGGGACGCATGGACTGCAGGCGGAGGTGATCCTCTTCGTTCACCATGACAACCATTCTCTCGTCATGCCTTACCACCACGCCGCTTCCCGCGTCTTTGCGGGCCAGGTCGTTGCTGATCAGGTGGCGTTCCCGTAAAAACTCGCGGTCCACGGCAGAAAGGCCGGCCATATCGATCACCAGATGCGGCGCCAAGGAAGGGAGTTCCGGAAGACATTTCCAAATCCTCGACTGGATCTGGACGCATTCCTCCTCCCCGGCCCACCCCGGAAATGCCAGTCCCTCGATGTTGCGGGCAAGCCGGATCCGGCTGCTGACAATGATTCCCGATTCATTCCCCGAGGCCAGCCAGGCCCCCGGACGATGCAGCAAATCATCCACCTTCATTGCCGGCCTCCCTCAACTGATCCCTCAGCAGGGCGGCCTCTTCGTAGTGTTCAGCCAGGATGGCGGCCTCCAGTGCTTTGCGCAATGCCACCAGCCGGCCTTCTTGTTCCAGGCTTTGGCGCCGGGATTCCGGAACCTTGCCGACATGACGCGGTCCCTTGTGCATGGCGGCCAGCATGGGGGCCAGTTCCGCCCCGAAAGATTCGTAGCAACGGGGACACCCCAGTCGCGCATTTTTCTTGAAATCCCGACCGCGCATGTGGCAGTGGGCACAGCTCTTGCCCCCCCCCTTGCCCTCTTCGGAGGTTTCGGATTCCGCGGTTCCCATCCCGAAAAGAATTTCAGGAATCGAAATGACGCTTTGCACATTCATCCCGTTTTCCTCGGCACAATCCTCGCAAAAATGAAGTTCGCGGGTCTGACCGTTGATCATCTGGGTAAGATGAATGGTCGCCTCATGCTGCTGGCAACATTCGCAAAGCATACGCCCTCCCCATTCACGACTGGCCTTCCAAGACCGGGTACCGGATCCACAACGGAGCCTGATGGCCTCGTTTTTCGGGCGTTTTTGTACCCCGCCCCTGACCGCCCGTCAATGGTTTTCCGTGAGCCCGGTTGTTTATACAGGATTTGCGGCACGGAATATGATAGAGAGGGAAACGATGAATCTCATGAAGCGCCATCTCCCCTCAAGGATCGAGGTCTGGTACCCCCTGATCATCCTTGCCGCCGGCTGGTTGGCCTACTCGAACAGTTTTGCCTGTCCCTTCCTGTTTGACGATGCCGGCGTCATCACCGATAACCCCCATATATTCCATCTTTGGCCGCCTTGGAAAGCCGTGCTCGCTCCCACGCGGTTTGTGGCGGATTACTCCTTCGCTCTGAACCATACCTGGGCGGGGTTTTCGCCCGCTGAATACCGGTTGGTCAACATTCTGATCCACCTCGGTTCCGGGCTGGCGCTTTATGGGATCATGCGGCGCACCCTGCGGTTGCCGTGCTGGCATTCCCGCTTGGAGCAAAACGCCAACGAACTGGCCCTGACCACAGCCCTGATTTGGACGGTGCATCCGCTTCAGACGGAAAGTGTCACCTACATCGCCCAGCGGATCGAATCCCTGATGGGGCTATTCTTCCTGCTGACTTTCTATGCCTTCATCCGGGGTGCGACAGCGGGAAGCCGGTTCCTCTGGAAACCTGCCGCCGTCATCTTCTGCGCCCTCGGTATGGCCACCAAGGAAGTGATGATCACGGCGCCAGTCCTGCTGCTCGTTTATGATGGACTATTCATTTCGGACTCCTGGCGCGGCCCGTTGAAACGATGGCGATGGCATGCCACCCTTTTTGCCACATGGAGCATTGTTCTACTGTTGCTGCGCGCCTCCCTTCTACAGGCACAGGCGGAGCATGTCCCGCTGGTGGGAGCCGGAGCGGTTCGCTGGGAATATGCGCTGACCCAGCTTAATGTGCTGATTCACTATTTGAAGCTTTCCGTGGTTCCTTATCCGCTCTGCTTCGATTACCGGTGGCCGCTGGTCGAGTCTCCCTTTGACGCCCTTTGGCCGGGGATCTTGACAATACTGTTTGCGCTGGGAACACTTTGGGCCTTGTGGAAACGAACCTGGATCGGGTTCGTTGGCGCCTGGTTCTTCGTCATACTGGCGCCCACTTCAAGTCTCAATCCCCTTCCTGATGCGGCTTTCGAGCACCGCATGTATCTTCCCCTGGCAGGCGTTATCGCCGGGCTTGTCGGTCTTGTTGCGGCCGGGATTCACCACTCGCGGCTCCCGACCCGGACACAACGGGTTGCCGGATTCCTGTTATTGATCACGGTGGCAGGTCTGTTCACCACCCTCACCCTGGCCAGGAACAGGCTCTACCTGACCGAGGAGGGTATGTGGCGGGATGTTATCAAAAGAAGACCGGAAAATTACCGGTCCTATATTTCACTTTCATCGGCATTGCTGGACAAGGAGCAATATGCCGAGTCCAGCACCCTCTGCAGTAATCTGTTGAGTCGTCTTCCGCCCTTTGAAAAGGTGTCCCGTGATGAGATAGAACGAACCCATTACCATCCCGGACGCCCCCCTGTTCACATGTATTATGCCATGGCGCATAACAACCTGGGATTGGTTGCGATGGCTCTGAACCAGTCAGCCCAGGCCAAACAGCATTATCAGGAGGCCCTGCGCGTTTTCCCGGCAGGGTTCTGGGCGCACCGCAATCTGGGTCTGGCGTTTTACCTGGAGACCCGTGTGGATGAGGCCGTCACGGAATGGAACCAGGCCTCGGCGTGGAACCCCAAGGATAGTCGTACCCATGCCTATCTGGGTCTGGCGCTTTCCGGAAAAGGCCAGTACAAGGCGGCGGAAGGGCATTATCGGGAAGCCGTCAGACTTAAGGAAGACTTCCTGTTTGCCCGGTCTCAATGGGCCTGGCTGCTGGCCACCTGTCCCTCCCATGACGTCCGCGACGGACAGCTCGCCCTGAGTGTGGCCTTGCCCCTTTTAGAGGGTTCGGCGGGAAGTAGTTCAAGGGCGCTTGACGTGGTCGCCGCCGCGTATGCGGAGACGGGCGATTTCTCAAATGCCGTGCGCTATGCCCAGGAGGCACTCTCAGTGGCGGGCGAACCGCCGGCCAACCCGAGCCATTCAACCGGGGAAATCTCCCGGGATTACACGACCGAGGATCTGCGCTACAGGCTGGATCTTTATCGCAAACAGACCCCCTGCCGCTCACCCAAATAAAAAACCGCCGCCCCTTTGAAGGACGACGGTTTTCTTTAGCTTAAACGATGGTGATTAGTTCGCCAACGCATGCCCGGAGATGTTACAGACCGCATTGGTGCCAATCACACCAAACGCAACCGTGCCACCCGCCGGACAGTTCGTCACTGCGGTGGGATTCTTGACATAGGCCATGACTTCATCCGTCACAGCTGTAACACCCGTATCCTTCTTCATGGCCAAGGCCCACTGTTCCTTGCCGGCTTCGATCTGGCGCAGGTTATTGATACAGGCATTCTGCTGCGACTGAGTTCTCGCCTTCATGAAAGAAGGGATGGCGATTGCCGCCAACAACCCGATAATCGCAACCACAATCATGATCTCAACCAATGTAAACCCCTGCTTCATCTGTTTCATTCTATGCTCCTTCATTGTTTTCTTTTTTATTCCTACCACTACCCATAACCTCATACCACAGTATGAATATATAGCAGACATAATGCCAACTGGCAAGAAACAAGGCAAAACGAATTATTTCACGTTCTTAAGAGGTGTTTCCTTGATGTTGCGGATGATTTCCTACCCATTATTCTCGCTTCTAATAACGCTCTCATTCCTGAATCTGACAAAGCTACGCCCCAACTAAAGCAGCACAACCCGTCAACTGGGTTGTGCTGCAGACGTCCACATCGGCTGTAATTAATTCGCGAGGGCATGCAAGGCCACAGTGCAGGTGGCATTGGTGCCAACGACGCCATACACTACGGTTCCGCCGGAAGGGCAGTTCGTGCTAGCCGACGGATTCTTCAGATAGGCCATCACTTCCGTCGTTACGGCCGTGGCGCCCGTACTCTTCTTTTGCTCCAAGGCCCACTGCTCCTTGCCCGCCTCGATCTGGCGCAGGTTGTTGATGCAGGCATTCTGTTGCGACTGCGTCCTGGCCTTCATAAAGGACGGTATGGCAATGGACGCCAAAAGTCCGATGATCGCGACCACGATCATGATTTCAACCAACGTAAACCCCTGTTTCATTTGTTTCATTTGTTTCATTTGTATTCTCTCTCTTAATGGTTTCTATTACTGCATCCTCTTCACAAAGACATGAACAAGCATCATTTATGCCAACTCGGCTCAAACCTTCACGTCTTCTGTTCCCCGTCTGTCGGTTCCCCGGGAAGTTTACGATACAAGGTGGCCAGACTGATCTTAAGGGCTTTGGCCGCTTTTTCCTTGTCCCCCTTGGTCATGGCGAGAACCTGTTCCAGGTACTCCTTCTCGCGGTCACGCAAAAAGGCCTTGAGGGACTTATTGCGGTAGTCGGCATCACTGGCCGATCCTGTGGCTGAACGTTCCGCCACCTTGGCCTGATTGAGTATGCGGGGAGGCAAAACATCCGGGGTGATGACATTGTTTTGCGCGAATGTAATCGCATGCTTGATCGCATTCTGAAGCTCACGCACATTGCCGGGCCAGGAGTAACGTTCAAACAGCTCTTTGATTTCAGGTGTCAATTTAGGCAGTTCGCGGCCTTCTCCAAGTTCGTGCTGCAGCACATGATACACCAGCGGAAGAATATCCTCCTGCCGCTCACGCAACGGCTTGATCTCGATCGGGATCACGCTCAACCGGTAGTAAAGGTCTTCCCTGAAAGTCCCCTGCTGGATCATGACTTCCAGACTCGTATTCGTCGCCGCAATCACCCGCACATCCACGGAAATGTCTTCATTCCCCCCAACGCGCCGGATTTCCTTCTCCTGAAGAACACGAAGGAGTTTCCCTTGAATGCCTAGTGGCATGGAGGAGATTTCGTCCAGAAATAACGTCCCCCCGCTGGCCGCCTCAAAAAGACCTTCCTTATTGGCTGTTGCTCCCGTGAAGGACCCCTTCATATGGCCAAACATCTCGGATTCAAGAAGGGCTTCCGGAAGCGCCGCGCAGTTGACGGCCAGGAATCTCTTGTCCTTGCGCTTGCTGTTAACATGAATGGCCTTGGCTACCAGCTCCTTGCCTGTTCCACTTTCCCCGGTGATCAGTACCGTGGTATCGGCGGGCGCCACGCGACGGATCATTTCGCAGACATTGCGCATCGCGGGGCTCTCAGCGACAATGTTTTCAAATTTGTACCGCCCGATCAGCTCTTCCTTGAGTTCCACATTCTCAGAAAGCGCCCGGCTGTATTCCAACGCCCGTTGTATGGTGATCAGAAGTTCATCCATCTTGAAGGGTTTGGTGACATAGTCGAAGGTGCCAAGTTTCATGGCCTCGATCGCAGTCTCGACCGAACCGTAAGCCGTCAGGATAATCACCGGCATCGTCGCCCTCACCTGTTTGGCAATTCTGAGAAGCTCGATGCCGTTGATCGGTGTCATCCTGATATCCGTGATCATGAGATCAAAGGTCTCCGCACGGAGAATATCGGGAACCTTGGAACTGTCCTGCACTGACGAAACCACATACCCCTCTGTTTTCAAAAGGGTATTGAGCAGACTCAGCATTCGTGGCTCATCATCAATCAGGAGAATTTTTGCGCTCATGACAGAACCTCGCCTCAGTCCGTAATGTTCCTGGACCAGCGCGAATTATAGGGAACCCCGCCACCAAAACAATAAGAATTCTCATTTTTAACAATCCGAGGGCAGGAAACTCCAAAATATTGGATTATTCCAAAAAATACAGAATTTGTCGGGACAACCGCTTGGAAAGAACAACTCGTCAAGTTGTCACGTTGTCAGAACTTCGAGAATCTGGGCGGCGTTTTGCGACTGAAGGATCCTCTCTCGCTTATCGGGATCATTCAACACCTGGCTGATTTCAGAGAGAAACTGGATATGGGGCCCTGTGCGACTGATGGAGGAAATGGTCATAATGAAAATCGTTGAGGGCTTTCCATCCATGGAACCGAAGTCAACGCCTTCCTTCTTGAGCGCCATGGCCGTGACCAGTTTATCAACGGTATCCGTCTTCCCGTGGGGGATGGCAATTCCGTGCTGCATGCCTGTAGACATCTTTTGCTCGCGCTCAAGGACCACCCGCAGGGCTTCATCCCGATCCTTGATTCTGCCACGCTCCACCAGAAGATCGACCATCTCCCGGATAATCTCTTCCTTGGTCGTACCTTTCAGGTTGAAAATAATGGTGTCTTCAGACAGTAACTTCTTCAAATTCATGCCACATTCCCTCAAAAAACTGGCCAATAACTATCACATCATGCCGCTATTGCGAGCTATTTCTTGTGTTTTCACGAAGACTGTGTCCCGGCCCTTTTCCGACCGTCCTTCCTAAACGGGCAACCCGCTTCTTCACACAGGCTGCACACATTCCACCATCCTCGTCCACACACGGTTTTCCGGGATAAAGCTGATAGAGAGCTCGGTACTTTGGGGGCGTGAAATTAGGCATGAAGACATTGGCCCCACGGGTCAGGACCAGATCTCGCCCTCCTTCGCATAACGCATCAAAGGCCGTGGTTGCCGGAATATGAGCGCGGGGATTGAGCAACCTGAGGATGGCGATCGTCTTGAAATAGAGTTCACGGTCTTCCAGAACCGCGCCACCCCCCAGAGGCGTTTCGGGATGGGACAGGAAGGGACCGCACCCGATCATGTCAAGATCCAGCAGGGTCGTGAAAAGAATATCACGGGCAAGCGTTCCCAGAGTACCACCCGGCAATCCGATCATGAACCCGCTACCCGCCTGGAGCCCGGCTCTCCGCAAGTTCCTCACGCACTGCATCCGCTCCTCGAACACATCGTCAGGATGTATACGGTCAAATAGCGTCCGGTCTGACGTCTCAAACCGGAGCAGATACCGGTCACACCCCGCCTCCCTGAATTGAACAAGTTCCTCGATCGATCTCTCGCCGACGGATAAGGTGACGGCCACACCGGCCTGTCGACGGATCGCGCGGATGATCTCGCTCAACCGCCCGGCCGTAAACCACGGATCCTCACCCGATTGCAGCACCACTGTCGTGGCACCGGATTGTCCTACCTCGCAGGCCGTCTTAACAATCTCTTCCACCCCCATGCGGTACCGCTCCACCTTCCGGTTGGGACCCCGGATGCCGCAATAATCGCAGCTCTTGCGGCAGTAGTTTGAGAACTCAATGATGCCCCGCAAATGGACCTCATCGCCA
>Ga0194063_10003040_pt1 | contig 10137 bp, 8 predicted proteins | sample SepL3720m_MetaG_FD_155459 | JGI IMG/M metagenome (GOLD analysis project Ga0194063, IMG submission 155459) | Anoxic zone freshwater microbial communities from boreal shield lake in IISD Experimental Lakes Area, Ontario, Canada - Sep2016-L373-20m | ecosystem: Environmental > Aquatic > Freshwater >...
GTCGTACGTCATCCAGTCGTGACAGTGGATCACATCCGGATTGATTTTCTCGGTCACTGCCACACTGGTCTCGGTGAAGAGATGAACGGCGTGCCCCAGATCATCTCCGTACATGTGCATCGTTTCCCGCGGGATGGAGACGATGCGTTCTGCGAAAGATTCCTCCGAGTCGTACGGAAGCAGCATGCTCTGGATCTGGATCATTTCGACGTGCTCTTTCGTCGGAAAACGGATATCCACTTCGTTCACTTCCTCCGCTCCGGAGAATGGCAGTACGAGCGTCACCTTCACATTGTTTTTGAGAAGTCCCCGGACGAGTCCCTGGCACGCAACCCCCAAACCTCCCAGACAACGTGGGGGGTATTCCCAGCCGAACATGAGCGTATGTAAGGACATGATGTGTGTGTTTTCTCCGCGCGTGTGCGGTAAATCTCACCATTATAGCAGAAAATGGGGTTCTGGTGAAGGGGTTTCATGACGAGGTTTTAGACGATGGAAAGAGGTCAGAGAAGCCTGATAGGTTGTTATGAATAGACCTATCTGGCTTCTATAACTTCTATCGCTTCTCAATCCTCATTCACTCACCGTCTCATTCAGCGCTAGCACATGCCCTTTCAGCGTCTGGATGACCACATCGAGGTCTTCATTTACGAGGATATGATCGAAGAGATGGCGCGAATCGTTGAGGAACTTGATATCGGTACGGGCGTTCTCGAGCAATGACTTCATCTGCTCTTCGCTGTCGCGCCCGCGGGAGCGGAGGCGGTGGAGGAGGGAGCTCAGCATCATACGTTTGCTCCTGCCGGGAGGGAGCAGTCCACAGGAGAGGATGGATCGGCGTCCGAAGCTGCGGGCGAGGCCTTCCAGGAGGCGCATCTCTGTGACGACGACGGGGATCTTTCCCTTGTTCCAGATGGCAGAGATCGCGGATGAGCGGTAGCCGAAAAAATGTTGGTCGTTCGATGGTGCTCGACGTGGAGTTTCGAATGCGGCGACCCGGGTCCAGGCGATGATGTCGCCGGATCGCTGCAGACGTTCGAATTCTTTCAGGCTCACGAATTCATACTCACGGTCATCATCGGTTCCGCGGGCAAGGCGCGTTGTCACCACCGGAACTTTCTCCGTAAAATCGATGAGGACATGCGTGAGCAGATTGCGGACGGTCTTTTTCCCCACACCCGAAGGACCGGAGAGCGCGAGAATGTATCCCGGAAATGCCTGGATCTTCGCGTGTTTTGAGACTTGGACAGTGACTTCGTAGGCTGTGTCGTAGAGACGCAATCCTTGCTCGTTGATGCGCGAGAGCTGGAGGCGCGGGAGGACATTCATGCCGATCATCGGCTGTCGGTCATTCGTTGCGATGAGGGGAGCGAGAACGTGTTTCCCATTCTGGAGCTCGATGAGGCCGATGATGCGCGAGGCCTGCGGGAAGCCCTTCGGAGGATGCGTGATCGTCGTGAACGAGAGGATGACGCCGGGGAGATGACGTTCATGGTGCTGACGTGAGTGACGGTGCGCGACGGCGGGTGAGTCAGGTAATTTCATGGTATCAATGAGAAATTTAAGTAGAGCATGTCATGGTGAGCCGTGTCGAACCATGACATACGCCAAATTTTCATAGTTCGACACGGCTCACTATGACAATTCGGCTGCGATTGAGAGTAATTATGCATCATGTTCGAGGAGGTGAATGCAGCAGGTGGCACCGGCGCCGCCGAAGTTGTGCGTCATGCCATAGCGCTTTCCGGACGCGGTGAGTTGCTTACTGATATCGATGATCTGCTTTACGCCGGTGGCAGCCACGGGATGTCCGCATGCCTTCAGTCCACCGCTGCCGTTCACGGTCATCGCTTCTTCTTGCTCATACCATCGGATACCTGAACCGGGCTCTGCGAAGCCGAGATCCTCCAGTGCCAGGAGTGCTGCTATCGAGAAGCAGTCGTGGAGTTCGAGATGGGCGATATCTTGGAGTTCGATTCCCGCTTCTTCGAGGGTTCGCGAGACAGCATCCTTGGTTGCACCGAACGATGTGATGGTCGGACGGTCCGCAATGGAGAGGGTGTCGGTGGTGAGTTGAGATGCAGCGATGCGGAGGGGGCTTCTGTGCTTCGTCGAAAGAATGCAGGCGGCCGCTCCGTCACTTACCGGTGAACAGTCCAGGAGGCGCAGCGGGTCGGCGATGATGGAACTGCGGCCTATTTGTTCCGGCGTCATCTCCGCTCTGAACTGCGCGAAGGGATTTTGGATCGCATTGTGGTGGTGCCGTGCGCTGACGAGATTGAGCTGTGACCTCGTGAGTCCGTACTCATGCATGTAGCGCTTGGCGACAAGGCCGAAGAGTCCGGGAAACGTGAGTCCGGCAGTGGCATCCGCTTCGCTATCCGCAGCACCCATGAGGGCCGCGGCGATTTCCTCCGTCGAGGCATCGGTCATCTTCTCCGCACCGAGGACGAGGATCGTTTCCGCTTTTCCGCTTTCGAGCAGTGCACACGCAGTATGCAGTGCAACAGATCCCGATGCGCAGGCGGCTTCTACCCGAATGGCCGGGGGACGATGTGGCAATAATGAAGATGCGAGAGCTCCCAGCTGTGCCTGTCCGTTCACCGCCTCGCCGAGCATATTGGCGACGACGACGAAATCGATATCGAGCGCTGAGCACGGGGCGTTGTCGAGGGCGGCATCCACGGCTTCCGCCATCAAGTTGCGGAGGCTTTTCTCCCACCATTCCCCGAACTTCGTCTGGCCGGAAGCTATGAGGCTGATTTCGGATCTCATCTTAGTAGCGGCAGTCTACTCAACATTCGGTTTTCGGTGAAGCAAATGAGATACGAATTGTTTCATTGTTGGATTGTTTCATTGTTTGGCTGTAGAGAGCTTCCCAAAGCGCTTTGCGAACAATGAAAGAATGAAACAATTTAGCCATTTGTTTCGTATCCTTGCCGATATTCCCCATACGTCAAATACTGCAGTGGTCGAGTGTCGGGCGGTAACGGTTTCCCATCCCGTTGCATCGTGAGGAGGAAGGCATCGGATCCCGCTCCGGAACCGTAGGAAATCAGGAGGATTTTCTGTCCTTTCTTCGCCTTCTCCAGGACGAAGGTGAGCCCGAGCGGAGAGCAGGCGCTGTAGGTGTTGCCGATAGTCGGGACGATGAATCCGAGCTCCATTTGCTCCTTGGTGATGCCGAATTCCTTTGCGATTTTCTGGGGGAACTTGGCGTTGGGCATGTGGAGTACGACGTGGTCTACATCTTCGAGCTTCGCCTTCGTCAGTGCCAGAATTCCATTGAACGCTTCGCGAACGTGGAGGAAGTAGCCCGGTTCTCCGGTGAAGCGTCCGGCATGCTCGGGATACGGTTCTTCCGCTGCTCGCCAGAAGTCCGGCGTATCCGTCGTGAAGGAGAGGGTGGCTTCGATACGGGCGAGAGCCTTGGGATCATCCTCGGGTCCGATAATGAATGCGGCAGCCCCAGCGGCTGCTGTGTACTCCAGCGCATCTCCGGGTTTGCTCTGTGCCTTGTCCGTTCCGATGGCCAAGCCATAGTGCACTTGCCCGGATCGGACGAAGGCGTCGATGATCTGCATTCCGGCAGTTCCAGCTTTGCAGGCGAATTCCAAATCCGCAGAGAAGGAGAAAGGGTGGAGCGCGAGTGCGGAGGCGATCATGCCGCTCGTCGGTTTCACAGCGTAGGGATGGCTTTCTGATCCGACGAATGATGCGGAGATCTGGGAGGAGGGGATGCCCGAGAGGGCGATAGCCTGTGTGCCCGCTTCGAAGGCGAGGGTGAAGCTGTCCTCATTCGCTCCGGCGATTGCCTTTTCTTTCACGCCGAGTCCTCCGATGATTTCCTGCGGATCGCGGTTCCAGTGCATGGCGATTTCCTCCGTCGTGATGCGCTTGGATGGGATGTAGCGGCCGAAGGAGAGTATGGAGGAGAGGGGCATGTGCAGATGTTGTGCGCATTACGGATGCGCAGTCAAGCGGACGTCGCGTCCGTAATTGTCGGATCAAGACGGGCACGATGCCCGCTGGACTGCGTTTCCGAGAAACGCAGGACTTCTTTTTCGCTCTTCCACCGCCACTTCCATTCTCTGAATCCTGCGTATTCCGGATTACTCCAAGTGTACTCAATTGCATGCCGCAGCTCATCAGTATTCCTGATGAGGTGATCGTAGTTGTCTTCGCACCAAAATGATCCTGAGCGATTTAGATAGGCATTAGCTTCTTTGGCGGAGAATACTTTCCAGGAACGGACGATAGAAGTCAGCTTCATTCCGGGGAACGGCTTTACAACGATGTGAACGTGGTTTGGCATGATGCACCACGCGAAAAGCTTGTAGCGCTTATCTTCAAAGAATCGGAGAGCATTGGCGACGGTGTTAGCGACAAAGCCGTCTTTCAGCCAGCAGGCTCCGTAGCCATTGCGGAGAAATCGTTGGACAGATTCCCGTTGGAGACGGAGAAGCTCAAGGCGTTCGGGTGCCGATAGTGAGCGTTTTCTTTGACGAGCGCTTTCCTCGATATCCTGCCGTTCCAGAAGAATTTGTTCTCTTGTTTCCCGGGGAATTGAATCCACCAGCCGAAAACAGACTGCGTAGATACCGCCTTCTTTAGTCCAGTGCGGTAGGTATCGGCCGTGGTTCTTGATGATGGGCGGGGATTCCATGAGGGCGCTTATCCTATCACTTGTGCGGGCACGATGCCCGCAGGACTGCGTGTCCGAGACATGCAGAACGCTTCGCGAATCAATACACTTCCTTCAGGTAGCACTCTTCGCAATACACCACTTCCGGTCTTTCAGGCGCATACGTCGTCTCCATCTCCTTCCCGCATTTCCCGCACGGTCGGTTCCACAGTTTCGAAGGATTGCATGCGATACTCCTGCGTCTGCGGCGTTCATCCGGATGGATACGGGGGATTGGTAGAGGAACACTGCGATAGAATTCCAGCTCCTGCTTGGTGATGCGGAAGGGTCGTTTCGTATCTTCACACTCGACGGCCCAATTGATGATGTCGTCCGGGATTTCACTGATGCTGTCGGGCAGTTTGGAAGCGGGGATGAGCCGCTGCACTTTCAAGGTCTCTTCGGTGTGCTCCCTCCAGGACCAACCCCGCTTTTCCACTTCTTGCTCGGTCAGTGGGAAGTATTCCTGGGCGATCGTTTCGTTGTAGCCGAAAAGCGATAATTCAAAAGGAAAGAATTCTCCCCATTCCTTGGTCGCCATCATGTGGCCCGCGATCTTCGATGCCAGTCTGCCATATTCTTCTTCGGTGTATTGCTTGTTGAGGATGCAGAATTGTTTTCCGCGCAGCCCCTCACATCCGAAGCAGTCGCGGATGCCGAAGCAGTGGTCGCAGTAGGAGGAGCGCGAGGAGGAATTGCGGACTTTGGCGCAGAAGGTGAGTGCATAAAGATCTGCTCCGCAGCATTCGCACTCATAGAGGAGTGCGGCATTCTGCCCGTACTGATCCACGTCATAACTGTCCTCGCAGTTGGTGTAGAATCTTTCGCAGAATCGGCAGTCACGGGCCTGCTCTACATGGAAGGAATCGTGAACGTTCTGGCAGAAGTAGAGCTGGTCGCCACTCGTGTCTTCGTTCTGGTGTCCTTCGGTTGCGCGAACGAAGGAATTGCGAAAAAATTCTAATCCTTTCTCTCGCATGGACTCCAATGTTTGATACGATCCCGTCGGATATCTCTTCATGATTTTTTCATACTCCTCTTTGCTGTATTGCTTGTTCATGAAGCAGTTATTCTTGTTCACAAGATTTGTACAAAAAGCACACTCACTGCAGCCCATGCACCCTCGTAGGAACCATGAATTGTTACAGTTTCGGGAATTTTCCGAGAAGCGGACGTCATAGCAATTCCAGCAGTTGGTGCATTCGTAGCAGCGCTCTGAGTCATAGGTGTACAAACAGTCCACGAGGTTCTTGGACCGCTTGATGCCGACCGAGTACATGCAGTCCTCACAGAATGATGTGTGGAAGACGAGGTAGCAGTTCTTCAGGTAGCTCGCGTAGTTGATGTATTCCGAGTTCTCCAGTGTGTCGTAGGTCGTGGTGATGTTTGCCTGTGGGACGACACTGCGGAGTTCCTGAAATTGCTGGAAGAACGGTCGGGAAAAGTCGAAGTCCCGTCCGTACGACAGGGGATTCCACGCGTCCGACCACCAGACGGTGGCATGATAGACGGGGAACGGTGTTTCCGTGGGATAGCGAGACATCATCTCCTTCCCCGTCAGATCGCATTTCCGTTTCCATAGAGAATACATGTTCGCCTGAATGAGGCGTCGCTGCTTGCGGCAGTCCGGACAGAGGGTCGGTGAAGGGATCTGTGCCTTCTTCCCGGAAAAGATTGGCGAAACCTTGTCGTAGAAGGCGAGGTCGACGGGAGTGATATCGAAGGGCTGCTTACACCAGGAGTTGCGGCAGATATTAAGCATGTGGCTCAAGTGTACACCGTCATTCCCCCCTGTCTGAACCTTGATTAAAAGGATTGTAAGGATTTTCATGATTACTCCAATTAAGCGACATCAAGAGAATCTGTTAATCCTTTTTTATCAAGGTTCAGACAATGGTGAGTCGATCGTCGATGCTTATCTCCCCATCTCCTTATGCGCCTTTGCCAGCGTTCCGGTTGCCTGTGCAGCGAGGAGGGAGAGCTCGCCGGCAAGGACGGCAGCAGCGATTATTTCGGCGAGACGTTGCGGAGCGCATAGCGGATAGCGCATAGCGGATAGCTTTTCTGCGGTACCCAGAAGCAATTTGAGACACTGAGATTGTGCAGGAAGCGTCGTGCCTCCGCCACGAATACCTACGAGAATTGCCGGCAAATGGACGCTTATGCTCAAGCCTTCGAACTTTCCACTTTCATTTTTCATCTTTCCACTGACCGTCGTATCCGCCATCGATCCCTCCACGACATGTGCCGGGTCCTGTCCGGTTGCGAGGTACAGCGCGGCAATGATATTGGCGACATGCAGGTTTGCGCCGATGGCTCCAGCCAGTTTCGACCCGACTTCCAGTTTCGCCTTCGCGACTTCCAGGAGTTTCTCGGGAGTCGTTTTCAGGATGGTTTCGATGATAGAGGCAGGAATGGTCGCCTCCGCAGTTACTTCGTATCCTCGGCCTCGATCGTGTGTGCGCTGACTTGGCTTCTTGTCGCTATCCACATTCCCGGCGACGGTGATGAACTCCGCATCCAGTTCATCCGCCAGCCACGTGCCGATCGCCTGTGCTGCGATGGTCACCATGTTCATCCCCATCGCCTCACCGGTATCGCAGGAAATCGTGAGGAAGGTGTAGCCGTCGGCTTCGTCAATCTCATAGTTGAGGATCTTCAGGTGGTGGCTCGTCGCTTCGCCAATGGATTTCCATTGCTTAAAAGTTGCATCAATAGCTTTCCCGAACGTAGGACAGGAATGTTCCTGTCCTACGTTCTTTGCCATGGTGTACGATTGTGTATTCTTCGATTTCGGCTTCAGGACAAGCGAACGTGACATGCCATGGTAGATGGATTTGGTGAGAGCACCCCCCGAAACCTCCGAGAGGACTTTGCACCCCCGGTTCACACTCGCGACCAGTGCGCCCTCGGTGGTGGCGAGAGGAAGGTGGACGGTCGTCTTTTCACCATTGCTCAGAGTGATGGAAAGCGTCCCTGCATAGCCCACAGGAACGGGTACAGTGCCGAACATCTGCTCGCAGTTCTTCTCCTCCGCATGCCCGATGCGTCCCTCTTCCGTCGTGAGAAATGCGAGGTCGATGCCGAGTGCACGTTCGATGCGATTGCGTCGTTCGTTACACCGTTGGTGAGGAGTGATGTCGGGAGGGAGAGTGCGGAGATCCATGAATACAGTTTACTGGTTTTTGGTTTACTGGTTTACTGGTTTCATGGTTAATTCCACGAAAGTCACTGTTTCCGCTCCCGGCAAGCTCGTAGTCCTCGGCGATCATGCCGTGGTGTACGGTCATCCTGCGCTCGTCATGGCGGTGGGTCAACGCATGCGAGCGACGGCTGAACTGAGCGGAGAGCCGTTTTTAACACTTGATGCGCCGGATGTTGAAATTTTGAGTTATCGAAAGTCGCTGGATGATTTGGGTTCAGGTGAGATTCCAAAAGGTGCGAAGTCGGTGGAGTTTGCCGTACGTCGATTGTTCATTGATGGCATTTTGAAATCAGGAGTGACGGTACAGACGTCGTCGAAGTTCTCTGGCCAGTTCGGTTTCGGTTCTTCGGGAGCTTCTGCGGTGACGATTATTGCGGCTGTCTTTCAGCTCATTGATGGAATGATTGATCAGAGGAAAGTTTTCGATGTGGCAATGCAGAGTGTTCGGGATTCCGGTTCCACAGGGTCTGGTGTCGATCTGGCCGCGGCAGTCTACGGAGGTCTCGCGTACTTCATTACGGGTGGGAAGGTCATTGAACGTCTCAATGTTCCTGCTATGCATTTCGTGATCGGTTTCTCCGGTGTGAAGGTGGATACGGGAACGATCGTTGCCGAAGTGAAGGCGCGTGCTGATGAACAGCCGAAGTTGTATGACGGTTACTTCCGTTCGATTGGCGTATTGGTGGATGAAGGACGGAAGCTTGCGGAAGCCGGTGATCTTCGTGGGTTTGGGGAGGTGATGAATAGGAACCAGGATTTGCTCGAAGCGTTGGGCGTCGGCTCGGCGAAACTATCGGCGATGATCGAAGGAGCATGTGCGGGTGGGGCGCTGGGGGCGAAGATTTCGGGATCGGGGAAAGGGGATTGCATGATCGCGCTGTGTGAGAGCGATGCTATTCCGTCGGTGAGTACAGGGATTGCCGAAGCGGGAGGGCAGGTGATTGATGTTCCGTGTCTGGTAGAAGGACTGAGGCTGGAAAAATGAAAATGTCATGGTGAGCCCAGCCTGTGCTGAGCCGAGCCGAAGCATCGAACCATGACATTCCGAGAATGCAAATTTGTCGCAGTTCGACACGGCTCACTGTGACAAATTTGCTATCATCAAGACTGATTTCCGTATTTCATACATTTTTCCCATGAAAGCCACTGCCATCGCCTCACCGAATATCGCCTTCATCAAGTACATGGGGCGCAAGGATGAAGTTCTTCGTTTGCCCGAGAATGGCAGTATTTCGATGAATGTCAGTAATCTCCTCACGACGACGACGGTGGAGTTTGCCGAGCACTATGCCAAGGATGAGGTTCTGCTTGATGGTGAAACAGAAGAAGGCGAGGGGAGCAGGGTGGTCAAGCATCTTGATCGCATTCGGAAGCTCGCTGGCATACAGGCTTTCGCCAAAGTCGTCAGCAAGAATACTTTTCCGACGGGTACAGGTCTTTCCTCTTCCTCTTCCGGTTTTGCTGCGCTCACAGTGGCCGGTTCCGCTGCTGCCGGCTTGCAATTGCATGAACGAGAATTGTCGATTCTCGCCCGTCAGGGCTCCGGTTCCGCCTGCCGCTCCATTCCTGATGGCTTCGTGGAGTGGGTGGATGGCGCAACGAGTGAGGAATCCTACGCGAAGACTATTTTCCCCGCCGATCACTGGGATCTGGCTGACGTGGTGGCGATTGCCAGTACAGAGCGGAAGGCGATCTCCAGTTCCATCGCTCATTCCACTGTTGCCGATGGCCCGTACTACCGATCCCGGATAGCACGGATGCCGGGGAAGATTGTGCGGTGCAAAGAGCTGCTGGAGACAAAAGATTTCCGTGCGTTCGGAGAGCTGATCGAGGAAGAGGCGCTGGATCTCCATGTGATTTTCATGAGTGCCGGTATCATTTACCTCACGCCGCAGAGTCTGGAAATCATCAAGCGTGTGCCGTTCTGGAGGTCACAGGGATTGTCGGTGTATTTCACACTGAATACCGGACAAGACGTGCATTTGATCTGCGAGAGGGCGGATGCGGAGAGTGTTGTCGCCGAGCTTAAAAAGCTGTCGGTTGTCCGGGAGGTGATTGTGAGCGGGCCGGGGAGGGGAGCTAGAAAAATAGAAGAGCATTTATTCTAAGCATATGCAGTTGATTGTTCCAGCGGTGGGAGGGATAAACCCACGCCTTTAGGCGGCCCTTCAGATCCAAGGTGTGCGGTTATACAATTACCGACATGGCGAGGTCCTATCACTCCGGTGGCCACAGTAAACATGACCTG
>Ga0194063_10003042_pt1 | contig 10131 bp, 5 predicted proteins | sample SepL3720m_MetaG_FD_155459 | JGI IMG/M metagenome (GOLD analysis project Ga0194063, IMG submission 155459) | Anoxic zone freshwater microbial communities from boreal shield lake in IISD Experimental Lakes Area, Ontario, Canada - Sep2016-L373-20m | ecosystem: Environmental > Aquatic > Freshwater >...
AACTTTTCCACCAAAGTAATCATGATTAGAATTGGGAAAATTGAGACAGATGCGAGGCCAGTTCTTTTTAAGCTTCCGCCAATCGCGAGCATCAAAAGAATGGAAAGTGCAACAATCGTGAGCATGATGGCCACACGAGGAAGATAGAGGAGGCGAAAAGATTTAAGGGCGATTCGCATAAGCATCCCAATGAGGATGATCATCACAAAAATTAAAATCCCATATCTGAGCCCATCCGTCGCTAGAAAGGCAAAAGTGACCAAAAGTGGAGTGTAGATTCCGAAAGCCTTAATTCCAATCACTTGACGCAAAAAAGCAATAAGGGTGGCAATAATCGGGAGCATGAGGATTAGCTTGATCGTTTCAAATGGCACACCCTCACTCAAAAAGAATGTCAAAATGGGGCTAACACTAAAATTGATTTCATTCATGATGCATTTTTTAAACTAATTATAGCTCGACTATTAGCGTGACACACAGCGATTGCCAGTGCGTCAGCCACGTCATCGGGCTTGGGAATTGCGCTTAGGTGTAATAAGCTTTTGATCATTTGTTGCATTTGCTTTTTTTCCGCTCGGCCATAGCCCGTGAGGGCTTGCTTGACTTGAAGTGGCGTGTAACCAAACACTCTAACACTATTTTGGCGTAAAGTCAAGAGAATTGCCCCGCGGGATTGCGCGACTTGAATGACGGTTTTTTGGTTCTTGAAGAAAAAGAGCGTTTCAATAGCGGCTTCTGTTGGTTGGTGCTCTCTGATTATTCCCGCTAAATCATTAGAAACCTCGAGTATTCGCTCATCATCACTGTCATTCTTTGAGGTGCTGATGTGTCCATAGGCCAAAGGCAAGAGTTTGTCACCCCTAATTTCAATAATTGCCCATCCAGTAGTGGCTGTGCCGGGGTCAATTCCGAGGATTTTCATGGTCTACGAATTACGAATTAATACGAATGTACGAAAACTTTATCTATATCCTCTTCTCCCTAACGGAGAGGGGGATGTATTGGTTTACGCCAAGTTGGTATAAATTTCACTCACATCGTCATGGTCATCTAGCAGTTCCATGAGATTTTCACAGGCTTCGCGGGTTTTCTCGTCAACCGCGATCGTCGTTTTGGGTAGATAAATCAGACCCGAGTCAAGTATTTTAAGATTTTCCTTAGCAAGGCTTTCTCGCACTTTGGCAAAATCTTTCTGATCGGTGATTATATTTAATACGTCTTCTTCTAGGATTGTGTCTTTGGCGCCAGCTTCAATGGCGAGCATTTCTAGTTCGTCCGCATCTTTGCCTTCTAACTCAATGCTAATGCTGCCAACTTGTTCAAAGTTCCACATCGCCGAGCCTTTTTCGCCTAACTTGGAATTGTTTTTAGTGAAAATTGTTTTAACTTCCGATACAGTACGGTTTTTATTGTCTGTTGTGCAGGAAATGAGGAGCATGAGCTCTCCTGGCCCAACCGCTTCGTAGAGAATTTCTTCAATCATAGCCCCCTTAATTTCCCCCGTTCCGCGCTTAATAGCTCTTTCAATATTTTCCTTGGGCATATTCATCTCTCGTGCGCGATCAACCGCCATTCTAAGTTGAAAGTTTGACTCGAGCTTTCCTCCACCGTCTCTTGCCGCAATTGTGACTAACTTTCCGTATTTAGTGAAAATTTTGCCACGCTTAGCGTCGTTTATGCCTTTTCGTTGTTTTATTCCCGCCCAATGTGAGTGTCCGGACATAAGCTCATGAAGCATAAAACATGTAGCATGTAACAAAATACAAGTTGCTAGGCGTTTTGCGCTTTTTCGTTAACTATTTTATAGTTCCAGCTTAGCACTTTAACATGAAAAATTCAAGCAAAAATGATTGATTGTTCACTGAGCATATATGAAAGAGAGGAATAGAAAATGCCAGAGAATAAGGAAAGGAGCTCTTTAGTAAAAAAGAGACGGCCTGACAAGATGGGTTGCATTATGTTGATGTTTGGTGCATATCGTCCCGAGGAATACTTAGTGAATCTTTCATTGCAAGAATTGTGGGATTTTTACAAAAGGACCAAGGTATTGAAATGAAAAAGAAAGGCTAGATCGGAGTTGATGCAGTATAAGTATGGCCGTAACGATACAAGATAAGGGCAGGCTTTTTGGAACCATCGCCAAGGAGTTTCAGGAACTGGCAGAATTAGAACGAAGTACCGTTGCTGATCTTTCTCGGGAGGGGGTTGACTTCTCAGTCTAAAAAGATTTTCTCGAAAGTGCTCAGGCGGTATGTGATAGTATTTTTGAACGGATAGTTTTTCTAAGCGCATTGGAACAAATGAAAAAAAGAATAAGCATAGCCAGGGCAGATCAATGGATAACACTTCTGTCTTTTTCTCCTTTAGTTGCCGAAGAAGGTGTGGAGATCGTTCGGAATATAATCAGGGCGAGCCCTGATATTGTTGATAGTTACTATTACTGTGAATATGTTAGGACTGTGATAAAAAATAACGCGCCATATTAGAAAGTGGCATTTCAGGAAGGAGTTTTAAAGTTAGCCAGAATGGCTGACTCCAAAGAAATCTCTTGGCAAGTAATGAGCTTATTGGCCTTCGTGGCGATTCATTTAGATTCTACGAAAGAGAGATTTATGTCCATGTTGGCGCTGGAAAAAATATCTGCAAAGCTGGAACTCTGGGAAGCGCTTGTGGAAGCCTAATGTGGTGATGCGAAGGGGAGAACTTCTGGCTATGGTAGAAAAGAAGTTGAATGAGGGCTTTAAGATTGAAATTGGTAGGTATCGTAACTTAGAAGGAAGAATTAATATTTATCAGCGTCTTTCATTGCACGGCTTTTTCAGAAAGAGTGTTTTTGAGTATTGAAAAGGCAGTTGCGTTGGCAGAAAATCTCAAAAAAGAATAATTGAGGGCGATAGATGAAAAGTTGCCAGAAGTCGAGGATGTTCTCGCGCAAAAATATTTACCATCAAATTTTTTTATGACGGCTCCAATTTTTGATCGGGTGCTTATAAACTCCTTAATAGTAATGAAGGTTTGCCTGCCATCACCTCCGCAGTTGGCACAGTTATGAAAAACTGGTTTTTGTTTAAGCAAAACATCTGCCTCAAAGCAATTATTGTTGCAGGTGATACTAATCCTGTTTTTTATTTTTAGCATCGTTGTCTCTTTATATTTCTAGTGTTGCATGGTTATATGTTAAATAACAATTCAATTTGACTCTAATGAGTTACTATTTAGTAGAAGTCAATAGTGAAAGGCTTAAAGCATTAAAATAATTTCATTCAACTTCGCATTTATTTTTTTCCAAAATTGATTGGATGATTTTGTAATTGTCGTTTTTTGAGAAATATTTTTAGTGGTTGCGGCTCCCAAAACTAGACCTCGATTCGGCGATAACTTTTTAGATGGAGAAATGTTTGATCCGGCAAAAAGCAATGTGATTTGTTTTTCTCGTTTTGCACTCCAGTTTGGGTTTTCGCTATATTTTCCTAACTCGGATAAGTCGAAGTCAGTCTTTTCTTCTTTCGGCCCTGGATCATTATTCTTGCTTTCCTCTGAATTATTTATTACTGCCTCCTGATTGTTTTCTGGGATAGTTTCTGTTATTTTTTTATTATTTTGTGAGATAATTTCAGTATTGAGCAGCGTCTCTGCTTCTGTATTATTTTGATCGTTCGTCCATTGCCAATCATTGTCGTCTTTTTGGTAGAGTTCATCCTCTGAGATTGAATCATCTTTGCGGTCATACTTGAGTTTGTCAGCCACCTTGCCATCGGGATATCGCAGTTCAATCTTGGCTTGCTTGTTGCCAAGGGAAAATGCGCAGAAATCACGCGTCAGTTTTTTTGTTTCCCCAGCTTTCAGAATAAATTTCTTGTTAATTGGATGGTTGTAGAGATTTTTCCAGCCAGTAGCAATGCTCCATCCCTTGAGATTAACTTTTTTCTTGGTGTCGTTCCAAATTTCTAGCCACTCATATTTCGAATCTTTTCCCTTGGGATTTGGCGAAAGAGAAATGATACGAACCTTGGCTTTACCAAATTTTTCTACTACAACTTCAAAATTAAGCACATTATCTTCGCCATCGCCAGTGATTTTTAGTGAGGCCGCATAAGTACCTACTTTTTCATATTTATGGCGGGTTTTTTGGAGATAGCTTTTATGGGAGTCACCAAAATCCCAAGTGAAATGTTTTGCTTTTTCATTAGCCTTCGCTTCAAAGTTGGCATAGATCCCAACATAAATCGTTTTATCTTTTTCAATTTGGGCGGATAGGAGTTCATCAAATTGATTTTCTACTCCTTTTGTGTCTTTGCTCGTCCATTGCCAAGCAGATCCGTTCCAGGCATATGCGTAATCGTATTTTGGTTTCACATAGCTTACGGAATCGATAGGATGTTCTTTTGTGCCATCTTTGGGCACAAGAAATGCTGTGTCTGGTGAGGTATTGTTAAATTCGAAATCTCCTTCCAAGTAAATTAGCTCTTTCGGCGTAATCGGTTTTTCAGGAAAAGTAACTTTATGATTTTTTTCATCTTCAATCCACATCCCCGAAAGAGAGATAGTTTCATCTGAAATATTGATTATTTCCACAAATTCTTTTCCGGCGTTTTTGGTTTTTGGCGCGGGGAAGACTTCGTTGATTTTAAGTTTGCCAGTATAATTTTTTACTTCTATTGCAGTGGGCGGTGTGATTGGAATTAATTCTGGTGTGGGCTCGGGCGGCTTACTATGAGTGGGACTAGGAGTTTCTTGGACAGAGAAATCCGAAGAGTTGTCATTAGAATCCTTGTGCTCAGTTCTTTCTAGGCTTTTATTCGCGAGTGGATTTTGGGGAAAAACGGTTTTTTCGACAAAAATATTTTGGCAGTTTCCCCAGCCAACACTGTCAATTATTTCTCCAGTGTCTTCTGATCCTTTGCGAAGAGCGATTCCATTGTCATTGGAAATGGTTTGCGCTGTTGCGCTGTCTGCTTTGAGATTATCAGCGAACCCATCCTTACTGTTAGCCCAAAGGTGATAATCTTTACTGATAATCTGTGTGTCACTTGCCCAAGACTTAATGGATGTGTCGGTCGTCCCCGTTTTAGTTCGTTTTACGAGTCGGTAACCTTTTAGGTTTATTGAAGCGTTGGTTGGGTTGTATATTTCCACGAAGTCATTCTCTGTTTTTCCTGTGCCACCGCTAATTTGAATTTCATTGATTATTAAATGCGAAATACTGTCTTCAGCTAAGCAGTTTTTCCCAAGACAAAAAAGCGCTATCATCAATAAAGGTAAAAATATAAACACACTTGTTTTTATATTTTTATTTTTCACCCTCTTCATTTCTTAAAACTAAAAAGTCAAAAAACTAACGCAACTCATCATGAATTTCCCTGCGGATTACCGCTCCAAGCTCATGAGCCTCCTTTTTTTCATGGGTCTTTTGCAAATTCATTATAAGATCTTTAATTGCATAGGGATTAGGGACATTATGGAAAACGAAGCGTTCTTTTTCTGCGGCAGTTTGAACGTATAGGTCGCCATAATTGAGAAATGTGGGAATGATTCCAAGGACTTCGACTGTGATATCTTGAATATTTTCCAATTCAAGTTCGCTCACACCGCGAGAAAAAAGACCTCTTTGCTCAATATTTACGATTCGTTCGTTAGTAACAATCCAAACGTCGAAATAATAATCAATCCAGATTATGAAAAAGAGCATCCAAATGAAAGTTAAAAATGAATTTTGAATGAAATATAGCAGATTGGCGCCGAGAATTTCATTGAATGAGGGTAGGAGAAAAGGAATGAAGGTGAAACTTCCAAAAAAAAGAAGCAGCATCGCAAAAATTATGACAAATTGGCTTAGGATATCAAACCAATGACGGTGTACCACCATAAGAATTCCCTCATTTGGTTTTTGCCCTTTGAAGTGAAACTGGTTAAAATTTTGCATAGTTAAAAAGTGTTGAAATTATTGGAAAATATTTGGGAGAGGGCGTTATTCCAGTCAACAGAAGAAAAAAGAACTACGTTTGAAATTAGCAGGAAAAATGAGATAACCAAAAAAACAGTTACTATGACATGGCTGAAATGAGGATTGATGGCGTATTTAATTAGATGGTACGCGATAAAAAAAGAAATTAAAAGAAGGCTCAAAAGAAAGACTGCATATAGGCAGAAAATAATAATAAGCATGGCAAAAACTAAAAAATTAAACTATTTTTGTGGGAAATTTAATCCCAAGGTGGTTATAGGCTGCTTCGGTAGCAATCCTTCCCCGTGGTGTGCGATTAAGAAATCCTATCTGCAAGAGGTATGGCTCATAAACATCTTCAATTGTTTTAATTTCTTCTGATGTGGCTGCGGCGACTGTTGAGAGTCCAACTGGACCACCGGAAAATTTTTCAATAATAGTGCGAAGGATATGTTTGTCAGCTGGCTCAAGACCAAGCTCATCAACATCAATCATTTCTAACGCTTCTCGGGCTCGCACACTATCTATGGTGGGATAATTTTTGATTTGAGAGAAATCCCTCACGCGCTTTAAGAGGCGGTTCGCTACGCGAGGTGTGCAGCGGGCACATTTGGCGATTTCTGAGAGCCCAGTATCTTCCATGGGAACATCTAGAATTTTTCCTGAACGTCTTAGGATTCTTTCAATCTCTCCTTTTTCATAGAATTCCAAGCGATGAATGGCGCCAAAACGGTTGCGAAGGGGATTGGAAAGTGAGCCAAGTTTTGTTGTTGCACCGATAAGTGTAAATTTTGGCAAATCAAGTTGAATGGTGCGGGCAGATGGGCCCTTGCCAATAACAATATCTAGTTTGAAATCTTCCATTGCTGGGTAGAGTACTTCCTCGATAGATTTATTAAGCCTGTGAATTTCATCAATAAAAAGAATGTCACCATCTTGCAAATTAGTCAGAATGGAGCCAAAATCGCCCACACGTTCAATGGCTGGACCGGAAGTCGTTTTGATGCTCACTCCCAATTCTTTGGCAATAATGTTGGCAAGTGTTGTTTTACCGAGTCCTGCAGGGCCATATAAGAGAACGTGCTCGATTTGCTCTTTACGTTTTTTGGCTGCTTGAATGAGAATATCGAGGTTTTTTTTGACTTTTTCCTGGCCAACATACTCAGAAAAGCTTTGTGGACGCAAGGTGTTGTCCAAATTCAGGTCTTCAATTTGTTCGTGGGAGTTTGTGATCATAATAAGTCTATTATACACCTATTTGACAAAAGTCCAAAGATGTGCTAGATTAGGAAGTCAGTGATTTTATATTTTTAATATATTGGCATTGGCAAGCAGTAAATTGCAGGCAATTGGTGGCTTCTATCTTTTGTCATCAATATGGGGAACTTTTTTCAAGACATGGGTAAAATGGTTGGCTTGCTCCTTGAGCATACTGGCTGCGTTATTCCTCGATTTTGTTCCTTTTCTTGGGCTCCTAGTTCGAGATTTTTGCCTGCAGATTAGTGTTAAATAAAAAGCGGCTTAGCCGCTTTTTATTTTGGTAAAGTTTAGCTTATTTTCTATAGCTCTGTTACTCGCTCTACCTCATCCAGAGTTGTCTCGCCCTCCAAAACTTTCAAAATTCCATCTTGTGGCATTGTGATCATTCCTTCTTCCATGGCTTTTTGATTGAGTTCAGATGTGACTGCTCCTCGCATGACGGCTTCTTGTATTTCGCGGGAGAATGTGAATATTTCACTGATAGTTGTGCGGCCCTTATAGCCAATGTGATTGCATTTATCGCAGCCATTGGGTTTGTAGATCTCTGATATTTCCGGGATTTTGACTTCCGTTTTTGGGCTGATAGTTTTTAAAACCTTTTCCATTTTAAACTTTTCTTCTTCAGTTGGAGCAATTTTTGTTTTGCACCCACAGAGCGTGCGGACCAAGCGTTGGGCGATAAAAGCATTTACACCAGAGACAATATCCTCCGGCGCGACGCCCATATTAAGCATTCTGGCTACTGCTCCGGCGGCATTGTTGGTGTGGAGGGTGGAAAGTACGAGATGCCCCGTGAGAGCGGCTTGAACAGCAATGCTTGCTGTTTCATTGTCGCGGATTTCACCAATCATCATTATATCGGGATTTTGGCGAAGCAGGGCGCGCAGAGCTGTGGAGAAAGTATATCCATCTTTTTCGCTGACGGGAGTTTGTAGGATGCCTTCCATCTGATATTCGATCGGATCTTCCACGGTGATGATTTTGATTTCGGGATTTTTAATTAAATTTAAGATGGCATAGAGTGTAGTGGTTTTCCCGCTGCCAGTTGGCCCAGTATTTAAGACGACGCCATTGGGTTTTGATACTTCAAGCTTTATTTTTTCCAAATTTTGCTTTCTGATTCCTAGTTTATCCAAGTTCAGCTCTACAGATGATTTACTGAGAAGTCGCATTACAACTGTTTCTCCAAACCCACCCAAAATTATAGAAACACGAATGTCAACAGTTTTTTCTTTTAACTCTGTTAATTCTTCATCAAAACTGATACTGAAACGACTGTCAATTACGCCTTGTCTTGCTTCTGTTTTTACGCCGCTGAGCAATTTAATCTGGCCCAAGAAGGTTGTATATTCAGTGAGAGGAAGAGAAGCAATTGTTTGAAGGATGCCATCAATGCGGAAACGGATTTTGACGCTTTCTTTTTCTGGCTCAATGTGGATGTCGCCCACACCCAAAATTTGAGCAGCGGAAAAAATGATTTTAATGGTGTCTGTGATTTTTGTTCCAATAAGAAGCGTTTGCATTTTTTCAAAATCATTAACATTGTCCTTGGTTTTGTCAAAAAACTCCTTTTTAATCGGCAAGGTGCTACCTAGGATTTGTGACATTAATTTTTCATAAATACTTTCCAAAAAGTCCCCTTGTCCGGTAACTTTTTTCACCTCATCAATAGATGTGACACCACTTACAGCTTTTAGAATTCCATCTTGGAGCATTGTCACCATACCTTCTTCGAGAACGGCCATAGTAATCTCTGTTTCACCAGCCAGGTCAAGAATTAGTTTCTCCGTTTCTGGACTAATCGTGAGAACTTCAAAGATACCCATTCGTCCTTTGTATCCAGTATTGCCGCATTTAAGGCAACCTTTTGGGCGGTAGAGCTGATCAATGCTTTTGGGAATTTCCACTTTTGCTCGCGGAGAAATGATAGATAAAATTCTTTTAATTGAATCGATTGTTTCTTTAGCGGGAACATAGGATTCTTTGCAGCTGCAAAGCTTGCGAACTAGTCGTTGTCCGATAACGGCATTTACTGCCGGGGCAATAAAAGAGGGTTTAACGCCCATTTCAACGAGGCGGGGGATGGAGGCGATTGCGCTATTGGTGTGAAAAGTGGAAAGTACAAGATGTCCAGTTAGGGCAGAATTGATGGCAATGTCAGCTGTTTCGTCATCGCGGATTTCGCCAACCAAAATGATATCTGGGTCTTGACGCACGATTGCGCGAAGACCGGTGGCAAAAGTGTAGCCACGAGCTTTTTCGATCTGAGTTTGGGAGACTCCTTTGACTTGATACTCAATTGGATCTTCAATGGTGATAATCTTTTTATCTGGGGTGTTTAGCTTGCTGATAATGGCATAGAGGGTGGTAGTTTTTCCACTGCCAGTTGGTCCTGTAGTGAGGATCATGCCGTTTGGAGCTTCAATTTGCTTTTGAACTGTTTCATATGCCAATCCCTGTAATCCGAGCTGCTCAATATTAACATTGATCGAATCTGGATCAAGGAGTCGCATCACAATGGACTCTCCGAAGCTGCCAGGAATCGATGAGGCGCGGATAGCAATTTTTTTATTTGACAGATTGATCTCAAAAGTTCCATCTTGCGCCATATCAGAAAGATTGAGTTTCATGCCAGACATCATCTTGATTCTTGTCGCAATTCTTTTGTGGATATTGAGTGGAAAAAAAGCCACATCTTGGAGTACTCCGTCGATTCGATAGCGCAAGCGAAAATCTTTTTCTTCTGGCTCAATGTGGACATCAGATGCTCCTAATGAGTATGCCCCAGCCATGATGATATTCACGACTTCAGTTATGGGCATTTCCTTAATTCTGTCCTTTAAGATAAGTAGGTTTTTTAAAGCTGTTTCAAATTCACCAAGTTCGCTGTCATCAATCGTTAGACTTAGCTGATCAAGTATTTCAGT
>Ga0194063_10003044_pt1 | contig 10130 bp, 7 predicted proteins | sample SepL3720m_MetaG_FD_155459 | JGI IMG/M metagenome (GOLD analysis project Ga0194063, IMG submission 155459) | Anoxic zone freshwater microbial communities from boreal shield lake in IISD Experimental Lakes Area, Ontario, Canada - Sep2016-L373-20m | ecosystem: Environmental > Aquatic > Freshwater >...
TTCCTAAATCGAATACATACCTTAATCCATTTAATAATTTAAACAAGCTGTATAACAGAACCGCAAAATATAAGTATATTGAAAGAGATATGAAAGATGAACTGCCCGTTAATAATTTACTGAAAATAATACCTATTATAAGGAAAATCAGGAATCCGATAAATGACCAGGAGTAGACAGAAAGTGCCGGTCTGAGTTTTATGTTCTTTTTTACAATTTTCAGGCAAAAATTCATAAATAAATATACAAAAGTAAACAACAAAACCCAGACTATAGAAAGAATAAAGAATAATAAAAACGGATTATTTATGAATGAATAGAAAATCAACAAGAGTCCGCTGCTGTCAATTGTTTTTGAAACAATGAAGTTGAAATCTGTATCAGTACGAAGGTGATAAATGATAGTGCTGAAAAACAGTCCGATAGAAGTAGAAAGATAAAAGAGCAATAGGAAATTCTGTAAACCCGAAATGGAGTTCTGTTCTTTAATGACGTAAAGGAAGTTCTTGGATGTAAATAAACTCTTCCATAGATTATCTTTGAAATTCCTTATTTTACCCGATGTAAGTATTAAAAGTATTAAGAGTGATAATCCGATTACTATAAAAAAGTAAGATGAGTTCTGGTATGAGAATGTTTCATTGCCCTCGGGTATTTTCTGGAAGCCCTGATTGTTTAACATCCGCTTCAAAATCCCCGAAGTATACTTAGGGTTTCTGTTGAAATCGAATATGCCGTTTGTGTTCAGAAAAGGGTTATCTGCTGAATGCTGGATAACAATTGGAGATTCTGCATTATAGTCAGCATAGGAATTCATAAATGTGCCTGACAGATTCAAAGCGACTTTATACAAATCAGTAAGAAACTTAGCTTGGTACTCTATACTCCTGATATCACCAAATCCGTTTCTGTTGTTATTGTCAACGCTGACACCAAATCCGGAGATAAAGTTAAAAGAATTAGTCCCGATCTTTTCAATTTTAGATTTAGCCTCATTCAGATTATTATCGATGATATTAAATCCTTTGATACCAATAATTTTAGATACTTTATCCTCATCTAAATTTCGGCTTGTATAATATAAGGGTCTGTTATCTAACTGGGAAGCCGATTCTTTAATTTTATTTGCATAACTTTCTGATTCTGCAGAAGTGACATCAAAGTCATTGCCGATACCCCAGAAAAGTATTGCGGGGGAGTTTTTATCACGTTTTACAATATTCTCAAAATACTCAATAGCTTCTTTAACATATTTCTCATCCCCTAAGAGCGATTTAGGAATATTATTAAAAGGAAATTCCTGAAGAACAAACAATCCGATTCTTTGTGCAATCTTAATCACAATCGGGTTAGCAGATTTCCCAGGCACACGAATACAGTTGAACCCAATATCTTTAATCTTCAACAGATCTTTCTCGGTTTCGGCATAATCCAGAGCGGAAGCAAATTTAGGCTGATCCTCAGAATAATTGATGCCGTTTAATTTATACTTTGAATCATTAACATACAAATCACTTCCTGCAATTTTAATTTTTCTGAATCCAGTCTCGCAAATAATATCGTCTATAAGCACATCCTTGTGGAACAGATGAGTCCTGATGATATAGAGTTTCGGGTTATCAGGTTTCCATAAATCAATTCCCTTTATTGCGATATTATTCACTGCTTTATAACTCTGATAACTCTTAACATCAAATCTGGATAAAGAACTTTCAAATACTTTAGCAGTATCGGACTTCCTGAATATTTCAGTTTTGATATTAAACGAATTATCCTCGGCAATAATATTATCTATATTAAGAGTGTTAATGTTAATTCTGTTTGTCAGTTGAATTACGTTATCATTCTCAAAAGTATAGTTAATAAGTGTTTCGCTGATATAAATTTTCGGTACGGCGATTAAATAAATGTCAGATATAACGCCTGCGTAGTTCTTCGCATAATTAACCTGGCTTGAAAGAGGGAAAGTAGAAGTATTGTTCAGTTCATTCTCAATTCTGATAGAAATAGAATTTTGTGAAAGGACAAGATTTTCCTGAATCTCGGATGAAATAAGTTTGCACCCGCCATTATTTCTTGATACGATTACATCATTAATCTTAACTTCGGAGTAATAATTAATCCCTTCGGCATAAAAGATAAAATTGTAATTATTTACTAATGAATCAGATAATTTTAAATCTCTTTTAAGCGAGATAGATGATTTGGTGTCTGCAGCAAAGGGGATATTCACGTTAGCAGAAGAACCATTATCGATTGAAATATTCCAGGCACCGTTTAAATCAATTTTCAGACGTTTTTCAGAATCTGTAATAGTCTCACTATTTCTTTTATCAGAGTTACTTCTTTCATAAATCTTAACCTGTGAAAAGGAAATATTAGCAACTAATAACTGAACAAACAAAAGTATAAAAAGCGAAAACTTATTAATCAAAATGCTATTCGTCTGAATTTATTATAATTTTTATTAAAACACTTAATTTACTTATTTATATTTTAATAGAAAATGAAGAAAACACTTAAATTTTGAAATAATTGATAATTCTCAATAATCAATCTGTGTTTTAAATATATCTTTTCAGCTTCATTTCTTTATGGAGTTATTCATCAGTCTATTTATGAAAATAAAGATTTTGAGATATGGGATTAAGAATATGGGTTGATAATCTGATTTAAAAAAGGAAACTAAAGTTTCCACCTAAAGAAACTAAAGTTTCCTTTCTAGGTGTTTACAAATGATAAAAGTGCTAGAACAGGGTAAAATGAGCATGTTACATCTGGCATGAAAATTGTTTGTATATTAGTGGTTTTGTCAACCCTCCCTAATTGCCCCCTTGTCTTGACCCAATCCGAACAGGGGGGAAGTGAGGGAGGTAGCACAAACTAAGGAATATAATAATATGAATGTACAAATCAAAAAAATAAAGAGTGATTTTGAAGTAGTAAAGAGTACTTATAAGATATGTCCGAATTGTACCAACTTTCAACTGAAGTCACACAGAGATGAGCATTGTAATGTGTGCGGTTCTCTGTATATAAGCAGTTGCCCTGCTTGTCTTGAACCGATTATTTATCCCATTTCCAGTTTTTGTCCTGTCTGTGGTACTAATTTAAAGAAAAAAGATTAAATTTAAACTTTCCTTACATTTTGCTATTTTCTTATTACAATAATTAAATAAGAGAAATGGTTATATGTGGAATAGATGAAGCCGGAAGAGGACCTCTTGCGGGACCTGTAGTTATTTCCGGTGTGATAATGACGAAAGACAAGCCAATCGATGGAATCAGAGATTCCAAAAGACTAACATTTAACAAAAGGGAAGAACTATATCGCAAGATAATAGATAATGCTTCCCATTATGAAATTCAGGTAATAGATGAAACAGTAATTGATAGTATTAATATACTTAAATCATGTATGGTTGGGTTCGAAAACATAATGAATAAGTTTAATGAATATTGTGAGATATTTCTGATAGACGGGAATTACTTAAAGTTTGAGGATAACAGGCAGGACAATTTTAAGTATGAGACAATTGTCAAGGGTGACGACAAAATATATGAAATCTCATGTGCTTCAATTCTTGCAAAAGTGACCAGAGACAGGATGATGATTGAATATGACAAACTGTATCCGAATTATGGATTTAAAAACCATAAGGGCTATGGTACAAAGAAACACATAGAAGCAATCTTAAATTACGGTCCGTGCAAAATACACCGTGCGACATTTTTGAAAAATATACTTTGAATTTATGTCAGATTCCGGGGAATTAGGGAAATGGGGAGAGCAGTACGCAAAAGAAGAGTTACTTAAAAAGGGACTGAAATTTATTGCGAGCAATTTCAGGTTTAAGAAACTTGAGATTGATTTAGTTTTCTTTGATAAAGTGAAGGATGAAATTATATTTGTAGAAGTTAAGACGAGAACTTCGGATTATTTCGGAGAACCAGAGGAAGCAATTAACAGTTTAAAGCAAAGAAAATTAAAGAACTGTGCATCAGTATTCCTGAAGATTAATAAGGAGTTTGAAAACTGTTCAGTCCGATATGATTCGTATGGAATCGTAAAACTTAAAGATGAAATTAAAGTAAGGCACACAGAAGATTCCTTCTGAAGTAAATCCACTATTGCAGAAATCCGAGAGTGATTTCGTCTGCCAGTGCAAAACCTTTTTCGTTTAATTTTAGACTGTCGTTGTCTGCGACTGCTAAATTAAGTTTTAATATATTCTCTGCAACAATCTTAAAATCTTCCATAAATACACTACCGAACAATTGTTTATACTTCGCAAAATTTACTCCATTGCACCGCAATACAGAAATAAAGTAATCATTTTTATGTTCAGTTGCTGAAAGTGTGTCATTCGTTTCAACAGGAAGAATACCTGCACTGAGTTTGTCGGTATATTGTTTTAAACTTTTCGGGTTTGAAAATCTATTGTTACCGATAAAGGAATGAGCAGACGGTCCAAGTCCAAGGTAGTAATCGAAATCCCAGTACTTCAGATTATGTTTTGAACGGAACCCATTCTTCGCATAATTTGAAACCTCATAATGATTGTAGCCATTACTATTTAAAATAGAATTAACAAACTCGTAAAACTGAGGGTTATCTGAATCGACAGTTTTCAGGAGGTTCTTTCTCTCGTATTCTTTATAAAGCAATGTTCCTTTCTCTAAAATCAAAGTATACGCGGAAATATGCTGTAAGCCGAGTTCAAGAAACTTATTTAAATTATATTTGACATCGCATAATTCCTGTCCGTTAAAAGAATAAATCAAATCAGCACTGACATTGTCAAATAAACTAACTGAGATTTCCAGTGATTTAACGGCATCGCTGCCATTATGTAATCTTGTAAGGAATGATAATTCCTTATCGATGAATGACTGAACACCTACACTGATTCTGTTTGCACCTATACTTTTAAAATCGTAGAATTTAGATGTATCTCCAAGAATATCCTCGGGATTACATTCGATAGTTATTTCCGGAGAACTTAGAATTTTGAAATTATTATTAATGGATCTAATAATCTTATCAAATTGGTTTGTAGTTAATATACTGGGTGTGCCGCCTCCGAAAAAAACAGTATCAACAGTGCATCCGGGATATTTAAGTGAATACAGTTTAATCTCCTGTATTAATGCATCAACGAAATTGTCAATCAGACTAAGGTTAGTTGTGAGATAAAAATCACAATAAGCGCATCTTCTGTGACAGAAGGGAATATGTATGTATAAGCCGAGGTTCAAATTGAATACTCTAAATATAATTTACTTTTACCTAAAAAATGAATAAATTAATAGCAAATTAAAAGAACATAATGAAAAATATATTTTTACTGTTTTTTCTTACTTTGGGTGTATTAACATTCAGTAATTTGTATTCGCAAACAGAGGACACATTACAAACAAGCAATGACACAGTAATAACGGCAGTTGATACATTAAGCATAAAGGATTCAGTGCGAAATGCTTTTCTTAATTCTCCTGAGAGATTAAAAGTAGTTGCGCTTATAAATCAGGTAAATGAAACTTCAGCCAAAGTAGATTTAATACATTCTGAAAGTATAGTAAAGTTTAAAACTTCTTCGATTGACGAGACAGGTGAAATTGAGATTAAGATAAAGAAAAAAGATGATTTGTGGTTCAGGATATGGGGCAGTTTTGCTTTTGTGAGTAAGGATGCTTTCATAGCGCATTTCAACAGAAAGAAATTTATATATTTTAACAATTTAGATGAAAAAGTAATAGAAGGTACGACTACAGATAATAACATAGGTTATCTTGCAAGGATAAAATGTTCGTTTGATGATTTGATGAATGTGATGTCAGGAACGGGAAGTGTAGTATACAGTAATACAGACACATTATCCACAGAGAATGAGAATGTGATAGTTGTAAAAGGAAAAGAAAGGGTTGTGAAATACACATTAGATGCGGGTAAGAAGTATGTTGAAAAATATTCCTACTACAATTCTAAGAAAAAAGAGTATTTGCGTGTTAATTTTGGCAATTTTATAAATGTAAACGGCGGTTATTTTGCTAAAAAAGTTGATATAACAAAGCCAATAACGAGTGAATATATTAAAATTGTGAATGAAAATTACACAACAAACAATCAAAACATGAATTTTACTGTTGATTTTCCATCTGATGTAAGAAGGGTAAAATGGGATAAATGACAGACTAATTATAGACCAATTTGAGTCTAATTAGAGACTAATTATAGACCAATTAGAGACTAATTAGAGACCAAGATAAGACTAATTTAACCGACAACAGACCGACAGGAGACCGATGGGAAATTTATTGATTTAGAATTGCAAGATTTAAAAGACCAGCAAATTCAAACCTTTCTGTTTGAAAGAATAATACCTTATATATATACTTCTCTAATGTATGATTATTTTGCCATCGAAATCACAAATATTATTCAAAATAATGTTTAATATTAAATAAGTAAATAATCAAATCTATAATTCAGTACCCACCTGAGACAAGCATTTATCATTGAGTTACAGGTTTATAATAGATAATTTTGTATACCCTAAAATTAAAAAATATACATTTCGGAGGAAAGTATGGCAAAGTACAAAATAGCTTATCTACCCGGTGATGGCGTAGGTATAGAAGTATTAGAAGCTTCAAAGATAGTTTTAGATAAAGTAGGTTTTGATGCAGAGTATATACATGGTGATATTGGCTGGGAGTTCTGGTGTAAAGAAGGTGATGCATTTCCCGAGAGAACAATTGAGCTGTTAAAGAATGTTGATGCAGCATTGTTCGGTGCAATCACATCTAAGCCAGTGAAAGCCGCAGCGGCAGAGTTGGTTCCTGAACTTCAGGACAAAGGATTGATTTACCGTTCACCGATAGTAAGGATGAGACAGATGTTTGACCTTTATACCTGTTTAAGACCCTGCAAGGGATACGATGGTAATCCGTTAAATTTTAAAGATAATATTGATCTTGTAGTGTTCAGAGAAAATACTGAGGGTATGTATTCAGGGGTTGAGTTTAATCCTGTACCTGAAGAGCTTTCTGCTTTGCTGACAAAACTTTCAAAACCATTTGCACCATTCAAGGATTTAGCACCAGACCAGTATGCAATTTCCTGTAAGATAAATACTAAGAAAGGTTCTGAGAGAATTATCAGAGCAGCATTTGAATTTGCAAGAAAATTCAACAGGAAAAAAGTTACTGTTGTACATAAATCAAATGTTGTAAGAGCCACCGACGGTTTATTCCTTGAGATGGCAAAAGAAGTTAAGAAAGATTTCCCTGAGATAGCGATGGATGATGCTAACATCGATGCAATAACGATGTGGCTTTTGAAGAATCCGCATAATTATGATGTACTTGTTGCGCCGAATTTATTTGGTGATATTATTTCAGATTTATGCGCACAGATGGTAGGCGGTCTTGGTTTTGGCTGTTCAGGAAACATCGGCGTAAAACTTGGTGTTTTTGAACCTACACACGGTTCAGCTCCAAAATACGTTGGTATGTACAAAGTTAATCCGATTGCAACCATATTATCAGCAAAGATGATGCTTGACTGGTTAGGCGAAAAGGAACTTGGTGAGAAGATAGAAAATGCAACAAAGGCAGTAATAAAAGAAGGTAAAGTGAAAACTTATGATATGGGAGGTTCGAACACAACAATCGAAATGGCAAATGCAATCGCAGCAAAGATATAATCAAGCATTAATAGAAATTAATAATTTATAAAACGCAAAACCTCTCGCAGAAGCGGGAGGTTTTCTATTAATAAAAAATTTATGAATAAAATATTTATTCACGAAGTCGGGATGAGGGATGGTTTACAAGTTGAACAGCAGATTGTCCCAACCCAAACAAAGATTAACTGGATTAAAGAACTTATGGAAACAGGTGTTGATATAATACAGGTTGGTTCATTTGTACATCCTGTTAAAGTACCGACAATGGCAGACACCGATGAACTCTTTAAGTACTTTTCCAAGCCTGAGAATAAAAAATCAAATACTATACTTGCAGGATTAGTGCTGAACGAAAAAGGACTTGAGAGAGGAATGGAGGCAGGAGTAGAGATGTTTTGCATGGGTGTATCGGCGAGTGAGACACACAGCAAGAAGAATACAGGCATGACGACCGATGAAGCTCTTGAAAGAATAATACCGATGGCAAAGAATGCAAAGGCGGCAGGTAAGGAAGTACAGGTATCGGTGCAGTCAGCATTTGGCTGCGGTTTTGAAGGAGAAATTCCAAGAGAAAGAGTATTTAACATCGTAGAAAAATACCTACAGAATGGAATTTTAAACATAAGTCTTGCGGATACGGCAGGGCATGCAAACCCGATACAGGTTGAAGATATAATTGCATCAATATACAGTATGAATCCTGATGCAAAACTATCCTGTCATTTCCACGATACGTACGGATTAGGAATCGCAAACTGCTTTATGGCTTTTAAACACGGTGTAAAATATTTTGAATCTGCGTTTGCAGGCCTTGGAGGTTGTCCTTTTACAGCGAAGGCAAGTGGAAATGTATGCACTGAAGATTTGGTAAATATGTTCAACAGGTTTGATTTAAGGAAAGATATTGATTTGAAAAAGATAGTAGGAATTGCGAAGAAAGCTGAAGCATTATTCGGCAGGGAGTTGCCGGGGAAGATTTTGAAAGTCGGATTATTAGAATATTAAAATTTTATTAATATGGAAAAAGAAAAATCGTTAAAAGGAGTAAGGGTATTAGACCTTACTAATGTATTAGCAGGACCTTTTGCTACTTTACATTTAGCGCTTTGCGGTGCTGAAGTTATAAAAATTGAAACTCCTGGTTCAGGAGATTTAGCAAGAAAACTGGGTAATGTTCCTGACTTTAACAAAAAGAATATGGGAACAAGTTTTCTTGCACAGAACTGCAACAAGAAATCACTGACATTAAATTTGAAGGATGATAAGGCAAAAGAGATTTTTAAGAAGTTAGTAAAGAACTCTGACGTTGTGGTTGAGAATTTCAGACCAGGTGTAATGAAAAGATTAGGACTCTCGTATGAAGTTTTGAGCGAAATAAATCCTGGAATAGTTTATTGTGCAATTTCGGGATTCGGACAGACGGGCCCTGATGCGTTTAAACCTGCTTACGACCAGATAATACAGGGACTCAGTGGCGTGATGGCAATTAACGGTGATGAGACATTAAACCCATTGAGGACGGGTTTTCCTGTTTGCGATACGGTCGGCGGACTTAATGCTGCATTTGCAATAATGGTAGCTTTGTTCTATAAAGAGAAGACAGGTACCGGGCAGTTTATTGATATAGCGATGCTCGATTCTATAATGCCATTTAACGGATGGGTTGCAGCTAATTTATTAATAGGTGGGAAGCAGCCTGTACTTATGGGAAATGATAATTTCACTGCAGCGCCATCGGGGACATTTGTAACAAAAGACGGATACTTAAACATAGCAGCGAATAAGCAGGAGCAATGGGAAGATTTATGCGATGTGCTTGGAGTGCCTGAACTTAAAGAAGACGCGAGGTTTAAAGAAAGAGATACAAGAAAAGGAAACAGGAAAGCACTCACACCTTTGCTTGAGGCCAAATTAAAAGAAAATGATACAACATATTGGTCAGAAGCATTGAACGCAAAAGGAATCCCTTCCGGAGAAATACTGAGCCTTGATGATGCTTTGAATCAGCCACAGGTTAAACACCGAAATGCGATTGCAGAAGTTGAGACTCCTGAAGTAGGGAAGATAAAAGTGTTTAATTTAACAGCCAAGTTTGATAAAACCAACGGTGATGTAGACACACCTCCTCCTACACTATCACAGCATACAGATGAAATCCTCAGCGGACTCGGGTATACGGAAAAAGAGATAGAAGAATTTAAAGAGAACAAAGTAGTATAATCGGTTTTAGTTTAATAACGGAAGCCTGTATAAGAGAAAATTCTTATACAGGCTTTTCATTTATCGCTGAAATTAGTCACTCAGATAATACTGAAATAAGTATGGAATAATTCATTAAAAAACATTATGTTCCCAATTAAGTTTAAAAAATATAATGACACCAGAAACAGTTATAGAGAAAGTACAGAATAATAAACCTGAAAACGGATGGGCTATATT
>Ga0194063_10003045_pt1 | contig 10130 bp, 9 predicted proteins | sample SepL3720m_MetaG_FD_155459 | JGI IMG/M metagenome (GOLD analysis project Ga0194063, IMG submission 155459) | Anoxic zone freshwater microbial communities from boreal shield lake in IISD Experimental Lakes Area, Ontario, Canada - Sep2016-L373-20m | ecosystem: Environmental > Aquatic > Freshwater >...
GGCCGCAGACGACGCTGGTGCTGACCGTGGGCGACGGCGTGGCCATGTTCACGCTTGACCGCGAGCAGGGCTCGTTCGTCCTGACCGAAGAAAGCGTGCGCATCCCCGAGGACACCCGGGAATTTGCCGTCAACATGAGCAATATGCGCCACTGGGACACGCCGGTGAAGCGCTACATCGACGAGTGCCTGCAAGGCCGCGACGGCCCAAGGGGCAAGGACTTCAACATGCGCTGGGTCGCCAGCATGGTGGCCGATGTGCACCGCATCCTGACCCGAGGCGGCATCTTTCTATACCCCTGGGACAAGCGCGAGCCCGAAAAACCCGGCAAGCTGCGCCTTATGTACGAAGCCAACCCCATAGCGTGGTTGATCGAGCAAGCCGGAGGCGCCGCCACCAATGGCAAGCAGCGCATTTTGGATATCCCGCCTACCAAACTGCACGAACGCGTGAGCGTGATTTTGGGCTCCAGGAAGGAGGTCGAACGGGTCACGGCCTACCACAGCGAGCCGTAATGAGCGGGTTATAATCCGACGCTTTACCAGCCGGTGTAGCTCAGTCGGTAGAGCAGCTCATTCGTAATGAGAAGGTCGGGTGTTCGATTCATCTCTCCGGCACCAATAAAATCAACGACTTACGTGTCGTTGTTGCCTCAAGTACCGTCATCTGTCACACTCATGTCACAGTTGACGGCATTCTTGAGCAGCACTGGTCATCAGTGCCGTTTATCTCCAGCGCCAGATTTCGCGCCGTCAACTCAACCCCTGGCAGTTACGGTAGCAAATTAAATGGCAGCCATACGTGAACGGATAGACGAAAACGGCCAGAAGAGCTATCAAGCTCAAGTCCGCATACAGGGCTACCCTCCCCGCTCAAAAACTTTTCTGCGCAAAACAGACGCCAAAAAATGGGCCGTCCAAACCGAGACTGAAATTCGTACTGGCATGCACATTCGCCAAAGTCAGGCGGGCAAGCACACTGCCAAAGAAATGCTTGAAAAGTACAAGGACGAGAAGCTTGGCGACAAGGCGGGTAAAGGCAAAGATCAGCGCACCCAGCTCAACTGGTGGATTGAACAAATCGGTGACTACGCGTTATCCGAAGTGACCACTCCGCTGCTGACCCAATGCATAACAAAGTTGAAAAAGACCAAGACCCGGCGTGGCGAACCTCCAGCGCCTGCAACGGTGCTGCGTTACCTGATGACCCTGTCTGCGGTCTACACTGCCGCTCGCAAGGAGTGGGGAATGTGCGAAACATCGCCGGTAGACAATGTCCAGCGGCCCAAGGTGAAGAACGAACGCACCCGCTATCTGACGGATGAAGAGCGCGAATCGCTGCTCACCGCCTGTAGAAACTCCACAAATTCTGACCTTTATCTGGTGGTGATTCTGGCTATCTCCACCGGAATGCGCAAAGGTGAAATCATGGGCATGCGCTGGCAGGATTTGCACACGTCGCAAGAGCAGAACTTCACACGCATTCACCTGACAAAGACCAAGAACAATCAAGACCGCTCGGTATTGCTGACCTCACACGCACTCGAACTACTGGAGGCCAGGCGAGCAACGCTTCTTGAAAGTACCAAGTTAAAGGTTGCAGCTGGACTAATTTTTCCGGGCCCAATCACAACCAACAAGCCAGCCGATCTACGTAAGCCATGGGCTGCGGCAATGGAGGAAGCAGGCCTCAAAGACTTTCGCTTTCACGATCTGCGACACACGACAGCCAGTTACCTTGCCATGGATGGGACGAGCTTGTTGTCTATCAGCAAAGTGCTGGGCCACAAGTCCACCAAAATGACTGAGCGTTATGCCCACCTCACAAGTTCACATCTTGATGATGCGATCAGGAGCATGAATCAAAAGAAGTTTGGTGCTCAACCGCCAACCAAGAATGACGAAGCTGCAACCAACCAAACCCAGAGTCAGCCTATTCCTGAGAGCTAAGAAGTTGGCAAGTTCAAGCACAGTTGGTTGTGTGAATCAACTAGCTAAATCTACTTGCATGATCGCAGCCATAATGATCAAAAATTCATCAGGGGGAATGAAAAATGATCGATCAAATCGACATTGCAAGCTTCGGCAGCTTTAATGGCTTGACCTGGAAAAAGGTCATTAAAGATAGTGGAAATAACGTTCAGAACTTCAAGCGCCTGAACATTCTTTACGGACGCAACTACTCTGGAAAGACCACGTTGTCACGGATATTCCGGGCATTGGAAACAAAACGTATCCCACTGAACTACGCCGCCCCCTCGTTCACGGTATACGGCGACAAAGGCGACATCACCCAGGCCGGTATCGACTCTCATGCTTACGACGTTCGGGTCTACAACCGGGACTTTGTGAGCGACAACCTCAGCTTCCTGTTCAATCCGGTCGGCGGTGAGATTAAGACATTTGCCATCGTTGGCGACAAGAATAAGGAAATCGAAGAAGCGATTGCTGCGATCGAGGCTGAACTTGGAACTGTAGAAGACAAAGCTGGACTTCGCTTTGAACTTGAGGGGAAGAAAAAACAACGAGATCGAGCAAGGGGCAATCTGAATACAGCTTCTGATTCGCTTGAAGGGAAGCTACGAACCCATGCCAACGAAAAAATTAAAAAAAACCGCGAATACGGAAAATCGGTCTACAACATCGACAGCATCAAGGCGGACATCGCTGCAACCAAGAAGGCTGGATTCAAACCACTCAGTCCACGCGAGCAGGCGACCAAGCTTTCGCTGCTAAAACAAGAAGCTCTCCCTGACATTACCAGCTCCATAAGAGTCGACCTAAAAGTCGAACAGATTAAGAAAACTGCTGAAGTTCTTCTATCCAAAAACATTGCACCCACCCAGCCAATTCAGGAGCTACTCAACGATAGTGTTCTTCAGATGTGGGTCAAACAAGGTATTCCACTTCACAAGGAAAAACGTGAAATTTGCGGCTTCTGTCGTCAGAGCCTACCAAAGGATATTTGGCACGTTTTGGACTCACATTTCAGCAAGGAATCTTCGGAGCTGGAATCATCCATTGACGGTTGGCTAACGTCAGTTGCAGAAGCAATTGAGGCCATTCCGGGTTTCGTAATGTTGACCAGCGATAGGTTTTACCCCGAAGAAAAGGCTGCATTTGAATTGAGCAAAATGGCTCTTGATGGAGAGTTTTCCGTATACGAAAAAGACCTCAAGGCCTTGCAAGCCGCACTGGAAGCGAGGAAGAACAGCCTATTCAAGACCATCACTACACCCAGTGCAAATCATTCCATCGAAGCGATCCAAAAGCATGTCGATGCCATCAACGACCTTATCAATCAGAGTAATGGTCGGACGAAGACATTGGAAAAGGACAAAACTGTCGCACGGGATGCCCTTCGGCTCACTGACGTAGCCTCATTTATCGACTTAATCAGCTATGACACCGAGCTAACGCGCATAGCGGGTCTTAAGACGGATGCTGAAACGGCCAATACTGCTTTTAATGAGGCCGAGAAAGAAATCACTGATCGTGAAACCAAGGTTACTTATCTGCGAGGGCAACAGAAGGATGAGCGCAAAGGCGCGGAAAAGGTCAACTCGCTACTTACCCATTTCTTTGGCCATGATGGAATCAAGCTAGAAGCCAAGGATAACTTAGACAAGACGGCTGTAAAGTTTGAAGTCACTCGAGATGGGAAATCAGCTTATAACCTTAGCGAAGGTGAGTGCAGCTTGATCGCGTTTTGCTATTTCATTGCAAGGCTTGAAGAGCCAGACAGCAAAGACAAAGAGTTGATCATTTACATTGACGATCCAATTTCTAGCTTGGATGGAAATCATATCTTCTTCATGTTCAGCCTCATTGAAGGACTGATCGCTAAGCCGGTCAAGAACGCTGACGGGTCCAATGGCTACCGATACAAGCAACTCTTCATTTCCACTCACAACTTAGATTTTCTGAAGTATTTGAAGCGACTGTCTATCCCACGAAAGAAGATTCAGGCAGGCGATGGAAAACCCAAGAGTGTCGAGGACAGCGAACACTTTATGGTGGAGCGCAACGGCGCATCCAGCAACATCACGCTCATGCCTGCTTATTTGAAGAACTACATCACCGAGTTCAACTACCTGTTCCATCAGATATACAAATGCCGAAATCAGGATATGGCAAAGGAAACTCACGAACCGTTTTACGGTTTTGGAAATAACCTTCGTAAGTTCCTCGAGGCATTCCTGTTCTTCAAGTATCCATATCACGACGACAAGGGCGACTCGCTGGAGAGGATCAAGAAATTCTTTGGAGAAGAGGACGCTGCTGCGATCGCACTGGTCAATCGCCTCAACAACGAGTTCTCACATCTCGAATCCAACCCTGATCGAGGATTCAAACCAGTGGAGATTCCAGAAATTTCCAAGGTGGCTAACTTCGTTCTAGACAAAATCTATACAACTGATTCTGACCAGTACAACGCTTTATTAAAGAGCATTGGTGAGCCAGAAAGAATCTGAGGAAGGACACATATACATGCACGAGATCATTTGCCCACACTGCGGGAAAGCATTCAAAATCGATGAGGCCGGATACGCGGCCATTTTGAAACAGGTTCGCGACGGCGAGTTCGAACAGCAGCTGCACGAGCGGCTTGAGTTGGCCGAACAGGACAAGCGTAACGCAGTCGAGCTTGCACAGACGAAGGTCGCCAGCGAAATGCAGAGGGCTGCGGTAGCCAAAGACTATGAAATCCAGGAACTGAAAGCAAAACTCGATGCAGGTGAAGTTGCGCGGAAGCTCGCCGTGGCCGAGGCTCTAGGTGCGGTGGAGAAACAGCGTGACGCGCTAGCGAACGAACTTGAACAGGCAAAGCGCGACCGGCAGGCAGCATCTGAGCTAGCAGAGGCGAAGCTCTTAAACGGCCTACAGATGTCTGCAGCGACTAAGGACGCGGAAATCCAAGGCCTAAAGGCAAAACTCGAAGCAATAGAGGTTGCGCAGAAGCTCGCGATCACGGAAGCGGTCAACGCGGTTGAGAAGGAGCGCGACGAGTTGAAGAACGACCTCGGGCGAGCGGAGCTTGAGAAGCAGCTCGCCGAGAAATCGCTCAAAGACAAGTACGAGACGCAAGTAAAGGATCGCGATGACACGATCGAGCGCCTACGAGACATGAAAGCCCGTTTGTCAACCAAAATGATTGGTGAAACCCTCGAGCAGCATTGCGAGACTGAGTTCAACCGCATCCGGGCAACTGCGTTTCCCAAGGCGTACTTTGAAAAGGACAACGACGCTAGGACTGGCAGCAAAGGAGACTACATTTTTCGCGATTTGGATGAGGCGGGCACAGAGATCGTTTCGATCATGTTTGAAATGAAGAACGAAAGTGACGCGACTGCAACCAAGAAGAAAAATGAGGATTTTCTGAAAGAATTGGACAAGGATCGTGTTGAGAAGGGGTGCGAATACGCCGTACTGGCATCCCTGCTCGAACCCGATAGCGAGCTCTACAACACAGGAATCGTCGACGTCTCCCACCGCTACCCGAAGATGTATGTTGTTCGTCCGCAGTTTTTCATTCCCATCATCACGCTGCTGCGCAATGCCGCGATGAACTCGCTGAAGTACAAGTCGGAACTGGCTTTGGTCAAGGCGCAGAGCATCGACATCACAAACTTTGAGAACGAACTTGAGACTTTCAAGTCTGGATTTTCCCGTAATTACGATCTAGCGTCGCGAAAATTCAAGACCGCGATAGAGGAAATCGACAAGACCATTGACCACCTTCAAAAGACGAAGGATGCGCTCCTGGGCTCTGAGAACAACCTACGCATCGCGAACGACAAAGCTCAGGATGTGACGATCAAGAAACTGACCCGAGGCAATCCAACGATGGCAGCCAAGTTTGCCGAGCTAAAAGATCATGATTCTTCCGAGGCGGGTGGTTTGGCCAGCTGATAACTTAAGCACCCCTTGGCCGCGCAAAACACGGCAGTGGTGGTTTCTTTGGATCGGAACGGTCAGCTTTTTGGCTGAATTACGCAACTGAATCTATCATCCAAGATAGCGCCCTCATTGCAAGATCGGAAGACAGTCAGAGTATTCAACATGAAACCGCCTTACGTGTTCCATCTTGCGAGGGTCACCAGTCAGAATTGCGATTAGTTGGGTAGCGAGTGCAACTATTGCATTGGAATTTCGCACCACGTCGTAAGTCAATTGCGCAGGGTAACCAGCAAGCGTTCGGGATAACGGATGAAGACCGCCATGTGCGTAACTGTTCATGGCTTTCCAGGTCACGTCGCGGTACTGCTTAAGTTGCTCAACGATAGGGGCGGGAGCCGTGCAGCTTTTCTCCAGCTCCTTCAACATTTCCGCCAGCATTAACCCCTCATTGGCGCGCTTCGCACTTTCCACAGTCAGTGGCTCGCTGAGCTTTTCGACCCATGTATCGCTGGCGGTATGCAGTAGCCAAATTCCGCGAACCAAACTTTCATATTGGGGCCGCATCAGGGCGATAGCTGACGGGTAGAAACCTTGACTGATAAGAACGAGCGCACCGGCGGCATGTTCCAAAGAAAGTAGACCCGCTTGAAGGGAAACCAAGTGCCTCGTACCGTCAGCGGGAATCAAACCGCTGGCAAATTCGTGGACATCAGCTTGAAACCCGCCAGACCGTTCGAGAAGTACCCTGAGTTTTTCGTCATTCATATAAATGTTCATGTCGCACGGCACCGGGCACGTGCTTTTCAATCATGGAGTGACCGCTTCGGTTTTCTTCAGATATACATAGACGCTGGCGCGCGAGATTCCAAGCGTTTCAGCAATCTCAACTTTTGACAATCCTTCTTCGGCCATTTTTTTCAACCTTGCGATTTCGCCTTTATCCAGTGCGTTCTTCCTACCTTTGTAAACGTTCTTGGCCTTGGCGATGGCAATGCCCTCTCTTTGGCGTTCAAGAATCAGCGCACGCTCAAATTCACTAACAGCACCCAACAGTTGGAGCATTAGCTTCGAGTACGCAGTCTGGTGCGCATCTGTGCCGGTTGTGGGGGGCTCAAACCGCAAGCCTTCCTTCACAAAAGTCACGCAAATACCCCTGGCATTTAATTGCTCTACAACGCTTTGCAGGTCCCTCAAGCTGCGTGATAGCCGGTCCATGCTGTGCACATAGAGGTGGTCACCTTCTCGCAAAAATTCGAGCATAGCTTGCAACTGTGGACGGTCAGTATTCTTCCCGCTGGCCTTGTCGGTAAAAATCTTGTGTAGCTCCACGCCGTCAAGCTGGCGAGCATCGTTCTGGTCTACGCTGCTGACGCGAACATAGCCGATGCGCTTGCCGTCGCCGCTATTGGTCTTCTTGGCAACCATTTCCAACTCCGATCAAATAGTGGTTTTAAAGTGTCTATTTGTATTCTAGAGTTTTTCTGGAACATGTCAATTAAATCAAGTTTGTACCCTAAATAGACACATTTTGCGCGGTTTGAAACTGTCTATTTAGTGTGTACTCCAGATGGATTGCTCGCTTGCGCATGGTGCTGGCAATCGTCATGTGCGAAAGCCGCGCCAAAGCCGTTAGAACGCTGCTGGCAGTGTCAAAAATGGCCGCTGGAAATTCTTGTGGTGTGGCGTCTCTTGAGCCGATGTCGCCCTCGGAGACGCTAGTGCGCACAGACGTACTTGGTCAGCACGCGCAGGGGTTCTAACAAGAAAAAAAACCGTTATGGAATCGGCAAAACCAACACTCAACGCAAAGCGCATCCGAAAAAACACCTCGCCGTTGCAGAGAAATGTCTATCCATATTCATAGGCAATTGGCAGCGAGGCAAGCGACAGGATTTTTTCACTACCGTCGAGTGCGCCGCATTTCATGAATGGTGATACTTTCTCACCCTTCATGGTTGGGCTGCTTTTTCTTTGGCTTTTCGCCAGCATAGGCAAAACCTTCACCGCAAAACCACTCAGAGCTTGCCAGAGCGCGATACATCGCTGCCTGCCAACAATTGGAGTGATGCTTACCCCAGGATTTGGCATCGTCTTCTAAAAGAAGTTTGATTTCGTCACTTCCTCCGCGAGCCCATGCCGATGTGAGTTTAGAAGCAATTCCAGACAACATGCTTCCCGCTTGCGCAGCATAAAGCTTACCTATATCAAGTTTCCTGAATTGCCACTCTAACCGCTTCGTTAATACCGGATCAAAAACAGGTGGGGTTTGTATGCGATATACCAAGGCAGGTGGGCGACTCGTTTCGACATGCGCCACAAGCCAAACTCCTTCAGGTATTTTGTCAAAGTATGGATGGAGGAGCTGTTCGATTTCCAACCGAGGACTATGTTCATCCTTAACGTGATTGCAATCTTTGCACGAAGGAACTAAATTTATAGGGGTTACCGCTAGGGCTGGATGCTTTGCCTTTGGCAAATAGTGATCGAGGGTCGACACGTTACGTTGCCCGCAAAATGGACAGGTTCCGTTCTGTGGCGCAAGAATCAGCTCATCGTAATACTTCACTCGTATCGGAGATGTTTTTCTTGCAAAAACTTCCGTATAGAGGCCTTCCATTTCCGATGTGGACACACATGTGCCCACGCCCACTGTAGGCTTGATGTCATGAAAGGAATGTGCAGCTCCCTTTTGCGCGTAGATTTTTTCGGCGGATGCTATTTCGACGGCAATGCAGTTAAGACGTTCTTTGAGGTTCAGGTCCCGTCGGATCTTTATGCAGTCATTTAATACATCTGCTGATTTGTAGGTGGGGCAATCAATCTCCCTCATCTTGATTAGCCTCTTTTTTTGCAGCGATCAGTCCTCGTGCTATCGCCCTGGCTTCTGAGCCCAACTGGTCTTCAAATTTTTCTATAAGCTCTTCATAGGACAACCCTTCGCGAACTGCTTTCTCCAAAAGATTATGGAAGCCGCTCCTAGTTACCTCGAGGCCGAAAACTTCGCTTGTCAAGGTTCCGACGTTTTCTCCGAATGTCTCAATCGTGGGTCTCTCGGCAACGGAAACGGCACCCGAACGACGCAGCTTCCATACACAAGACATTGGTACTTCCTGCAATACGACTGGCGAGTGTGTGGCAACAACGGCAATACCATTACGTTTCAGAAGTAAGTCTGCTACTGCTCGGATAAATGCAGCGAGTAGAGGAGGATGAAGATGCCCCTCGGGTTCGTCCAGAACGACTAATGTCCTTTCATCGACGAGCTCAACCAATCGAGTCATCGTCAACAGTACGATGGCATGGCCAGAACTAAGTCGTCGAAACAACTTGTTTGCTGCCTCTTCCCATTCGACATCTTCCAGCGAAAGAAGACTTTGAATGTTGGCCTCTTGGAAAAGTGGGTCCGCCTCAAGCGTTTCTAACGCTTGAATCCACCGCTTAGCTCTAAGTCCTGACCTACATTGACCAAGACTGCGAACAAAGTCGTCAGCGAGCAGGGCCGGTGTTTTAACTTGAAAAACTTCCTCTGCTCCACCGTCAAGTTTATGCCTAAGCCCAACTTGCTCGGATCGCATGCCAGATTCGCTTGTTTGGGGTACGGCGAAGTCGTCAAAGGCACTAAAAGAGACCGACACAACTCCGGAAAAGGCCCATGCGTTCGCATTTTCCCCTTTGCGCTCAACTATGCCTAGTTGTGGATCAGGATGTGCTCCACCAAGAATTGTCCGTATTAGACTCTGCACGCACCGGGTTTTTCCCACCCCATTTCGTCCAATTAATACGTGTATGTTTGTCGGTGGCTCTTTGTGTGGCCTAACCTTAAATTGAAGAGTGGGAGGTGGGTTCTCGCCACCGGTGGAAGGCAAGGTGTAGCTAAATTCAAATCTCGTTAGTACCGCATCACCGTTTGCGAGCCGGTGATAGCGGTTTTTGATGTTGCTGCTTTGAATATCTCTGAGGAGAGACTCGCTCATCACGTTTTCTGTGGAATAGGCCTCAAACAAATTCAGATTGAAGGCGCAGTCTCGCAGTCCAGTAAGAATTCTAGTTCGCAGATCCTCGTCGAGTTCATTGAGGGTTTCATAGTAGTTCTCGCTCTGCCCAAGAGAAAAATGTCTCTTATCCAAAACTTCAAAATGTTCTGGCAATGTAGGAGCACGAAAACCAGGTTCAAGTGGTTCTCATCGACCTCGAGGTTTTAGAGCGACTTCACCGATCTTCACCGATCCG
>Ga0194063_10003047_pt1 | contig 10122 bp, 4 predicted proteins | sample SepL3720m_MetaG_FD_155459 | JGI IMG/M metagenome (GOLD analysis project Ga0194063, IMG submission 155459) | Anoxic zone freshwater microbial communities from boreal shield lake in IISD Experimental Lakes Area, Ontario, Canada - Sep2016-L373-20m | ecosystem: Environmental > Aquatic > Freshwater >...
TCAGGCTGCGCCCCAGGACCTGGCGGCTCTGCTTCGTGAGGGCCTGGATGGGACCCAGTTCTTCGCTGGCCTGCGGGCCGCTGAGGAATAGTTCGCTGATCGCCTTGTTCCGGGCGGAGGGCGCCAGACGCCTGGCCGCCACCATCACCGTGTCCCGCACGGCTGGATCCGGGAACTGCTCATAGATCGCCTCACTGATCTGGCCGTCTTCGATCAGGCGTGGAATCGCCGGCAGGCTCTGCACGGCCGTCTGCACCGCCCGATAGAGGTCATCGCTCACCCCCGGCAGCACTGCCTGGCCGTCGGCCAGAGAAACCCAGAAAGAATTTCATGTAGGCGTTCCTGATCTGATGCACCGTCTCCTCATCGGTCAGCCCCAAGCGTTGCTTGATGTAAAGCGAACCAAATGCCAGCCTCACGGGCTTAGCAGGAGCACCAATTGTGGCATTGAATGGGGTGCATAGGTCTCCTCCAGCTCCTGCCAGGGGATCAACTCAGACAGCAGCACCCAGCGGTTGTCCGGGTCCAGTTTTCCGCCAAAAGGCAGATGGAACTCATTGATTGAGAGCTGACATTTATTTTTCTTCCGGTACATGTGCGGCCGTCAATGGTGGCAGCGATCGCAGACTGCCACGTTCTAGACCAGTTTAACGCCTACCGATCGCCCAATGCCGTTGCAGCACAGGAGTTTTGGCTTTTTCAGGAGTCCCTAAAGAAGGGAAGAAACAAGCCAAGGGCGACTTTCGCGGCATCAAGCTCAGCAACGACACCCACCGCTCCTGCACCGATCCCGAGGCCTTGCTGGCCCGCAAATCCAATGCCCATCCAGCACAGCTCAGCTACCGGGGCCATCTGCTCATGGAGAACCGCCACGACCTGATCGTCGATTGCCGCGTGACACAGGCCTCGGGCACCGGTGAGCGAGATGCCGCCAAGACGCAGTCTTCTCCGCAGGAATAGGAGATGACAGCAGACCTCGCCGGTGCCCATCAGAAGACTGTCGGCGCTGACAAGAACTACGACACCAAAGGATTTGTCGCTGAGATGCGGCGGATCAGAGTCACTCCTCACGTGGCCCAGAACACTGCCCGCAGCGGCGACTCAGCGATCGATGGCCGCACCACCCGCCATGTGGGCTACGCCAAGTCGATCAATGCCCGCCGGGGGATCGAAAAGGTGTTTGGTTGGCTCAAGGCGTTCGGCGGACTGCGCCAGTTCAAACTGCGCGGCTAGGACAACGTCAGTGCCGTGTTTGGCCTGCACGTGATCGCCTACAACCCGATCCGCCTGGGCAACCTGCTCAAGCCCACCATATAGGCGGCATGAACAGCAGGTTCCCCAGAGGTGTGCCCCAAAGAGCAAAACCAATGCCTTGCAGACAGGCCAACGATGCCGAAATCGGGCTGTTTGCGGACTTGATCGGCGTCGATTAGTCTTTTTGAGATGGAAATCTACTGATGCCTGTGGAAAACTGGCTCGTAGAATGGTTTTTCTGCAAACTCCTAGGCCAGCTGCAGGGTGGACATCGAATGGCTGATCCCACTGCTGCCGCCGCTGTGAGGCTTGAACCCTCTGAATAGCCGGCCCCCCGTGACGACGCTCTCCCCGTGTGGTCTTCAGGCATGCTCCATGAAGAGGCCAAGCGTTCAGTGGAAAGCCTCTACACGTGCGCGGGTGACAGTTGCATCAAAACATCATTGAAGTCCTGGTCATAATTGTCTTCAAAGCCATAGAAGCCATTGCCCAGGGAGGTAAACCGCTGGCTGCCGTCATTGTTAGCGCCGCCGTAGGAGAAGAAGGCCTTGATCGAATCATCCTGCTGTGCCAAATAGTTTTCGGCACTGTTATCGACAATCAGGAAGAATCCAAAGCTGCTCGCCCCTGGCAAGGTCAGGGTATATTGCTCAATGCTCATGTTGGTTGGTGATTTGAAAATCAGTCCTTCAGAGCGGGCCCGCTCAACTGCTATTCGGTCGTAGTCCGGATCGGCGGGGTTGATCATTCGATCGCCCGTAATGATCATGCCAGTGATGTCGTCAACCCGATAGATACCGATGCTGTTGTCATAGGAGGCTGCGCGGCCAATCTCGAAATCAAACCTTGTGCTTTGGGTGGGATCCAGCCCAAGGGTATTAAACACCGGTGTGTCGATGCTGAATTCAGCAACAACGTTGTGCGTGTCCTTTAAGGTTATGCTTAACCCACATCCCCCAGCTTTTGAGGTTATATCCAGTTCATCTGGTGTCAGCGAAGAATAGCGGCGGCCTTTGATGTCGAGATACAGCTCCAAGCCAACATTTGTGAACGCAGCCAAGCCATCTGGAGCGTGAATCAAAGAGCCAAAAAATCGAGATTCACTACCACTCAAAAGCTTGATGCTGAGCGAATCGAATGAATGGGCTAAAGCCGAGCCTTCACTACCAGGTCGATCATGAAGAAGGATGACTGATCTACCATCACTCGCCTTGATGCCCAATTCATAGGACCCGGAGACATTCAGAGCTGTGATCTGAAACTGAGTATCGATCACCTGGGGGCAGTAGAGAGTTATTTGGTGATCTTGCTCGACGAGCAAGGGACCAGGCTGATGATAGGGAGATGCCAAGTTGATCTCCTGACTCAAAACCTGGCGTTGTTGATCGATCGCATGGTAGGGGTTGGAAGTCTCTTGATTGATCCGTGCAAGTGTCTTGATCAAAACAGAAATGCGATCGGCCTTGCGGTCTTTGATGGCGACATCGACCAGGACCTGCGCTGAGAGGGCAGCAGAATCAATGATCTGGCGAACGACGTCTGGATCGGCCAGGTTAATCACTGCATGCTGCAGGATCGCTTGAGCCGCCGCTCGACCGATCAACCATGACGCTTCCACAGAATCAGTAATTCCACCTGCTTGCAGGACCTGGCCAGCGAGCTGGAAAAGAAGAGACAATTGGTGTTCCTGGGTCTCGATCTGAAGCCGCTGCCATTGATCGTTAGGAAGTGATGCGGGATAGGCGGAAGGGTCGTATCCGTCGGGAAGGACGAATGCCGCCGAAACCTGTTGGCTGGCTACTTGTTCGCTCATCCCCAGCGATAAAAGTGCCAGGATCAGAGCCTCGAGGTTTGAGACCTCGGAAGATTTTTGCAATCGTGCCTGCCAAGGATCAAGGGAGCGGTCGACGAAGGAGGCAGGAAGCAGACCACCACCCAGTTGCCGCAGAATGTTTCCGAGATCATGTTGAAGGGCAATCTTGAAGGGGCTGAGCTTATCAACAGCGTCATCGAGTTTGGAATTGTCAACGGTAGATGTGATCAGCCGCTCTCCGACCGTCAGGATCCGGCTGAAGACGGCAGATACCTCCTTGAGCTGCGTCTCGCTGAACACTCCACCGAATTCGCGCACGAGAGTGCTGACAAGACGTGCAACAAAGTCTGGGTTATGGAATCCCGCATCCTCGTCGTGATACAGGTGAAATGCGATGGTGCCGATGACACGATCAGCGACCTTGGCAGGGGTTTGCTCCGTGAGACCGGCGACAAACTGGCTCAACACAGAATAAGCCGCCTGGGCCACGACATGGCTTCCGTACACCTGCTTGCCGTAGATGTCTCCAGCCGTGATGGCCGATGAGGGGTTGTAGGTCGACAGGTCTATCGCAGCGGACAAGCCGAAGACCTGCAGGATTCGGTTTGCCGCCATCCCAGGATCCAATCCAGACTGAACAAGCTTCTGGATCAGGCTGGTAAGCGGTGTGATCATATTCGAGTCTACGGTGGCAAACAGTGGTGTCTCCAGCGGCAGCCCGATTGCCGTGTCTACGGCATCAAGAATCACGAGACGACCTTCATCACTGTCGATGCGCCCATTGCGGTTTCGGTCGAATGGAATGCGTCCGACTGGAAGGTTGAAACCGCCATCCTGGTAGCTGAGAGAGACGGGTTCGCCAGCGTCGATTTGCGTATTAAAATTGGCATCGAAGAAAACTTTTCCTCCTTGCAGGGGACTCTGACTTGCAAACCCTTTGAGTCCAATTTTGCCGAGTGCATATTCAGCATCCCAGATCTTATAGGTGGCGACATCAATATCGAGGATGGTCTCCATGACCTCAAACAGACCCACGTCAACACCAACTTCCACCTTGGTATTCAAAAAGGCCTCGATCTCTCCACTGACTTCAAGCACACTGAGATCACCCGAGAATAAGGGTGCTAACTCTCCATAGCGAAGGATCCCGTCCCGGGTGGAGTTGGCATTGCTGGCAAGGAGTTCTTCATCGGTATCAAAAAAATCGAACTTGATATCGTTATCACTTTGAACCCCTCCCGTCATGCGCGCCCTGGCGACAACCGCATTGGCCTCAAGTCCAATATCGATACCCGCGGAAACCCCGAGTTCATTAACGTCCTTTCCATTTTCATCAACGTCCCGAATATAGAAGCCCTCTAGCAGTAGAAGTTCATTCTTGGGGTGATCGTCTTCTTCCTTAGTCTCGGAGGGATTGGTGCTGTCTTCACACACCTCGTCTTTCCAGAGATTAAAGCCATAGTCATCATAGGCAAAATAGAGATTTGAATTGAGTCCCACCGACACCTGTAGCACAGAATCCAGTCCCCACTCGGGCAAAATCGCATCGAGTCCAATGTCCGATATATCAACACTTAGATCAACATCGAGGTCGGGGACGTCATAGATCAGAAAATCGACATTCTGTTGCCCTGTCAATAACTTTGCAACGGCAAGGAAATCAGTTAGCAACGGAATCTTAAGTCCGTCCAATGCCAGAATCCTATCTATTAGCTTGACGAGGTCATCCGTCGCCAAAGGATTATCCTGAATTCGCTCGAGAATATTGCCCTCGATAGGATTAACTTCCATAATTTGTAGCTCGCCTTCTTCAAACTTTGCCGTGACGGCCCCAATGTCAATGAGTACATTTTCGCTGCCAGACACAAAGTCGTCGATAATCCTTACAACCTCAATAAGTTCGTTAATCGCATCAAGGAATTCATAAAAATCAAGCTTGTCACCATCGTCAAATCCTTTAATGCCAAGATTTTGCAGGGCGTCGTTGTCGCCACTATCATCCTTGACGTTTAATAGCGCAAGCATCATTTCCAGCAGCGAGACTTTCTTATCATTATTGCTGTCAAAAAGAAAGTCGAGCTCCAATGCAGACAGAAACTTGGTATCTGCATTGAGGGTGTCAATAATCGGATAGTATGGGGCCAGCATTTCGTCAATCTTTCCGACGTACTTTTGAACGAAGCCACGTGCCAACGACTGCACATCAAGCAGAGCATTCTCTATTTTGAGAGTAAAGACGGCAGCGTCAAGCTTGGCTTTATCGGCGTAGTTAATTAGAGGCAGATCATCTATATAGTATTCAAAGGAGATCCCCGGAAAATATTCTTCAATAGCAGCATCAAGCGTTGCGGCAAGAGAGAGGATGACCTTATTATCAATCGTCGGGAAATCATAAGAGAAACGGTCGAAGAAATCCTGCCCAGACTCGCTCAGCAATGTGGAAAGCTGATCGGTGGCTACCTTCTCGTCAAGGTCTTCGTCAAAGTCTGACAATGTGATTGAATAGTTGAGATCAAGGCGGGTTTCTTTGTTTTTATCTTGAAAATCGATACTGAGGCCATTGATGCAGTCTGTGCCTTCAAGATTGATTTCTTCGAGAGTAATAGTGGGACTGAGGCTCGTACGAGACGTGTCAAGATAATAACCTCCAGATTTAAGAATACCAAAGCCTAAGGTAAAGTCATAGACAATATCGGCTTGAACATCACCATGAACCGCGACACCTAGGGCAGGAATGGCGAGATCTGACGCCAGAGGGATGATCTGGTCAAGATAGGTGGTCGTAAATGAAACAGTGAACGGCGTGTCTGAATGATTGGGTTCATAGGAGATTATGAGATCGGAAAGATTCCCCTGTTTCAACAGCTGTTGTTCCCAGATTTCCCCTAACTTCCATGCTGTCAGGTTGCTGGCAATGGTGACATCATTGACGAGTGGTTGCGTAATCTCATCGAAGAAGAGGGGAAGCTTAGAAGCGCTGCCAATAAAAGGGAGGCTGGACTCGCTGAATGCACGCTCAAGGCTTTCGAGGCTATACTGCAATCCAAGGGCAGTATTAAAGCTGTCAAATGGTCGATCAATGATGTTCACATCGAGAACCACGGGTTCAAGTTTTGATATTCATCTGCACCACTAAAAGATAAAGTCAGCTCTGTTGTGTGTTTATCCCCCGTTTCAGCAATATTTTCGTCACGACCTTTAATGGTAACTGATTGAGGCTGATACCAATTATCAGGCTTGAACGTAATTGAATTAATCTCATCCAGCTGATCTGGATCATCGCTAAATGTCAGTATGGTATCTTGTGTCGGCTCGCTCAACAAAGAGACATAGAAGCTGTAGCTTTCTCCTTCCCTGACGACAGGAACAATACCGCTTTGGATGATCTGAACCCCCGCCTTATCATTGTTGATGATGACCAGAGTGTTTGTTTTGGTATCGCCCAGGCTGTAGCCATCACCGGCCACCAACTCAATTGTGACCTGCTTATCGCCATCATCAACCGAGCTGTCAATGGGGGCAATTAGCAGATAGGTGCTGAGCTCTCCCGGGGCGATGCGTACGCTCCCTGTTTCAACAACCTCTTGGTAGTCAATACCGTTGTTTGCCGTGCTGCTGGCCAGGACGCGATAGCTGATTGGCAGACCAGTGGCGTCAGCTGACGAATCGGCTACTTCATTGAGCGCGATCGTAAAATATCCAGGAATCGCTTCTTCAGCGGCATTCTGTGCAACTGCAAGAGTGGCGATAGGCAGATCATTATCCAGGATCTGAATCGCGATCGGATCAGGAGCGCTCAGGCTTGCGTAGCTACTGTCATCAGATTCGAATTGAAAGCTGACCGACGCTGTATGGTTGTATTCGATCTTGGCGTCATCAATCGCAGTAATACTCACTGTCTGAGGTAAATTCCAGTTCTCTGCGCTAAAGCCAAGGGTCAATGTCTGAGAGACCGAGTGCTCTCCGAAGCGGATTTCGCTATTGCTCGGTTTGAGACTGACCGTTACATCGTTGCGGGGTTGCGTCTTCAGTGAAACCTGGAACGTATTAGTGCTTCCCTCTTTTGGATTGTTGGTGAGAGGAGTGATATTCACTCCTGCCTGATCGTCGTCTTGATTGACGAGTACGATGGAGTCTAATCGGAGATTATTATAGTTATCATCGCCACTTTTCGCGATGGCGTCAATCGAGAAGGTAACTGTCTCGTCGTCGACGTAATCGTTTTTGGGGTTGACGATAAAGCTTTGGACGTCATTCCAATTGGTGGGCGTGAAGTAGAGAGAGATGCGGGTTTGATCGCTCTGAGCTTCGCCTGACAACGTTGCCTCTTCTGGCAGGCTCGTGGCTAGATAAACAGTGACATTGTCCGTGGGTTGACTGGTCAGCCGGAGTTGAAACTCCCTTGGTGACAGATCGGATTCGCTTGTGGCATACCCCTGAGCGGACAAGGGCTTTTCTTCACTATCAGTCAGTAAGAAACCAACCTTGTCATCATCCTTAATCGTGAAATTGACGGTTGTCTTTGTGGGATCGATATAATATCCTGCATTGGTATTGAGAATCACCGTCACCGCCTCATCGGCTTCGTCAATGAAGTCAGCAAGAGGAACTAGATCGATGTCTTGATATTGGCCGGGAATAATCGTGATTTCGCCGCTGGATTGATTGGCGTAATAGTAAATGACCCCGTTAAGGTCCCCGAACAGCAGATCTTGGTCTGAATCGCCATCGACATCGCTAAAAGCGAGTCGCGCATTGTCTGGAATCGTGATATTGCTACGTTCCACAAGACTATTGTCCTGTGCGAATTCTGCTTGTGATCTGCTACCGACATTTAACCAATATTGCATCATATTAGAAGAAACAGCCTGTGCATTGCTGTCGCCAGTCAGGACCGCATCAAAATCACTATCCGCATCTAAATTGACAAAAGCAATGCTCGCATGGTCGCCTATGTCAACGCTCTGGAAGGGATTCGTCGCACTGTCTTCGCTATAGACAGCTGCGCTCTCATTGCCGATGTTTCTATAGAAGTTGATGCGGCCATCAGCCGTGCCGACAAATAGGTCTAAGTCACCATCTCCGTCGATATCGGCAAGGCTCGGCGCGCTGTAATCGCCGATGTCGATGGCGCCGAACGGGTTGCCTGTTCCTGTGACTTCCGTAAAGATCAGTTTGGTGTTTTGATAAAAGCGAATCTTGCCTTCATTGCTGCCAAGAATTAAATCTTGGTCGCCATCCCCGTCAACATCGCCAAACATGGGAGTTGAGTAACCGGCATCTGTATTGCCATTGAGATCGATGGCGCTGAATGGATTGGTCGTAATTAGGTCGAAGACCGGTTGATGTTGCGTGCCGGAGTTCATGTAGTAGACCAGCGTTCCGTAGTAGGTTCCAATAACGAGGTCTATATCTCCATCTGTATCCAAATCAATCAGAGCCGGGGCGCTATAGCTGCCGACATCGACTTTATCGAATGGTGACTGGTTGCCAATTTGTTCTGCAAAGAGATTGAATGACTGGTAGTCGACTCCTTCGGCGGCATTATTGGCGTTGGCTTCTGTGTGAATGGAGTAGCGCACACTGACAGGGTCTGGCGAAAACCCTTCCCCGACAGTGATTCGGAAGGTTCCAAGTGCGGCCTCTATCTCACCAAGTTCACTACTGGATTGAAGACTGATTGTGACCAGGGGATCTGAATCTGTATTGTCATCTTCTTTCAGTTCGTTATTAACAATATCGCCGTCGATGTCCATATTGGTGATGCCCAGTACGGCCTGGAGGTCCTTGTAATCCTCGTCATTGCTGGTGGCGGTAGCCACTAGATTGTAGGTGATGTCTCCGTCGGCTCGATCGTCTTTCAATCCACTGAAATTGACGGACTGATACTGATCCCAGTTTGAAGGGGTAAAGGTCAGGATCCCAGTGGAGACGCTATTTTCGGTTACATCAATGCTACTAAGATCCAGCCTGACCTCAGCGGCCGGCTGACTTGTCAGCTTGATGAGCAGATCTTCGTCGCTTCCTTCCGTTGTCAGCAGAGTGCTGATCGGGGTTGTGACTGGATTGGTGGTGAGGGGATACGTGAGACTCAGGCTCTGATAGCTGCTGTCTTGGCTCTCCGTCAGCGCCATGAGCTGGTAGGTGGCGTCAACGTCAGTCGTTTGTTTCAGATTGGTGAGGGTGACTGACTGGAGTGATGCCCAATTCTGCGGAGTAAAGTTCAGCTGTTGGCTGTTGCTGCCATCCAAACTGTCGAGGACAGTGACGTAGACTACGTCAGTGGGTTCTCGCTTGAGTGCCACACTGAATGTGCCACCTGCTCCATTGAAGCTCAGGACATTGACATCCACATGCTCATTGCTGCTGGAAATGGAGGCTGTCTCCTGCATGGTTGCAAAGCTGACACCCGCGACATCGTCGTCAGCAATCCGGAGGGTCACCATGGAGGTGTCCGCATCGACGGTGTAATCGTTTCCTGCCTGCAGGCTGATATTGATGGTTTCGTCCGTCTCCATGATGTCGTCATCGATGGCAATGACAGGCAGGTTGACTCTTGTTTTACCTGCTGCAATCGTGATGCCACCAGAGAGTGCTCTATAGTCACTGTTGGGAGCTGCGGTGCCGCTGACTAGATAGTTAATCAGCAGCCCACCTGCAGGCGCTGGATTGCTGAGCAGGATGGTGAAGCCTCCCGTCAGCTCACTTCCTTCTGAAACATTTGCATCCAGCACGATTTTGGCAATCGGTTTCACGACCGGAAGCAGAGACTCGCCCTCGCTGACATCCAGATTGATGACGCCATCATCTGGGATTACGGTAATTTCCTTGCTGAGTAGATCGTATTGATCATCGCTGCTCTTGCTGGTCACCTTCAGCAGGCGAGTGGAGGAGATGCCTTTTAATGTCCGGGTTTGGGGGCGATACCCAGGGCTGATTCAAAGTCTGGCACAGGCTGGCTTGCCTGGGCTGCCAGCATGAGTTGAGGTCAGCGGAATTGCCTCCTCCCTGTGCCCGAAAGCCTTTCAGCCGCAACCGATCTCGATCTGATCAGC
>Ga0194063_10003048_pt1 | contig 10121 bp, 11 predicted proteins | sample SepL3720m_MetaG_FD_155459 | JGI IMG/M metagenome (GOLD analysis project Ga0194063, IMG submission 155459) | Anoxic zone freshwater microbial communities from boreal shield lake in IISD Experimental Lakes Area, Ontario, Canada - Sep2016-L373-20m | ecosystem: Environmental > Aquatic > Freshwater...
TATCTTTTGGAAAGTGGGCGCCTTTAAAACTAATCATCTATTCTTCCAATTACTAAAATTTGCAGATTATCGCTCAAACTGAAAAACTTTGCGACAGAACCCAGATGACTTTCCTCCATCAGGTTTTCCCGAATCGCGAGAGGAGTATGTTGATAGGCTACGTAACAATCCAATACATTTATGTCGGCTTCGTTATTTTGGTAATGAGGAATCATGGAGTTTCGCTTTTTACACCTACAGTAATGAGAAATACGAACCCTGTGTACTAAACAATGGTAGCTTTTATGGCACACCTGAAGAAGCATTTGAAGCTGCGAGTGTTTATCTCCAAGATTAGCACAAAGGAAAATAACAGCCTCAACTTGATCTATCATAACATCTCGGATCGCCATCTTTACCTTTAGAAACATATCTCGATTTTTCACTACGATTTATTCAGTAACAATGGACGGCAGACTTGGAGAAGACTCATGGGCAGCTATAGGCGCTCGCAATATGTTACGACTGTCCGGTTTAGGGAAGCGTAAAATCATAACCGACAGGCCGGTATTGAGATTGGCTTTTTGAAACTGACAAATAACAGGTAACGGCTAGTAGTGCCCTTTGGTTCGCTAGAATCGACTGTCTGCTTGCCGTGTGGAGCCAGACAATCAGTTATTGGAATCCGATGCCCAGCATGGGATTTACCGCATACCGAGCATTTTTTAGCGGTTTCAGGCATTATCTTCAGACTGGCCTTCAACGCGGGGTGAACTGCTGAAGGAAACGATATAACGGGAGAAACCCTACCCGTTTCTTGAACTTCTTGTTTACGGTGGATATATCCACCATCTTAGTGAAGTCTTCCGTATCCCCGATTTTATCCACTTGATAGACAAACCCTCTGGCGTCTTCACGCCATTGGCTGCCTTTTTTAATTTCAGTTTCGGTTTTCATTTTAAGCTCCCCCCTCTATAATTTCGAAGAAATAAAAGAGATCCAATAAAGGGGGGATAAAATATTTAAAAGAAATATTTAACTGCCCGGCAACCTGACGACCATATCCGGATAACTCGGACTTAGGCTATGGCTTTGCGCCCCATGCTTTCGCATGGTTTGCCCTTATCAGACCTAACTAGAAACTGAGTTAGCCACAGCTTTCTGCAAATTTCTGTTGGCTAATAGTGTAGTAGAAAAATTTTTTTATTGTTGGCTATTGTGGGGGTCTGTGGCCAAACCCGAAAATTATGTCTAGCTATCTGGAAGTGGTGGTATAGGTCAAGATTGAATTATTTTAGTGAGTTCGACGTGAGTGTTAAGACTTAAGCTAATTTTCACCAAAAATGTATACTATTTGCTCGTGTCTTATAGGGTAGCCGGAGTTTTCAGTCGAAGGTTCTTGAGCTTTCCGGCTAGGCGTACGAATCCTTACGCCTAGCCTTTCCCGCCAAGTTACAGATTTGTCCCGATACCACTAACTCCTTATAAATTAACATGTAGCCATCAGAATCATTACGCAACACTGTTATCAACATGGAAGTATTTACATGTAATCTGACCAGCAGTTGTTGGCTGGTAGTGCCAGTTAGTTCGTTAGAACGACGGTCCGCTTTACCTGAATTTGCACCTCGTAACGACTGTCGGGTTTAGGGAAGCGTAAAATCATAACCGACCGGCGGCTCCGGGTCGGGAGCTGCCGGTCAAGGTAGTCAGTTTTCTACCTGATCCATCAAAATATAACAAAAATCCTCGGCAGCAATTGCGGTATCAAAAGCCATTCTATCCGAATTTGCACATCAATTTAATGCCAGATATCACTTGATTACTTTGTTGTTTTTACACAAAAGAACATAGAAAGTCGTCGATATTTAGTTGTTTGTTTAATGACGTACCTGCACAAAAATCACATCCTCTGACAAATGTCAAGCTTAAATAGATTGTTGTGGAGGAGCAACTGTTTGTTATGACACTAGACAGAACGCTTAAAACTGTAACTGTTCTTTATTTAAGTCACTATTAAAGCACTTGTTTTTCTTATCTAACAGGGGGATTATTTTGCTCAAATAAGATAAATATTTGATTACTATCAATTGGTTTATAAGCATTTTGTAAAGTTATGTGCAAAGCCGAGCGAAGAATTACCAAAATATTTAGGAGGAAAGATCATGTTAGCAATAAAAAAAGACAGCAAATGGCTTGATTATATAGGACATATTTGCATCGTGCTGAAGGTTCCGGAGGATCAAGAAGACTTAACGAAAATGATGCTGTACCAGGTGGAGTATCAAAACAAGAACAAAAAGGGAATAAGTCGGGAGTTAAAAAGCTTACCGATGTATAGGTTTTTAGATGATATGAAGCCCCTAAATGATGGGGTGAATTAACAACACTAATGGCCGTAATTGCTTAACAACTATCAGCGGTTCGGCCGCGCCAAGAACCAAAGCCAAGATGGCGGCCTAAAAACAAGTCTTCCGATTCATCCTCTTTCTCCTGTGCTTAATCCCCATAATGCGGAAACGTTGATGGATCATATCTTATCGAAGCATATTAAAACCACACCCGAAGCCACGACCTGTAGGATTGGAAGTGGTAATGCTAATGCTAATGTTGATGGCTGGAGACCGGGTTACGTCGATTGACAAGTAATGTAGTGAGGAAAGCTTGAAGAGAACATCAGCAAGGGTCGATAACAGGCAGTCGATATCAGTTAGAACTGAGAATATTTTTTAAAATTGTCAGGTCAAGTCCCAGTCAGCGCGTACTCATCTAAATTCAAACGGCATCATGCCGCCAAAGAATAAATCATCAAAATCATCGTGGCTAGGCTTTTTTGGAATTTTGTAACCTTTTAGCCATGATTTAAGAGAAACAGGATTTTGGAATATTTTAAGCTCGTTTTGAATGGCAACTATATCTCTCTGTAATTCTTGGATATCTTTAGCCAGTCCTGACATTAATTGCTTTGGCGATAACCGTGCGTAGAAAGGCATGCACAAATCCAACTTAAACATATTTTCAATTTGATCGGTTTCTTGTTCTAATTCAGACAGTTGCTCTTTTAGTATCTTATTAAAGTATTTTAGGCGACAGTCAGCAATATGATTGAGATGGGCAGGATCAATTTGCTCAATTTCTAACTGCAATTCCAGTAGCAGCAATAAATCTTTTTTGCCATAGGCGATATTTACCCGCTGCATCAACTCCGTTTTACGCTTTTGCTCATCTGGATCCGGTTCACGGTCAGGATGCAGTGCTGCCACTAGCTTCCGATAAACCTCTTGAACCGACTTGCTCGCCAATGCCTCTTCCTCTTGTTGGCGAGCATCTTTTTCCAATTGCTTTTTGGTCTTTTTGCCCTGCTTAACAGGGGAATCCAATTGCTCTTGTGCTTGATTATCGGCTTGCTCACGCAGCTTTTCATGCAAATGAGAGTGAAATTTCTCAGGTGAACTTACATCGACGTCATCCCCCAAATCCAGATTAAACATATCTTTTGCAAGGCTTTTCATGAGATCGCCAACAACCGATTCCGTCTCTTGGTTAATGCTGTCGTAATCCTCCTCACTGTACTTATTGAACAATGATTTCAGTTCATCCCTATTAAACTCGGTAATTAAATTCTCTGATAGTTCACAAATAAGATGCTGCATTTTCAATTTATCAGCTTTTTTGAACAGTGGCATGGCGTAACACTGATCCAATAACTGTAGCCACTCTGTCTTATGGTTAGTTAAAGCAGCTTCCAAAGGATCATAATCCTGTTCAACTTGTTGTCGATACAAAGGAATAGTTGCTTTCCATTCGATCAGTCGTTGTTTTTGCCGGTCAATTTTTTTAATCAGGCTATTAAATTGTTTTTGGTTAGCTGATAAGGCTTTTTTCCCGTCGGATTTTGGAGTAATACGAACTACTTTGCTTTTGGGTGAATTCATGCTTTTAATCTTCTGGTTGAGCGGATGAGAAATGGTAAAGCTTATTCAATGGGCACTATTGAAAACTTGCAAAATTTTAGCACCAGGAAAACTATACAGGTCTGTATCTCTACTTGCTATATTATTGTATTACATTAATAATGAATAAATCTGCTTCAGGCGGCTGTATTTAGAGACTGGTTTCACAATCTCACACATGAAAAATTTCCTTTACAAATTATTACCTACATTTCAATTAGTCGGCATATTTTTTTGTACGGCATTGCTTATGGCTGTCTATGAGCTTTTGAAGGAGACTTATTTCAAGGGGGAATTGACCTTATGGGAATCACATACCATTACAGTCATCGTCACCGCTATATTTGCCACAATAGTAGCATTTTTCATGCGTAATTTAGGTGACAACTTGGTGAAAGAAGCACAGGAAGCACAATCCAAGGTCACAGGCATCATTACGAACCTATTTGATGCTGTCATTATGATTGATGAGCGAGGCATTATTGAAACCGTTAATCCAGCCGCTGAAACAATGTTTGGCTATAGCTCTGAGGAAGTCATTGGTCGCAACGTCAATATTTTGATGCCAGAACCCTATGCCAGCGAACACGATGGCTATATCAAAAATTATTTAACTACCAAAATCCCCAAAATTCTCGGTAAGAACAGACGAGAAGTTTTGGGTATGCGTGCTAACGGTGAAATTTTCCCCATGGATCTGATCACCAGTAAAATGTGTATAGATGATCGCTTGGAATTTATCGGAATAGTCAGAGACATGACTGACTATAAACGCGCCGAGGATGAAGTGAAGCGGCTTAGGCAGAGTGAGACACAGATGTTTGAACATCTGCAACATGAGCTTGAGACCGCAGGCCGGGTTCAGGCAAGTATGCTCCCTTCGGACTTTCCGCTGTTTCCGCAATATAAAAATTTTAACGTTTTTGCTTCTATGACTCCAGCAAAACTGATTGGTGGGGATTTTTATGACGTGTTTCTTGTTGATGTGGATAAAGTTTTTATCGTTATCGGCGATGTATCGGGTAAAGGCATATCAGCGGCACTGCACATGGTGCATTGTATGGCCGACCTACGACTCCTCGCGCTACGCGACGAATTGCAGCCAGACCGGATTTTGTTCGAGTTAAATAACCTGCTTTGCGAGAATAATAGTGTCGGTATGTTTATTACCGTATGCTGTGGCATTTTTAATTTCCAAACAGGAGAATTTATCTATTCTAATGCAGGACATAATCCACCGCTGACCAATGCGATAACAGGCTGTTTTGAGTTTATGCCAGTGCCGAAATCTATCGTCCTTGGATATATAAAAGACGCAAAATATAGTTCCTTCAATTTGCAACTAAGACCTGGCGATAGTATTTTTCTTTATACCGATGGCGTTACCGAAGCCGAAAATCAACAGCGGGATTTATTTTCCGATGAAAAATTACTGAATCTTTTGGCAACTTCTGGCGAAGTTTGCGCTCGAAAAGTCGTTGAACTCGTAAAAGCTGAAATTGACACGTTTACCGAAGGTGTCGAGCAGTCTGATGACATCACCATGTTGTCCCTTAATTATCTCGGCGCAAACAATTTTGATAGCTGATGAATTTGGTCATGAATTTGTCATCTTTAGTCGCTATAATAATGGACATTTAAATTTTTAATTGTGTAAAGAAAAATGCAAATCATCGACAGTTTTGAGCTACAAATTATTAATGATTTGATGGAGCTTAGGTCTATGAGTGAATGGTTACAGAAAATATGTGGAAATTTGGCGGTGTCCGAATCAGTTATTAAAGACTTAGACCTCTGTGCGAATGAAGTGGTTGCCAACATTATTCTTTATGCCTACGAAGATCATGAACAGCATCAAATCAATATGCGTCTTGTGCTTAAGAAAAATCAAGAATTAAGATTCACGATTCAAGATGACGGCATCGCTTTCGATCCATTCAAAGCCGTTTTATCTGAGTCTTATGATAAAATTGGCGATGTAAATATAGGCGGATTGGGGATTCAACTAATTCTTGGTTTAGCGAATGAATGCAAATATAGTCGGCTCAATGGGAAAAACATTGTTACCCTCTGCTTTCATCTATGCCAGGCACCTTCTACCTCAATTCAGAGTGAGAATTCACCACTGTTGAATTGTAGTAATTATTAAACTTTGGAACACACAATGGAAATAAATTGCGAACCATTAGATGGAGACATCTACAAGATCACTTTAAAAGGCAGGATGGATATTCCTGGAAACGCAGAAATAGATGTCAAATTCTCTGGAATGACTGCTTCGCCGCGCAAATTTTTTATCGTCGATCTTTCTGGGGTAGATTTTATTGCTTCTATTGGTGTACGCACCCTTCTTTTTAGTACCAAGGCAATTCATAATCGTGGCGGTAAAATAGTTATACTAAACCCTGATAGCCAAGTTAAGAAAATTTTGTTAATGACAGGCGTAGATACCATAATTCCTATCGTTGACAATTTAGAGTCGGCACTGGCAGCAGTGAATCAAGAAGAATCCACGAAATAAACTTTTAAAATTGCCACTTTTCCACCTTTTTCAGAAACAACATTGGGATCATTCACTCCAGAACAGTATATGGCTTTCTTGATAGCTTGGTAGATAGAATCCATCGGATTAGCATCTTTGCCTTCAAGCACATATTTGGATTTTTCACTGCGGCTTTGATGTTGATGTTAAATGACTGCTTTTGTGCCAACTCAAGGGCAGCTAAGGGTCGATACCGAACGTTGAACAAAAACTAGCTCCACTAACTTTTTTATCAAAAGTTGACGGCCACAAAGAGACAGACAGAGTTTTCAAGTGAACGGCTGATCATACTTTGTAAGCAGTCATTCAGTGGCAGCCAGTCAACTGTAGTCACTTGCAGCTGACGGTGAATGATTTGATTGAACAGGGGGTATATTGGAAATTACTGGCTACCGGAATGTGATATTTTCTTTATTAACTCTTAGAATCTTTTTTGGATTTCTTTACTGCTTTTTTTTCTTTCGGACTCAGGGCAGGTTTTTTCTTGTCTTCTTTATTACTTTTTTGTTCTTTACTCATGGTATTCACTCCAAATAGTTAAAGGGTTTTTCTAAAACTTATACAAAATAACGGTATGTCAGTGCATCACTTTAAGGAATTGAAAAATGCGAAGGTGATCACATGGATCCAAGTCGGTTTCGAATCGTAAAAACCTCGACTTGCTACTAGAGGTCGCGTGAATGGATAAGAACAGAACCATCCTCTTCATAGATTTCGTTTTCTATGAGCCTTTTCGCCGCCTCTTGTATAGCCGACCTATGCCGAGCTACAAAACGCATGGGCTTCTCTTCTGAGGAGCCGAATTTATCGCTCAAGCTTCCCAGTGATATCCGGCAAAGCACCCGTTTTTTGTTTACTTCCGCCACGACGGTCGCCACTTTGGTTATGGTATTCCAACACTCAAGCATAGGGAATGAGATCACTGTGTTTCCTTAAGCAAACTTTCGATTTTGGGTCAATTGCATCACAGTCTTATTCGATGGTGCAGCGCAACTCAGTTTTTGGCAAGTGTAAACAAGCAACTGTTAGCCCTCTACTTACGGAATCAAGCTAGCCGTTGGCGACCAGGCAATCGGCCATCGTGGCACTGAACTGCTGTAACTAGTATTACAACATAATCAAGGATGAACTTTATCAGAGGACTTAATCTGAGTATACTCTAAGGTAAATCTAATAGTTGATTTATTATCTCGCGGTGATTCGGTTCAGTTTGGAGATAGGTGGCTAAAATAGCCTCGGACAGTATCGTAGACGTCGATTGATGACCCACCGAAAAATCCATCCATCAGAGAATCATTGATCCTATAGGCCACTGTGCATGGCGTTCATTGCCTTCGCAAAAGCAGGTCTTTACAATCTTAGCGCAACCTGTAAATGACATGTAGCCATTGTCAATTATTTCAGGTATCGTCTAGCATTGATTACACGCAGTCCATCAGTTAGATAACTGCACACCCTAGTTCTGGAACAAATGGTCATTCTTGCTGTGCATAATCATGACAGGAATAAGCTTGTGGAGGCTCCCTTCGATTGACTCGACCAGTAATGGAAAGCTGGTATCACAGCCTTAAAGTCGAAGCTATATATATGGCGAGAAATTTTTAACTCGCCCAGGAGCAAAACTTCATGTAATCGAATAGTTTGATGAGTATTTGAATCGCATAAAACTTCATTCAAACACGGCTATCTGATCATAGAAGCTTTTGAAGCCAGAATGGTCTCTTGGAAAAGAGTCCGTGAAATCAGGGAAAAATCACCATCAAATAATTATTAAAAATGTGCAGGCCGGTATATTACAGCGTAATCCGATAATATTTTGATAAGGGTTTATTGCTGATATTGTTTACCAACATTGCACTTTGTGCGTAAGCTCTTAAGAGTAGTGAGGAGGTAAGATAATGAGTAAATCCAGTTCTAAAAAAAAAGGTGGTAATAAATCTGAGAAGGGTTTAGCAAAACAGAAAACTCAGTCCTTGCCTATAACTGTTGATGTGATCAAGGAATACCCAATCCAGGGAGCTACTGATACACAAGACGATACCGCAACAAAATCTAAAAAGTTCGCTTTAAAATTCGCCTTTTTAAAGGACAAGCTTAAGGTGGAAGGGCATGCCGAACAGGGTAATAGTTCAACAGCCACATCTACTCAGAACAATCTAACTGGCTTAGCTTTTGATGAAATAAGCGACAGGCAGACAGCCTCCCCAAAACCGACTATTACACCGGGTTCCCATAGCGAACACCTTCTTCAGGAAAAGTGGGGGGCGCGTGACAGAGCCCTGAATTTTTATGACAGGCAAGTTCTTGATTTTTTGGCTCCAAAGATGCAGGAATTCATAGCTCGTCAGGAGTTTCTGTTTGTCGCCACAGCCGACCGAAACGGCGAATGCGATTGCACATCGAAATTCGGTAAACCCGGTTTCATTCGTGTGCTCAGTAATAAATATCTGATGTATCCTGAATATCGGGGCAACGGCGTATTCGCCAATAGCGGCAATATGACAGAAAACCCGCATATCGCACTGCTGATGATAGATTTTACCCGGGACACGGTGGGTCTTCATGTTAATGGAAAAGTCAGGATCGTTACTAATGACGAACTGCTCCAATATACCGATAAACTGCCTGATGATGTTATAGAGGAAATCCATCAGGAAGGCAAAAAAAGTCCCGAACGTTGGATGATGATAGAAGTTGAAGAAGCCTACATTCAATGTTCTAAACATATCCCGCTGATGAAAAAGATGGATAAAAATATCGATTGGGGAACTGATAATATGGCCGCTAAAGGCGGTGACTATTTTCAATTGATGGATATCCCGCTTTATGACCGGGTAGGCGGAGATAAAGCCATGGAGGTCTGTGTCGATCTGTTTTATCAAAAAGTCCTTGATGATAATCTGGTGAAGCATTTTTTTCAGGATACTGATATGGCGGGCCAACGCTTGAAACAGAAATCATTTCTGGCAATGGCTTTTGGTGGCCCTTATCAATATTCAAACTTGGATCTGCGTGCTACGCATAAACCCTTAATTGAAAAATACGGATTATCCGACAAACACTTCAACAGAATTATTGAAATTTTCAAAGAAACGTTAACTGAACTCAATATTTCCGCCAACGAACAACAGGGGATGCTTGAAGTCCTGGAAAGTACGCGCGACGCAATATTAAATCGTTAAGCGATCTGACTTTGGGGGATATAAAAGACACACCTTAAGTGACTTCACTATATTTACACATGTAAAAGTAAGGAGTGACCATGATAAAAAAAGACAACTTGGGACAAGATGATAATACATTTTGGCGAAAAGCCTTTTTTTCCGACCGCAAGTTGGCGCATTCGCTAAGACGAACCCGGTATGACGTAACAGCAAAACACCCTGATAAAATCGGTGATGCCGGCGAACTTTGGATAAAACAATTGTTTCAAGGAAGAGACATTGAGCAAAATGCGGGCGATAAAATGCGGGTCTACAAATCAGGTGCTGTAGTTTTTGAAATCCCCCTGCAAAATCTCAAAAGTGAAACGATTATCGGCCGCCACCCCCCCCTGTGCCAATATGACCTGAGACACCTGCCCCTCGGAAATTAGAGTATAAAGGTAGATCAAAATCATGAACAAATCGAAAGCAGAGACAATGGAA
>Ga0194063_10003050_pt1 | contig 10108 bp, 4 predicted proteins | sample SepL3720m_MetaG_FD_155459 | JGI IMG/M metagenome (GOLD analysis project Ga0194063, IMG submission 155459) | Anoxic zone freshwater microbial communities from boreal shield lake in IISD Experimental Lakes Area, Ontario, Canada - Sep2016-L373-20m | ecosystem: Environmental > Aquatic > Freshwater >...
GCGTGACTGGCGCCTATGAAGCGCGTAAGAAGTTTGTCTATTCCGAAGCGAGCATCGCGACAGACCTGTCAACATGGACGATTCATGAGGAGTCCTTGCCTTACAACTCGTTTTCAGGGCTGAAACAGAACGTTTAAGGCAGTATATCGGCATGATGTTTCGCTCAACGCATTGAAGTTCAAAGAGTTAATGTGGCGAAGCCACGATCCGCGAAGCCACGATCCGCCGCAAGCCACGATCCGCCGGCAGGTGTTCACCCTGGATGGAACCAAAGTGGCTGAGAACACCATCCCTTCCGCCAAGGTCGAAGGCGAAAAACGTGAACAGATCCGCTCCCAAAATACTCCAGCGTATGGTCCCGGCGACAAGTCCGACCGGAGCCTTGTCGCCTGGCGCTGGTTCAGTTATAGTTGCCCCTTCATGATCCATGACTATGCCATCTTTATTCGCAGTAACGACGAACTGTGGTGTGTCGGCGCGAAATAGAGTCCAATCATGTTAACCCCAGAACCACGCAAAGAAAAACAACCATGTATCACACCCTCACTATCACCTTGTTAGCAGGCGCGTTGGGTTTCATCCCAGCCTTTCAACTATCCGCCGCCGATTCTGAGCCGGGCAAACAGTCGGGCGCGATGCCGAATCCTGGTGCGCAGTATGGCGGCAAGGATTTTTATCCCTCGTCTGAATACCCGGTCGGTTTTCGCGGCGATGGCACCGGATATTTCCCGGGCGCCACGCCGGTAACCAACTGGGTCGAAGGCACCCTGAAGACGGTGACACGTCCGCGAGTGCCCGGCCAATGGAGCGAAAAGATCGTACCCATTGACGACAAGGGCACCAACATCGTGTGGAAGACCGAGATGCCCGGCTGGGTGAACAGCCAACCGATCGTGGTCGGCGATCGGGTATTCACCTATGCTGAACCGGACCGGCTGGTCTGTGTGGATGCTAATACCGGCAAGATTCGCTGGACTGCGGTGAACAACCCTTATCTGGCTGCAGGCATCACCGAACCGCTGGCCACAACCGTGCGGGAAATGGCGTATATGTATCATGTCTTGGATAGTTTGAACACGGGCTGGCGAGAATACAATGCCCGCAAGGATGACACTGCTCGCTACTACACCATCATGGTCGACACCGTGTTGCCACGCATGCGTGATCGCTTGAAGACGATGGATCCGGATGGCAATTGGGACACTCTGGCGGCGACACACATCGAGGCGTTTCGTCAGTATTTGACTAAGTTGAAGACTCTGAAGGAGGAAACGCCGCAGTCGTCACTCAAGGAAGACTTTAACAAGTTAAAGGGGGCATCCATGCAGGGAGTCATCAAGGGCCGCATAGACATCCTCTGCAAATCTGGGAAGGGCGCAGATTCCATCTTCGTGCCCCTCTCCTGTGGTCGGTGGGGGAACATGGTCGGTTGGCAGATGTCGGTACCGGTCTCTGATGGTCGCTATGTGTATGCCTCGTTTGGAGAATCCACCACCGCGTGTTACGACCTTGACGGACGTCTGGTCTGGGCGAAGCACTACGCGCTCCCAAACAAGTCCAGCACGGACACGGTGCAGTCGCCCCTGTTGGTTGGAGACATCCTGGTGGACATGCACGGCGGAGACAAAACATTGCGCGGCTTGGACACTAAGACTGGAGCGATGAAGTGGGAGGCGCCCACCCAGGGCGACTTTGCATTCGGCAAGGGCAGTGGTTACTTCGTCGGTTCGCACAAGGTCGTGCGCTTGGTGTGCGATGGAAAACTCGTGGATGTCATCGTCACCTCGCTTTGCAATATCATCCGGGCTTCTGACGGGAAAATCCTTGGCGTGCTGCCCTTCACGGTGGGTGGAGCCTGCGGCGGCCCCTCAATATCCAATAGCGGCGATATTGTGTGGAAAGCCACGACTGGTGACGCGGTCAGCACTCCTTACATCGCTTATCGCTTGAAGTTCGACGGTCCGGACAAAGTAACGGCCACCGAAATCTGGCGTCGGCCAAGAGTTCCTGCTCAATATTGTGGCCTGGTGACAACCCCGAAGTTTTGCGTTTTCGAAAACACGACTGATCCACAGACCGGCAATATCCTTTCCCCAAGCAAATTGGGTTCAATATCCAATATTCTTGCCGGCAATACCCTGATTTGGATGAAGGGGGAGTCGTCTTGGGAAAACAAGCGCGGCGATGATGGTCTGATTAGCACGACCTTCTTCACCGCCGACCTGACTGACCCCGCGAAACCAATACCGCTTGCCGACATGAATATCCTTGGTAGCAAGATTTTGCCCCGCTGCGTTGAATATGAGAAATATGCACCAGAACTCCTAGCCGACGAGACCTACTGGGGCTCTTGGGGGGCACGCCCTTTCCACGCCTGTTATTCAGACACTGTGATGTTTCCTTCCGGCAACCGCTTGTTCATCCGGACTCTGGCGCATCTGTACTGCATCGGCGACCCGAAGGTTTCCTACGACTGGAACGCATCCTCGCGGCCCAAAGACGTCACTGCGGGTCTTGCGAAGTGAACAATTCCCTAACTAAGGAAAACGACCATGCATATGAACATCAATCGCACCCTGCTGGCAGGTCTGCTTGCCGGCGCGGCCGTCCTGAACGCGGCCGAACCTCATTTTGTGGAAGCGAGCAAACCAAGCGGAGACGGCGACTACCTCATCGGCATCGAGGCTCCTTTTGCGCAAGAGGCCTCCAATTGGCTGCCGCTGCGTATCAGCGTGAAGGTCAAGAATGGCAAACCGGCCGATGCGTTCGCTACGGCGATGCAACTGAACGTTGCCTGGCATCCCGTGGATGTTTCGGCTCTCACCTTCGCAGACAATGCCTTTTCCGGCGAGGCGAAGGTCGCTTTTCGGCGCGACGAATACCAGGTCGCGACAGCCGCCATTCGCGAAAAGAAGACCGGTCAGCCATCCATAGATGCGTTTACCGGGATCACCCCGCAGGCGATCAAGATCAACTGCCCCGTTGGCACGGTCATGGGAACCGCGCCCGGCGAAGCGGTGTTTGAGAAAGACGTGTTCAATAACAGGGTGCGCAAACCGACCTCCACCAAGGTCCGGATTTCCCGCGATCGCTCGCCAGACGCCCGGAATGCCCGTTATCTCGAACTCCAGATCATTCGCTGGGCCGAGGATGCCAGGGCCGGTTGCTATGACGGGATGTATGGTAACGCCTCGCTCCTGGTCCGGTGCGCCATCCGGGACGGCAAGTCCGAAGGGTTCATCGTTCTGCAAGGTCCGGAACGTTATGCCCTCCAATATGCCGATCTGGCGTGGAGTGTTCCAGCGGGCGCCCTGCAATGGGTCGGCGACACGCTCGCAGGGGAGTTGACACTAGCGCCATCGGAAGATGCCTCGGTACGAAAAGGCATCAATAGTCAAAATTGGCATCCATTACCTGCGCAATCACTGCAGGTGAAGATTGAGGCGAAGGTCATCGGATCGCAGATCGTCGGTTCGGCGCACATCGTCAATGCGGGAACCACCTGCGAGTCGAGTCTCACTGGTCGGGTCCGGTCCAACCCATTCGCCCGCTTCGCCGACCGTACGCCCCGAAATTGGACGTATACGGCTGAACCCGACCCCGCCCTCGTCGAGGCCGCCCGCAAGGAAGCGCTGATCCCCATCCGTCCCGGCGAACCAGGTAAACGTGAGTTCTGGAGCGACTGGACGCGTTTCGGCGGGTGCGATTTCTTCTTCGAGGACGGCAAAAAGATCGTGCAGGTTGATGTAGGCCGTCAAAAGCAGATATTCACCTATGCAGACTATAGGGCCAACAGAATTGGCAAATTGTCCGGTGCGTATCAGGGAATCACCCCGCCAAGTTTCAACCTCTCGCCGGTTCCGGGCGCCGCCAAGTACCGCTTCACCGTCAAGGCTGCACGCCCAAATTCGAAATCGTTGCATTCTAGCGCCGAGGTCGAGGCACCGTGGAAACCGCTGACCGAATTGTGGCAGAAGTTGCCGTTGGTCACAACGGCGCGCGGCGGCGATGATCGGGAGATCCTGACCATGGAGGCGTTGGACGCCTCTGGTATGACCATCGGCGAACCCGTGGTGATTCCGATCACCCGCTACCCGCCCTTTGCCGGGCCGTACTTCAAGACGCCGAGAACCTACCGCGATGCCGCACTGATGAGCGCCCGATGGCTTCGGGACCACCCGGTCAATTCATTCGCCCGCGTTGGCGTCGGCTTACCTGGCATCTCCGGCGCCGGCGGCGATGGTCAACTCTGGAACACGAACTTCAGTGCGATGTATGCCGGCCTGGTGCTTGCCCAACTCGCAGACGATCCCGTTGAGCGGGCCGAGGCGCTCGATGTGGCCATCGTCACCGGCGACACGTGGCTGCGCAGTTTCATGGCCAATTATCTTCCGGACACCTATAAGGGGTGGGTGTTCGACCAGTGGGTGTACGGCACGGCCTGGTTGGACCTGTACCGCCTGACCGGCGATCCTCGCTACCGTGAGGCGGTGATGCTGCACGCCAAGCGCCTGGTCGACCGGCAACTCGACAGCGGCACCTGGACGGATGTCGAGGCGGCTAACGGAACGACGATGGCGGATCCGAAGACCGGGCGTCCCTTCATCAGTTCGATCCAAGGCCCGAGCATGCAGCAATGGGATCCATCCAGCGTCATCTATTACCTCGGTCGCATCCGCAAGGAACTCAAGACCGATGACTTCCGCGCCGCTGAGGACAAAACGTATCGATGGCTGATGGACAACAGCGTCGCCCGCTTCGATTGGCGCCAACAGGGGCCGGGCGAGTCCACCATGCACAAGATGCCCTGGAATACCCGCCCGGACTGCGCGTTGCACTTTTTTAATTATTTGGCGCTGGACCTTCCGGGCCGAGCGCCCGACTGGGAGTTGATGGGTGAATTGCTGCGTTGGAGCGAGGACGGCGATGTGGACTGGCGGCGGGTGGCGCATCCCACCTCCGTGTTTCCGCGCAGCAGGGTCGCCCACCGAGGCTCGCAAATGCGTCTTGCCGAAGCGTTTGCGGTGTATGCACAACATACGGGCGATCCGTTGTCCAAGGCCAAATCTGAGGCGCTCGCGGCTGCCTGCCTGATCGCGCAATTCCCCACCACCGGCCAGATCCCGCATTTCCCCGATATCGATGCGACGCTGCGGCCCGGTTTTGGCTTCAACGGCCCTGGATCAGGCGATGGCGGCAACCGGAGTGAGTACGCGACGATGGCGTTGATGTCCATGTCCAAACTGCTGGAATCAAAGTGAGAATACTATCATCTCACCATCTTCTACCATTTCCCTCAACGACAAGCATTCTCCATACATCATCCAAGAGGTAAAAATGACCAAGTCCATTCTTCTCTTCCTGTTGGCAAGTCTCGTCGGTGCATCCTTCACCATGACAGCGGAAGACGCCGCGCCGCTGGGAAAACTTCCGCCGCCGAAACTGGATTATTCCAAACCGATCCAGTTTGATGTGCAATTTGCTCCGGTGACATTTCCCAAGGATGCCCCGAAGGAGGTCCGCAGCAATCCAATGCCGGGCATTATCGGCGGGTATCTGGAAGGTGGGAAAGTTACCGGGGCCTATGCGCCGGATATCAGTCATATTTATCATGCTGGGGCAAGTCCAGATCAGTTTGAGTGGGATCTGTGTTCGTATGGTCCACGACACGATACAGGATCTCGTAATGAGCAACGCGGAAAATTCGCCAGTTCCACGCTGCGGTTGACGGATACTCAGGTCGAGGGCACCTGGAGTTTTCAATACATTTCCACCAAGGATCCCAGCAAAACCACCTCGCCAGTCTATGAACTCAACATCAAGGCCACCGCAAAGGGTTGCGGATATGCCGGAACCTATACCGGGAAAATTGCGGATGTGCCGGTCAGTGGCGACTGCGTGTTGGCTGCCCATAACATTCCGGCGGGGATGATCGATCCGGCCAATGCCTTTTACCAGATTCTTGGTGGGAGTTACGATGTCATCGTTGAAGTCCAAGCCGGAAAAGCAGTGCAGGCTTGGGCGGTTGCGGGGGTGGTCAATGTCGATCGAACCTGGAGGTACCGTAACCCCGGCGATGCGGTGGCCGCCACCTTCCTGTTTCCTGCCGATGCGTCGGGCATGACCTTGAAAATCACCGACGAGGGTCTGGATGGCAAAGCCGTCACGCTGGGCGGTCAGATTACCGTCACACCGGAACCAAAAATTGCATCGAAAATGTTCGGACCAGCGTCGCTCGACCTCAACGGCACCGTCATCAGTGGCGCCGGGAAAATGCGTGGCAAATCGAATGTGGGACAGGCCCGCAATTACCCGATCACCGATCCCCTGATGGCTCGGAGTCTGGCGCTACTCAAGGAAACTTTTCGCGGATGCAAACCAACCGCGCCAGAACTGCTGGCCCAGGCCGATCAGGAATCGCTGCGCGGGGATGTCCAACCGGGGTCGAGCGAACAGACCCGCTATATGCAGCGCCTCTGGAATGCCGGTACGAGTGGGGAATATAACTATTATCGTTCCTACATTTATGCCCCCTGGCTCGATCTAGATGTTGTGCCCAACGCCGTCCGGTACCGCTTCGAATTGATCGACGCAAGCAACCAGAACAGTGGAATCCGGCCAGTGATCGACTCCTTTGAGGCGAACTCGCCCCGGGCCTCGCTCAGTCCTTTCTGGGCCAAGGTGCCCAAGAACAATGGCCGCAACCCCATCAGTGCGCTGCGCGTCACCGCCCTTGATGTTGACGGTAAAGCGCTTGGAAAACCGCAGGAATGCGGTATCACCCGCCGACCGGCTTTTGCCCAGGACCAGATCGTGACCCCTGATCCCAAGGTGCTGATGGAACTGGCGCTGCGCCAAGCGTACCATCTGACCAACCGTTATTATTCCCACCTGTATCTGACCGAGGCGGTTTTGGCGGCCAAGAACGGGGTGAAGCCTCTGAGTTATGAATCTCCGCATCACCATTACCCGCAGACCCTGCTGGTCCATCAGGAGGAAAATCCAGTCCGCCGAGATGAATACATGCGGTTGTTGAATACCTATGTTGAACAACGGAACAAAGAGCAATTCGGTTTCTTCAAGACGCCGTACCACTACAACGTGGCACTGGGTGGCGTTGCCCAGGAAACCGGACGCAATCTTCTGAACGTCCTGGATCTGCAACCAAATTCCGAAATACTGGATCGCCTTCGCCTGTGGACTCGCTTTTTCGCTCGCCTGCAACAACCCAGCGGTTCTTGGACGATTTCGCATCGGAACATGCTGGGGTGCATTGGTGCTTATAGTCTCGGCGGCAGTTTCTTCCTGGATCAACCGAGTACACCCTGGTTAGCATTTCTGGCCCGTATGCGCCAACATGACAGCGATCCTGCCTTTCGCTCCCTGGAACGTGGTCTTGAGGAAAAGGCCGTGTCATGGGTCTGCAACAATACGCTGCGCACCGGTTTTTCTGAAAACGTGCAGCAGCAGACCCTCAGTAACGATAACGGTCACACGGCGCCCAACCAGATCGAGTATGTGTTGTACGTGCTGCGCCATGCCCCGCCCGCCCAGCGCGATGTCGTCATGGCCACCGATCTCATGCGCCGAATCGAAGATCTCTTCATTTCCTGGGATGCGCAATCGCAGACGAGGGGAATGAATTTCACCTTCACGCGTTCGCTCTATGCGGTTGAGGCACTATGCTTTTTGGAGTTGTATGCCCAGACTGGGGACCCCCTGATGCGCGCCAAAGGCGAGGCCCTAATCAGCGCCTATCTGCAAAACAGCGACCCCTGGCACGGCAGTGATGGTCTCTTTGGCGTTTCTGACAAACTTCGGTATGATCGATTTGTCCAGGAAAATGACGATCCCTATTGGATCGTGCGCTGGGTGGAACGTGACCGCGAACTGCGCACCACCCCGCCCACCGCCGTGGCCGAACAGCATCTGAGCGTGACTCTGGATCAACTGATCGATGGCATTGACCGCGTTGTGCTGGATTTGGCCCTGGCCGATGGCAAGGTGACCCAGGCCCTGGCGCGCACCCCGACCTGGGATGGACCCGGGATCAATTTCTATCAACCCGGCACCGTCCACACCCGATCTGGCAAGGCGCTCTTCCATAGCGTGGACGCATCCGGTCTGAAACACAGCGCCGATGGTCTCAGTGGCCCGGTGAAACTCACCCTGAAACCACCCCAGGGCGAGCAATTGATCTCCATAACTGCAGAAATCAGCGCCAAACGCCACGCCCTACGCGGTTGGCGCGGAACCTGGATGCAGAACAAAAAACAGGGCCGGGTTGAAGGTGTCACCCTGGTCGATACCGTTGTCAAAGGCCCACAACAGATCTTCGTCAAAGTGAACGATGCCCTGAACGGTGGTGAAGCCTGGCAAAACTGGGCCTTGGCCGGGGCAGTTCTCTCAAACTCGGGAAGTGCAACTGGCGCGACCTTCATCAACCCCAACGCCGGTTGGACAGCCCAGTCAACGGACCTGAAAGATTGTGCCCTCAGCGGTGACACCTTCACCATGACCCTTGACAACGAGGTCACCTGGCACGGCGTCGCCGAACGGTCCAAGCCGGACAACTACCAATGCTCTCTTTACAAAACCACCCCGGAATCCAATGAGGCGCTCTTAGCGCATTGGGAACTCCCCGTCAATGGAACTCCTCCATACAACAAGGGTGAAGTTTCCCTGAACTGCCGATTCCTCAAAGCCGGAACCGGCGATTTCCCCGCCGACGGAAAACTGATCTACCAGACTGATTCCAAACCCGTCGTCCCCGGCAAATACCGACTGAAACTTGATGGCAAACGCCTGGGCAACATCCTATACGGCAAGGCGACCATCACCGGGCCTGACGGTAAAGAAACCGCCCGGCAGTTTCTGGGCGATGTGGAAACAATTGGAAAACCATGAGCATCAATCCAAGGAGCACGCAGATGCATCGAACCCCGACGAACAAGAAAATCCTAAACACCTCCCTGGCCGTGATCGGAGGAATGTGGTTCCTGGGATCAGGGCCAGTCCAGGCGGCTGAGCCGGCTACTTTTCGCTATGACGGCGTGGTCGTCGATCAGATGACCAAACCTCTGGCCGGGGCGCTGGTCAAGGTGATCGGCACGGATCGCAGCGCCACCACCGACGCCAAGGGGGCCTTTTCCCTCAGCGGATCTGTCCCTGTGCAAACGCTCAAGACTGAGTCTTTTCCGCTCATGGAAATCTCCGCCAGCGGTTACGAACCCAGCACCTGCCGACCCGATTCGCTGACCGCTAAGGGATTGACCCCCATGGTCTGGGCGTTTTCCGAGCCCAAGGAGGGTGCGCGGGTGGACCATGCGCGTTGGGCGTATGTGTATCGCAAGGGTTTCGCGGGAAACCCGCCGGAAACCCGATGGCTACCAGCGGATGATGCCATGTTCTGCGGCCTCTTGTTTGAAGTGCGTCGTGAATCGAACTCGGATAACAACTATCTTGAACTGGAATTCGCCGAGGCGCCGCAAGCGCCGGAAAAGATCCGGGCTTTTGATATCGATGGGGTGGTCAAAGGACCCTGGCCAACCTGGTGGGGGAAGACCACCGCTACTGAATTGAAGCGCCTGCCAAGTGTTGAAAAACCCGATCTCGGAAACCGGTTGAAGTTTCGTTTTCGTAGTGGTGACAGGATTGCGGTGTGCAACGCAGGGACTGCAATCGCTGCGGACCAGTATGCGGTCCATGTCTATCACAATGCGAAATGGCGGGCGCCGCTCGATATCGAAATCGAATGGGGTTTCCAGGAACAGGACAAACAGCAACGCTGGGATGGAAACCTTGAGGTGTACCTGGGATATGTCACTGGCATTCAGCCGCTGGTTCCCGGCAGTGTCGAGATGCTTGGACAGCGGCATTGGCAGGACAATCCCAAGGCCAGCGAACGACGCGGCCTCCGCGCCCGGGTCTGGTTGACCAATAATCCAGCCGATGGATACCCGCCGCCGCATCAAAAGAAATACGAAGACCGGACCGTGGTGACCCTCTGGACCAGTGCCGGAAATGTGGGATTCGCGCCTGCTGACCTGGACAAAGGGCCCATCCTCATTCCAAGCCTCGGGATCTGCATCCGCAAACAGGGTGACGG
>Ga0194063_10003051_pt1 | contig 10108 bp, 7 predicted proteins | sample SepL3720m_MetaG_FD_155459 | JGI IMG/M metagenome (GOLD analysis project Ga0194063, IMG submission 155459) | Anoxic zone freshwater microbial communities from boreal shield lake in IISD Experimental Lakes Area, Ontario, Canada - Sep2016-L373-20m | ecosystem: Environmental > Aquatic > Freshwater >...
CCTCCGGGATCCCCGCGGCATCCGGGCGTGCCTGCGCGAGTTTGAGGAAGCGGCGGGACGGTAACGGAAATGTGCCAGTACATTTCGTTTCAAATCCCCCAAGCATGCGGTATAGCTTCTCGCCACCGAGATGCACGATGTCTTACAGGCTGACCTTTTCCCGAAGTCGAGGCTCTCACTTGATGCGCTGAGCGTCTTTTCGGACGCAACTGCGGAGGATCGGGGGGCTATTCATACGCGGCCCGAGGTGGCCGAGTTCGTTCTCGATGCCGTGGGGTGGCTGGAATCGGAGCCCTTGGAGTCGTTTCGCCTTTTGGAACCATCTGCCGGCGAGGGGGATTTTCTGTTGCCGGCTGTTGAACGCCTTATCTCACGAGTCAGCCCGGACGATTTGGCAATCGAAGATTGCATCCGCGCTGTCGAGGTAAACCACGCGGCATTGCAGATCTGTCGGGGCCGCATAGAGCGGCTTCTCACTGATCATTGTTGGGGTCGGGACGCCATCGAAAGCCTCTTGGAAAAGTGGCTGCTGCATGACGACTTTCTGTCCGTTCCTCTGGACAGTACTTTTTCGCATATCGTGGGCAATCCGCCCTACATTCGTCTGGAAAACCTTCCGAAGAATTTGCTCAAAACCTACCGTGCCCGCTGGCGGTCGCTCTTTGATCGCGCGGATCTCTATGTCGCCTTCATCGAAAAATCCCTCGAACTCCTGCAACCGGACGGACGTCTGGGATTCATCTGCGCCGACCGCTGGATGAAGAATCGGTATGGCGGTCCCTTGCGCGCCATCGTCGCGACGGGATTTCACTTGGAATCCTACGTCGATTTCACCGGCTGCCCGGCTTTCTTCGATGAAGTGGATGCGTATCCGGCTGTGACCGTCATCCGGAAGGGAAAAGGCGACACGACGCGCGTGGCATTCCGTCCGACGATCTCCAAGGAAATCCTTGTTCCATTGGCCAAGGCGCTGGCATCCCATAAAAAACACCCACAGGTCACCCTGCTCGCCGGGATCTGTCGGAACGGTCAGCCATGGTCGTTCAACGAAAACGGCGGGATGCCGATCATCAGGAAACTGGAAGCCAATTTTCCCATGCTGGAAGCCGCAGGCTGCAAAGTCGGGATCGGGGTGGCGACTGGAGCGGATGCGGTTTTTATCGGGTCAGATGCCGCACTCGACGTCGAATCCGAACGCAAACTCCCGCTCGTTACCACGAAGGATATCCGCAATGGCCGGGTTGACTGGGGCGGGCTCTTCGTTCTGAACCCATTCGAGGCGGATGGCAGGCTGGTTGACCCGGACAAGTATCCGAAGTTCCGGGCTTACATCGAACGCCACCGTGAACTGATCCAAAAACGTAACGTGGCCGGCCGGAACCCGATTGGTTGGTTCCGAACCATTGATCGCATCCACGCCCCGCTGACCAACACCCCCAAGCTTCTCATCCCCGATATCAAAGGCTCGGCCCATGTCGTCTTGGAATCCGGTCACTACTACCCGCATCACAACCTGTATTATGTCACCTCGGAATCCTGGGATTTACACATTCTCCAGATGATCCTGAGCAGCCGGGTCGCCCACGCATTCATCGCAGCCTACAGCCCGCGCATGCGCGGCAACTTCCTGCGCTTCCAAGCCCAGTATCTCCGCCGCATCCGGATCCCGCGATTCGAGGAAATGGACAAGGCCATGAAAAAGGAAGCCCTCGCCGCGTCGCGCTCGTCGTCTCAGGACAAGAAGGACCACGTTATTCAAAGACTCTTCGGCCTGAGCAACAGCGAATGGGACCAACTCGACCCCGCAATCCTGACCGCATAAAAAGCCATGGCCGCCGCATTGATCAACTACGAGGAACGACTCCGACAAGCGGTCCGGTTTTTCTGGAGGGGCAGGCGCGATGCGGCAAAGAAACAACAGGCAAAGGGAAAACTGGATCAGGGAAACCGGGGAGCTGTCACCGGCGGGAAGAACCTCGACGCCTTCCGCGACATGATTGTCGATGTCGTGAATCGTCACGGTCCCGAGGGATGCGAGGTGCATCGCGGAAAGACCATGGTGGTTCTGCCGGGATTTTTCAGACCCACCAAACAATGGGACCTCCTCATTGTCTTTCAAAAGCGGCTCTTGGCTGCCTTTGAACTGAAGTCCCTCTGCGGCCCGTCGTTCGGGAACAATGCCAACAACCGTTGCGAGGAAGCCATGGGCAGCGGCTACGATTTCCGAAAAGCGCAAAGCGAAGGATTGTTCGGTCGAGGGGCATCACCGTTCCTTGGCTACTTCATCCTTGTCGAGGATTCTCCCGGTTCCCGAGAACCCGTCAGTGCCAAATCCCCGCACTTTCCAACAGACAAAATCTTTCACGCCTCCTCCTACCAGCAACGGATGAAAATCCTCTGCGAGCGAATGGTGGAACAGCAGCTCTATTCCTGCGCCTCCGTCCTCGTTGCCCCGAATGAGTCGAAATCCGGCGACTCCTCACATCTCTCGAACCAGACCGCCTTCCGCTTCCTCCTCTCCCGCCTCGCCGGACATCTCGCCAGCGAAGCGGATTTGCTGGGAGGCTCAAGCGCAAGGATCAAAGATGAACCGGCTATTTATGAAAGCGGCTCATTGCTCGCCGGAGATTGGTTTACCTCGATTGAAACTCCTGAAGAAATGCCATCCGCAATCCTATGAATGTCAATATGCAAGGACAGAGCCCTTTGCTCATGTCATCTATGCTCAGGAGCTTCTCCAACGCGTGGAGGTCGTTGATGATCGTCCCCGCCTGGCGGACTTCCCCGTTGCGGCCTCCTTCGGCCACGGCCGCAGTGATTGTTTCTTTGTGGACATCGAGCCCGTTGTAGAGTTCAGTTTTGTTCATATGGTGTGTTTGTTTGTTCGCGTTTCGCTTGTTGAATCAGAACGCGTCTTCGCCAATTACGGAGCCGTTCTTGCGGATAGGCTCTCACGGGCAGCCCTCGTCTTATGAACGGCAATCACATCACCATTTTTCAAGGCAGAAGTCGCCGATCCAATCCTGCCCAGCAGCCCTAAAGTCTAGTGAAAATTATGGACCTCCTTACATTCAACGCTGAAATTATCAAAAGCATCGCATGGCCATTGATGGTGCTAGCTCTTGTATGCCTCTTGCGGAAGCCAATCATCGAATTGATTCCGCTCTTGAGGAAGCTCAAATGGAAAGAACTAGAGCTGGAGTTCAAAGAGAAGGTCACTGATGTGGAGGCCAAGGCAGTTGAAGTTCTTCCAGATGTAAAACCTGAAGACGCCAATGATCCAGAGACAAGAACCAATTTGGATCTTGTTTCTATTTCTCCGCGAGCTGCAATTATTGAGACTTGGTTGTCAGTCGAGTCTGCTGCGAGGAAGGCAGTCGGGCAGATTCCAGGGGTGCGGCCACTTTCTGCAATTCACATCCAGCAGCAATTGCGACAGAGCGAAATTCTTGACTCTGATACTGACAGCATCTTTTCGGATCTCCGCGAACTCCGGAATCGGGCAGCCCACCATGAAGATTTCAAGATTACAGAAGAAGAAGCACGGAGATACACGTTGGTCGGAATGGCTCTTGCACGGCTTATCACTGTGAAAAGCAATGAAACACAGCCCTAACTGGAGCGGTCTCCTCACCCATGCCTTTCCGCCTTCTCTGACCCCAGTTTTCCAAATAGTTTCATTCAATTTGCAATACGCGAAGGGAAACAAAAGCAATAAGAGATCATGGCGAATTTGGGATGTGTGTGCTTATGATTGGTTTCACTTCATTAATTTTGATCGCAAAGTTTATTCCTTCAACTCCCGATCCGATAGTCCCTTGTGAATTCTGAGTTGCAACACCAAGCCCAAATGTGTTCACTCCAATTACATTTCCGTGATCGTCTAATAATGGGCCGCCGCTATTTCCTTTGTTTATTGCAACATCAATCTGAAATACAGAATTCCCAAATATTGTTCGATCTGTCGCCGAGATAACACCCTGTGTAAACGTTCCAGCTAAATATTCATCATAGGGCGTCCCTATAGCGGATACTGGTTGTCCTACTTTTACAGTATCCGAATCACCCAACAATACCACTGGATGGCTATCGTTCGCTATTTTAATAATAGCGATATCTGGTGTTATCGATTTATAGATTAAGGCAGCCTTGTATTCTTTCTTGTCAACTGTTCGAACTTTACATTCTTGGCCATCAATCACGTGATTATTTGTGACAATATAGCCGCCAGTTTTTATAAAAAATCCACTGCCAAACGATTTGTCGCTAATAACCGTAACAACAGCGGGCGCAATCGACTCATAAACATCGGAAGAGTTGGCTGCGGCTGCACTTAAAGATTCATCAATTATATTGCTTTCACGGAGTCTTCTTGCCTCACTGAGCAAACCAGCGGTCTCGTAGGCGCGCACAGCCTGTGCAATTTTTCCATTTTTTTCCAAACGTCTCGCTTGTTTTTCTGCGACGCGCTTTGAATCGATTGGCAGTGCCAGCGTTTGATATATTTTTAGCGCTTTCGAATAATCTCCAGCCTCCTCACATTTCCGTGCATCGGCAATATCGGTGTTTTTCTGAAGGGCTCTTGTGTATAGCACTAAAAGGGACTTGTCTAACACTGAAAACTGCTTGTAAAGAGAAGCGGCGTGCTCATACTGTTTTTCGTTTTCTAGATTCTCGCCGAGTTTTCTTGCAAGCACTAAAGCTGCATCCGGCCCCATGTCTTTATGTGCCAACATACAGGCCGTCCGATACGACTCATATGAACCAGACGCTACTAGCATATCGATCTGAGCCTTACGCTCTTTCTTAATCAAGTCGTCTTGATACTTGCGCGCTTCTATTAATTGTATTCCTAAGGTTGAAAGCTTTGCGGTGTTTGCTTTAATACTATCCCTAAGAATCTTAACGGTCTCATATGCTCGATCGGCCGCATCGCTAGTAACGGCATATTTGTTTAGTTCATGCTCGGCTATAATTAATTCGCGTTTTTGTTGTTCGATCTTAAAGTAAAGTGAAGATGCCTCTGCTTTTGTTGAATCAAGCGCAGTTGTTTCTTCAGCATAGAAAACAGCTGTAAAAACTAGCGATAACAAAAAAAATCCCCAATAGATGACCCTAACTACACTGTAGATACTGAAGGATGCATGCGTTTTCATTTAGAAATACTTTACACCGTCTCTATCGCCAACCTCTCAGGGTGTCGAGTTCAAATCTCCCTTCCATAAAGCGGGAAAGACTGGGGAAGAGTTCTTGCTCTTTGACATTTTGCGCGTCTCGCCTTGCCTCCGCCAATTTGGCAGAGAAATGGGGGTCAGGGAAATGGGACCAGTCCCGCGTATTGACGCATTTTGCGATTCATTGAAGGGGGCGGCATGTCAACCCCGTTACAGATTCAGCTTATCGAGCAATTCCTTAACGGCGAGTCCGTGGTGAGCGGCGACCGGTTTGAGCCGCCCCCCCATGAGTGTGCCAGGTTTTATCGGACGATGATTTGGCACCGTGATATGGTGAGTGCCGTTAACGCTGGTGGTGAGCCGGATATGGGAACCCTCCTGCCGCACTCGTTCGTAACCGAGATATCGCAAGGCGCGGACTATGTCGGATCCGTTGATGTTGCGGGGAATTTTCAAACGGCCAGGGCTTCGTCGCGGACAAAGTGCAAGCGAATGACTTGCCTGTCCCTCTCTACTCGTCAGCTCGAAAAGGGGTGAGCTTTCGGCAGGAAAACAGTTTTTCCCGATCTTCAGACCATCTCTTGGAAATCTTCGGACTTTGCAGTTGATCAGGGAGAGCGTGCCTCCCGCCTGTTTGGGCACTGACTCTGCAATCTCAGTAGAGCGTCGTTCACAGGCTGGACGCCTGTGCTCCCTGTTTCGCGCCCGGCGAACACGGGTGCGTGAGGGTGCTGTCGGGGTCGTAGTTGAGATACGGGCGCAGCCATTTCTCGGTTTCTCCGAACGGCATTCCTTTGCGGGCGGCATAGGATTCGACTTGGTCGCGCTCGATTTTTCCGACCGCGAAATACTTCGATTGCGGGTGGGCGAAATAGAGCCCGCTCACGCTGCTGGCCGGGAACATGGCGAGGCTTTCGGTGAGCGTGATCCCGGTATGGCGCTCCGCGTCGAGCAGCTTCCAGAGCGCCCACTTTTCCGTGTGGTCCGGCTGCGCGGGATAGCCGGGGGCGGGGCGGATGCCACGGTATTTTTCTCGGACCATTTCCTCAGGGGTCAGGCTTTCATTTGCTCCGAACCCCCAGAGGTCGCGCGCCTTTTTGTGGAGGCATTCGGCGTAGGCCTCAGCGAACCGGTCGCCGAGCGCCTTGGTCATGATCGAGAGGTAGTCGTCGTGCTTTTTTTCGTAGCCATCGGCGACGTCGTGGACTTCTCGCCCGGCGGTGACGGCGAAAGCCCCGATAAAATCCCGCGCGCCGGCGGATTCCGTCGCGATGAAGTCGGCGAGCGAAAGGTTCGGCTGCCCGGTCGGCTTTTTCAGTTGCTGGCGGAGGCAATGAAGAACGTCCAGCGGTTCGCCGGAGCCGTTGAAAAGTTGAATGTCCTCGCCGGTGCTGGCGGCGCGCCAGAATCCCATGACGCCCCTCGGGCGGAAGAGTTTCTTTGCGACGATTTCATCGAGAAGGCGGCGCGCGTCGTCGTAAAGATTGCGCGCCTCGGTCCCGATCACGGGATCATCGAGCAGAGCGGGAAACCGCCCGCGCAGCTCCCACGCATGGAAGAATGGCGACCAGTCGAAATACGGGACGAGTTCGTCGAGCGGGACGTCGATCGGAATTATGCCAAGTTTGGACGGCGTCGCGATTTCCGACCAGTCGGCCTGGAACTTGTTTTTTGCGGCTTCTGCGAGCGTGAGTTGCGGGCGGCCGGCCTGCTTTCCCGCGTGTTCTTGGCGCAGTTTTTCGTAGTCCGCGGCGAGCTTTTTCAGGAATTCCGGCTTTTGCTCAGGGTTGAGCAGCGCGCTGACGACGTTGACCGAGCGCGAAGCGTCGAGCACATGGACAACACCCGGCGCGTAATGCTGGGTTACTTTCACGGCCGTGTGCGCGCGGCTCGTGGTCGCGCCGCCGATCATGAGCGGGATCGTGAATCCCTCGCGCTGCATTTCCTTCGCAGCATGGATCATCTCGTCCAGCGACGGCGTGATCAGGCCGGAGAGGCCGATGATGTCGCACTTTTTTTCGCGGGCGGCGGAGAGGATTTTTTCGCACGGGACCATCACGCCGAGGTCGATGACCTCGTAGTTGTTGCAGGCGAGGACGACGCCGACGATATTCTTGCCGATGTCGTGGACATCGCCCTTGACCGTGGCCATGAGGATGCGGCCCTGCGCGCGGGCATCCGGGTTCGCGGCGCGCTCGGCCTCCATGTGCGGGGTGAGCCACGCGACGGATTTTTTCATCACGCGGGCGCTCTTCACGACCTGCGGCAGAAACATTTTCCCCGCTCCGAAGAGGTCTCCGACGACCTTCATGCCATCCATGAGCGGGCCCTCGATCACGAGGAGCCCGCGCTGGTATTTGGCGAACGCCTCTTCCGTGTCGGCATCCACAAAATCCACGATCCCCTTGATGAGCGCGTGTTTGAGCCGTTCCTCGACCGTGCCCTCGCGCCAGGTGAGATCGGCGGTCGGTGCGGTGCCCCCGCTGGACCGGATTTTGATCGTATCGGCAAAAGTGACGAGGCGTTCGGTGGCATCCTCTCGGCGGTTGAGGATGACGTCCTCGATCAGGCTGCGCAGGTCGCCGGGGATTTGCTCGTAAACCCCGAGCATGCCCGCGTTGACGATCCCCATGTCGAGCCCGGCCTGGATCGCGTGGAAGAGAAATGCGGAGTGCATCGCCTCGCGCACGGGGTTGTTGCCGCGGAACGAGAACGAGACGTTGCTGATGCCGCCGCTCACGCGGGCGTGCGGGAGGTTGGCCTTGATCCAGCGGGTGGCCTCGATGAAATCCTTGGCGTAGTTCGCGTGTTCCTCGATGCCGGTGGCCACCGTGAGGACGTTCGGGTCGAAGATGATGTCCTCGGGCGGGAACCCAACTTCGTCCACGAGGATCCGGTAAGCGCGCTCGCAGATTGCGATCCGCCGCTCGTAGTTGTCGGCCTGGCCGCTTTCGTCGAATGCCATGACAACCGCCGCGGCTCCGTATCGGCGGACCAGCGAGGCGTGGCGTTTGAATTCCTCCTCGCCCGATTTGAGCGAGATCGAGTTCACGATCCCCTTGCCCTGGATGCAGCGCAGCCCGGCTTCGATGACCTCCCATTTCGACGAATCGATCATGACCGGCACGCGCGAGATGTCCGGCTCGCTGGCGATCAGGTTCAGGAACTTCGTCATGGCGGCCGCGCCGTCGAGCATCCCCTCGTCCATGTTGATGTCGATGATCTGCGCGCCGGCCTCGACCTGCTGGCGGGCGACCGTGAGCGCCTCGTCGAAGTTTCCCGCGAGGATCAGCTTCGAAAACTTCGGTGAGCCGGTGACGTTCGTGCGTTCGCCGACATTGATGAACGGGATTTCCGGCCGAGCGGTGAACGGTTCGAGCCCGCTGAGCCGCAGGGTGGTCTCGCGTTCGGGGATCTTCCTTGGAGGCAGGCCCTTCACGGCCTCCGCCATCGCGCGGATGTGGTCGGGCGTTGTTCCGCAGCAGCCTCCGACGATGTTCAGCCAGCCCTGCTGCGCCCAGTCGAGGAGTTGCGGGGCGAGGCTCTCTGCGGTCTCGGGAAATCCGGTCGCAGAGAGCGGGTCGGGGAGTCCGGCGTTCGGATAGGTGCTCACATAAAACGGCGCGATCTGCGAAAGCTCCTCGATGTACGGCCGCATTTCCTTCGGCCCGAGCGCGCAGTTCAGGCCGATCGAAAGGAGGGGGAAGTGGGAGACAGAGTTGAGGAACGCCTCGACCGTCTGGCCGGTGAGCGTGCGCCCGCTGAGGTCGGTGATCGTGCCGGAGACCATCACCGGAAGCCGCGGATGGATGGTGAAAAATTCCGAGATCGCGAAGATCGCGGCCTTGGCGTTGAGGGTGTCGAAAATCGTCTCGACGAGCAGGATGTCCACGCCGCCCGCGACGAGGTTTTCCACCTGTTCGAGATACGCGGCGGCAACCTGCTCGAAGGTGACATCTCGTTTGCCCGGATCGTTCACGTCGCGCGAGATCGAAAGCGTGCGGTTGAGCGGCCCGATCGCGCCCGCCACAAAAACATGCCGGTCGGTGCAGGCGTCCGCCGCCTCGCGAGCCAACTTCGCCGCCTCGCGGTTCAGCTCGGGGACAAATTCCTCAAGCCCGTAATCCGCCTGGGCGATGACCGTGCTGCTGAAGGTATTCGTCTCGATGATGTCCGAGCCTGCGGCGATGTATTTGGCGTGGATCTCCCGGATCACATCCGGGCGCGTGAGCACGAGAAGGTCATTGTTCCCCTTCAGGTCCTGGCCTTTCCAGCCGGCGAACCGCTCGCCGCGGTAGTCGGCTTCCTGCAGTTTGTATTGCTGGACCATCGTCCCCATCGCCCCGTCGAGGATGAGGATGCGTTCGGCCAGCAGTTCGCGGAGCCGCTTTTCGGTGGATGAAATCATGAGAGCACGGCAGTTTACCCGCTATCCCGCCGCGGCAAACCGAAAAATTTTACTGCCGGGTAATCCCGTCTGGCAGAAGTGGCCGGATGGCATCGAGCGCTCCGGCGTAGAGCGGGTGCCTTCCTCCGCGGCTGAGTTCGGCGAGGAGGATGTCTCCGGGGCGGTCGGGGCCAGCCCCGATGGTCATCGCGCAGTCCGGAATCCCGGATGCGTGCAGGCTCGCGTGAAAAAAACCGGCGGTGTCCGGGCGCTTGAGCCCGAAGCAGAATCCTTCGCCCGCCAACTCGACGGATGCGATGCCGGTCTTCTCCTCCTCCGAAATCTCGAACGCGATCTGTTTTCCGTTCTTTGCGAGAAAGTAGTTTTCCGAAAGCAGGGTCCAGCCGAGCTGGACGGAGAACCAGCCGAGCAGGAGCAGGGCCTTTACCCGCTCGCCCCGGGCGCAGGCGATCCGGACGCGCGTGATTTCCGGGAGGCAGGCCAGCGCGGCGGAGTGGTCGAAGACATTGGCCAGCGCCAGCCTCCA
>Ga0194063_10003052_pt1 | contig 10107 bp, 11 predicted proteins | sample SepL3720m_MetaG_FD_155459 | JGI IMG/M metagenome (GOLD analysis project Ga0194063, IMG submission 155459) | Anoxic zone freshwater microbial communities from boreal shield lake in IISD Experimental Lakes Area, Ontario, Canada - Sep2016-L373-20m | ecosystem: Environmental > Aquatic > Freshwater...
TGCGAGGGGCAGTTCAGGCCGGACGGCAAGCATTCTTTCTTGAGCCGGGCGAGCGCGATGCGTTGCGCTGGCTCGAACGGCAGCCAGGCCCCGGTGGTGTTCTAGCCTCACTCGCTGACGGCGCTTATATTTCGGCTTACACCGGCCGTGAAGTCTGGGCTGGGGCTGGGTCATGGACGCCTGATTTGGGCTGGCGGGGGTTAGCAATCGACGATCTGTTCAGCGGCAATGGCGGCGCCGACGCGGATCAGGCCTTGGTGGTTAGGAGTGGCGCCCGATTTGTTTTCGCTTCATGCCGTTCAACGGTCGAGCTTGATCAGAAGCTGGAGCCGATCACGCTCGGGCCGGTTCACCGTTTCGGCTGCGCTCGCGTTTGGGAGATCCGCCCGCCTGCAGGGGGTTGGCGGTGAGCGACGCCGCAGTTGAACCGGTCGTATCGAGTCACGCCCGCTTCCCGCTGATTGACGGCGTGCGTGCGATCGCCGCGCTGACAATTTTTGCTTTTCATGTCTGTTTCCACCTCGGGCTGCTCAATACAGATCTGCTCTCGCGCTACCTCGGCAATCTCAATGTGGGAGTGCCGATCTTCTTCGTCGTCTCGGGCTTTCTGATCTACCGGCCATTCGTCGCAAAACGCTTCGCGCAGGAGCGCGCGCCAGAGATCGAGCCGTATGCGATCCGCCGGGGCTTTCGCATCGTCCCGGCTTACTGGGTCGCACTTGTGATCGTGACTCTGATCCTGGGCCTGGAAGCGACCGTTTTTACGCCGAGCGGCATCGTGACCTACTTCGGCTTTCTTCAGGCTTATGACATCGGCACCGTGATCGGCGGCATCGGTCAGGCATGGACGCTCTGCATTGAGGTCAGCTTCTACATCGCACTTCCTTTCTGGGCGCTGTTCGCGCGCCGTTTGCTTCCCGGCGCGGCGGGCCGCCGGGCGATGATTAGCGGCGAGCTTTGGGCGCTAACAGCACTGTTCGCGGCGTCGTTCCTCTGGCAGCTCTTGATCTCTCCACTCTTTGTTCCCGGTGACCGTGGCTACCTGATTGCGCAGATCTCGTTGCCAGCGTTCGCCGACCAATTCGCGCTCGGGATGGCGATGGCGGTTGTCAGCGTCGCGATCCATTCGGGTGCGAAGAAGCCGCGGGCCCTCCTTCTGGTTGAGCGGAAGCCGTGGATCTGGGTCGTGGTTGCGCTCTGCCTCTACTCGCTGCTCGGGCTCAAGATCGGAGCGATTGGTCTGGGCGCGAGCTGGGCCGACGCCGGACTGTTCCGTCACGTCGTCAAGGGCCTTATTGGAGTCTGTGTGCTCGCTCCAGCGGTCTTCGGTGCGTCGCTTGCTGGGCGCGTGCGGGGCGTGCTCGGCTGGCGGCCGCTGATGCTGCTCGGCTTGGTGTCGTATTCGTTTTACCTCTACCACCTCGCGTTCATCCTCAAGCTCAACGAGGTGGCGTGGCTTCATGATCTGGGATGGGGCGCGGTGGCGGTAGCGGCGTTCGTCTGCTCGGTCGCCGCCGCTGCGGCCAGTTACAAGCTTGTTGAGGCACCAGGAATTGCGCTCGGTCGCCGCCTTGCGCGGGCTGCAGCTTTGCGCGCGACGCGTCGCCGCAGTGCCGCTTAGGGCATCGCTGCTTCTGCCGCCGCGCTCGATTCCGCGAGCGCGAATGCCTCAGCATCTTCCTCGCTGAGGCCGTGCTTACCAGGGCCGCGCGCCGAGTATGAGAGGCTCAGCATCAAGGCAGCGAGGATCGCGTCGAGGATCAACAATCCGATAGCGACCGATTCCAGCGACGTGTCGCGCAGTGCCACTGCGGCAGGCACTGCGATTGCACCAAACGCAAGCAGGATCAGGAACGAGCGGCGACCAAGCGCGAGCAGGAACTGCAGCGCTAGATACGAGACGCTCAGGCACGTCATTGCCGCCGCGAGCCACGGAAGTGCGGAAGCTGCGAGCTTCGCCTGATCACCGAACACGAGTGAAAGAATCAGCTCCGGCACGAACGTAAAGAGGGCGAGGATTGGGATTGCAATCAACATCAGCAGTCCGGTTGTGCGCGTCAGCAGGTGGCGTGGATCGGAGCCCTTGGCGGCCTCGCGCGCCGCTTCGGGAAGGAGGTAAAGGCCGAGCCCAATTGCTACCCAAACGACTCCCTTTGCGGCGACGGCAGCCTGAGCGTAAGCGCCCGAGAGTGTTGTATTAAAGAAGTGACCTACGGCGATAACGTCGGCGTTCTGGAGCACCGCGAAGAGCGTCAGCGCCGCCACCGGTACAGGGTTGCGCGTTGCGAGCTCGCGCAAGCGAACACGAGCGTGGGCGTGGTCCGACGGACCAAGTCGCCGGCGTGTGAGGACTCCAGTCGCAACGATAATCGGAATCGTGGCGAGCGGGACTGAGCAGAGGAAGATCAAGCCAACCTGTGCTCCAAGGAGTGCGGCGATCAGACCGAACAACATTCGGAAGCTTTGCTCCCCGATCAAGCTCACTGCTACGGGGCGATAGCCGCCGACGCCGAGCAGCACGCCTCGCTGCAGCGCAAGTCCGGTCCAGAGCGCTGCAGCGGGCAGAACCAGAGCTGCCGCCCATGGCTGAGAAACCTGCAGAACATCCGCTAATTGGTGGCGGAGAATGAGGCAGATCACAAGCAAGGAGGCGGCGATGATGAAAATTCGCCCGAGCCAGCCTTGCAACGCAGCGGCAGCGCGGCCCCCGAGCCCCAGTCGGCCGAGCGTCATATCGCGCGCTGCAGCGGCTTGGAGCGCGGTCGCCGGGACCATGAGAATCGTAAATACCGAAACCATTCGGGCGAGCTCGCCGTAGTCCGCTGTACCCAGTGCGCGCGCAAGTGCGACGGTTGTGATGAGCGCCAAAATGTTTGCGATCATCTGGGCCGAAGCGACACCGGCGGCGCGTGCGGTATGCGAAGCGCGAACGCGTTCACCTCGGGTAGGTCCGCCGCCTAATGGCTGCTGCTGAGGCCCGTTCACTCAGCGCACGCTAGCGAAGGCAGCGGCATTCGGTCGTTGGAATCGGCTCACGAGAACATTGGCTCGTCTAGACTTGAGAAGATGGGTCAATTCCGAAGAATCGTTTTGATGGCTGCTTTCGCTGCGATGGTGCTGCCCGCCGTCGCTATAGCTGGTGGCGCTGGCGACGATCAGTACCTCGATCCGCTTCAGGGGCTGACCGGTTCGAACGGGGGTAGCAAGACGCACAAGCCCAGTAAGCCAAAGAAGTCTGACGGCGGTTCATCCTCGAGCACTGCACCGGCCCCGGTGGCGATCACACCGAGCACCACGGCCCCAGTTGAAGCAGACCCAAAGGTGACAAGCAAGCCGAGGAAGGTCGCGGCGAAGCCGGTCCATCGCGCAGCGATCGACGTCAACGGCCTCTCCGGGATCGGCTCGCTAGTAGCTGTCCCCGTCAAGCACGTCACGCTCGTGCTCGGCGACATCGCGCATGAGCGCAGCTGAAGCTTCGGCCAGCGGCTCGGTCGCGGAAACTGAAGCGCTGGCTGCCAACCTGGCAGCGCAGCTCAGCCCGGGCGACGTAGTACACGTCTGCGGCGAGATCGGCGCTGGCAAGACGACCTTCATCCGCGGAGCCTGCCGCGCACTCGGCTTCGACGGCCCGGTAACCAGTCCGAGTTACACGCTCTGCAACCGCTACGAAGATGGACCTGTTCCGATCTCTCACCTCGACTGCCAGCGACTTGAAGAGTCGAGCGGCGAAGAGGCGGGGTTACTCGACGACGAGATCGGTCCGGAGCGGATCACTTTCATCGAGTGGCCGCAGCGCTCGGTCGACTCGCTCGGCGCGGTCGCTGCTGTCCCGGCCACGGTCCTGATCGAGCTCCGCCATCAAGGGCCCGACGAGCGCAGTCTTTCAATCGAACGGCTGGATGCAGCGTGACGGCGCTTGGGCCAATCCTGGCCTTCGATACCGCCACGTCAGCCACCATCGTCGGGATTAGCGTTGGCGGTGAGCTGATTTGTGAGCTTGCCGACCGGCCGACAGATCAGCAGCGCCCACGCCACGCCGAGCGCTTGCTCGCGCTCTGTGATCAGGCACTTGCCTCTGCCGAGCTCAGTTGGGACGACCTCGCGCGGATCGCAGTCGGCATCGGTCCTGGCACCTTCACCGGGCTTAGGATCGGCGTCGCAACCGCGCAAGGGCTGGCGCAGGCAAGCGCCGCCGAACTGGTTGCCGTCTCAACGCTCGAAGCGCTCGCACTACCCGCTCGCCTGACTGAGCCTGCGCTGCAGGTCGCGGCTGTCGGCGACGCACGCAGGGGAGAGGCCTACATCGCCGCCTGGGCGCCAGATGGGGAACAGACGGTCAGCGATCAGGCCTGCCCGCCGCAGCAGCTCGTTGCAGCATTGGCTGCAGATAACGCCGCAACGATTGCCGTCGGCGACGGCGCGCTAATCTTTCGAAAAGAGCTGGAAAGCGGCGACATTGCAGTCCCCGAAGACGGCTCAGTACTGCATCAGCTCGGTGGCGCTGCGCTCTGCGAACTGGCCGCTGCTGCTGAGCCGATCAGCGCAGCGGCGCTAGTTCCCCGCTACGTAAGGCAACCGGACGCTGAGATTTCACTGCAGAACCGCACCGAATCGAAATGACCGACACGACACTCGAAATCCGGCGCCTCGTCTTCGCCGACCTACCGAACGTGATTGCGATCGAGCGTCGCGCCTTTCCAACGCCGTGGTCGCTTGCGATGTTTGTGCTCGAGCTGAGCAAGCCGGAAGGGATCTGCCTCGCCGCGCAACGTGATGGGCAGCTCGTTGGATACACGATCTGTTCGCGCTTCGATCAGGTCTGGCACATCATGAACGTCTCGGTAGACCCCGACCTCCAGCGCCGCGGCATCGCAACCACGCTGATCGAAGCGGTGATTGCCCGCGTCGGTGCCGGAGCACAAATCACGCTTGAGGTCAGACCCACGAACGTTGGCGCGATTGCGCTTTATAAACAGTTCGGCTTTCTCGCGGCCGGCTCGCGGCCTCGCTACTACCAAGACAACGGCGAGGACGCAGTGATCATGTGGCGCACGGAAGCAACGTTGCGCGGCGAATTGGATGATGTCCCGGCCGCAATGGCGAGGCCGGTCGCCGCGCCGTGAGCGGCGCAATCCTTGCGATCGAGACCAGCTGCGACGACAGCTGCGCAGCGGTTCTCGCCGCAGACGGGACGATCCTTTCGAACGTAATCGCCTCGCAGGGGATCCATGACAAGTACGGGGGCGTCGTGCCTGAGATCGCCGCACGCCACCACCTCGCGCTGCTGACGCCGACGATCGACGCTGCGCTGAACGAAGCTCGACTGACGCTCGCTGAAATCGAACGCGTCGCAGTGACTCAAGGCCCAGGACTAATCGGTGCGCTGCTGGTTGGTGTCGGCCAGGCGAAGGCGATCGCGGCGGCGCGGGGCATTCCGCTAGTCGCCGTCGACCACCTCCAAGGCCACGTTGCGGCCAACTTCATCTCCCCCGAGCCATTCGAGCCGCCGTTCATCTGCCTGATCGCGAGCGGCGGTCATACGCTGCTGGCGAGGGTTGAGGATCACAGCTCATACACGCTGCTCGGCGAGACGCTCGACGACGCCGCCGGAGAGGCGTTCGACAAGGGCGCACGGATGCTCGGCCTGCCATTTCCGGGCGGCCCCGCGCTACAGGCGCTCGCCGCAGAGGGCGACGAAGAAGCCTTTGACTTCCCGACGGCGCGGAACGTCAAGGGGCTCGACTTCTCGTTCGCCGGCGTTAAGACCTCGCTGCTCTACGCGATCGCCGACCTCGGCGAGGCCGAGACGCAGCTGCGCCGCGCTGATCTCGCGGCCTCGTACCAGCGGGCGATCGTCGAGGCGCTCGTGGAGCGGCTGACGCGGGCGCTCGACGCCAGCGGGCTGGGCCGAGTTGCGATCGGAGGTGGCGTCGCCGCCAACGGACCGTTGCGTGATGCCGTCGCAGCGCTCGGCGCCGTCAGTCACATTCCCGACCGTCTGCTCTGCACCGACAACGCCGCGATGATCGCCAGCGCCGCCAGGTTCCTTCCTGACTGTTCGCCCGAAGCGGCGCTCGCGCTCGACGCATACCCCAGCGGTGCGCTGCGATGACGACGCAGATAACGATCTATCAACGCGACGGCTGCCACCTCTGCGAACTAGCGCATGCTGAGTTAACTGAGCTTCAAGGTGAGGTTGATTTCGAGCTTCTCGAGGTCGACATCGAATCGACTGATGAATTGCACGCCCTCTACTTGGAGCGGATTCCAGTGATCGCCCTGGAGGGCGAAGAGCTCTACGACTTTGAGATCAACCTCCCCGATCTAAAAAGTCGCCTGCTGGCAATCTCAGCGCGGTAGCATCGCAGCGATGACAAGCAGCGAGCCTGAAGGCGCTCCGGTTGGTTTGGTCGCATCAGACGATGGCCCGGCGCGGCTGTCGCTGGGAGTCGCTGCACGCCTCTCTCGTTACCTCCAAGTCTTGACTCAGGCACAGAAGACGGGCCGCGAGACGCTCTCGTCCCAGGAGCTTTCGGAGTACACGCGCGTCAACAGCACGCAGATTCGACGTGACCTCTCCGGCTTCGGAAAGTTCGGTAAGCGCGGCGTTGGTTACAACGTCGATGCCCTGGCCGACGAGATTCGCGAGATCCTTCAGACCGGCACGCAGCAGAACATCGCGCTCTTCGGCGCTGGCCACCTCGGCAAAGCGATCGGTTCGTCCGACATCTTCGCCGACCACGGCTTCAACGTTGTCGCGGTTTTCGACGCCGACCCGAAGAAGGTCGGCACCAAGGTCGGCGGCCAATCGGTTCGCCCAATCGAGGACGCCGACCGCGTGATCGCCGAACAAGACGTCCTCGTTGCCGTGCTCGCCGTCCCTGGTGAGGCTGCGCAGGAGCTTGCCGACAAGCTCGTCGCGGCAGGGGTGCGGATTATCTTCAACTACTCCGAATCACTGCTCGACGTGCCGGCTGGGGTGACCGTTCACACATCTAACCCGGCCGTCGACCTGCTGCACGCGCTTTACTTCTACCTCTCATGAGTCTGATCAATCTGGAGAAGGCCCGCGAAGCGTTCGCGCATGCGACCGACGGCACGGTTGGAATCGAGGAAGAGTTCGCGATCCTCGATCCAGCGACTCTTGACTTGATCCCCCGCTTCGAGGAGCTCAATCAGGCGGCCGTCGCGACAGATGCCGAGCTGGCAACGTCGATCTCGTCGGAGTTGATTCTCTCCGAGATTGAGATTCGCTCCGGCGCCGGCAGCGACATTGGTGACGCCCTTGCGCGCCAGCAGGCGATGAGGGAGCGGCTCTTCGCGCTGGCTACCACTGAAGCGGTTGAACTTGGCTCTACCGGCACCCACCCGTGGGCCGACTACCGCGAGCAGCTCAACGTCCAATCCGACCACTATCGCCGCGTCGTCGATGGCCTCCAGTACGTGGCTCGGCGCAACAACACCTTTTCGCTCCACGTCCACGTTGGGATTCGCGACGCTGACCGCGCTGTCCGTGTTTGCGATCGGCTGCGCGCGCTACTGCCGACGCTGCTCGCGCTTAGCGCCAATTCGATCTTCTTTGAGGGTCACAACAGCGGCCTCGCCTCAGTTCGCACGCAGAGCTTCACGAAGTCGTTCCCTCGCTGCGGCGTCCCAGATGCATACGGCTCGTGGGATAACTACCGCGATTACCTCGAGCTGCTGCTGGCTACTGGTTCGATCGAAGAGGACACTCAGGTGTGGTGGTCGGTCCGCCCGCACTTGGCATTCGGCACGGTTGAGGTTCGCATCTGCGACGCCCAATCAACCTCAGAAGAGTCAAATGCGCTGACCGAGCTGATCACCGCCTGCGTGATGCAGTGCGCGCGCGATGAAGATGAAGGCCGGCCGATCTTCGAGCCACCTGCTCGGCTAATCGAAGAGAACCTTTGGCGTGCGATCCGCTGGGGTTCGTCCGGTGAGCTGATTGACCTAGAACGCGGCGTATGCGTGCCGGCGCACTCCGCCTTCGATGGTCTACTCGAGTGGACAGCCCCCGTTCGCTCCGAGCTCGGCATTGAACCTCAGTTCCCAGCGCTGAACGGCGCTCAGCGTCAGGCGGCCGCGTTCGCCGAAGGGCAGAGCATCGCCGACGTCTACGCTTCTACAGTGGCTCATACGCGCCAGTCATTCGGGGGCGATCCGCCCACAAGTCCTACGGAGGTATCAACGTCGTGACCGACGAAGCCGCAACACCAGAGCAGCCTGAAGAAGAGATCGTCACCGAGGCACCAGCGGGGGACCCGGCCGCAGGCCAGGCACCGCCGACCGAGGAAGAGATGCGCGCCGCCTACGAGGCTGAGCTGAAATCACTCCGCGTCGAAGACCTTGTTGCCCAGACGGTCGTTTCGCTACTAAACCTTGGGGCCCGCAAAGCCGGTCTGCTTCCAGGAACAGAGGACGAGACAGACCCAGTGCAGGTCGGGATTGCGATTGAAGGGATCCGCCGCCTACTGCCGCTGATTGAGCCGGCGCTAGGCGAGAACGCCGCTTCGATCAAGGACGCACTCGCGCAGCTTCAGGTCGCGTTCACCAAGCTAACCGGTGAAACTGGCGCGGCACCCGGTGGAGAAGGCGCCCCAGAAGGCGCTGGTGACGCTGGAGCAGCTGTTGAGGAGCCGCCCGAGAAGGCCGGCGGCGGACTCTGGACGCCAGGCCCTTAAAGGACCGCAGAGCGGTTCCGTCGCTGATACCGATAGGATCGCTGAGCTTATGAGCGCTGGGGTCAGCAAATAGCCCCGCCGCAACGCGCCTGCTGCCTTATCGGCAGCTGTTAATTCAATCACTTCAAAAGGATTCAACCAACGTGTCCGCATTTCTTACTGACCATGGGGTCATCATTGCTGTTGTCTGTGCACTCATCGCCGTCGCTTACGGCGTCCTAACTACGACGCAGCTGCTGGCGCTCTCGCCCGGCAACGCGGAGATGCAGCGCATCTCGGCCGCTGTTCAGGAGGGCGCGCGCGCTTATCTCAACCGCCAGTACCTCGTAATCGCAGGCGTCGGCGTCGTGCTTTTCATCGCGCTGCTCTTCATTCAGGACATCTACGTCGCCGTTGGCTTCGCGATCGGCGGCATCCTCTCCGGTTCGGCTGGCTACATCGGCATGAACGTTTCGGTCCGCTCCAACGCCCGTGTTGCCGAGTCGGCCCGCGGCGGCATCGGCCCGGCGCTGAAGGTCGCCTTCCGCGGCGGCGCGATCACCGGCATGCTGGTAGTTGGTCTCGCCCTGCTGGGCGTCGCCGGCTACTACGGCCTGCTTACTTCGTACTTCGATCAAACCCCGAAGGAAGCCGTTGACGCACTGATCGGACTTGGCTTTGGTGGATCGCTGATCTCCGTTTTCGCTCGTCTTGGCGGCGGCATCTTCACTAAGGCCGCCGACGTCGGCGCCGACCTCGTCGGCAAGGTTGAGGCAGGAATCCCCGAGGACGACCCTCGTAACCCCGCTGTGATCGCTGACAACGTGGGCGACAACGTCGGTGACTGCGCCGGCATGGCAGCCGACCTTTTCGAGACTTACGCCGTCACGGCCGTTGCCGTGATGCTTCTAGGCGTCCTCACGTTCAACGAGCAGACGACCGTCGCGCTCTACCCGCTCGTTCTCGGCGCCGTGGCGATCATCGCTTCGATCATCGGCACCTTCGCTGTCCGTAGCGAGAAGGGCAACGTCGAACGCGCGCTCTACCAAGGGCTCGCCGTATCCGGCATCATCGCCGCGATCGCCTTCTACCCGGTAACTGCCTGGATGATGGACGGCATCACCTTCAAGAGCGCAGCCGGCGCGGTTGCGCCTCCGAGTGTTCTTAACCTTTACCTCTGCTCGCTAGTCGGAATCGTCGTTACGGCGTTGCTGTTCGTGATCACCGACTACTACACCTCGACCCGTTTCCGCCCGGTCCGCAAGACGGCCGAAGCGTCGCAGACAGGCCACGCAACAAACATCATCTCCGGCCTTGCTCAGGGCCTGCAGGCAACGGCGCTTCCAGCCTTGGTGCTGGTTCTCGGCGTGCTTTGCTCATGGAAGCTCGCCGGCGGCGGCATTCAGGGCATCTATGGAATCGGTGT
>Ga0194063_10003053_pt1 | contig 10106 bp, 5 predicted proteins | sample SepL3720m_MetaG_FD_155459 | JGI IMG/M metagenome (GOLD analysis project Ga0194063, IMG submission 155459) | Anoxic zone freshwater microbial communities from boreal shield lake in IISD Experimental Lakes Area, Ontario, Canada - Sep2016-L373-20m | ecosystem: Environmental > Aquatic > Freshwater >...
ATTTCTCTTCGATACCAACAATAGTGATATCACTGTCGACTCTGCTACCGGCGACTTGAGCGGATTTGTCTGGTCAGATGAGTTGGGCTGGGTAGATTTTGATAATAATAGGGGCTTAAATCCAGCGAAAATAAACCTAACTACTGGAAGAATTTCGGGACTTGCCTATACATCCAATACCGATGGAGTGATAGATTTTAGCAACTACAACAGCAATGCGACTGTAAATTTAACTACTGGTGGAATTTCAGGTTACGGTTGGTCAGAGGATCTCGGCTGGGTGGATTTTTCCAGTGCCAGAGTAGCTGGATCACTTTTACCTCTTATCAAAACAGGACAGGATACGCTTCCAATTTTGCTGGGAGCAATTCCTCTTCTTGGTGTTTCAGTATTGCTGGCGAAGAAAAAGAAAAATTAAAAATTATGGTAATAAATCCGATTAGTATTTATTGTCATATCACCTTCCACAATAAACAAAAAAATTGCAAATTTTCGATTTTAATATTAATCTGATCTTACCTTAATTCAAATTTGAAAAATATTATGATTATCGCAGAAAAACTATCGCTTGTGAAAAAGGGCTTTGTTGGGCTTAACGTGGCTCAGATCTACAAAGATACTGCTCTAAAATATCTAGAACAATGGCTTACTGAGGAGCAATTTGCTGATTATCAGTCACAGCTTGATTATTTTATCGAAACTGCTAAGTGGGATCTTCTATTAGATTCATTTTATCAAATTATTCCCTTTGGAACTGGCGGAAGACGTGGTGAAGTGGGACTCGGACCAAATAAAATTAATCCCTGGACAATTCAGTCATCAGCTCAAGGTCATGCGCAATATTTAATCAAAAAATTTGGTGATATTGCTAAAACTCGTGGTGTGGTCATTTCATATGATGTCAGAGTTTACAAGGAAACAGCCGACTATGATCTCGCTCGACCTAATCCAGTAAAAGATTTAAATTGTCTTTCACTGGCAAGTTCAGCTGCAGAAGTCTATGCTGCTAATGGTTTTACTGTATATTTTTTTAAAAATTATACCAGCACTCCGGAGATGTCTTTTATGGTTACACATCTTAATGCAGTAGCTGGTGATATGATTTCTGCCAGTCACAATCCGCCAGAATACAATGGTATCAAAGTCGTCAATGATTTTGGTGGACAGCTCATACCACCTGACGATCAGGAATTGGTCGATATTGTGAGAAAGGAAGTGACTGAAATAAAAAAGTTAGATTTTGAAAGTGCAAAAAAACAGAATATATTAAAATATGTAACACCCGAACAACATCAGGCATATTTTGACGCTGCTAAAAAAACTGCTCAAGGCGATTATCGTGAAGCCAAGATTTTTTTCAGTCCTTATAATGGCACTTCAATCTATTCAGTGCTTCCGGTAATGAAACAGTTGGGCTTTGATATTACGATGGATATTGCCACTGGTATACCTGACGGCTCTTTTCCGGCAATTATGTATCATATTCCTAATCCGGAAGTGAGAGAATCATATTTGGGATTAATTCCGGAAGCAGATAAAATAAATGCAGATATGATCATCGTTACAGATCCTGACGGTGATCGCATTGGTTTGATGTCAAAAGAGCAAAGCAAATGGAGATTTATCACCGGTAATGAAATTATGATTTTAGCTACAGCTTTTCTCTTAGAAGAATTAAAAAATAAAGGGAAGTTGCAACCAACTAATGTTATTGTAAAAACATTAGTCACGACAAATTTCTTGAAATTATTGGCAGATAAATATCAGGTGCAAATTAATGGAGAACAACTTGTTGGAATTAAATATATTGCTGATGTGATGAATCAACTGGCAAAAGAAGGCAGAATCGCAGATTTTATTCTTGGCGGTGAAGAAAGCCATGGTATGACAGCTGGTGATTATATTCGGGAAAAAGATTCTGTGATTCCGGCAATTCTGCTTTCAGAATTAGCATCAAAATTGAAGCGACAACAAAAAACCTTGGGAAATTTTCTTGATGAACTTTATACTGAACTAGGATATTTTAATAATTTTCAAAATGAGATTCGCCTTCCTGGTGCTGAAGGAATGAGTAAGATTGCACAGATTCAGTCAGAATTACGTAAGTTAAAACCACAAATCTTTGGTAATTATCAGATCACAAGGGTGGTCGATAAACTGGAGGGTGACTCAATTAAATCCGAATCAGATGAACAAAGCCGTAACGTACTTTATTACGAACTTAAAAGTGGCGATCCTGAAATCAATTTTATTTCAATAACCATCCGACCGTCAGGCACCGAACCAAAAACAAAAATTTATTTTGAAATCGGCACTAAAGCTGGGATGAGCTTGGAGGAAGCGAAGCAGTTTGCAGAAAAAAAAGGGTTAGCAATAGAAAAAGTAGTAATCACATATTTGTACAAATTGATTGGGATTGACTTTCCAGAACGTGGCTTCCTGCTTTTTCGGATGCTTCCCAGTAATGCTAAATTAAAATATTTTGAAATTGAAGCTGAAATTATCGCCTTAACCAAAATTCCTGAAAAAGGCTTTCAGAAAAGTGAATTAGATAAGCTGTTAAGCTTTCTTGGCTCTAATGCCACAGATAAAGTGAATCCTGCATTTCAGGTAAAATTTGGCAAAACGATTGAGGAATATTTGGAGTTGGAATGAAAAGAAGTAGTAAGTAGTACGAAAATAGTTAGAAGTTAGAAGAGGAGAAAGATATTAAAACTAATATCCTTTTAGCTTTTAACTATTAACTTATAACCATTTTTATTATTTGTTCAAATTACATAATTATTTATGTTACACATTACATTATTTAATAAATTTAATTATCATGGATCGAACAGCTAGAAGTATAAAGATATACGACTCAATCGCTTCTGATTACTCCCAAAAAGTGAAAACCAGTATTCCGAAAGCAGCTATTGAATTATTTACATCTGTATTGATACCAGAAGCCAGAATTTTAGATGCAGGATGTGCTGCTGGTAGAGACTCGAGAATATTAACTGATAAGGGTTTTGTAGTTACCGGAATTGATTTATCGAAAGAATTATTAAAAATTGCCAAGAAAGAAAATTCTGATTTAGATTTAATTTTTGGTGATCTTAGAAAGCTGCCATTTAAAGAGGAATATTTTGATGGAATTTTTGCTTGTGGTGTTCTTTTAGAATTAGATAAAAAAGATATTTTGAAAGTACTTAAAGAATTTCAACGTGTTTTGAAATCAGGTGGAATTGTTTTTGTCAGAACTAAGGAAGGACAAGGCACTAGACTAATTAAAAAAGATTCTCTTGCTAAAGTAGAACGAGAAGTTACATTTTTAACTGTTGCTGAATTGCAGAACCTATTTAAAAAAGCAGGTTTAGCTGAACTTAAAATATTTGTTGATGAAAGTCATAGTCGAAAGGGTTTAATGTGGATAAATGCTTTGTATAAAAAGCCGTTAGTAGCTAAGTAGCAAGTAGTAAAAAAATATCTGGTAACTGGTATCTAGTATCTAGTATCTAGTATCTAGTATCTAGTAAAAAATTATAAATTATGAATAACAATTTCTAAATATTAATTCACATAATATTTCCAGATTCCAGTATTAGTATTCCAATTCGATTTCTTCTTGCAAATTGGTCACAATCACTTGTTCAAATTTATCAGAAATAGAATATATTTTAATTTTACAACCTAATTCTTCAGCGATAATCAAACCCGCTGCCAGATCGTGAAATTTCATTTTTTCACGCATTGGTGAAAGGTAAGCATGAAAAAGGCCAGTACAAAGCCCCATTAAGGATATTGATCCGTTGCCAAGGATCCGGACACGATAAGAATCTCCTATTGTTTTTATCAAAAATGAGTTATTTTTTTGTTGCAGTGTTTTCCAATCCATTTTTAAACTTGTATCGTTAATAATTTTGTATTGTGCTTGATTTAAAGGGAGATCCCAGGAAATCGTTGCTTTATTATTCTCTACAGCTGCTGGTTTTTTTAAAAGAATTCCATTGTTAAAGACACCTGAACCTTTAACTGCATAATAGCATTGCTGGCTAGCTGGTAAATAGATAATTCCCAGAACAGGTTTGCGTTTATGAAGTAAGGCAATCGAGATCGTCCACATTGGGAACAATTTCGAAAAATATTTAGTGCCATCAATCGGATCAATTGACCAGGCATAATTATCAAAATAATTACTTTCTGGAGCTGTTTCCTCATCAAAAATTGGAATTGCGGGATAACAAATTTCTAAAAAGTTTCGTAATTCTTTAGCAATTGACTTGTCGAAATTTGTGGACATATCCACACCATCTGCATGGATTTCATCAATTGTGATTTTGCTCCAATTACGATAAACATAATCACCTACTTCGACAACTTTGGGCTTGACGGTTTGTAAGATTTGGTTGAAATCCATCAGTAAAAAAATATACAATAAAGATATCTTGAATTTTATCATTTTATTTTGGAAAACAATACTACAATTTTCAAACAATGTTATTTAGAATTAAATTCTGAACAGAAATTAGCTGTGGATACTATTGAAGGACCTGTGATGGTGCTCGCCGGGCCCGGTACTGGTAAGACTCAAGTAATTGCAGTAAGAATTGGTAAGATTTTGCAAGAAACACAAGTGGATCCGGAAAATATTCTTTGTTTAACATTTACGGATTCAGCTGTCAATTCGATGCGCCAGCGTCTTCTGGAAATAATTGGTAAACCGGCACATCGTGTGAAGATTTTCACTTTTCATTCTTTTTGTAATGATGTCATCAAATCCAATCCGGAACAATTCCCATTATTGAGCTTCGAGGCAGAGCAACTAACTGATGTCGAAAAGATTCAAATAATTAAAAATTTAATCAGTGAGCTTGATACAGATAACCCACTCAAACCATTTGGAAATGTAGATTTGTATGTCAAACCAATTTCCGGATTGATTTCTAGCCTAAAGCGTGAAGCAATTTCACCAGAGCGATTAAAGCAACTTAGCTTAGAGCAAAAACAATTTTTTGAACAAACATCACAATTATTTTTGGATTTATTGGCCATCAATGCCCGTAGTCTCAAATCAGAGCAAGTTAATAATTTCATTTCTGCTCTGAAAAGTCTTAATTCTGATTTTCCACTGGTAACTCTGATTGATCAATTAATTATTGATTTTGATATGCTCAATAATCCTGTCAGTAAGATGATTAGTGAGTTTAAGAAACAATTAAAAAAAATATTTGTGAAATATTCCGACTCCAAAATTATCCTGAAAATGCAGGCTTTGGCAGGTATATTTGAAATTTATCAAAAGCGTTTACAAAAATTGAGCCGTTATGATTACGAAGATATGATAAGTTATGTCGTAAGTGCCTTTGACACAAACGAAATGCTACTTCGTGAATATCAGGAGCGTTACCAATACATCTTGGTGGATGAATTTCAAGATACCAATTCCGCTCAAAATCAAACCGTGACAACTTTAGGAAAATTCTTTGAATCGCCAAATATTTTCGTCGTAGGTGATGATGAGCAGGCGATTTACCGTTTCCAAGGTGCAGCACTAGAAAATTTAATCGATTTTTTTAAAAGTTTTAAATCAGAAATAAAGTTGATTTCTTTACAAACCAACTACCGCAGTCATCAAAAAATTCTTGATGCTGCTCGTGGCTTGATTGCAGTTAATGATGCTAATTTAACTAAATTTTTACCTGATATTGTTAAGGCGCAAATTGCCAAAAGTAAAGCCAAGCTAGGTGCACTAGATTTGATTGCTACACCTGATGCGATTAGTGAACATTTGTTTATTGTTAAAAAGATCAAAGAGTTATTAAAACAAGGTGTAAAAGCTTCTGAAATTGCAATAATTTACCGAGAACATAAAGATGTCTTAGATCTCTTGGAACTTTTGGATAGTGAAAAAATCACCTATCAGGCGAAAAAGTCGGGAAATATCCTCCAGGAACCGTTGTTTTATCAATTAACCGCTTTTATCAATTATTTAGTGCAACCGGATAATGACTCTGCCCTTTTTGGTATTTTAAATGCCAATTTCCTGGGCTTCAATGGATTGGATCTGGTAAAAATTTATCGCTTTATTGCCAAAAATGAACTTGCTCTAGCCGAAGTAATTCAGGATAAAATTAAACTTTCCCAGGTTGAACTAGCTAATCCTGATAAATTTTTGGAATTTGCTGAAAAGTTGGCGAATTGGCAGAAACAAATCCATAATCAGAATGCAGTAACATTTTTCAATGATTTAATCCGTGAATCAGGTTATCTCCATTACTTATTAGCTCAAAAAGACTATTATCAATTATTGCCAAAATTAAATCGTTTTTATAATGAAATCAAACATTATGACCGCACTAATGAAGATTTTACTTTAGTTGATTTTGTAAAATATCTGGAAGTAAGTAAAGCCTTTAAGCTCGAATTGAATATTGCTGATTCCACTGATATAAAAGAAGATGCAATACAGCTATTGACAGCTCATAGCGCTAAAGGCAAGGAATTCGAGCAAATCTTCATTATTAATGCGATTGACAAAAAATGGGGAAATAAATCCAATCGTGACAATTTACGTTTACCACTGGGAATTTTTAAAACTACAACTCTCGAGGAAGAAAATGAAGAAGAACGACGCCTTTTTTATGTTGCACTCACCAGGGCGAAGGAGCATATTTATCTGACATATTCAGAGCAATCTCTTACAGGTCGAAAGCAGCAACCCAGCCGTTTTATCAGTGAAATCAATAAAGAATACCTCAATGTGCAAACTGAAATCCGGAATCCGGAATCAGAAATCAGTTATATTGAGAAAATTTTTTCGAATACTAAATTAATCAATTATTCCCAAGAAGGAAAATTATATATTCAGGATTTACTTAAAGATTTAAAACTTACAGTTACGCATTTCAATTCTTATCGTCGTTGCCCGCGTTGTTTTTTCTTAAACAGTATTCTGCGCTTACCTAATTCCAAAAATAAAAATTCATCGTATGGAACAGCTGTGCACAATGCCCTGCGTGACTTTTATCGTAAGCTCAAAAAAGATCTTGTCGTGCCGGAAAAAGAATTTTTACTAAATGCTTTTACTTATCAGCTCCGTCATCAGAGACTGGATGTCACTGAGTATCAAGAAGCATTGGAACATGGTTTAAGCAATCTAACCGGTTATTATGAAACGTATAAGGATCAGTTTAAACCAAATGTTCTGTTGGAATTAAATTTTTCTACTCAAAATGTCGTAGTGAATGATATTCCCCTTACCGGGAAAATTGATCGCGTTGATTTCCTAGATAGTCTAAAGCAGGAAGTAGCTGTGACTGATTACAAAACCGGCAATCCGGATAGTAAGTCCACTGCTCTCAGCAAAAATCTACTTGGTGAATATTATGCTCAGCTGGTTTTTTACAAGATTCTAATTGAAAACTCCGCTGATTATCACTGGCGAGTGAAAGATGCTATTATTGATTTTATTGAAAAAAGCCCGAAAAAAGGAGAGCAGATTCGAAAAGTCTATCAAATTGACCAATCTGATCAGGATAAACTATTGGTAGAAATCAAGGATGTATACCAAAAAATCATGAACATGGAATTTGAGCATTTTGATGAAAAAGTCTGCATGACACCGGAATTACATACGTTAGATATTAACGTTTAATATGTATTGGCGTATTGCAATACGCCAATACAATTCATTTTCCGCAAACATGCCCTGCTTCATAACAGAACGCCCCACATACCTGGCAACTAGCTTGCTGAAATGTAGGACATCCCATTTTAGCTAAATCACCGACAGGACAACATTGTGACGTTGGATCAGAAGCACAAGCCTGATCGTTACAATCAGCAAAGCCATTGACATCATCATCAATTCCATTCCCGCAAATCTCTTTTTTCGCAGTAGGATTGACACAATTATAATTATTATCTAATAAAGATATTGCTGAATTACTATCGTCACAATCCTGTGTAGGTTTACAGCTGTATGGTAAATCTTTACAGGAAGCCGGCATCGTCGCTGAACTTCCCCAGCTACAGTAGCCATCTTTATCATTGTCGACACACTTAATTTTATTATTAAAGTTTTTGGGCCAGAAAGACTGATCCGTAGGTGGAGTAATCGTACCAGTTAAATAACTTCCCATTACCAAGTTTTCATAATCAACAACAACTGAAATATACCCATTATCACCCCAGTCACCACCAGCACTGGAATTCTTCATAATCCAGACAGTTTGGTTTTGTAAACCTGGAGTATACATTTCTAAGAAATAATGATTATCATTGGCATTGCGGGTACAGCGTAGATCACCTCTTTGAAAAGCTGTATCAGTTTTGCATAAACTATTTACACAAGAACCTTTACAATCATAATCTTTTTCCCAATACGTATCTGGGGCATTATTTACGCATTTATACATTGCATTGTTAATACAGCTACGTTGACCCACTTGATTAGGACTACATAAAATGCCTGGACAACTACGACCTGTTGAACCCCAAGAATAAGTATCATCTTCGTATTTACATATAGCAACTTTATCATTAAAACAAGTAGAGCTTCCTAAATTTGTAGAAGTACAAAAAGGAGTGCTACCTAAGCAGGAACCTTTACTATCACATGATAATTTGTCCCAACCGATAATATCTTCACAAGAATCAATCATACTCCAATCATTGATAGTATTATATCCAGTAAGCATCAATTCGTGTTTCCAGGAAGCAATCCAGACATGAAGCGGGCCTTTGGTTATTAATTCTTTTTTAAATTCATCAACATCACTCACATATCTGGCATTTTTTAAATTCTGACAAGAAGGATTCTCGTTCGCGTATCCGTCTTCATATCCCCAGGGCCAACTATATTTTGTATATGTTTGATACCAATTACTAGCTTTCCAAACTCGTGAAGCCCAATCAGGACAAATACTTGCTGCGGTAGTACATTGATTAGTTTTTTCATCGCGATTCACATAAGGATCACATTTTTCATCCGGCAAACCCCAATAGCTAATTCTGCTTAGAATATCTGACCCAAAGCCTCCTGGACATTCTGCTGAAATATCTGGGGGATTCTTTTGCCAAGTGATCGGATTAGTTGACGGCCATTGACAGTCGACGATCAATTGTTCGGACAAATCAAGATCTAGTTTTTGATTGTAGTAGCGATTTATCTGAGCCTCAAACATAGCAGTATCTGCATGAGCATAACATGTGCTAGCAGTACCTTGGCTTTTAACTGAAGTAATCCAGTCAGTGCCGTTGACATTGCGCCAGTCGAAAGCTTTACGAAAATTAGTATTAGCGTTGGGAACTGCTGTTTTATTTTCGCGTAAATCCATGATCCCACCTTTATAGAAAACCAATCCTCCCACTAAAGGTAACTCGTTATCACTGCCAAATGCTTTTCGCTGCTCTTCATAGCTCAACTTTGAAAGACTAGTTTCGGACGCGATCCAGGCTTGATTCAATTGCTTGATATTATTATTAATTTGCGCAATCAATTTTTGATCTTGTTGCTTTTTGAGATCTTTAACAATTGCAGTATTAGTTTTTATCAGATCTGTTTTTAAATTTAAATTAGTTAACTCAATGCTGGCATCTTTAATCTGAATCTTTATCGAAACTGGAGTAATATTTGTTAAAAAACAAGTTTCCTGACATGCTGAAACAAAATTTGATTTACCAATTTTATTGATGAGAGGATATGCTTCATAAGCTAGATACTCTTTAGAATTATTATCAACTAGAACGATTCTGACATATGAAGTATCTTTATTTAAAGTCACTACTCCATCAAGACCTAACGCGCTGATTTTTGTATTTTTTGTAAAAGGAGTAATATCAGTGCTTTTTGTATAACTTTTTCGAAGAGATAGTTTATTTAATTTTCCAGTAGGTAATTTAAAGCTAATGTCATCTCCACCGGTTTGTGGTAACTTTCTAAGTGAAGAAAATCGCCAAAGTATTAATCCTGTGAGGGAAATTATCACAATAATTCCAAGTACAACAAATATTTGATAAAATCTTGAAATTTTTAAATGGTTTTTCATTGCTGTCATTTCAAATTAATTAAAATTATTGTAGCTTAACTAAAAAGTTTTGTATAATTAGTTGTGTGTTATATT
>Ga0194063_10003054_pt1 | contig 10106 bp, 5 predicted proteins | sample SepL3720m_MetaG_FD_155459 | JGI IMG/M metagenome (GOLD analysis project Ga0194063, IMG submission 155459) | Anoxic zone freshwater microbial communities from boreal shield lake in IISD Experimental Lakes Area, Ontario, Canada - Sep2016-L373-20m | ecosystem: Environmental > Aquatic > Freshwater >...
TGATATTGCGAGCTGCCATTGCCGACAAAGGATCTGCCCGGATCATTCTGGCCAGCTCGCCTTCACAGAACGAATTCCTTGCCGGGCTCACCTGCGCGCCGGAGATCGACTGGAGCCGCGTCACCATTTTTCACATGGACGAGTTTGTCGGCATGCAGTCGCACCACGCCTCCAGCTTCCGAAAATATCAGATCGAGCATGTTCTCCTGCGGATCCGCCCGGCAGTTTTCCACGGCTTGCGGGGCGAAGATCAGGATCCTTTCGCCGAGTGCAGAAGATACTCCACCCATCTCTCGGAAGCCCCCATAGATCTCGCCTGCATGGGAATCGGAGAAAACGCCCACATCACATTCAGCGATTCGTCTCCCGCCCAATTCGACGACCAGCGCTCGATCAAAGTCGTGCAGCTGGACGGCCGGAGCCGGCAGCAGCAGGTCAACAACGGATGCTTCCCGGACCTTGCCTCGGTGCCCGCGCAAGCCATCACGCTGACCTATCCCACCTTGATGGCCGCAAAAGCGGTGATCTGCGTGGTTCCAGGCATCCACAAGGCCTCTGCGGTGAAAGCGACATTGAATGATCCCGTCTCCCCCTCCTGCCCGGCCACCATCCTGCGCTCGCACCCGAACGCGGTTCTCTACCTGGACAAAGAAGCCGCCTCTCTCCTCTGACTCAGGGCGTCGCCCGGCAGGGGCACCCGGCATAGTGAAACCTGAAGGGCTGCGAGATCTGCCATGTGGGTAATTCCGTTTTTTCCGGTTACTCGGAGCGATTTTACGACTCCGCCAGCAAACAGGAATGTGGTTTTAGATGGGCCTCGAGTTTTCCGCCTTTGACCCGTATCGGCTCTCCCGTCCAGAAGTTCCTGACCCGGAGCGCGGGGACATTCAATCCCGCCATGTCCGCCTGAAGGAAAGCCGTGCGATCTGACCAGTTGATCAGGAGGACCCGATGCAGGCCCGAAGACAGCTTCTGAACCCAGACAGCAGGATACTTTGACCGGAAAAGGTCGAGGGGAATTGCGGCGCTTCCCTTTTCCGCCTGAACAGCCCGCCGCAGGAGATCGAGGCCGGAAGCATTGAGGCGGGGCAAATTGTCCGATAAGTTCATCGCGCCGCCGGAGGTGATCACCAAGCTGGCCAGAACCTCTGCCTCGTCACGGCTCAAATCCACCAGGCTGTCGAGATAGTCCATTCCCTGCGGATTGGCATCCTCCGCCCGGACGAAAGGAAGGAGGGGCTTGAGGCGGTGGAGGTTCGGGTCATCGGAGGTCATTTCGCCCCGGCAAAGGGTGAAGTCTGGATCATTGATCCACAAACGCTCCTGGGCCCAAAATCGCGCGGCGACGGAACCGGCATTCTCCTTCACGCTGCTCCATTTCGCATGGATATCCGACGAGATGCGCACGTCATCCACCAGCCCCATCCCTCCATCAAAGCTAAAATTGCAACCGAGGAGGCGGCTCTGGGGGCCGACCGACTGGCGAATAGGCGCGATGATCTGGCGCATCAGTTCGCCAGGTCCGACGCCGGCTTGGTAAAAGCGGCGGGCGCGCACCGTCCAGGCCAGGAAATCCAGCTTGAAATAGCGGTATCCGTAATCTGCGTAGCGGCGAAATAGCTCCTGCCATCCTGACCTCACTTGGGGGTGGGTCGGGTCGAGGAGGAACCCCTTCCGTTCCATGCAGGAAAATGCCAGGCACGGAAACCCGGAGGCTCCTGCAGCCAAGGTCTCCGGGTAGAGTTGGGCAAGGCGCGAGTGCGGCTCGGCAATGGTGGGAGCAAACCAGAGCCCGGGTGTAAATCCCATGCGGTTCAGATTCCGGGCCAGCTTTTTCATGCCGGAAGGAAACAGGGAATTGGGCTCCCACTCCCCGTAGCAATACTGCCATCCGTCATCGATGATGATGCGCTTGACGTGCCGGGACAGGACGGGATCCCCCGCGATGAGCTCGGCGTTTTTGTAAACCTCCTCTTCCGTGATCGTCCAGCGGTAATAGTCCCAGGTATTCCAGCCGCTTTCTTTCGGAGAAACCAGCGGGGCAGGTTCGGAAACCTGAAGCTTCGCCCAGTTGACCAGCAGATCATGCCCCTGGGGTGAGGCGGAAATCGTGACGGGAGCGGATCGCAAAAGCCGCCGTGGGCATGGCTCAAATGTGGTCGCCGCCGCGAGCTCGCGAATCGTTTTCCCGGCGATCCGTGCCGAAAAGTTGGAGGTCTCTTTTTGAAGCAGCGGCTGCGAGAGCAGCAGGGTCTTGGAGCGGCGGGTGATCGCGATGAAAAAGTGACTGGTCAAGAGGGCCGTCTTGCCGGGTTGCAGCAGGCGGCTTTCGCAGCCACCCATTTTGCGCCCATGGATGAGCACGTGGCGCGCCGGAAATTTTTTAAAAGCGAGCGGCTTCAGGACCACCGTTTGATGTCGCCGTAGCGGCCGGCCCTCCAGGGCGACTTCAAAAAGCGAGCCTCCCTTCGCGCCCGAAGGGATGATTCGAAGAATCCAAGCGCCCTGTCTGGTGCGTGCCGCAAAAGCCAACCCTCGCTTTTCTCCAGGGACGGGTTTCCATCCGTCGAGCTTGAAGTTTTTCCCGTCGAGCTCGGCTTCCGGGCAAAATTCCAGATCGGGATATCCCGGAAGCATCAGCCGGAAAGACTGCCGTTCGCCATCAAAGCTTACCGATTGCATGGCGAGGGATATTTGGAGGGCAGCTGGTTTCAAGGCAGTTTTCATTTTCATCCGTAAGAAACCTGGGTTAGTCCGGCCTGGAATCCAGGTCGGAATGAGCCTTGTAAGAATCGCCGCCAAGGCGGATCCATTCCTTGTAGACGAGCGCCAGAAGAATCAAGCCGCAGCCCAAAAAAAAGAGATTCCACGCCGGGATCAGGCGGTAGCAATAATCCGCGCCAAAGAGCGAATCAGGAAATATTTTCCGCATCGCATCGATAAAAATGCCGCCCAGGAGTCCGCCAGCGACTCCAACCGACGCCATGCAAATGGCGATGAATGAACAAAACTGGCCGAACTGCTCCCGCGGAAACAAGCGCATATAGAGCGGCATGAGAGTGGCCTGGTAGATCAAGGTCATCGGTAAAGCGATCACATTGAGGGTGACGAGAATCCAAAAATTGATGGATGGCGAATAGTTCGTAAACAGCCAGACGAAGTTCAGGGGGGTTAGGACAACCATCACGAACTTGATCCAGACCATCAGGCGCATGGGATGGAACCTGTCCGCGAGGACCCCGGCAGGATAGATTAGCAAGGCTGAGGCCACGCTGACAGCGGCTGAGATGGTGCCGATGTTTTGGAGGGTCAGACCAAGTGACAGATTCATAAAAACCATAAAAACCGAACACGCGCTCGCCATAGTCCAAAGCATGAGGTGGAGATAAAGAAGGACATGCAGCTTTTGATGCAGGCATTCTTTGAAGTAGAGCCTCACGGCAGCGAACCGACCTTTGCTTTTTTCGGCCAAAGGTGTTGGGGGAGGATATTCGCCTTCTTTCACCATCAGGCACATCATCACGAAGCCGACAAAATACAAAATGCCGACGCAGACAAATATCAACCTCATGTGTTCGAGAGCATGAGGAAACACAAAATAGCTATACAGTGCTCCCGCGCCGGTTCCGACGACCCGGAAGAGCGCCAGAAACCGCGCCATGAACTGCAGTGGCACGACATCGTTGAACAGGTAGTAAAATACAGTGCCGACAAAAAGCTCGGCGATGCGGAACATAAAAATGAGGACGGCAATAACCGCAACAGTGACGGCTCCGACACTCCATCCGGTCAGGTTTCCCAGGCCGCTCCCATGCAGCCATTGCCCGATATTTGGCGAAAATCCGATCAGGCAAAGTATCGCTGAGATAAATGGCGTAGCAGCCAGCATAAATGGCCGCCTCCGACCCCAGCGGCTTCGACACCGATCGCTGGCGGTGCTGATGACAGGATTAAGGAGCACATTCAGAATTTGGGGAATGCTCACCATGATGGCGCCGATCACCCAGTTCGGCGCCTGAAGCTCCTTGATTTTCAGCGGAATAATGCTGTTCCAGACGACCTCCATCAGGGAGAAGCAAAAATCTCCCCACAGCAACCAGATAAACAATGCGAAGACTCCGGAAATGCTATAAGTCAGCGTGCCAACCTGAAAAACCTTGGGGGAGGATCTGGAAGAGCTGGCAGTCATCGTTTTGATCGGCAAGTTGGCGTCGCGAACTAGATCATCAAGCCGGGTGCCGGGGGGATGTCCTTGGGAATCGAACCTTCCCTTAATGAAGCCGCACCCAGGCAGCCGGTAGCGACGGCCATGCGGGCATCCCGGATCGTGGCACCAATGCTGGGCTCATCCTGCAGAAAATTGAGGAAATCCTGGATCATTTGAGGATCCGCGCCGCCGTGGCCGCCGTCGGTGTCAGGGATCCGGAACACCTCGTTGCCGTGTTCCTGATAGCCCATGCGCCGGTTCCAAAGATGAACTGTTGCCCAGCTTTCCGGCAAAGACATATCGCCGTAGTTTTCAATGCGCCCCTCGGTGCCGATGATGGTATAGTTCCGGCAATCGTCCGGCGTGTAGTGGCATTGGAGATAAGAAGCCTGCACGCCGTTTGCGAATTGCATCAGGATCATGTTGTGGTCCTCGACATCGATCACCGGACTGAGCTTTTTTTGGCTGAGAGGCGGCCAGTTGCCGGGATCGAATTGGGAAACGCCCGGTTCCTCCGGACTACGTCGATCGGTCACTTCGTTGTAAACGCTAAGCTTGCCCATGCCGACCACGCGCCGTGTGTAGCCACCGCCAAGGTAATGCATGATGTCGATGTCGTGCGCACCTTTTTGCAGCAGCAGGCTGTTGGTGTATTGGCGCTCCGAATGCCAGTCCTTGAAGTAAGCGTCGCCTCCGTAGCTGATGAAATGGCGGCACCAGATCGCCTCCACCCGTCCGATCCTTCCCTGCGCGATCAATTCGTGCATCTTACGAATCACCGGAAAGAACCGCATGTTGTGCCCCACGTAAAGCTTGCCGCGGCTTCGCTCGGCCGCCGTCGCGATCCTGTCGCAGTCTGCAATCGCAATCGCCATCGGCTTTTCCAGGAACACATGCTTGCCGGCCTCCAAGGCGGCAATGGCATGCTCCGCATGCAAGTGATCCGGCGTGCAGACAAAAACGACGTCCACTTCGGGGTGCGTGACGATTTCCCGGTAGTCTGTGGACAGGATGAGATCCGGACCGCATTTTTCCCGGTAATCGTCGAGATTCTCCAGATGGCTTGCGCAGAGAGCCACGACCCGGAGACCCTCCTCGGGCCGATGGGCGTGAAGAGCAATACGTCCGCGATTGTGCGGACCGAGAATGGCAAAATTGAGTGGTTTCATGGGTTTGGTGAAAATGAGATAGTGCCTTCTTCGGCGTTATCGTTACGCAAGCTTCAGTAGGTATCAAACAGACTCCGGACCTGGATTGCACGGGCGAGTTGGCCGACACTCATGAGCGTGACAGGACGCACGAGGATCTCGACGGGAGTCCCCGGCTCGAGGTGCAGAAAATTGTCTGAACAATGAAGGCTGTCGCCGGGCAGTTCGAGCCATACCCAAAGGGCGGGTTTCCTTGCTGTGCTCGTGACGAGGAAGGAGTTATTGTCACCGTCCTCCACGGTGCAGGTGAGCCCGGGATCCGGAAGATCGAGAAGCCGGGGTCTTGCGAACAGAATAAGATTGCTGGACGCCGTCCCGCTTCCGTTGCGGAGGTCCAGCCACAGCAGCAGGTTTTGCGCCCCGTGCCGGCCAATTTCTTCGCAAAATCCGAGTTCGGCACACATCACATCGGCCTGCGGGGCCGCCGACACAAGGATTTGACCCTCACGAAGCACGCCTCCTTCGAGATTGGTGAGCTTCCATTGCAGGGTGCATTCCGCCGCGGCGGCGAGATCGCTGGTCACATGGACCTGAACCGTGCCGGAGGAAACATCCTCCACCGCCGACACCATGAGCGGCGCATAAAAGCGACGGGCCAGGAAATGCATGGCTTTCCACTGCCCAAAATAATCAATGCTGGACCAGCTTGCTCCGGGCCAGGCATCGTTCAATTGCCAGATCAAAGTGCCCATGGTTCTGGGCCTCGAGCGTCGCCAGTGCTCGCAGGCAGACTTCATCGCCACGCCCTGTAGAATTTGGCTGCACCAGAGAGTCGAGTTGAAATCCCGCGGCATCCTGAACCAATCCAGCAGGTATTCCATGATCAGGGAATTTCCCGAGCCGCTGCGCTGGTGATGCCGCATCACCGGACTCTCGATGCTCCGGTCGTCCGGCCCGATAAAGCGGTTGACAGTGGCCGGTTCGGGAAAGCTCTGAAACCCGAACTCGCTGATGAAGCGGTGGTGGCAATTGCGATACTCCTCGAAGGGCTTTTTCACGTGCCAGACCGACCAGACATGGGCATCGCCACGGCCGGGACTGTCGATCCAGACATCCGGGTTGTAGGATTCTCCCGGCTCCTTGAACGGGCTGCCCGGCCAATAGCTGTGCTCCGGCGAATGGGCCGCCAGCAGGGAGGGGATCATCCCGCAAAAAAACGACCGGTAATCTTCAAGCGCCATGTGGCCGGCATCCCCTGTGCCGGCGACGAACCCGCACATTTCCAGCTCGTTGTTTCCGCACCAGAGAGCCAGACAGGCGTGGTGGCGCAAGCGCTTGATCTGCTGCTCCATTTCCCTTTCGGAATTCCGAACAAATTCCGGGTCGTCCAACGGATACGGTGCGCAGGCAAACATGAAATCCTGCCAGACACAAAGGCCCAGTTCATCGCAAAGATCGTAAAAAACATCCGGCTCGTAGATCCCGCCGCCCCACACCCGGATCATGTTCATGTGCACGTCTGCCGCCGCAGTCAGCCGTTGGCGATAGATCTCTGGAGTCACCCGCGTTACCAGCGCATCGGCCGGAATCCAATTGGCGCCTTTGGCGAAAAACGGAACGCCGTTGACGCTGAAGGAAAAGGCGTTCCCCCACTGGTCTTCGCCGCATTTCAGCTGGAGGGTGCGGAGTCCAATGCGGCGCTTCAAGGAGTCGAGAACGAGGGAACGCTCATCGAGCAGTTCCACGGTGATCTCATAAAGCGGTTGTTCTCCCATCCCGCGCGGCCACCAGAGGCGAGGCGCTTCCACGCAGATATCAACCCACCCCTCCGATCCGCGTATCTGGCAGGATCCCCGGTCAATCGTTTCGCCTCCGTATTTCAGCGTGACACGCGCGGCCATCGCCGCGTCGCACTCGCTCTCCGTTTGAACGCCCACAGCAAGCTTGACCCGCTGCGCATCGGCATGGTCCTGCCGAATGGAAACGTCCAGCAGACGCCCTGTGTCGAATGCCCGCAGATAGATGGGCTGCCAGATGCCGGATGTCGGGAGGCATGGCCCCCAATCCCATCCGAAACTGAAGGCCGCTTTGCGGATCTGACTGAAGGCCGGCACCTGGTGCGGGGCTGTCGGATAGGTGATGGGACGGATTTTCTGTCGCCCTTCGATATACTCAAGAGGTGAGTCAAACTGGATTTCGATCTGGTTCCTCCCGGGTAAAAGAAACGGCTTCACATCGAACTCCCAGCGCCGGAACATATTGTCTGTCGTTCCCAGAGATTTGCCATTGAGAACAAGATGGGAAACCGTATCAAGCCCCTCACAGCAGAGAAGGATGCGGGACCGCGTGAGAAAATCCGCCGGAATATCGAATTCGCGTTGGTAAAGCCAACGGTCCTGAAAAATCCAGCGCAACGCATCCTCGTTGTTGCCGAAAAACGGATCCGGTATCATCCCAGCCGCGAGAAGATCGGTATGCACGCAGCCTGGCACCCGCGCCTCAATCTGCTCGAGGCTTCCTTGCCGTTGGAGAACCCACGTGCCATTGAGATCAACGATCATTGCCTGTCCTCCAAATATTCCAGCAGAGGATCGAGGATCAGCGCCGCATTCTTGCATGCGCTGGCCGTGGTTTGTTCCGTGCTGTAAAATTCGATCATTTCTTCCCGCAGAGTTTCCAATTCAAGATGCAGCGTCGGCTGTTTCGATGGGGGGGACAGCAATTCCCTCAGCATCCGCAAATATTGCAACTGGAGGAGCCCGGCCCGAACCCACAAGGTGGCGAGTGGTGTCTGGCTCGCATGAGGTTGTAAAATCGCGAGGCCGCTTTGCGTTGATTGGATCATAGCATCCAGCATCTCGTTTCGACCGGGCCAGAACGGCTCGTCTTCCTCCAGCCAGCGTTTGATCCAACTCCGCAAATAGTGCGCGGGTGCCGGGCGGGAATCCTTGAGCCCGGACCACTGGATCGCGCTGAAAATCCGGACGCGATAATCGCAGGCGCTCAGGTGTTTTGCCCCTTCCCATCCCTCCGCAAAACCAAAATGCTCCACGGCCAGAGTTCGCTCGATATCCGGGAGGGAGAATTGGGGCGAGCGATCACATTGAACCGGCAGGTGGAGCAGCGGGATGCCGGCCAAAACGGGATTTAATCGCAGAGCCCAACTGGTCACACAGTGTCCGGCCAGGCCGGCCGTGCGGACTTTGGCCGTCACTGCGGCGATATTGTCCGCGTGGCAGGAAATATTGGGACAAAATGGTCCGTCCTGCGAGGATCGCGCCGCGCTGCAAAGCACCACATCGTAACCCCGGTTTATCAAAAAGTCGGTGGTATAGAATGGATTCCATTCCTTGTTGGAATCAAGGATCTCTGGAAACCGGATGTGCTGTTCGGGGGTGAGCGTTTCCCGCGTCACATCACCCACGCCCCAGATCCGCACTTTTTCCGTTTTGCCGATACCCGCGGTGTAGTTCCAGTCCCAAATCAAATACCCGGTCGAAATCCTGTCAACCGTCTCAGGATGGCTCAGAATCATGTCATGCCAGATGCCCGGGCGAATCCGGCGGTGCTGGAGGCCGGCGGCGAGATCGTCGAGATGTTCCGCATAGAGGTCATTGCGCTCCCGCGCCGCGCAGTGCTTGCACGTCCCGAAACGATAGGCCTCGTCTCCTCCCAGATGAAAATGGCGGATGCTCCCAAACAGATCGCAGATCTCGTCAATCCACTTCTTGAGAAAGCGCCGCACCGCCGGATTGCTCACGCAGTAGCAGTCGCTGTATTCGGGGTGCTCTCGGAATGCGTGATACCGCTCATGGCTCATCACGTATTCGCCGTGCCCGATCGTTTGCAAAAGCGGAATGGGCTCGAGGTTCAATGTTCGCGAGTAAGCCAGGATTTCGCGGAACTCCGCCTTGTTCCAGGAATCAGGAACCGCGCATTCCGGACACGTCTCCCATTGAACCTGATTCTCCAGCTCCCAGAGAATGGCGCGATATCCCAGGGACGCCACGGTTTCCAGAAGCTGGCGGACAAAATCAAGCCGCAGGCTCACAAAATTGCAGTCCAAATGGAAAACGAGTTTTTTAAGCGGTTCGGTTGGCATCTCCTGATCGGTCAGTCAGTCCGGTTGGAAGCAGATCACCGCGGCATTGGGGCAAGCCACGGTTTGCAGACCGGGCCGGACTCCCTCTGCGGCGCGGAGGGTGGTTCCGTTCAAGTCCTCCAACACAACAGAACCCGAACACGCAAAGTTCATGCACACGCCGGCCGAGTTGTCTCCGTTGATCACCTTTGTCTTCCTCGCTCCGAGCGCAACCGGAAACCCCGAAAATGAGAGGGCGATTTCCTCCTCCCCGAGTCGGGTGTGAAAGCTTTGAAAATCCCCCCCATTCCAGGAGGCTTCAAAATGGCCTCCGTTGAGCAATGGCTGGTGGCGCCGATAAAATCCCAGTGCCGCCTGGATCGCCTCACGATGGGACGGCGGAATCTCAAGAAGATGGGTGCCGACAGAAGGAACGCAAAATAACGACGGCAGCAAGTGCCGGTATACAACATCCAGATTTTCATCGGCACGCCACAAAGCCGGGTCGTATTGAAGCGCTGCCGATCCCACCAGTGATTTTAAATTGGCCATGCGCAGGCGGTTCGTTTCCGGATCAAACGGCACATCCATGCAGCGGAACGCGTTGCCGATGGAACTGGAAAATGCGTTGGGAATAAAATTCCACTCGAAATTCGGGCGGATGCAGCGC
>Ga0194063_10003055_pt1 | contig 10103 bp, 9 predicted proteins | sample SepL3720m_MetaG_FD_155459 | JGI IMG/M metagenome (GOLD analysis project Ga0194063, IMG submission 155459) | Anoxic zone freshwater microbial communities from boreal shield lake in IISD Experimental Lakes Area, Ontario, Canada - Sep2016-L373-20m | ecosystem: Environmental > Aquatic > Freshwater >...
TTGTAAGATGCATCCCGTACACGTCTGCGACGAATAGCGTTGTAATCGCAAAAATGATGGCGGTGGCATGCCGGTTCATCGCGGCAGAGAGCGGGATGACCGAGCGGAGCATGGCCTTCGGAAAGCCGAATTTCGCCATGCTCTCCATCGTGGACGGGATGGCCGAGTCGCAGCTCGCGACGAGCGCAAGCGTGTAGGGCTCTCTCAGCACCCTCCAAATCTCGATCACGGCGCGCCCGGTGACCCTCCGGATCATCCAAAGATACAGCACCGCCATCACAAAAAAGCAGCCGAGATATAAGACAATGATCACCAGCATCGCCCGCAGAGCATCGGCACCCACGCGCGAGGCCTGGCTCGCCATCAAACAGCAAAGGCCGACGGGCAGGAGGTAGAGCACCCAATCGAGTACCGTCAAAAACGACTCGAAGATCGCCCCGACAATATCTGTGGCAACCTGGCGCTTTTCGGGATCAATCCGGCTGATCGCCGCGCCGAGAAGCGTCCCAAGAAAGACGACGGCGAGCAGGTTGTCCGAAGCCAAGGCGCCAACCATATTGGAAGGCACGAAGTTTCCCACGAACGCCCAGAACCCGCTCTTGGTTTCTCCTTCCTGCGCCTTGGGCCCGGCGCTGCCCGCATCCTCGAATTTGGAGAGCATCGCGCCAACAAATTCCTTGTCCTCCAAATTGCTGAAAAATGGCAACACGACCGTTCCCGCAAAGGTTCCGAGGAATCCCGCGATGAGCGTGCCGAGAACGAGCGTTGCCACCGTGCGCCCGATATACCGCCGGCCTTCACCGGAAGAAAACAGCGCGGCGATCCCGGTCGCCAGCGCGCTGAAAATGATCGGCGTCACAGTGAGGGTGAGAAGCGTCATGTAGATCTCCCCGATCGGAGCCAGATTTTCGGCCAAGTGCCGCGCTTTCAGCCCGATCAGCAACCCGACCGCCGCCGAGATCATGCACACCCACGGCTTCCTGGAAAACTTGGGAACCGCACGGAGTGCGCCCAGAGCGATCCTTGAGAGGAATGGACGTTTCTGGTGTTCCTGGCTCATGGTTTCCCCCGCTTCCGCCCCTGAGACATCCGGCCCCAAACCACCAGGAAAACAGCCAGCGGCAGCGCGACCCCTGCCGAGGAAAAGATCCCCTTCCACGCAATGGCGGCTGCTGTCTGCTCATTTCCGAAATACCCCGTGTCGAAGGGATACGAGCGATCGCCGGGGGAGGAGGAATCCTCGCGCCGGGCCTTCTCGATACTTTTCAGAAACCGCCCGTATTTGCGGATCGTGTCAGCGGCATCGCCAAAAGTGTAAAATTTCACCGCTTCGTTCACGAGCCCCAGGATATCTCCGCAAGCCGGGCTCACTGCGACGCAAACCGGATCCTTCATGTCGGGCCCCCTGAGCATGGAGCAATAGAATCCGAGCTCCGGGTCAAAGAGCTTCACAAAAAGAAAGTCGAAATCGGTGCTCAAACAAAGATCGACTTTCCCGTCGCGCACATCCTTCAGTGCCGTTTTGAAATCCGGGTAGCTTTTTACGTTGGCGTTCGGGAACATCTTTTTGGCTTGCTCGTGCAAAGAAGTCCCTCCCTCCACGCCAATCGTGAGCGAGGGATTATTGAACGCAGCACAAAAACCGTCGAAGGTCGCACGGGGCTCGGTACGAATGTCTTTTTTTACCATCTTTTCCCGATTGCAGAGCACCGCCAAAGAGAAGGAGACGTAGGGATCGCTGAAAAGGACGATTTGCTGCCGGGAGAACGTCGGGGTGAGATCGCTGATCCCGAGATCGGCTTCCCCCACAGCTACGGCACGCACGACCTCCTCATACGAATCGTAATCGCGCAAAAGCTCGAGCTCCACCCCCAGCTCTTTGGCAATCATTTTGGCAATCGCAATATCGGTGCCCATGATGCGCGCTCCCCCCGGCAGAGAATGTGTCGCGGCATCTGGAGAAGAATATCCCGTTGGGACCAGCATAAAAAACAGCGGACATTCTCCCCGGAACTGCGCAACCCGAAGCTTCTTGCGCTCTTTGATCCGCTCCACCCCGGGCAAAAAATGCACAGCTTTCATGCCAGGTCGGACGGAGGGTGGGCCCGAAGAAAAGTCAGGCCCCGCTCCCCTCGCCCCGGTTGGTGCCAGGAGGGAAAGAAGGACGAGCCACATCAAAAAGCCCAGCGCCCCTACAAGGCGACCTCTGCCGCAAAGACCCGAGAACATAGGGGAACCAATAGCCATTTTCAGCTGCTTATTTGATGGCGTCAGACCTTTTTAACAAAGCAGGCCTTGAGCCCGATCGCGCTCCCATCGATCTTGCAGGAGATCTCGTGATCGCCATCTACCAAACGAATACCTTTCGCCTTCGTCCCTCCTTTGATGACCTGTGTTGATCCCTTCAGCTTCAAATCTTTGATCAGAGCAACCGAATCCCCATCTGCGAGCACCGTGCCATGGGCATCCTTGACCACCCGCTCTCCGGCCGACTGGGCAGGCTCCCACTCGTGGCCGCACGTCACACACTCCAAACGTTCAGCATGTTCCAAAATCTCATTCATCTCACACATCGGGCAGGCAGGCTTACTCATAGGTGGGCACACTACCTCGGCGGCGCGCATGGAATCAACAATCACTTTATCGACGGGCACGCCAAGACGCAGAATCGTACCACCGCCAACGAAATGGGGTTGCCTGCCAGTGCGGGAGGAGGGTAGATTCGCCGGATTATGGGAAGACAGTGGCTACATGCAAAACGTGAAGTGGCGAACCTCAAAAAAGGGCAGGTCGTCGGCAAGCTGGTAAAAGAAATCATGGTTGCGGCGAAAGCCGGCGGCCCCGACGTCGAGGGGAATGCCCGGCTGTTCGCTATTGTGGAAAAGGCGCGCAGGGCCTCGGTGACTCGCGACGCGATCGAAAAAGCGATCAAAAAAGGGGCAGGAATCGGCGATGACAAGCTCATGTTGGAACACATGGTCTTCGAAGGCTACGCCCCGCACAAAGTTCCGGTCATCGTCGAGGTGCTCACCGACAACATCAACCGATCCGCCCCCGAGCTTCGCGTCCTCTTCAAACGCGGGCAGCTCGGCGTCGCCGGAAGCAACAAATTTCTGTTCGACCACGTGGGAATCGTCGAAGCCCACCACCCGGATGCGGGAGCGGACGTGGAAGCCGCGGCCATCGAGGCCGGCGCGAATGATTTCTCTCCCCTCACCCATGAGGAAAATGACGACATTCCGGAAGGTGTGACAGGCGCCAAATTCCTGACCGAACGGACCGCAACCGCCGCCGTCTCAAAATGGCTGGCCGCAAATGGATGGACGGTTGTCACCAGCGAGCTCGGGCATGTGGCAAAACAATATCCGGCACTCACCGATGAGCAGCGCTCAGATGTCGGCGAGTTCCTCCAATCGCTCGAGGATCACGATGACGTCCATCGAGTCTGGGCGGCGTTAAAATAGCAGCCGGATGGAATCGACCGCTACGCGGATCGTCGAGCGCCTGCGACAGGCCGGACATGAAGCCTTTTTTGCAGGCGGCTGCGTGCGGGATATGCTCCTCGGGAAGCCTGCTCACGATATCGACGTGGCAACAAGCGCGAAGCCGGAAGATGTCCAGCGGCTCTTTTCCCGAACCGTAGCAGTCGGAGCGCAATTCGGAGTCATCGTCGTCCTGGAAAATGGCACGGAATTCCAAGTCGCCACTTTCCGATCAGATGGAGCCTATGCCGACGGACGCCATCCGGCATCGGTCTCTTTCACGACGGCTGAAGGCGATGCCCTGCGCCGGGACTTCACGATCAACGGGCTCTTTTACGATCCCATTGAAAAACGCGTCCTGGATTTTGTCGGCGGCGAGGCCGACCTCAAAGCGGGAGTCATCCGATGCATCGGAAATCCTGCCGAACGCTTTCAAGAGGACAAGCTCCGGGTGTTGAGAGGGGTGAGGTTTGGGGCTTCGCTGGGCTTTGAGATCCATCCGGAAACTTGGACGGCCCTGCGTGCGGGCGCTGCAGAGATCGTGGCGGTGAGCGCCGAGCGGATCCGCGATGAGCTCGTGAAAATGTTTCTTCATCCTTCGCGGGTTCGGGGATTCGACCTCTTGGACAGCAGCGGGCTGCTCGCGATCGTGCTTCCTGAAGTGGACGCCATGAAAGGCTGCGAGCAACCGCCGGAATTTCACCCGGAGGGCGATGTCTTCGTGCATACCCGCCTCATGCTCTCCCTTCTGCCCCCCGAAGTTTCTGTCCCGCTCGTATTTTCCACCCTGCTTCACGATATTGGAAAACCGCCGACATTCCAAGTCGACCCGACCGGACGGATCCGCTTCAACGGGCACGAAAGCGTCAGCGCCGTCATGACCGAAGCTCTTTTTGCAAGGCTCAGATTCTCGAATGCCGAGACCGAAGCCACCGTGACCGCCGTGAAAAACCATATGGCCTTCAAGGATGTCCAGAACATGCGCGTGGCCACGCTCAAGCGGTTTCTTGCCCGGCCAACGATGGACGACGAGCTGGAGCTCCACCGGGTCGATTGCCTCGGCTCGCATGGGCTGCTCGACAACTACGAATTCCTCCTCGCCAAGCGGGAGGAATTTTCCCATGAGCCGCTGATCCCTCCTCCCCTGATTTCCGGCCGCGATCTGATCGGCATGGGCCGCAGGCCAGGCCCCGCTTTCAAGCAGATCCTGGATGCCGTGCAGGTCCGCCAGCTCGAGGGCACTCTCAGCAGCCGCGAAGAGGCCCTCGCCTGGGTTGCCTCTCATGAGGATTTTGTGGACAAAGAAACCCTGCTGACCAATCCTCTTTGATGACCGGAAACAAACCATCCATTCCCATCGGGCAATCGCTCGTCTTTCTCTGGTCGTTGCTGACCCTTCTGGCGGCATTTATTTTGATCTGCAGCGGCGGTCTGGTGACTTCGAAAGAAGCGGGAATGACTGTGCCCGACTGGCCGAATACCTACGGCTACAACATGTTCCTCTTTCCGATCTCGCGCTGGGTGGGTGGAGTTTTTTATGAGCACAGCCACCGCCTGATCGCTTCGGGAGTCGGATTGATGACGATGATCCTCGCCGGATGGCTTCTCGTCGTCGAACGCCGTCTCTGGGTGAAAGTCCTCGGGACAGCCGCCTTTTTTGCAGTCTGCATCCAAGGCGTGCTCGGAGGCCTCCGCGTCACCCTCCATATGAACGAGCTCGGCATTTTCCACGCCCTGCTCGCCCAGTCATTTTTCTGCGCTCTCGCGATCCTGACCTTGGCCGAAAGCCCGCCGTTTCTCGCAGGCACATGGGATCTCCTCGCTCCCGACAAGCCGCTCCGCAAGCTCGTCCTCGCGCTCACGGCCCTCATTTTCATCCAGCTTGGCATTGCCTCAACCATGCGCCATGAACATGCCGGCCTTGCCATCCCCGACTTTCCCTTGGCTTACGGCAGCGTCTTGCCCGACACCTCCGAGTCAGCTCTGTCCACGATAAACGCCCGCAGAGCAGCCGGAGGCCAGGCGCTCACCACCGCATTCCAAATCTGGCTGCAAATGGCGCATCGGATTGTTGCTGTCCTTATCCTGGCTGGCGTCTCCGCAGCAGCATGGCGAACCTCTGGAAGCTCGCACCACCGCCACGTGCGCCGCTGCTGCCGGGTCTGGCTTGCCATGATCCTCATTCAAATCGGCCTCGGCGCATGGACGATCTGGTCAAACAAAGCTGCCGATGTTGCGACGGCTCATGTCGCTATCGGGGCGCTCACGCTGCTGCTGGGAGTGATGCTCTCGTTCCGGCTCATCCGGGGAGGACAGCCCGGACGGTTCTCGATCCCCGATCTCGTCGCCGCAGATCTCGTTTCCCGCTCCGTATGAAATCTGCCGCAACTCTCGGCCTGTCCCGACAGGACTCGGTTTGGGACGACGTCGTCACCCTGGTCAAAGCCCGGCTGTCCCTGCTTGTGCTGGTGACGACGCTTGTCGGATTCCTGCTTGGCTGGCGCGGCCCTCTGAATTGGACTCTTCTTACTGCAACCCTCGCCGGCACCGCGCTCTGCGCCGGCGGGGCCGCCGCCCTGAACCAATGGTGGGAACGGGAGCTCGACGGCCGCATGAAGCGCACGCGATCTCGCCCCCTCCCCGCCCGACGGATGCAGCCGAAAGACGCCTTTCTTTTCGGGCTTCTCCTCTCGGTTATGGGCGTCCTCATCCTGTGCGCACTCGTGAATATCCGTGCCGCCTTCCTGGCATTTGCGACGGTCGCGATTTACATCCTTCTTTATACGCCGATGAAGCGCTGGAGCTCGCTGAACACGCTCGTCGGAGCTGTCCCCGGAGCGCTGCCTCCACTGATCGGATGGGTCGCTGCGCGGGGGCGTTACGACCTTGAAGGCTGCCTGCTTTTTGCGGTTCTCTGGTTCTGGCAGATGCCTCACTTCCTGGCGATCGTCTGGATGTATCGCGAGGACTACGCAAACGCGGGATGCGTCATGATCACAGGCTCCGATGCCAGGGGCGCAGCCACCTCGCGGCAGGCGCTCCTCTACTCGCTGTGCCTGATCCTGATCACCCTCCTGCCAAGCGTGCTCGGATACAACTCCCCAGCTTACTTCTTCGGCGCCCTCGCCTTGGGATGCGCATTTTCTGGCTTCGCAATGAACTTCATGGTCCAGCGCAGCCGCACCGCCGCCCGCTCGCTGTTTTTTTCCTCGATCGTCTACCTGCCACTTCTCCTCGGCCTTCTTGTGGCAACGCAAAAATAACATCTTTTATGACTGTTTCCGACCTGCCCGCCATCAACGCCAGCCTCAATGCCATTGCAACCGTGCTCCTCCTCTCCGGCTACGCATGCATCAAGACAGATAGAAAAATTGCCCACCGCAACTGCATGGCTTCCGCGTTCGTTGTCTCGTGTGTCTTTCTGACGACCTACGTCATTCACAAGATTCTCGTCCATGGCATCCACACGCCGTTTGGCGGCACAGGCATGATCCGAACGTTTTATTACGGCATGCTGACCTCCCATATCCTGCTCGCGATTGTAATCGTTCCGCTGATCCTGATCACAATCCGCCATGCTGCCCAGGCTCGCTACGGCAGCCACCGCGCCTGGGCGCGTTGGACATTCCCGCTCTGGCTCTATGTTTCGGTCACCGGCGTGCTCGTCTACTTCATGCTTTACCAATGGTTTCCAAAAGCATGAGCGACCGCCAAAACGGCCTCGCGCACGCAGCAGTTCTTGACGCCTTCGCCTGGGATGGCAGCCGAAGCACGCTGGTCCTGGTAATGTATGAGACCCGGCCATGGAACGGAGGCGACGCCCAGCTCCTCCAGCTCCAGAACAAGCTTAATGCCTATGCCTCGTTCATTATTGACGGAGAGATGATCGAGTCGTTCCCGCAATATCGAAGCGCCCCGGTGGAAATCCATCTCCGCACGCGCTACGAGCCCGATCCCGTTGCCTCCCGGCTCCTCGCCCTGGCGCGCGAGCAGCTCGCCCTCCAAAAAATCGGCCTCGAGATTTTCCTCCTGGAGGAGCCAGCCAATGGCTGCGGGTGCGATCATCCCTAGTGCCAATCAACGAACCGGCAAAGGTGGGGGGACATTCCTGTCCCCCTAGAATGCAGAACGGGGGACATTCCTGTCCCCCACGAATGCAGAACGGGGGACAGGAATGTCCCCCCTCCTTTAGGCTACTTGTCGCCTGCCAGGATGGCGCGGGCGCGCTCGAGGGAATGGTCGAAGTGGGCGCAGAGATTTTTGCGTCCGATCACATCGATAAACCCGGCCTTGCGCAGCATTTCGAGCGGCTGGCGATGGAGCCCGCTCAGGATGACTGTTCCTCCATGGTGCTGCAATCGCTCGATGACGCTCTCAAGCGCATTCAGGGCGGTGGCATCCATTGCGGAAACAAGATGCAGCCGAAGGATGAGCACCTTCGGCAGCCGGTCGATCCGCTCCAGCGCATCTTCCATCTTTTCCGCCGCTCCAAAAAGAAATGGGCCAAAAATCCGGTAAGCCATCACCCCCTCCGGAATCTCCTTCCCGCAGGCAAGCTGCTCTTGGGACTCCAGCACGTCGCCCTCGGTGACGCGCGAGACCTCGGTCGTTTCTGAAACCCGCTTGATAAACAAAACAGCGGCCAGCACCATCCCAACCTCGACAGCAACCACCAGATCGAAAACCACAGTGAGAACAAACGTCGTCAGCAAGACGCCGGCATCGCTCAGCGGCATCATGCGCAGGCGCCTCATCTCATGCCACTCGCCCATGCGAAATGCGACCATCACCAGCACCGCCGACATGGCCGCAACCGGGACGTAGGCCGCGCTCTTGGCAAAAAGAAGCACAACCGCGAGGAGGGTCGCGCTATGAACGATGCCAGCAATCGGAGACTTTCCGCCATTGCTCACATTGGCTGAGGTGCGGGCGATCGCGCCGGTCGCCGGGAGCCCGCAAAAAAACGGACACACGATATTGGCGACCCCTTGAGCGATGAGCTCGGTATTGCTGTCGTGCCGGTCGTTGGTCATACCATCGGCCACGACTGCGGAAAGGAGCGACTCGATCGCACCGAGCAAAGCAATCGCCGTCGCCGGCCCGAGAAGCTCGCGCATCGCGCCCATGCTGAACTCCGGCCAGTGCAATGCCGGCAGGCCTTGAGGGATCGCATTAGCGCCGTATTTCGATCCGATCGTCGCCACATCGAACAAGTTTTGCCAACCGAGAAAAAAGACGACCACGGTGGCGCCGATCATGGCAACGATCGAGCCGGGGATCTTTTTGATGCCCAGGCGTGGCCAGAGGAAGATGATGGCCACGCAGGCTACAGCCACGGAAAGGTTCGCCACATTCACGTGGGAAAGATTTTGCCAAAGCCATTCCATGCGCTCCAGAAAGTCGCGCGGCGGCGGAGTGCCCGAACGAATCCCAAAAAAGTCAGCGACCTGAGTCCCGACAATCGACACCGCGATCCCTGTCGTAAACCCGCTCGTCACCGGCCACGGGATGAACTTGATCAGCGCCCCCATGCGCGTCACGCCCATGATGACAAGGATCACCCCCGCCATCATCGTCGCAAGGATCAAACCGCTATAGCCGTGCTTCTCGACGATCAGCAGGACGATCGGTACGAACGCGGCCGTGGGCCCGCCGATCTGCACCCGGCTGCCGCCAAGCGCCGAGATCAGAAAACCCGCAATAATCGCGGTGAACAAGCCAAGCGCTGGCGCGGGAAATGGGGTTACGCCCCCAGCTGGCACGCTGGCAATGCCAAGGGCCAGCGCCAAGGGCAGCGCAATCAGCCCGACGGTAATCCCCGCCATAACATCCGCACTCAAATCTTCGCGGCTGTATTTTCCAGAAAAGATTTCCAGCAGCCGAGGCATGAAAACCAATGCCGCCCCCCTGCGTCTTGATCCTGTCCCCATCATGCCGCCCCCTCGCTCAAGAGCACGGCAAGCCGCGCCTTTTTCGACGCCGACAGCGCGCGGATCTGGCGCGGCTTCCGGGGAGAATCCAAGTAAAGAAAGCTTCCGCACCGGTCACACAGCTCCAGATCGCATCCTTGGTGCATGCGCTCGAGCGCTTCTGCGGACAAGGCTTGTCCACACGCCGTACAACGTCCCTCCTCTGCCACGACGATGCTCTTGACCCCTCGCTGCAACATCAGGTCGTGATGGCCCAACACGGAAGCCGGCAGGCGCGGACGCAGCATCTGGATCCCGTGCTGGCGCTCGCGCTCGGTCAGAATCCCTCGAAACGTCGGGGCTTCCAGCTCTAGCCAACAAAGCTGACGAAGTTGCTGAGCAAGGGAATGAGACGGTTTTTTCACGCAGCTTATTATGCACAGATCGTGCCAACCCTTTACATGTACATGGCAACAAACTGACCTCAAGTTATTTAACGATATTTCACAAAGCAGCAATCAACAAGCAAGCCAATGCATATGCGCAATATTTGCACTGCTTATCAGATTTCTGCGCACGATCGATGCCTGTCCGCTCATTTGCACGGACCTCCCTTTCATTCGGAATCTGCGTATTGAGAAGGCCACCATGTCGAGTCGAGGTCGGTTGCGGAGCATGTTGGGCCGGTCGATGGGGCTGAGGGGCTGAGGGG
>Ga0194063_10003057_pt1 | contig 10101 bp, 6 predicted proteins | sample SepL3720m_MetaG_FD_155459 | JGI IMG/M metagenome (GOLD analysis project Ga0194063, IMG submission 155459) | Anoxic zone freshwater microbial communities from boreal shield lake in IISD Experimental Lakes Area, Ontario, Canada - Sep2016-L373-20m | ecosystem: Environmental > Aquatic > Freshwater >...
AGGCGCGCAGAACAAAAATGGCAAAGGCGTGTCTAACATTAGGTAGACCCGAAGCGGCGGGTAGGATAGTGGATATCTTGCTGGAGACCGCGAATAAAAAGTAGTGAGGAAATAATGAACCGTATTCTGATAATAATGATCGCTATGTTAGCGTTATCGCTCGCGGCATTTGCCCAGCCTGCGCCTACCATCTCCTGGTTGCGCGTGTCGGTGCAGAACTCCGATGGTACGCCCTTCCCGGTGGTGCCAACTGTTAGTCTGGTGATGCCGGTAGACCCGGTAAACCAGAACAATGTGCCCAAAGCTGATGGTTTGGACATAATTTTCCTCGATCTGACTCCCGGCACCTATGGAGTGAATATCACGCTGCGCGGGACATCGCTGGTCATTCCACAGCAAACTGTTGAAATAAGCCAAGGTGCTAATATCTTTGTGTGGAAGCTCGATCCGCCCATTACCGTCTCCGGCAATTTTACGCTGGACGGCAAAACGCCGGTGGCGATTAAGCATGGGCTGGCATATGACATAAACAATGCCGGCGCAATCGGCGGGCGCGGAATGGGTATGGGCAGAATTAGACAACCCAGAATAGAGTTGGATAAGACTTTCAAGGTAACCACTGAAGGCAAATATACTTTTAATGTACCAGCACCGGGCATCTATAATTTGAAATTCTATACCGATAAAGGATACTGCGATAATGCCACCTTCACCATACCGGCGGATACTAAGGCCAGCTTCACCGCGCCGTTTGTCACGCTCACTTCCGGTGGAATCATCAAATTTACTCTCAACGACGCCAAAGGCAAACCGGTACCTGATGCGGTGGTCTACGTCACCTATAGTTATGGAGTCGCTGGCATCGTACCCACAAGGGCTAGCTATGCAGCACCGTCATTAACACTCGGATTCACCGCTGATGATAATGGAATGATAACTACACCGCAGTTGCCGGTAGGCCAGTGGAGCTATAATGCTACCAGCCAGCTCCTGGTACCTAATCCTCCTATACCCGTCACCATGGCACCTGCTACCGCTTCCGGTACAGTGAGTGTCACGCTGGACACTGTCGCAGATATTCTAGTATCATTGCAATGATAATGAGGTGATAATCGTATGAAAGCATGCCGATTTTTTCTTCTGCTGGCTATTGCGCTGGTGCTTTCACTGGCTGCATTGGCGCAACCTGCGCCGACCGATAGCTGGCTGACGGTGACCGTAGTAAATGCTGACGGTACACCTTACATTTATATGCCAAAAGTGCAATTGACGACCGATGTACCCGGGGTACGAATTACCTCACGGCCGGTAGCTGATAATAACAAAGCGATACTATTTGCGGGTTTAAAGCCGGGGGATTACCAGATCAGCATCACCCTCACGGCCACGGGAATCACTTTACCGCGCCGTGCCATAAAGATGGTGACCGGAGCTAATAACTTTGAATGGAAACTCACCGATCCAATCACGGTAACCGGGCAATTTACCCTTGATGGCAAGGAAGCTGTGGCAGTAAAGCAGGTGCAGGCATTTCTGGTCACATCTACAACCAGAGCTGCCAAAGGTGGAGTAGCGCCACGCATTTATTACACGTACTCTCCCCTGACGAACTTAACGTTAACCGATGATGGCAAATATACCTTTGTCGCGCAATCAAGCGGGGAACATATTATTTCATTTTTTACCGAACAGGGGTATTGCGATACGGCAAAGATCGACATACCCGAGGATACTAAAAAAACATTCACCGCGCCATTAGTCACGTTACAGCCGGGTGCCAAGGTTAAATTCACCGTCACGGATGCGGCTACGGGTGAGGTGACGCCCAATGCCACAGTGCGGATGACGTACTTCAACGCAACGACCGCGATAACTAATCCAGCACTGAAACTACCGGTAAATGTAATACTCACCCCTAAAATCACCATGATGCTGAGCACCGACGACAAAGGGATACTGACGACGATGGCATTGCCGGAAGGTAAATGGCAGTATCAGGTATATGTGCTACCGCTGAAAGCGACCAAACCGAAGGTCGCCCGGAAGATTTCGCAGGCTGTTACCATTGAAGTGAAGGCCGGAGAGACTACCGAATTAGCTGTAAAGCTGTAAAGAGTTAAAGATGGATAAACGACTATGGAAGTTATTACTATTGCTGTCGATCTCCGCAATTATTTGTGGGGCGCAGCCACCTAACACCCTGACCTGGCTAAAGATCGAGGTGCATCGTGCTGATGACAAACTCTACACAACTTCTACGATCAACTATTCGCTAATATTGTTGCCCACAGAAAAAACGGGAACACGTGTCACTGATGGGAGACTCATGGGCAATGATCCGGGCACGCTGATTATCAGTGAACTCACCCCCGGTACCCATGAGCTAAATCTGACTTTGAATGAATATGGCATCACCGATGGCCCCAAGACTTTTGAAATTTCCAAAGGCGCAAATCAACTGATCTGGAAACTCCCGCCGTTTTACCCGGTAGAGGGCGAATTGCTGCTGGACGGGAAGCCTAAGGCCACTACCCTCAACATGCAATGCCAGATAATGGCGCAGGATGGGAATGGACGCCCGTTTCTCACGACCATCACAGATACTCCCAAAGGTTATCATCTGGCGGGACTAATGACGGGGAAATACAATGCGCTGATATATTGCGATCAAGGGTACGCACTAACAGAATTCATTATCCCCGCAGATGGTAAAATGGAACCACTGAAACCACTCTCGCTGCTCCCCGGCGGACGCGTGGTGGTGCATCTCATCGATAAAGACGATAAGCCCATACCGGCAATAGCAACCTTATCTATGCGTCGCATCATGGTACCGCCGCGGTTTACGCCAAGGATTACGGTCACCACAGACCTGCAAGGTACTGGCAATACTGTGCTTCCCCCCGGTGAATGGCGCTGGACCAACGCATTGGTGGGCTACACCCCCGCCGTGGGCACCGTGAATGTGGTGGGCGGAGTCGACACTGAGCTGAAGATTAAACTGATACCATTACCAGCATGAACAGCAAGCGTTGTAACAGTTTCAATGTTGTAGCCAGACTGGGTATATTATCCAGATGTGCATTGCTCTTGTTCGTGTTGTTTTTTACCGCTTTTCGTTGCCATGCTCAACCGCAAACTGATGTCACCTGGTTGCAGGTAAAGATACAGAATAGTAATGGCATGCCATGTTCAATGGGGATCGTTTCGTTATCCACTTATCTTCTCAGCGCCACCGGGGAACAATTTAAAAGCGACGGCACTTCGCTTCCAACTCAAGACTCCACTGTTGCAATCACTGACCTCACCCCCGGTCGGCATTCCGTATATCTCTTCTTTAACGAGATGGATTTCAGCGACGTGCCCAAGGTTATCGAAATTGCCAAAGGTGCCAACTACTTCACCTGGAAGTTGCCCCCACTGATTCCGGTGGACGGTGACCTGCTCATTGAGGACAAGGTAAAGACGAAGGATACATTGCTGAAGCTGCAGTGTTATATGACCATCTTCGGCCAGAATAGCCGCACTTTTTCCGCTCCGATAAAAGATACGGACACAGGATATCATCTCGATCTTTTCCCCAGGTACCAATACACCACCCTACTTTTAAGCAACAAGGGCTACGCAATGGTAGTATTTGATACCACGAAAGACGGGAAAGTAACCCCCAAACCGTTGCCTCTTCTCCCCGGAGGGGGAATAACAACGCGCTTTGTGGACAAAGATGGTAAAGACCTGAAGGTGCCGGGGAAAATCTTGATTATTCCCAAGACAAATAACCGCTTCAAGCCTGCCATACCGATTACTACCGATGAAAACGGCATCGGCACACTACCTTACGTGTTACCCCCCAGCACCTGGATGCTCTGCGACTGGGGTAACGATATCAAAGGCTATACACCACTCACCAGTGAAGTGAAAATCGTCGAGAATGCTACGGTTGAGATGGTGATCACGCTGGTGAAGGCGAAGGAATAGCGTCGCAGGTATCGTGGCATGGGCGTCCCGCCCATGATAACGGGCAATAAGAGGAATGTTGATGGTTCATCGTTAGCCTGAAAGGCTCGGATTCTATAGCCCAGGGCAACGCCCTGGGTTTCGTTACCCTCCCGACAACTTAGAGAAAAACCCGGTACCCCGGGCGTTGCCCGGGGCTATAGAATACGAGCCCTTCGGGCTAACAATATCCCATGAAAACTTCTCATATTGCCCGTTCTCATGGGCGGGACGCCCATGCCACGGCCTTATTTCAGCATCGCCATCGAAGTCATATGCGTCACAGCACCTTCGGCAGTGCGGGCGGTGAAGTTGAGCTGGTAGGTGCCGTGGGGTACGGCGTTACCGGCGCTGTCGCGGCCATCCCAGATAACCGTTTTCTCGCTGGCGGGGACATTCAGCGTGCGTATCGGTTTGCCCGCCATGGTGCGGATTTCCAGTTGCAGGTCGGCAGGGGTGTTGAGAGCGAAATCTACCTGCAGGCCACGTGGGATGATGGTCACCTGCAGTTTGGTGAAATTGAGCAGGGCACCGGTACGCTGCGTCACATGGACACGGAAACGGCGTGCTGTCTCCCCTTTGGCGGGGGTGTAGCCGTAGTTCACGGTGGTGCGCATCTCCTGTTTGCCGCCGGTGGTCAGGTCCTCCAGCACAAAGCGGTAGCCGTTCGCCTCGCGGGGGAATTCCGGCCAACTGACGATTGTCTGCGGCCCGGACGGCGTTACCTCGAACTCCCATGTCTCTTCGGGGAGCGCCACCATGGGGCGGATGTCACTGGCATATACCGCACCTGCAGTACGCGCTACCGGGACGGTGAAGGCTAGACGTGTGCCGTTACTGATTCTGGGCGGCTTCACCCAGTCCAGGCCATGTGTGCCACTGCCCACCTTCGGCGACACGCCCAGGTAGATGGTGTCGCTGCTGCTGCCGGACTGTGCCTGCAGCGCCATGCCCCAGCCGCCCGCGCTCAGCAGTTTCAGCGTGGTGGTGGTATCAGCATTGCGGTCGCGGCTGCGTGCTGCCCCATCTTGGCGCAGTGTCAGGGTACCGCCGGTTTTGTTGTAGAGCCACGCCCCTTCCCACGCCTGCAGTACATTATTCACTTCATAGCTCTGCGTGGTGCTGTTGTACATCCAGACCGGGCTGACCAGGTTCTTCAACATGGCATCGCTGAGGCGGTAGCTGATAATACCGCTCTGCACCGTCATCGCCCAGGGGTTGGCGGTGTAGTTATTCAGGTTGCCGATCATATTCCACCCCGGTTGCAGCGTGATATTCGCCTGTGCATCGGTGGGTGGCAAGCCTTGCAGCTCGATGTTGCGCATATCGGAGAGCGACACCCAGTACCCCTGCCCGGGGGCGAGGGCACCTATTGCCGGATACTGATGATACTGGTCGCCGGTGGCGGGCAGCGTCGGGTCAAAATAGGCGAGTTTAAAGCTGGTGAGGGTATTCAGCGGATCAAAGAGCGTTTTGGCGTCTCCTGCCTGCGGGGTGAGCGGGAAGCTGATCATCGACAAGCCAGCAGGGAAGGTGTGGCGCAGGCTGTTCTGCACCGTGCCCGCCACCTTGAGCAGAATAGAGTTCCCCTGTGGCCCGATATTGCGCTGGTAGGTGGTGTCCACGGTATCGGAGACGAAGCGCAATGTCGTGGGGGCAAAGAAGTTGATGCTGGAGCGCTGGAAGGAGAATACGCCCTGGTTCACCGATACCGTGCTGGGCGCTCCCCCGCTGATGGTGATGTAGAGCGTGCCGCTGTCCGCACCGTCCAGCACCCCCCAGATGGGGATATTGTCGGTGCCCGACCCCTGCACATTATAAGCGAAAAACGCGGTACGGGCGGCGAGACCGCCGATAGTGGCCTGGATCTTCACCCGCTGCGCGTTGCCGATATTATAGAACGCCGCCGGGAAGGTGGCCATGCCGGGAGAGATCCCGCTGGCATTGATGTTAAATGAGTAGCCCTCCGCGGGCATCTGCGTGATATCGAGGCCATCAAAGGCGGTATAGGTGAGGTTGACGGTGCCACCCAGCGGCGTCTCCGTCACTACCTGTTGCCCGTTCTGCATGCTGACACTGGAGTTGAAGTAATAACCCACCATGTTGGCGGTATCTTTCGCCGGGGTACACTCAAAGAAGAGCCGGTTCCCCAGGGTGATCTCCGGCACCAGCACATACTGTTTGGGGTACCAGTCGAGGAAGGTTTTGCCCTCCACATTATGGCTGGCGGCGTTATTTGCCATCGTCTTCAGTGAGGCTAGATTGCTGGTGATGGTGGCGCTGGCGTTGTATTGCTGATAGTAGGCGGTATTGAAATCCTTGAAGAAACTCGGATTCTCGATGTAAACCTTCAGCCAGGCGGAGAGCGCCATCCCCTCGCGCCATACCGACATGTACTGGTTGCCCGAAGGGGGAAAAAAGGTGGGGGTGGACAACTCCGGCTGATTGAAATTATCGTAGGTGGGGAGCAGATACTCCGAGTAGTAGAACTGATCGTAGTTAAAGGTCATAACGTTCTGGTACGCCAGCAGCGCAGCGGCCTTCGCCATGCCATCTTCCCAGGCATCGAAGCCGATGGTCGCGGGCATGTGGAAACCGTGTGCCAGCAGATTAAGCAGATACAGCCCGTAGAGCTGGCTGTCATCGGTAGTGAAGTTGCTGGTCACCGCCTCCAGCCGGATATTGATGTTGCCGGTGGCGCTGTCATAGCTGATCTCGCCACCATTAGTCCCCGCCAGGCCATCGTCGCGGATGATATTCACCGTGGCGTTGCTGGCCGGCGCGCCGTAGAGGCTGACGAGTGTGCTGTAGCCACGTTTCAGCTCCAGCAGGAAAGCGCGCAGCGCCGTTTCCTCGTCAGCAGTCCAACCGGTGAAAGCGAAGGTGAAGGCACCGTTGCCCAGTGGCGGATTAACACGAGGTGTACGCGCCACGGAATCATTAACCACAAAGGTGGTGAAGCGCGGCAGCTTCGTGCCCGCACGGATAACCTTCGCGCGTACCAGCATATCGCGTTGTGCGGTGATATTCCGCAACCGCGTCCGCCGCGCCTCACGACTGGCAGCCAGTTCATTGCCACGCACAGCGCCGGTGTAGACGGTGTTGCTCGGAACCGCCAGCACCAGCGTTGCGGCGATGAGCAACAATATCAGCGATAAGATCAGACGATTTTTCATAGTGATATTCCCTATTTCGACCGTACCCCGGATTTCATCCGGGGCTACGATATTATTTCTCGCTTTTTGGTTTCTAACCGTATAAAGCCGTCATTAAAAATACGGACTGATACGATTCATCATCATTCAATCCAGTAAATATCATAGCCCCGGATGAAATCCGGGGTTAATCATAACAATCATAGTTATTCCGTAACAGTAATCTTCCGATATTGCCCGTAGCTGGCGGCGTAGGAGGCGTCGAAATTCTTCTGGTCACCCGCGCTGACACTCCACCAGAAATCTACTGGAAAGGTGTAGGCGGTAGTGATACGCAGCGGGACACTGATCTCGGTGGCACCTGCCGGTATAGTGATGGTTGACGGGACGGAATCCGAGCGGTTCTCCTGCACCGGGTTCATATAGCCATAGGTGGGGCGTTCTGGATAAATTTGCAGCACATAGCTCTTGGCACCGGGTACAGGCTTCCAACTGAGTACGCCATCCACGCGTGACAGGGTGGCACCGTCAGCGGTTATTACCTCGACAGGTGGCAATGCGGACATGATCACCGGTGGCGATAGTTTGCCCAGTTGGTTATTCTCGGCGTAAGCGGCGACGTAATATTGATACTGCGTTAGTGGCTGGAGGACGGGGTCGTTATCGACGAACCCCCAGTCATAGCGATTAGTATTCGCCCCGATCCAGAGCGGAGCCTGGGTGGCGGAGGTGTTGCGATAGACATTGAACCCCTGGATGCCGGCGGAGAGTACCGGGTGTATCAGCCCATCGGTGCCAACCCAGTGGCTATCGTACCAGTTGAAAAGGTCATTCTCCACCAGACTGGCGGGGGGGACGCGAGTAGTGGCACGGGTAGTGCTGCGCGTAGCGGCGCGTCCCTGCCGTGATGTGGCAGTGTTGACTGTTAAGGCCAGTCGCGCATAGTAGGCGTCCTGCCGCGCGCGGGTGGTGGGAGCCTCAAAAGTAGTACTCACGTAGTCCACTGTGTCAATCTGCGGGAAGGTTATCGCTCCTGCAGCGGTCAGCGTGATATCAACGGTATTGAGTGCATCAGGCAGCAGGATATCGGTGAGGGGGCTGTTGCCCACGGTAGCACCGGCATTCAGTACATATTTCACCGCATTTTTCGGCACGGTGATGATATACTTTCCACTGGCATCCGTCGTTGCGTGTAGCGACACCTGTATCGGGTCGATATTGGAGGGCTGCAATATGTGCGCGACACTGTAGGCCACCACCATCAGACTCACCTGCGCATCTGCTATCGCGCCAGTGGTGATGCCGGCGGGGGTGGTGACCGGGCCGGTTACTGTACCGGTGAGGGTGACGACATCAGCCGTCACACCGATGATTATATTCGCCAGTAGCGTGGGGATATTCCCGCGCACCACTACCCCGTGGATATCTCCGATGAGAGTGGCACCACTGGTGTAGCGCGACGGCAACTCCGCATGAATAGTGTATACGCCCTTCGGCACCGCGGCGAACTGGTAGCCACCGCGTATCAGCGAGGTCGTCGTCTGGGTGGCTGTAGCAGCCGGCACCCCGTCCGTCTCAGGGAATAGCGTGATCGTCGCCCCCGCGGGGGTATCCAGTACCTGTTGCTCCAGCACATCGATGGTGCCATTGATAGAGCCAGGCCTGGTGATATCCTCCACCGGTAGTACTGGGTCAGGCCCGTTAAACGTTGTGGGGCCTGGTGAAGGACACCCGGTGATTATCACTGCCAGTGCCAGCAGTACTGGTAAGAGCAATACTATGCTATTGATTTTCATTCTCATTCTCTCCTAGAAGCGCACACCCAGGCGCGCGTTAACCGTATTCGCATTGTAGTTCAATGTCGGGTTAGTCTTATCATTATACATCGTTCGCTGGCTGTCCAGTGTCAGAGTGAGTTGATCATTCAACCGGTAATCCCAGCCGATGCCCGCGGAGGTGCGCTCGTTGTTGCTCGGGCTGCTGTTGTCGCGCATATCTTCGCCAGTAACAAAGATGTTCTGCCGTTCGTTTATCGGGTAGGTGACTCTGCCGGAGACGGTCACCTGCTTGTTACTGGTGCGCGTCATATTGATAGTCCCGCTGCCATCATCATATCCCAGCGCGCTCTCTCCCCAGTTGTTCTGCAGGTTCAGCGTGGCAATAGCTTTGCTCCACCCGCGGTATTCAGTGGCTAATCCCACCATATTCATCTCGGCATAGCTGGCATCGCGCAGATAATTCGTCTGCTGGTATGACCAGTTGCCGGTGAAATTTATAATGTCACTCGGTTGCCACCAGATATTCGCATTCAATCCCTGCAGGTTGCTGTTACTGTTATACCCACCTTCAGCGCGGTTAGTCGAGTAGGTCAATCCCGCATTCACCGCGTCAGTTGGCCGCCAATTGCCGGTGAGCGAGGTGCTCATATTCGTCTGCGCATCCACCAGATTCCCCTGGGCATCGCGGGTGGCACCGGTAGTAGAGTTCTGCATATTAGCATCGAAAGACAGGCGCTCCGTCGCCTGGAAGTGCCCGGTAAGCTGCGCGTTGGCACCGTGGGTGGCACGGGTGTTGTCACCATCGGGGGTGATGATATTGGCGGTGTATTGCGTACCCAGCGTGATGCGCGGGTCGGGCGAGTAGTTGACGTTGACGCTGCCACTATCGGTGGTGTTGGTGAGGTGATAGATCCCCCCGGTGCTGTCTGTGCGCGGAGTGCGACTGTCGCTGGCGACGCGGCTGAGGCTGAGTGATGTGGTCAGGGTATCGCGCGACCAGTTCACATTCAGGCTGTCGTTCGTATTCGACGAGCCTATCGGCTGATCCCCCTCCTGCGTGCTGTCGCGGGTGGTGCGGCGATAGGAGATCGACGGGGCCATGGGCATATTGTAATCTATCGCATAGCTGCGCTCTTCGTCCTGGACATAGGGCTGGTTGGTGACGCCGGTAG
>Ga0194063_10003059_pt1 | contig 10094 bp, 9 predicted proteins | sample SepL3720m_MetaG_FD_155459 | JGI IMG/M metagenome (GOLD analysis project Ga0194063, IMG submission 155459) | Anoxic zone freshwater microbial communities from boreal shield lake in IISD Experimental Lakes Area, Ontario, Canada - Sep2016-L373-20m | ecosystem: Environmental > Aquatic > Freshwater >...
ATATTGTTGGGTGGTTTTCATCAAGTTACTCCGTTGAAATCGGCAAGCACCTGCGTCGCCGTGGGTGAATTGTGAAAAATCAATGTGGAGAAAATATGGGCAAATCCTCACAATCTCCCCACAATTGCAGAGTCCAATAGGGAGATATGCGAATTCGACTCGTCCATACACAAGCACTCCTGCTGCTATCGGCGGTACTGATTGCGGTGCTTGCCATGGGTGCACTCAGCGCATGGAACTTGCGCAACGGGTTTTCCGACTACCTGGCCACGCGCGATGTGGAGCGACTGGAGCAATTTGCGCAGCTGGTTTCAGAGAACGCAGAACGCGCAGGAGGCATTGCTGCACTTGAAGCCCAGGGGGTGCACTTGGCGGAACTGTTCCAGCAATTTGGGAGGATGAACGGATCGCCCCCCATGAGGGCGCTGCAGGATGCAATGCCCCGCCCGGAAGGCAGCGGAATATTCAGCCCGCGCCCGCCGCCACGGCCCATCGACAGCATTGATGCATTCAAGGACCGTGTCGCCATCTACGGGCTGGACGGACGCGCAAGGCTGGGCAGACCCTTGCCGCACGAGGCCCACAACACCGTTGAACGCCCGGTGCGCATAGCCAATGAAGTGGTTGCCATGGTGCGCATGACGAGACTCAAACCGGTGCCCAGCGAAGTGGAGATGAGGTTTCTGAACACGCAGTACCAGAGCATCGTTGCCATGGCTTGCGTGTTGCTGCTGATTGCGCTGGTCTGTGCATTCTGGATTTCCGGGCATTGGGTGCGCCCGTTGATCTCGGTTCAAGCTGCTACCGAAAAAATTGCACAAGGTGAGTTTGATACCCGCCTGGACGCAAGCCGTAGCGATGAAATTGGCGATGCCATGCGCAACATCAATCAGATGGCGGAGGGCTTGAAGAAGCTTGAGGGAGCAAGGCGCCAATGGATTGCGGACATGTCCCACGAGCTGCGCACGCCCCTGACGGTACTGCGCGGGGAGATTGATGCGCTCATCGACGGTGTTATTGCGCTGACACCCAAAGCCATTCTGTCGCTGCGCGAGGAGGTGTTGCAGCTTAATGCGTTGGTGGACGATTTGCACCTGCTTGCCATGTCTGATCTCAAGGCACTGCCGTGTTACTTTGAAGAAGTGGATGCCGCACGACTCGTTGACGCCATTGTTCAAAAGTTTGCTTTGCGAGCCACTCAACTGGGCCTGTCGCTGACCTTGGACACTCAGCTTGAAACCCCCGTCATGGTGCACTGGGATGCCAAACGGATCGAGCAAATGCTGGGCAACCTGCTCGATAACAGCTTGCACTACACCGATGCGCCTGGGCAGGTGCTGGTGCGACTTCGCAATGGCGAAGACAACAAGGTGGCGGTCGAGGTGGAAGACACTGCTCCGGGTGTTTCAGGGAGTGACTTGCTTCGCATCTTCGAGCCCTTGTACCGGGCGGACATTGCCCGCGGACGGTCAACCGGTGGTAGCGGGCTGGGGCTTGCCATTTGTGAGCAGATCGCCAAGGCGCACCATGGTGCGATCCGGGCAGAGCCATCCCCATTGGGAGGGGTGCTGTTTCACCTTGAATTACCCCACTCCGGAGATGAAGTCGTATGAGTGAGACACCCTCCCGTCGCGTGCTGGTCGTGGAAGACGACCGCAAAATATCCGATCTTTTGATGAACTATTTGCGGGCCAGCGGTTTTGAGGCAGAGGCTGTGTACGACGGCCGCGATGCATTGCGGATGATTCAGGATCAAGCCCCCGACGCGGTCGTCCTGGACTGGATGCTGCCTGGGTTGGACGGCATTGGCGTGTGCCAGGCCGTGCGAGCATTCAGTGAAGTTCCCATCCTCATGCTGACCGCCCGCATCGACGAGGTGGACCGGCTCCTGGGGCTTGATACCGGTGCGGATGACTATGTCTGCAAACCGTTTTCTCCGCGAGAGGTGATTGCACGTGTTCGCGCCCTGTTGCGCCGTGCAGAAGGAAGGGTGAAGTCTTCAAGCAAACCCTGGGAGATCGATGACACGTCCTTCAGAATCAGCTGGCGTGGCCAATGGCTGGAGTTGACCCGCATTGAGTTCATGATGTTTCGACTGCTGTTGAGCCGCCCTGGTCGTGTCTATTCGCGTGACCAATTGCTTTCCAGTGTGCATGACAGCCAGCGCGATATAAGTGACCGCGCCATTGACACGCATGTCAAGAATCTTCGCAAAAAAGTCCAGGCCGTGGATCCCGGAACCGATTGCATTGCTTCGGTTTACGGCGTGGGGTACCGATTTGACATTCCTGACTGAAGATTCAGTGTCGGCAGCAAGTTTCAAATCTCTGTTACCGGGTTTCCAGTTTTGATGCGTCTATGACGGCTTTGGGCACACTGCTCCTGCTCGCGAACGACCGCAGCCTGGTAGGCTGATTTCGACGACTTTGTGTTTCGTCAATCGTGGTTGGTGACTACAGCTCCTGACCACAAGCGGACATCATAGAAAGCTGTGAGCAACCGCCATATACCTTGTGGTTGGTGTTGGAGTTGGTTTTTGAAAACAATTCCGCACGGAACAATGAGTTCTGATGGATACAGCGACATCAATTGCATGTGTATGTGAATTGGTGAAGATTGCCTTTTCAGTCAAACTCATACAACTTCGCAGGGTTGTCTACCAAAATCCCATTTCGAATCGTCTCGTTAGGGACGACAGTGGATAGCAGATCAAGTAGGTTGGCATCATCCGGATAGCCCTTTGCTTCTTCCGTAGGATGTGGCCAATCGCTACCCCAAAGCATTCGCTCTGGAGCGTCGTTGGCATAGATGCTTGCCACCCTCACGCTATCGGCATAGGTCGGCGGTCCAGTTCTAGATTCGTTGTAGAAACCAGAAAGCTTCACATAGCCCTTGCCACGCTGCACAAGTTCCCGAATCATGGCGAACGTTGGGTGGTCGATTGCACCTGGCTGAGGCACCCTGCCCAAGTGGTCAAAAACGATGGGGACAGGAAGGTTGTCCCACAATGATTTCGTCGCCCATAAAACCTCAGCAGGCGCATTGATCTGGATGTGCCAGCCCATCGATGCGATTCGCGTCGCCAATGGGCGAACCATCGCCAGTGTCGTGGCGCCGGGTGGAGCAAGATTGAAACGAATCCCTCGCACGCCCGCCCCATGCAAAGCTCTCAATTCAACGTCGGCAACGCTCGAATTTACAACAGCAACGCCACGCGCTGTGTCCATTCCGAAGATGCCCAGGGACTCTACCAATAAGCGGTTGTCAACGCCATACGTTGACGGCTGGATGATCACGTTCCGACTGGTACCGATGCGTCTTTGCAACTCCCGGTAATCTGAAATTAGCGCATCGTTCGGCCGGAGGACTGCATCTGGTGCCGTTGGATACCGCGAATCAAAAATATGATGATGACAATCTGTCGCTTTTGAGGGAACACTGCTGGCTGGCGAATCTTCGCCCAGTGAATACTTCATCACTTGCTGCCAGTTGGGTCGTTGCTGCCTCCAACGCTGTAGATCTCCTCCACAAGACGCAACGTATGCAAATTGTCTCTTGGGCAGGTCTCAAACTCCTGACCGTCGGCTACTCGGTCAATGAAGTGTCTAATGGTTGCTGCGTAGGAATCGGCATAGCACGTTTGCAAGTCGTAGGCAATCTGTTCGGATTCGTCGCCTTGACAAATCAAGGTGTTTCCCGAAAGTCGGATACACCCACAATCACCAATCAACAGCAGTTCATCTGGTTTGGCGGCAGGTTCCCCCCATACACGCAGGTTCGACAGAAGCACGACCGTGGCTCCAAGATCATTCTCAAAGACTAGCGATGCGTGATCTTCGCCCGACATGGCCACGCAACCTTGCCCCAGCCGGGCGTGAACTAATCGGAGATCACCCAACAAAAAGCGCAGCGTATCGATATGGTGGATGAGAATCTCCATTACCAATGCCCGACTGAGCGTCGGCAGGAATGGCTGGCGGTCAATGGCGGGGTATCTACCTTGGTAGTCTGCAAGCAAGCCTGACGTAAAGAGACTGAGTTGGGCCTGTACCACCGTACCGATTCGCTGCGCACGTATCCAGCTTGATATCTGACGGTAGTAAGGTCTGAATCGCCAGTTTTCATGGACCATCAATCGAGTGCGTCCTTCTACTTCGGCGACGAGATCGCATGCCTCCCCGTAAGTCGGGGCCAGCGGCTTCTGACAAAGCACGGGCAATCTGTGGAAGGCGGCAAGTCGAACCATCTCCGCGTGGATTTCGCGTGGAGCCGCTACATCCACTGCGTCGAGTTCGCAGTTTTCAAGCATTTGCAAGGCGTTGGCGAAGACTTGGTCGATGTCAAAGGCAGCCGCACGCTCGCGGGCCAGAGTGATGTTGGGGTCAGCTATTGCTACAACCTTGGCACGCGCTGCGTGTCGTTGCCAAGCTGTGAGATGGTGCTGTGTCACCCAGCCAGCGCCAATCAGACCAACACGCATGAGCGGTTCGGGACGCATTTGAGGGTGATGCATGGTCAGCGATCGATGGCCACAATGGCCTTTTCGCTACTGACGTCAAACAAATAGAGCGCCTCTGGCGCACACTGCAACACCACTGAGTCGCCAACACTGACCATGGTGTCGCGATGCAGGCGTGCGGTGACCTCACTGGCGGCGCCATCAAGATCCACGATCGCCAGCGTTTCAGCACCCAGCGGCTCGACTGCTGACACGGTCCCTCTCAGATATGAATTTCCTTGGTCGCCCCCCTTGCCGATCGACAGTTCTTCAGGCCGAATGCCCAAAAGGACTTCAGTGTTTGTCCCGAAGGACACACCTTTCCAGCGGGTCAGAGGCAATGCATCCCTGCCCACTAGGGCTTGGTGTGTGCCGTCTGTTTCCTGTAGTTTGGCACGAACAATGTTCATCGGAGGATTTCCCAGGAATCGGGCGACAAAGGCATCGGCGGGAGCGCGGTACACATCCATCGGGCGACCGATCTGTGCCACGCGACCCTTGTTCATGACACAGATGCGCTGTCCCATGGTCATGGCTTCGACCTGATCATGGGTGACATAGACCATGGTTGCTTTCAGACGCTCGTGCAGGCGCACCAGTTCGTTGCGGGTGTTGACACGCAACGCAGCATCCAGGTTGGACAAAGGTTCGTCAAAAAGAAATACCTTGGGTTCGCGCACGATTGCGCGTCCCAGAGCGACGCGCTGGCGTTGCCCACCCGACAAGGCAAAGGGTTTACGTGCCAACAACTCGTCCAGTCCGAGAATAGCACTGGCCTTCTTGACCCTGGCCACAATCTCGTCCTTGGGGACATTGCGGCGTTTGAGCCCAAAGCTCAGGTTTTCCGCCACGGTCATGTGCGGATACAGGGCGTATGACTGAAACACCATGGCGATATCACGATCCTTGGCTGCGACATCATTGATTTGGCGACCATCAATGTGCATCTGGCCATCCGTAATCGATTCCAGTCCGGCAATCATGCGCAATGTCGTGGACTTTCCGCAACCCGATGGTCCAAGCAAGACCATGAATTCTCCATCGTTTACGGTGAAAGAAACGTTATCAACCGACAGTGCGGTCGACCCTTTGTAGCTTTTGCAAATATTGGTCAAAGTGACGGTAGCCAATTCTTTTTCTCCGTTAATGTTCGTAGGTCGGGATGGTCGGCTTACTTCACAGCGCCCGCGGTCATTCCTTGAATGAGCTTTTCCGAGAAAAAGGCATAAACAACGAGCACCGGTATGACGGCGATCATCATTCCCGTGGCGATCATTCCAATGTCTTGAAAGTAGTCACCCATGAAGGCGCGAATGCCGATGGGAAGGGTCCTGAGTGCTGGATCGCTAACCAGGACAACTGCGAAAAGAAATTCATTCCACAGTTGAATGAAATTCAGGATGATGGTGGTGGCGATTGCGGGCATGCCCACTGGAAGGACGATCTTCCAGAAGATCTCAAAGTCCGAGTAGCCGTCAATCTTGGCAGCATCAAAAAGATCTTGCGGAATCCGTGCGAAGAAACCTTCCAGTAGATAGACGGTCAACGGCAGCTGCAAACCCACATATACCAACGTAAGCCCCAAGCGGGTGTTGTAGAGGTCATATTCCACAAGCACCTGAAAAAGTGAAATCAGGATGATCTGAGGCGGGAAGACTATCGAACTGAAAAGCGTAAAGTAGACGAGCCGATTGCCCCGAAAGTTGTAGCGCGCAAGACAGTGCGCCGCGGTTGCTCCCAGCAATGTCACGATAGCAACGGCAGCACCCACAACAATGGTGCTGTTCCAAAAATACTGGGCGAAGTTGGAGTCTACCCAGGCGATGCGAAACTTTTCCCAGTGCAGTGTCTCTGGCCACGCAAAATGTGCAGCGCTAATTTCTGGCGTGGTACGCAAAGACATCGTGCCAAGCCAGACAAATGGCAACGCCGAATACAGCGTGTACAGGACAATGATGGCCATGACTCCGCCCTGTCTAAGCAGGCGCGATGCCGTTTCGCCAATTGAATGGGTCGAGTGCATGGTCAGTATTCCAGGCGTTCGCGGCGGCGAAACAGTAGATTGAAGAACACCACAAAACCTATCACCACAAAGAACCACACCACAGCGATAGCCGACGGGTAACCGAGATCAAAGGTGTTCCAGTTGAAGGCGCGTTTGTAGACGTAGGTCGACACCGTTTCTGTCGACCATATGGGCCCACCTTCGGTCATGACCCAAACAAGATCAAAGACTTTCATTTTTCCTATGAAAGCCAGGATGTAGAGGTTGAGCAGTGTTGGCCACAACATCGGAATGATCACGTGAACCAATTTATCCCACCAGCCACAGTTGTCCAGTTCGGCGGCTTCAAGCACTTCAGACGGCAGTGAGTGAATCGCAGCAAGGCAAACCACCATGTTGAATCCAGCCCACTTCCAAGCGTGCGTCACCATGAGGGCCGGCAGCGCGAACTTGGGGTCAGCAATCCAGGCATGAACCCAATGGCCCAGACCCAAGTTGCGCAATACGACGTTTACGACACCCCAGTCATAGTTGTAGATCCAGACCCACATGATGCCCACCACCACATAGGACAGCAGTACGGGTACGAACCAGGCTACTCGGAGAAACCTCGACAGGGGAACACCTGCATACAGGCACAACGCCAGCAACAAGCCAGTTGCAACATCAAAAAATGGCGCCACCATGGACCAGATGGCCGTGTTTCGGACAGCAGCCAAGAAAGTGGCATCCTTGAACACGTCAACGAAGTGGGCTAGTCCCACAAACTCTGTAGATGAGGCGTCACTGATGATGAAGAAGCTGTTGTAAAACGTCCGTACGACGGGGTAAGCGGTCAGTGCAGCATACACAAGCAGTGCCGGAGCGAGGAACAGCATCAGGGTCGGCCAGGAGGTACGACGGGAGTCCGCCTCGGGAGGCTCGAGCAGGGCATCAAGTTGCTGACGCCACTTTGGCTTTGGACCGGACGAGGGGGTGGAGTTGGCCATATGCGTCGTTGATCAACGGCTCAAGAAGTCGCTTTGCAAGCAGCATCCATTTGCGTCGCTGCGTCCTTCACACTGATTAGTCCAGCAGGGAAGGCACGGTTAAGCACTTGGGAGAACGTATCCCCGCACTTTCCATTCATATAGTGAAGGGGGGTCCCGATGAAGAATTTTGCGCCGACGCTCCGCTCTTGAAGGTCCTTGAAATATTGCGCATGAATACTCTGAATACGGGAGGGGTCGGTACGAACACCCGTCTGCAACAGCACAGTTTCCATCCACTTGTTGCCGTTTTCCACGGTGGCCATGGAATTCAGTAGCTTGCCGGCACACTCCTTGTTCTTGCTCTTTGCATACATGACATAGCTTCCGCCCACCGCGAGAGTTTTGCACTCCGGGCACTTTGAATCGTTCAACGCTGGATATTTCATCAACCCAAGTTGGAAGCCTTGTGGTTGCCCTCCTTTCTCAGCTGGCACAAAGGCACGCCCGGTGTACCAACTTGCAATGGGGAACATCAGAGCACCGGGATTGGTATGAAAGTAGTAATGCGACTCCCCCAGCTTCAGGGACGAAAAGCTCTTCGGGTAGGCCCCTGCGTCCACCAATTCCCGGACCCAGTTCATACCTTCGATGACACGCGGGTCGTTGAATGACAGCTTGCCCGTGAGTAACGCGCGATAGTCGTCCAGACCCAATTTTCGCAACAGCACTTCTTGAAGCAAATAGGCGCCCGGGTATGGACGATCGCCAACACCGGAGGCAACTGGTGTGATGCCGGCAGCTGCAGACTTCTTCACCATGTCAGTAAATTGAGCCTGCGCCAATTGCATGGTGGCAGGAAGCGTGACCCCCAATTTTTTCATCAAGTCTTTGTTGTAGTACAGCTCGACCGTGTACGCCTCCACAGGCAAACCGTACACCTTTCCGTTGTGGCCCCAGGATTGGCGTGCCCAATCTTCCAGATTGTTAAGGTTTATGTAGCTGTCGAGTGGCTCCAGAAATCCGCTCTTGGCGAACGCGATCTCGTCAGGTTCCAACCAGAATATATCGGGCGCCTGCCCGGTTCGCACCGAAGTCTTTACCGACGCATACAGGTCGGCCTTCTGGATGAACTGCAGATTGACTTTGCATTGGGGCGTGGCGGCCTCAAACACCTTCACCCGCTCTTCAATAAAACCACGCTTTGATTGCTCGTCCGGCCAATGACTCCACATGGTAACGCTCTGCTGTGGCGCTTGGGCCAGCACGGGGCCGACAAGAAATGCGCCGACAAATAGACCGGCCACTGCTGGCACGACACGCTGCGTTATGGCAGTGGAAGAAAAGAGTCCGAGTGCTTTCATGATTGTCTCCTCAATTAGTTAAATATGAATGGGAATTCAGTTTCAGCTCAACAACGATTTCTGCGTTCAGTTTTGATTTATTTTCTCCCTTGTGCTTCTGTGGTGCTTTGTGAATCAGTTGACTTGGTCGCTTGCTACCGCTTCGGATAGCTCGGCATGCTGAAGTTCGCTGCTGCCAATTTGCCAAGTAAGTCCTGGACACTGCCTTCGTTCAAGGTGACCAGCGGCGGACGCACAGTTTTCCAGGAAGGGACTTCGGAAAACTCAGCTACGACACGCTTCATGGCCGGAATCATTGGTACAGACTGGAAGATGTTGCGCACGACGTCGACGCTGGCCTGCAATGCTTCACCTTCTGCGCTGTTCCAACCTTCGTAAACAGCATGTATACCCGATGGATTCATGTTGACGGTCGCACTTATGCAGCCAGCCGCACCCAAGGGAAGCGCCCTCGACAACGTTGACTCACTTGCCGGGAACACATCGAATCCGTCCTTCGCAAAATTGTCGAGCATGGACTTGGTGTTGTCCCAAACGCCAGAAGAGTCCTTGGCACCAACGACGGTGTCCGGGTACCGTTTGACAAGCATCTCGATCAGGTTCAGCGTGATGGGAACCTGGGTAAACTGAGGAATGTGGTACAGATAGACCTTCAACCGGTCACTGCCGACCTGCTCTATCACTTCCGAGTAATAGGCATAGAGTCCCTCATCGGATACGCCTTTAAAAAAGAATGGCGGAAGCATCAGCGCACCCGAAGCTCCTATGTCCACCGCATGCTTGGTGAGACGGACAGCATCCGTGATCGAGCAGCCGCCAGTCCCTGGCATAAGCCTTGCCGCGGGAATTCCTGCAGCCAAAATCGCGTCGGTCAATGCGATGCGCTCGTCTACCGACAAAGACGCAGCTTCGGAGTTGGTGCCAAAAATAGCCAACCCCACTTGGCGATCAATCAACCAGCGGCAATGCGCAATGAAGCGCTGAACGTCTGGCTGCAATCGCGAATTGAACGGGGTGAGTACGGGGGCCAAAACACCCCGGATTCGTTTGCTCATATTCTTTGTTCCTTGCTAAAAGCGTTTGGCGGCCTCAGCCTGGCTGAGGGCAAATTCTGAAACTCAAATGGGCAATTCTGTTCACGCCACCCTGCTCCAAATCCCCAAGCTTCGGCGGGACGACTCCGGAATTCGGAAGGAATCACAAACTCAGTGGAAGCTGGATCTTCCGCGGTATCGTTGCGCCCAAGACGCAATCTGTGG
>Ga0194063_10003060_pt1 | contig 10093 bp, 11 predicted proteins | sample SepL3720m_MetaG_FD_155459 | JGI IMG/M metagenome (GOLD analysis project Ga0194063, IMG submission 155459) | Anoxic zone freshwater microbial communities from boreal shield lake in IISD Experimental Lakes Area, Ontario, Canada - Sep2016-L373-20m | ecosystem: Environmental > Aquatic > Freshwater...
CTATTGTCCGGCCTGAATTACTTCCGGCCTGACAATCTCCGGACTCACCGTGCGAGGCTGTTCAAGTGCCTTGCCCAGCATCTGGTTCCCGTAATAGAACCCGAGCCCAAACTTTGCCACGTCCGCAACTCCACCAATTGCCTTTTCCAGCACACCCGGCTCCCTGGGGATGGCATTCAACGGCGGCAGGATCGAAGAAACCTTCATCTCATTGACCCCGGTCGCCGAAATGGTCATGTTCGATCCCTTGATCGTGACCAAATCAACGGTCCGTTGCTGACTGTAATAACTGTCCAGCCCCTTATTGACGTCCACCTTCTTCACCATGGACGCGCACCCACCACAAACCAAGAACCCAGAACCCAACATAACGAATAAACACTTTTTCATGTTGATACCTCCAATATATGGGTGGGAATCAACGTCATTCAGGGGAGAAATGAAAATTAACCCGATAAAACGCGTTGGCGTCGGCGAAGCCTACTGACAGTTGGTCGTCCAATTCCACCCAGCGCAATCATGCTTCCACTACTCTCCGCCTCCCACCGGCCATGGTTGGCCAGTGCTAAGGCCATCACGCAGTCATCATGATACCCCGACGGGGCGTTATAAGTGATCCCGCCTGACGGCGTGATTTCATACTCATATCGCTTTAATTCAGCCGTCAGGATCTCCCACGGTCCACCATCTACTGTCGTCTGAATACTGGTAGCAGGCCATGACACACGTCTTTGTTCCACTCCCACAATCAACCGCTGAATCAACGTCGTCTTGCTTGACGACGTCAATTTGAACCCTTCAATATCAGCATAGACCCGTTTCAGGTCGTCATAGATCGGATCCCCAACACCCGTGGCATCCAAAATTAACCGCCCACGATATTTTTGGGCAAATCCCAGTATCCGTTCCTTCTGGATTGGCCAGTCCAGTTGATTAAACCTTTCCATCGCGAAACATCGCCCCGTCTCAGTATCCATGGCAATAAGGACTGTCCAGTCCGTATGTTTGGCCACGTCGCAACCGATAACGACATGCCGGTGATATTTGTCCGTTTCAGTCCGTTCTGTCTGTGTAATCAGGCAGGCATCCACATTCCGGAATACACCAGCACTATCCTCCATGAATTCGGCCATGTATTCCTGACGGAATACATCTTCCGGCAAGGTTCGCTTCGCCTCGTCCCATTCCTTTGCCGGGAAGAATGGTGACGCCTTACTCGGGAAGGTGAAACTCGCGTAATCTTCTTCGCCGGGATCCATGCCCCGGGTGTAAAGGTCATAAAACCAATTGTGGCCCTTTGGGGTACTGACGAAGACTGCCCAGCCCAAGGTCTGGGCGATGGTTGGGCGCAAGACATAATTCCACACATCCGGTGAAATCATTGCCGCCTCATCAATCACAATCCCCTGGAATCCGAATCCACGGATATTATCCGGATTATCGGCGGACAAAAACCAGATCCGGACCGGCCCTGCCGGACCTGAAAACTCAACCCGCGTTGGTGCCCGCCCACAAATTTGGATAAATCCATCGGCAATAGTGCGAAACGCCTCAATTCCACGGTCGGCAACATTATAGGTTGGTGCGATCCACCCATAATCACCGGCCTTTTCACATCCACCACGATCCAGCAACTCCGCCGCCAGGCATAATGTCTTCCCAAACCGTCGACCGGTACATACCGTCCGGAACCTTTTCTTGCGCGCCTTATGAATTGCCTGCTGTGCAGGGTGGGGGAGATAATTGAACACGAAGGCCATGGTGTTTACGCCTCCTCATCTTGGCCAGAAACGGCACCCTCTCCCTGGGAGGGGAGAGGGCTGGGGTGAGGGTTGCTATCAACGTCTATCGGGACGGAATCACTGTCCCCCGTCATCCCTCCCAATAAACTCTTCCACTGGATCACCCCTTCATGGTCAAACGATAGTTTAGCCTCTCTGGGTAACAAAGGCATGATCACCGTCTTGAAGAACCGGACAGGATCCCTCAATAAATCTTTCTCCAAAGCCGCCATCAGCGCCTTTTGGTTCTTTTTCTTGCCCAGCAACGTATCCAGACTCGCCAGCGCCATAATTCGCCCGCCACACGATCCCTTTGGGCGGCCTGTGGGATTCCCTGATTGTCCTGCTTCAAAATTCATACGCCTCACCCTTGCCAATAATTTCATCTCACCGTCTAATAAATGGGTGTGAATCAACGGCGGAGGGGGGTGGTACTACGAATTTAAGAGCCGTCACTCGTCGGCAATGCTCCTATAATTGTGGAAAGACCGTGACAGAAAAACGATCGCCGATTGGCCAGTAAATGCTTCCTTATTACCAGTGGGGTGGGGTGAACTGCGGCGGTGTAAATATTCGGCGCTGGCGTAGATGGCATGTAGCTGGCGTTCGGCTGAGGGTATTTAGGCGGAAAATGTCATCAACACTATAATCTAAAAACCTGCCTCATAATCTCAACCACGCGTGACGAACGGGTCACCTTACTCAATCCGTCAGTATAGGCGTACCGAAGCATTCCAAGGCAAGCAGCATACTCAGGTCTATTAAGAGCGGCATCCAAGCCCTTGAATCCGACAGGAAACCCAAAAGCACATTTCATCCCAAAAGTAGTTTCGGCCAAATTTGAGAATACTTGGGCTTGGGCTCCTTCACCTGTCAGCAATATCCCGTCTGCAATAGATTTGAGAATAACGGCACCAGTCAGGGATTTATGAATCGTCCTAATAGTCTCAGAGTCCACCTTGCTCTTTATCTTGAAGGCATCTACCGCCACTAACTTCCCTTGGAGAAAGGCGGCAAAGGACACTATCTCGCTGCCAACATCGAAAACAACGACCCCTTTTTCCTTCTGTTTCGGCGTTGTTACAGCAAGCGCGGCACAATAACCACTGAATACAACATCGGTAACGTTACATTTAATGCCCTCAAGTTGGGCTATTTGTTTTTCAATCTCAGGGTCATTGATAGAAGTCAGGACGGGTATGGAACCTTGGGAAATCAAGCTGATTATGTTTTCGCATGGCATTACTATGTGAACTGTATTGATGCACGCCTCTGCACTCTCTTCTGCAATAGCCAGAGCCTCCTTCAGGGGGGATTCAACAGGAGCTTTGCCTAATTCAGAACTACCAAGAGCATACTCCCCTTTTCCCATGATAGAGATGTTTCCATCCGCTTGCAGTTCACCCACTATTGCAGTGATTTTGACAATTCCAATCTCAAGAGCACAAACTGGCCATGTTTTCATTGCTGTAATCCCATCCTTTGGGTTCAAGTTTCTTTTTTGAACTTTTGTACTCTTGGGCTCCATGCAACACAAGGGATTTCACGCTATGAAAGGCTCATGAAGTCTATATATATGAATATTACCAGTACTTTCGCACTACATGGCTCCTAAGATTCACGGGTGTTCTCTTGATTCACCCTGACGATCTGATAGAGTATCCGAAGCAAGATGAAATAGTGGAATTATTGTTATGGCAGAGCCAAGTAAATACCCCGAATTATTTTCGGCAGAAATCTTTGACCGGGAGACCGATGAGTATATCAAGGAGGGACTACCCTTCCCCGAACTACTCATTAACACCACCTATCTGTTCGACAAGTGGATAAGTGCGACTCTGCCTTACCTGATAGATGACCCTAAGTTCTTGCTTGATGGTGACATAATTTTGACCGAGGAGCAGAGATTCTACTTCTATCTTGGTTGTAGCGGCTTCATTTTAGAAAAGGAATCTGGATGCAGGATATTCTTCAACATAGTACGACAGGCATATCGATTGAAATCCTTGGTGAACCGGGTGTCTGAGGCAGAACTGATGAAGGAATGCTGGAAACTGGCTTCGAAGTTGTCTGCCAGTACCGAGAAGCTTGCCCAAATGATTAACGACACAGAGGAAAGGCGGGATCTTGAAGCCATTGTTGAGAAACTGAAGGAAGGAATCACAATCGCATATCCACCAAAAAACGATGCTGAAGCCGTAGAATTCGTAAGGTGTTATTTCATGATGGCTATATGTTTTTGTTGCGGCTGTATCAGGGGGTATGTTGAAGACGATGAGGTAGGGCAATGAGCCAATAAAGGTGATGGGAAACAATTCCTGCGAGTGGATAACAACAATAACATTTAGTTTGTGAGTAAATTTATGGGCGCAATCACTCCTGACAAAAAACTCTATGATCAAGCAACGGTAGACTTCTTCGTTTCCCGGGGGTGGCAAGCTTTTGCCATTACAAGAACAGGTCGATTTGCAGATGTTCTCGCGATAAAGAGTAATTATTTAGCAGTCATTGAGGTCAAAAGCGTCAAGGAAACCTCGGCTGATATAAACTACGACGATTCCGCCCGTTTGTCTCCGAGACTTAATGCCAGCATTTGCCCATTTATAAAAACTATCCGTAAGACGGTTATGGCGTTATTCCCCCGTGGTAAATCACTTGAGAAACTTTACGCTGCTACCATTGCCGCGCAGATATTCCGATATATCCATGAATTCGAGGAGATGGCTGCAAAGTATGAGAAGTTTACGGGTTCGATTACGTTGCAGGGAGTGAAATTCGAAAAGCAACAGTTCTTGGTTGTGCCGAAAGAATATGCAGGCGAGCTTGAATCAACAATGGAAGTCTTGAAAAAAAACCGCGTAATATCCTCGTTCCATATTGAACAGACACCACAGCTTGTCATTGCTGGATTCTCTTATCCATAAAGATCGGTGTCCTATGAGGCAAAAGCGGAACCAATCACGTAGTCCGTTGTTGAATTCAGGAGATCGTCATGACTCTAGTTATACAGCCTAAAGGGAAGCAGGACAAGATCCTCGCTTTTTTTGGTAAGGAACGGGCGGTTCACTTCCCGAAGATATCTAACCCATCTGCCTATTGCGTTGCTTCGAGGGAAGGCTTCTTTAGCGCGTTATTCAGACCTAAAGGAAAGCCTCTTCCCGAAGGAATGGCGTATTGGGATGAGAACGATTCCGCCAAATGAACTGCATCCGTAATCATAGGCATACATCCCTTGCTGATTGGCCCTGCCAGTTGGAGTACATAGATGGAAAGAAAAAAGTTATCGAGGTCAACAAAACTGGTGAAATTCAGGGATTTAGGCCCACCCTACAGGGAATGCTTAAGCCTTGATTAATCGGGAGCACTATGTCCAGACAACCATTTTCACGCCGACACCAGACTACTGCCAGTATCGAATCCAATGATGATTTGGCGGGCATCATCGCTGAGGCAGCTCAGAAGGCTGAAGCGGAATTCATCCTGATAGAAAGGTTGATGACAGAAGCGGAGCAACTGTTTCGCGCGTTTTCCGCACGCATGGATGCCATTGGCAACGAGGTCCCCTCCTCGAAGGGGCATCTTTCCCGTGTTACAAATGCAATTAAGAAGACGTTGCGTGGGCATCGTGACTTGAGTCTTTCCCAGTGGCAAGAACTGCGCAAAAACATGAATACACTGCGTAAGGAGGCTGGGGAGTTCACGCTCATGTTCTTTGGTCGCACCATGTCCGGTAAATCGACTACCTTCGAGGCTTTCATCCAAGGCGATGGTTCACGGATAGGTAACGGTGCTCCTGATTTCACAAAGGATGTCGAACCACTCTACTGGAAAGGACTGCGCTTGATCGATACCCCCGGTCTCGAGGGGTTTAACGAGCGGATTCGGGAGATTGCGCTTTCCTGGATCGAAAGATCCGATGTTATCGCCATGGTCATTAGTGATGACCATATTGAGCCGATCTTGCTTGAGCGGATGGCTCAGATAATCAAGCACAATAAGCCCTTGATCATCCTCCTCAACATCAAGTGCGGTGTGGCTGAGCGCCTTCTGCAGCACCCGGAGTGGGTCTTCCGCCCCGATGAGATCGACGGCCACACTCGCCGGATTCGGGGGTTTCTTGCCGAGACCTTTCGCGAATATCATACGCCGCTGAAAGTGGAGGCGATCCGCATCTTTCCATATAGTGCCGAGGCCGCTTTCCTCTCGCACTTTCTGCGATCCAAAGATCCTAACCGTGCCGATGCGTTCGCTCGGGCCAGTCGGTTCGAGGTTGTCACGGATCATCTTGTAGGGCTTGTCAAGGCGCGTGCCAATATCATCCGGTCAAAGGCCGCATATGATACGTTCCTAGGAAGACTTGAAAAGATTGAAGATGACCTGCGGATCAGGTTGGCAAGCATCAAGAGCGAAGCTGATACCCTAGAGCAGAAAGAGGGAGTTGCACGTGATATGGTCGTTCGCCTCCAGGAGCACGCAAAAGACCATTTCGAGGCGCTTCTCAAGCCGCATTTCTGCGAGGTCGAAGAGGAGCTTGATCCCTTCGTGGATAGTGTTGCTACAGGGGGGGAACGTGAGCCGTTAAGGAAGCTGAATACGTTGATAGGATGGAAGAAGATTGAGGCGCACCTATTTTCGTTTCGGAAGCAGACCCAGGAGGAAGTGCTGGCGCAGATTGCGCAATTCGAAAGGGATATGAAGATCGATGTCGAAATTGTATTCGACAACCAGGCCCGCAAACGCAAGTTGGAGTTTGACCCCACCACCTTTGACTTCGACTGGGGCCAGTTCAAACGCAAGGCTGGACGCCGCGGCAAAATCTATGGGGCACCTCTTGCGGGAGCAGGAGCAATGGCGCTTACCGGTTGGGCCGTGGCCAATTGGTGGAACCCATCAGGTTGGTTAGCAGCCGTCGCAGCAGTGGGGACCGTCGCCGTCGGTTATGCGGCTTCAAAATTAACAGAAAAAGTGTCCGTTAACCTAGTGGAAAGTGGTGACAAGACTATCAAGAAAGAGAGAACTAAGTTGCGTGAAAGCCTGCGAAAAAGAATTGAGGATGAGTACCTCTCGCTGCGGAAAGACAATCTTGCGTGGGCTGAGCAGGTGATAAACAAGGCGGAAGCGACTCTGACTGACAGCATTAAGATCGCGATTGATCGTGCCAGTGAACTGCGCTCTGTCGGAAGGCAGATGGTCCGCGATTTGGTGCGTTTGCGTAGTCAGGTGGCAGTGGCGCAACTGAAGTCTTTGCTTCCTCTAAGTTATCCACCACAGATAGTAGATGCCGTCGAAGTGCTTCGGGTGGCACGAAGAGTTGGCTACCGCACAAAGATTCTCATCAAGTCGAGGTCTGGAAAACCTGTTGGAGGATTGGTTGTCGGCGGGAATGGCGCAAATCTTCGTCTGCTCGCAGACAATCTTGGCGCGGAACCAATTGATATTGTCGAGCAAGAAGCCGGTGGCCTAGGTATCCGTGAAGTCCTGAGTTCAATCCGTCCCGCTCGCGTGGCGCCGGAGAGGGTTCTGATCAAGCAGGACCGCCGCTTGCACCGCATAAAGGTCAAGTTGACCCTTGACCCACAGAACATTCGACTTTTTCGGGGGCCTTACCAGTGGAATATGCAATTATGCCGGGAGTTGCTGAATTGCGACTTCGAAGTCAGTGAGGAGGAGGAATATCATGAAGAAAGCGCGGACAGAGACCGAGTACCAACAGCTTCATAAGCGCACGGGGGCCTTGTTGGCCGACCTGAAGGCCGCCATTGCGGACTTGCCTGCGGCGGGGAGAGGGTCAATGGATGAGCGCCTTGACGGTGTTGGAAGCGACCTTCATGCGCCCCTGCGGGTCGCTGTTGCCGGAGAGTATGACGTTGGAAAATCAACCGTGATCATGGCCTTGAGTGGTGACACCAGTATCCACATTGATGCGGATGTTACCACAAACCAACCCACCCTATACAAATATGAAGATATTGAGTTAGTTGATTTGCCTGGAACGTTATCTGGTTTCGAAAGTCATGACCGTTTGGCGATGCGGGCGATTGTGGACTGTGATTTGTTGCTGTTTGTCCTGAGCAACGAGTTGTTTAATCCAAGCAGCCTTGGATACTTCAATGATGCCATTCACCGGTTCAAGAAGACGAATCAGACGATGCTCCTCGTTAACCAGTTTGACCGGGTGAACCTGCGCGACCGAACGGACGAAGAGGCAATAGCGCTGATGACGGAGGCGCTGCAGGAGATGATTGGACCAGCGAAGGTGTCCGACTTCAGGCCGACCTTTGTTTCTGCCCGTGATTACTGTGATGCGATGCGGATAAGTGATGCTCAGGGAAAAGATGACATGATCAGGTCGAGCCGCATGAGCACATTGCGTACCAGCTTGAACGAGTTTTGTAAGGATAAGGGGATCTATGGACGCTTCGCCAGACCCGTCCAGGTTATTGCTGCTATCGCGTCAGAATGTTTGCAGGCAACGACAGAGGACAAGGATGAACGTGTGGCCTTCAACTACCTTGAACGTCGTGAGCAGATCCTGCTGCAGGAGTTAGCGGCATGGCGAGATAAGACAAGGAACCTGTGTGTGAACGTGCGCGCAGCCATCCGGCGATGTGCGGAGCCGGTGCTGGTCGCCGTTGAGCAGAAGCTCGGGCCTAATGAGGTTGACGCGGCGTATCAGGAAGCCAACAGCGAGATTGAGCATCTTGTTGCCAAGACCGAGAAGGAAACAGAGGATATGGCCGATATGGCTTTACGGTCGCTCAGCTCAAGACTGTCGGGTCTGGACAATACTCCAGTGGGAAAACGCGTGATGGATTGGCGAGTCGGAGGGCAATCAGGACTTGGTTTTGATATTAAGGCGCCAACGTCCGCCAAACAGCCATCACAAAAGAACATCGACCTGCTAGCATCGGGTATGCGGAGAGCTGGCGAAGCGTTGACCAAGAATGCCTCTGCCCTGGGTAAGGGTGCGGCAGAGAAGTTGAGGCTTGTGATCAAGTACAAGCCCTGGGGAAAGATCAAGATGGCGGAGAGAGTGGCCAAGTGTCTAGGTCGTGCTGGAAAAATTCTTGGACCCCTGGCGATCGGGTTAGAGATCTATACGAACTACCGCCATGAAGAGAACAGGGAGAAGGAGGAGCATGAGCGATTGCAGTGCAAGGCCTCTATCCGTGCCAATTTCGTCGAGTATGGTGATGCGACTTACGCTGGTTTGGCTCAAGTACTGGCCAGATTCGAGGACGAAGTGCTAAAGGTCCAACTCGATTGTATATCCGAAGAGCGAAATAAACTGCAGCAGAGAACAAAGCAGGCTGATAAGGTGCGGTCGCTACTGGTCCAGATCAGCGACACAGCACAGAAACTGTTGCAATCCATTCCTGTCGTTTGATTGCGGCCGTTGGGGCTATGTCGTACTCGGGTACTCTGCGACGGGGCAGGCATGAAAATCTCGGGGTATGGTGTTGCGGGGGTCGGGGCCTCCATTCGGGTCACACCTAGGAACTAGAATTGACTATCCATCACCCCATCAACACCCGCTCGCGCCGCCTTGCGATCACGCCACACCATCGTTCACGCCCGCCTACTGTGCAGCCCGCTTACTGTGCCGCGTGATCTACGATCTCCCTATTAACTCTCTACTCACCCGCTACGCCTCCGTCACGGCACCTGCTTCAAAAGGCCAGGTGCCGTGCCGTCGGCTCCGCTCCCAGACCTTCGGACTCTCTATTGACACCCTATGCACAGCTCCGCGCATCGAGTGTCACTTGTGCCTCCGCAAGCCGGTCGTACAGCCCTCCTTCGTCAGGCTGGCCAACCGGCTCGCTCCGTCCCAAGCACCACTCCATGCGCTTCGCCAAATACAAATCGGTGCGCTGCCTTCGTGTGCCCGTTCCGGGTCTCCGCTCGTTCCTCGCTCCCCACCCGGATCGGTCACACCAAGGCAGCTCCATCTCATCGCGCCGGACAACCGGCGCTCAAACCGCTCCGCTCCGCCTCGTCATGGAACCTGCTGAAAAAGGCCAGGTTCCACGCCGAGGCTTCGCTCCGCGGCCTTCGGTCTTTCTATTGACACCCTATTGACCAGGGCGCTTCAAAGGGCCGGTCGGATCGCCGCTTATTGCTTCAACCCTCACCCTGGAGGCGTCCGCTTCGCGCTCGCGCCCCCACCGGATCGTGTGCTTTCGCCGCCGCGCCATATTGCGGAGGTTCGTACCTCACCCCCGCAAAATGGCAAATGTGCGGCGGCTCGTGCTCGCAAAAGCCTCGCACCCGCACACGAACCGGCGGGGCCGTCTCGCCCCGCCTACCGCGCG
>Ga0194063_10003062_pt1 | contig 10084 bp, 6 predicted proteins | sample SepL3720m_MetaG_FD_155459 | JGI IMG/M metagenome (GOLD analysis project Ga0194063, IMG submission 155459) | Anoxic zone freshwater microbial communities from boreal shield lake in IISD Experimental Lakes Area, Ontario, Canada - Sep2016-L373-20m | ecosystem: Environmental > Aquatic > Freshwater >...
ATCAGTATTTTTCTTCATGGTGCTGGTTGGTTCGAAACCTTCATTTCAAACAGGCGGCGCGAAAGCGCCGCCCTGTCAACCAGCACTACTTCATTTTTTAAATTCTAACGGAAAAAAATTCCCTTCCTTCCTCTGGGCAAATGGAAAGAAAAAACGGCTCAAATCGATGAACTCCGTGCTTTGAAAATCCGTTTTCCCAAAATGCCTATGCGTGAAAAGACGACATATAAATCAGTTTTCGACGGCATTGAGAATAATGAAACTCATTTTGCTGTAGCCGCCGATATCGGTGAATACCCACAAAAAGAAAATTTCGAAAACCCCGAATTGTATATCGTGTTTCCATTTGCACGCATCGGGATTGCGAGTGCTTCAAATGACTTACAACGGGGTATCAACACGTTCAACGACCGACGTTTCAATAATAATTACGGTTGGGCTCCAGACGGCGTTCAAGCAGCCCGTCTCGGCCTCCCCAATGCTGTAGATGTGATTTTGCACCATGCCCTGCGCCAACAACAATACCCCTACGGCGGCTGGATCAATGCATCAAGTGCATTGCCCTACACAGTTTCCAAAGTCCCAATAACGGCAGCTCGATTTATCACTGATACACCATATCTCGATACCACGGGCGTCAATATGACTGCAATACAGGAGGCCTTACTGCAAAGTCACGATCTCGCAGATTCGGAACAATTGCTTGACGGTGGCCCCATCCGTCTCTTACCCGCACTCCGTAAAACCTGGTCAGGAAATTTCAAACTCCGTGCCCGCGGCGGTTTCCTGGTAGAATGCGCTTTTACCAATGGTCAGGTCAAGGAAATAAAAATCCTCTCTGAACAAGGACGAAAACTACGCTTAATCAACCCGTGGGACAGTAAACTCATTGAACGCAATACTCAAGTAGGGGAAAAATTAACGTTTAAACCCTAATCCCGAAGGGCGATATTATGCCAGTAACCAACTCAAGGTACTTTCTTGCCTCCAAATTTTACCGTGCTGCCTATTCAAAGCAGCAGCTCAAATCTTACATAAAAATGTCAATCTTATCTATATAATTAAAATGCTAAAATGATTATAATGAACACGACTCAATCCACCCACAAAAAAACCAAAACAAAAAACAATGAAAACATTTCAACGCACCTTTTTTTCCAAACCTTACTGATTCTAGTTGCCATCCTCGTATCGCAGTTCTCACTCCTCTGCGCCGAAGGCAACCCGCCTTTCGGAGACCACATTGTCCTCAGGGGCAATCTGAACAACTCGCGCCTTCAGTTCGAGCAGAAGAAAACTGGCAACGTCGCCTTCCTCGGCGGATCAATCACCGAGGCTGCAGGCTACCGACCCATGGTTTACGATATCCTCAAAAAGCGTTTCCCAAACACCACGTTCACTTTCACCAACGCAGGCATCGGCTCCACCTGCTCGAACACAGGTGCATTTCGTCTTGAACGAGATGTCCTGCAACAAGGGCCGGTCGATCTGTTGTTCGTGGAATTCGCTGTCAACGACGATCAGGACGGGCATTTCAATCGGACGGAGGCCATCCGCGGGATGGAGGGCGTCATCCGCCACGCCCGGATGCAAAACCCCAACCTGGATATCGTGATGACCTTCATGGTGAATGAGCACATCATCAGCATGTTGCAAAAGGGTGAGATGCCAATCTCCATCGCCGCCCACGACGAGGTCGCCAAGCATTACCAGATACCAACTATCAGTGTTGCCAAAGAAATGACGGCACAAATCGCTGCCGGAACCATGACCTATGCACAATACGGCGGTGTACATCCCGGCCCGGTTGGCCAGGCCTTGATTGCCCGGATGATGGATGAACTCTTCAGCCGCTTCTGGTCAGCTCCGCTGCCAGCGACGGCACAACAGGTCGCGCAGGTTATGCCAGCCGAGCCCTTGGATGCGTTGAGCTATTTCAGGGGTCGTTTCATGGATGTCAAGCTGGCCACTATTAAAAATGGATGGAAGATCGAGTCGCCGGATTGGAAAAACTTTACGGGAAATGTAGCGCCACGCTTCAAAGCCCTTCCCATTCCCATGCTGTGCGCCAACGAACCGGGGGCCGAGGCCGCCGTGGAGTTTGACGGAACCGCCTTGGGTGCCTTCATCCTGGCAGGACCGGACGCTGGCATCGTCGAGGTCAGTGTGGACGGCGGGCCATCCCGTCCGATCAATCTATTCGGTCCCTACAGCGGTGGGTGGCAGTATCCGTGGACCGTCATGCTGGCGACCGACTTGAAACCGGGCAAGCATCAGGTGACCCTGCGAATTTCAGACAAAACAAGCAGAACGGGTCATGCCATGCGCATCATGCAATTCTGTGTTAATTGAAAACCGCTCATCATTTGCCACCCCAGAATTAACAGCTGAAAGGAGTTATTTGTGAAATCAATTGTTTTTTTTATTTTATTATTTCTTGTGTCTGGACTGTTGATTGCTGCGGATGCAGCCCTCAAAGTGACTCCCAATGGATATGATTATTTTAAAGTCAGGGATGGACTGAGCAATTGCAGGGCTAAATTTATAACGGAGAAAAAAGGACGTGTTGCATTCATGGGGGGATCCATTACCGAAATGGGAATATCTCTTACCGAAGGAGGGTCATGGCGCGATATCGTGATGAATGACTTAAAAAAACGATTTCCTGACACGGCATTTGATTTTATCAGCGCAGGTATAGGGAGCATGGGTTCAACTCCGCATTCTTTTCGATTTAACCGTGATATTCTTAAAAACGGCCCTGTCGATCTCTTGTTTATCGAGGCGGCTGTGAATGATGAAGGCAATGGGATGAGTCCTAAAGAGATGGTTCGTGGGATGGAGGGGGTTGTAAGACATGCTCGTCTTTCAAATCCAAACATCGACATCATTATGATGCATTTTGTGGATCCTTCAAAAATGAAGGTTATTAATGAAGGCAAGGTTCCGGTCGTCATAGAGCAGCATGAAAAAGTTGCAGAGTATTATAGCGTCCCGTCGATTAATATGGCTTTGGAAGTTACAGAACGAATTAAGGCCGGAGAATTTGACTGGCATAAGGACTTTAAAGATCTGCACCCTTCTTCCTTTGGACATGCAATTTATGGTCGATCCATCATTCGTTTATTTGATCAAGCATGGAAAGAGGCTTCCGCACCCAAGGCATCTTTAAAGGCCTGTCGATGCCCGGATATTCCGCTGGATGAAAAAAGCTATTTCAAGGGTAAAATGGTTGATCTAAGTTCGGCTGTATTGAGTGAGGGGTGGCAATTAGTGCCAGATTGGAAGCCTGAAGGGAATGTTTCAACGCGAAAAGGCTTTGTCAACGTGCCTGCGCTCGTTTCCGAAAAACCGGGGTCCATCCTGCGTTTGAAATTTGAAGGGACTGCGGTTGGAATATTTGTGGCGGCTGGACCGGATGCGGGAATCATTGAATATAGTATTGATGGACAACCTTTTGAATCCCGTAATTTATTTACGAATTGGAGTCGTCAGCTGCATTTGCCTTGGGCTCAGATTTTGGATGGAGACTTATCCATGGGCTCCCACGAACTGACATTAAAAGTGGCGGAAAAATCCGACCCCAAAAGCAAAGGAACCGCTGTGAGAATTATGCATTTATTGGTAAATTAGTTTTTACTGCCTACTGATGACTGATAACACGATGGGGCACGATCACTTTACGATTTTTGAGCATCAGGATTTTGTTTGCGCCAGCTTTAAAAGTTCTACAGCAGCCATGGGAAGCTGGAAATCTATCTAGGTTAAAGGACCAGCTACAATTTTACATAAAATTATCAGGATTATCCATAGATTTTCCAAGCACACATTGGTATGCTGGCAATAATGAAGGAGCAGACAATGAAGAAAAATAAAATCATCCATTTCACCTTTTTAGGATTATTGTCCTTTTCTCTAGCCTGTGCAGCCGCCCCTGCGGAAATCGACTCCAGCAATGTCGTTTGGACCTCGCCAGGGGCGGATTCACGCGATTCGATGCCACTGGGAAACGGCGACATCGGTCTCAATGTCTGGGTCGAAAAAGAGGGCGACCTTCTATTTTACATCAGCAAAACCGATGCGTGGACGGATCACGTGCAGGGAGATTACGGTCTCGCCAAAGTTGGCCGGGTGAGGGTTCATCTTGATCCAAATCCGTTTGCCGGAGGAGCTCCATTCAGCCAGGCGCTTATCCTGCGGAATGGAGAGATTCAGATCGAAGCGGGCCAGTCGAAGGCAGCAATCTCGCTCCGGCTTTGGGTGGATGCCAACCGGCCGGTGATCCATTTGGAGGGAAAAAGCGCGGCAGATTTTCAAGCCACGGCATCGTTTGAAACGCTTCGTCCCGCGGCGGTGAAGAATCTTCAGGCTGACTCGGTTTTGGACGCTGGAAAAAACCGGGTTGCCTGGATTTACCGGAACCTGAACACCCGAGTGCCGCAGTTGACGAATCTCACCTTCGGCGCGGTGATGAAGGGCGAGGGCTTGATTTCCACAGGAACCACGACGCTGCAGTCGGCGAAGCCAGGTCGCACTTTGCATCTCGCCATTTACCCGCTGACTTTACAAACCGGCTCGGACGCGGAGTGGCTGGCAGCGGTGGATCAGCAAATAGCGAACGATTCCGATCTCGAGTCGGCCCGTCTAAAACATCAGGCATGGTGGCAGGCGTTCTGGAATCGAAGCTGGATGTTTGTTTCGGGCGATAAGGATGCTGAAAAGGTGAGCCAGGGCTATATTCTTCAGCGTTTTATCACGGCCTGCGCCGGGCGCGGAGCCTATCCGATCAAGTTCAACGGCTCGATTTTTACGATTGAGGGCAAAACAAAACGAAAGATTGATGGGGTTGAACAGGAGCTGGTGTACAGTGCCGATTTCCGGTTTTGGGGTGGCCAGTATTGGTTCCAAAACACCCGTGCCATGTATTGGCCGATGCTTGCGGAAGGCGACTTTGAAATGATGCAGCCGCTCTTCCGAATGTTTCAGGCCATGCTTCCCGACAACACCAAGGAGGTTCGGGATTTCTACCAACATGAAGGCGCATACTTTTGCGAAACCAAACCGTTCTGGGGAGGAATCAATCTTCTTACGGCTGAGAGCAAAGGCGGTTTTACCCAGCATTATTACACCCCGATCCTCGAGCTGAGCGCGATGATGCTCGATTACTTCGCTTTCACCGGAGATCGCGATTTTGTGACGAAAACCTTGCTGCCGGTGGCCGATGCCGGGATGAAGTTTTTTGATCAACATTGGAAGCGGGATCCGAAGGGGAAGCTTTTTCTGGATAATGACAATGCGGCTGAGATGTATTGGAAGGCAACAAATCCGGCTCCGGACATTGCGGGATTGCGGTGGGTGTTGGCGGGGTTGCTCGCATTGCCAGCCGACCTGACGACGCCCGAACAGCGCCAGCGCTGGCAGCGGTTTCAAGGTGAAATCCCTGAATTGCCGACCGCCGAAACCGCGGGAGTTAAGCTTCTGTTGCCTGCCGAGGTCTTTGACAAGGGCCATAATTCTGAAAACCCGGAGCTTTATTCAATCTATCCGTTCCGTCTGTTCGGTCTTGGGAAGCCGGATATGGATCTCGCCCGAGCCACTTTTGCCGCAAGGCGCTTCAAAGCCAACGGTTGCTGGACCCAGGATGGGATTCAAGCCGCACTCCTCGGCGATTCCGAGACGGCTCGCAAAAATGTGACGTTCGTTCTTCAACGGCAGGATAAGCAACTGCGCTTTCCGGCCTTCTGGGATCGCGGTCATGATTCTGCGCCGGATCAAGATAACGGCGGCAACGGTCTGCATGCTCTGCAATTGATGTTGATGCAGTGCGAGGGCCGCAAGATCACCCTGCTGCCGGCCTGGCCAAAAGGCTGGGATGTGGATTTTAAATTGAACGCCCCGCTGAATACCACGGTGGAAGGCCGGGTGCGCGGCGGAAAAGTTGAGAACCTGAAAGTGACCCCGGAAAGGCGCCGGGCGGATGTCCAAATGATTCAATAAATTGACCCCGTTTGACGCATGATCGCTTGAGACTTCGGGCACCTTAAATCCCACCTGGATTCCTGACTAACACAACCCAATCACCATGAATAAACACAGCCGCTCACTCCTGATCTGCACGCTGACATTCGCCGCTGCTTTGCACGCCGACGTCACGCCCAACGCGTTGTTTTGCGATCATGCCGTGCTTCAGCGCGACAAGCCGATCCCGGTCTGGGGCCAAGCCGCGCCGGGAGAAAAAGTCACGGTGCGCCTCGCCGATAAAATCGCCGAAACCACCGTCGCTGGCGCGGATGGCCGTTGGTCGGTGCGCCTGCCCGCCCAGCCAGCCGGCGGGCCGTTCACCCTCGTTTTCGAGGGCAAGAACCGCGTGGCGTTGACCGACGTCTGGCTGGGTGAAGTCTGGGTGTGCTCCGGCCAGTCCAATATGGAGCGCCAGCTCGGACCGCGCCCCCCTCAGCAACCCTTGGTCAACTGGGAGCAGGAAGTGGCGGCGGCGGATTACCCAAAGATCCGACATTTCGCTGTCGCCCGTACGATGTCCGACACCCCGCAAACCAACACCGCCGGTAAATGGGACGTGTGTTCCCCACAGACAGCCGCCCAGTTCACCGCCGTCGGCTACTTCTTCGCCCGCGATCTCCAGCACCAACTACAAGTGCCCATCGGCCTGATCCATTCCTCATGGGGTGGCACGCCAGCCGAGACCTGGATGCGCCGCGATCACCTTGCCAACCAGTTCCCCGAAGTGATTGCGGCTCAGGAAAAAGCGATCGCCAGCTACGAGGCGGCTTTAACCAAATATAAAACCGAGGAGCCCGCGTTGCTGAAGGCCTGGGCCGAAGCCACTGCGGTTGCCAAGGCTGCGGGCAAACCCGAGCCCAAAAAGCCGGCGGCACCCCGTGATCCGCGGTCTTCGTCGGGCCGTCCGGCAGCACTCTACCAGGGGATGATCGCGCCGCTTCAGCCCTATGCCATCCGCGGCGTCATTTGGTATCAGGGCGAAGCCAATGCGAGCCGGGCCGAGGCTTACCGCACGCTGTTCCCCGCCCTGATCACTGATTGGCGCGCTCAGTGGGGCCAGGGAGATTTCCCGTTCCTCTTCGTGCAACTCGCCCCGTATAAAGGCAACGGTCCTGAGATCCGGGACGCTCAGTTGCATGCATGGCGCGCGACCCCGAATACCGCCATGGTCGTCACCACGGATGTTGGTGACGCCGAGGATATTCATCCCACGCGCAAAGAACCGGTCGGCGCACGCCTGGCGCTGGCCGCCCGGGCATTGGCCTACGGCGAAAAAATTGAATACTCCGGCCCTCGCTTTGCCTCTGCCAACGTTGCCGGGGCGAAGATGATCGTGAGTTTTGACCATCTCGGCGGCGGATTGGTCGCCAAGGATGGCCCTCTGCGCGGCTTCACAATTTCTGGCGACGGTAAAACCTTTGTCCCGGCAGAAGCTGCCATCGTGGGCGACACGGTTGAAGTCAGCGCGGCAAACGTGGCGTCTCCATTGGCAGTGCGTTACGGTTGGGCCAATGTTCCTGATGTGAACCTCTTTAACGCCGCCGGCTTGCCGGCTTCGCCGTTTCGCAGCGACGGCAAGCCCTGAGGAATTTGTCTCCAGCTAACTCATTTCAAATGAAAAACCAATGAACACTTATATGAACTCATTCAGAGCATTATTTAGTGCAGTAATCCTCAGCTTCGGTCTGGTGGAAGTTATTGCACAAGACATTCGCCCAGCTATCAAAATAGCCCGATTCGCCGGAGACCGCGCTGCTGCTATCAGTTACACCTTTGACGACAACCTTCGTGACCAGTTCACAATCGCTGTTCCCATGCTCAATGAGGTTGGCTTCAAGGGTACGTTCTTTGTCATCGCTCGCTCAACGCCAGATGCAACTGCCCCTGCGTCAAATCAAAAAATACCACCCCGCAATATCAGTTGGGAGGAACTTAAGGAAATGTCCAATCAAGGCCACGAGATCGCCAACCACTCTTGGTCGCACGCCAGATTAACCACCCTGCAAGCCGCTGAATTGGACGACGAAATTAACAAGGCGTATGAAGCCATCAGCGCCCATATTGGCAAGCCCCCCCTAACGCTGGCTTTCCCTGGCAACGCCTCAAACCCGGAAGTAAGGACTGCATGTTTAAAACGCCACGTTGCCATTCGCACATATCAAGATGCTATCGGCGAAAAATCAACTATCGACTCACTGAGTGCATGGACCGATAAACTGATCTCAGAAAAGAAATGGGGTGTCGCAATGCTTCACGCAATCGTCCAAGGTTATGATCAACTCAAAGACCCGGAAATTTTTCGTAGCCATCTTAAAAATGTAAAAAGACGTGAAAACGATATCTGGGTGGATACCTTTGCTAATGTTGCTCGCTACGAACAAGAGCGCGACAATGCGAAACTAGAGATTACAGGTAGCGACGGTAACGTGACCTGTGTTGTAAGCAGTTCGCTCGACCCGCAACGTTACAACATCCCTCTAACGCTTGTGATCGCAGCTTCAGGCGTCACTTCAGCACAAGCAAAACGGGCCAGCCAAGAACTGCCCGTACGAATCGACAAGAATACTATCTACGTTGACGCGACGCCAAGCACACAGCCTATCACGATCATCTGGAAGTAAATGTCGAGCGATACATGTATTTAAGTCCAATCCAACAAATTAGAAAATTGAAAAATGACGTCCATATCAATGGTAGCTACATCTGGCTATGAAATATGTGACAAAGCGCATTCCAAGACACCCATTATTTTCATCTCAAATATCAACACGATTATTATGAATAAACCCATTCTCCTCTTCCTGACGTTGGCCGCAACGGCCCTCACCAATCCTGCTTTCGCGGCCCCCCGGGACCAGCAGGATACCCCCGCACTCACGGCCAAGGAGACGGCAGAACCATTGCGTTACCCTTTCGCCAATGAAACCCCCGCACAGAGCGAAGCCCGCTTCGCCTGGTGGCGCGAAGCAAAGTTCGGCATGTTCATCCATTGGGGCATTTACGCCATCCCGGCCACCGGCGAATGGCACATGCGCAACACGAAGAAAAGTTTTGCCGAATACTCCCGCTATGCCGGGCAGTTCAACCCGGTGAAGTTCGACGCTGACCAGTGGATGGCCATCGCTCAGGACGCCGGCATGAAATACATGGTGATCACCGCCAAGCACCACGACGGCTTTGCGTTGTTCGATTCCAAGGCCAGCGACTACAACGTCGTCAAGGCCACCCCCTTCAAGCGTGACGTTCTCAAGGAATTATCCGTTGCCGCTCCCAAGCACGGGGTGAAATTCGGCGTCTATTATTCGTTCATCGCCGACTGGGGGAACCCCGGCGGCGCAGCGGGTGAACCCCACTGGGATCCCGCCCACCAGGACGGCGACCTCGACACCTACATCGACAAAGTCGCCGTTCCCCAGGTGAAGGAGCTTCTGGAAAACTACGGCCCGCTCGGTGAATTCTGGTTCGACAACGATGGGTCCAAGGGAATGACCACCGCGCGCGCCAACCGCTTCTTCGCACCGTTCAAGGCGCAGCCGCAAGTCTTGATCAACAACCGGCTGGTGACCGGGGATTTCGAAACGCAGGAGCAGCACATCCTGCCGCAGCCCCCTCTGAAACCCTGGGAGGTCTGCCTGACGCTCAATGGCGGCTGGGGCTACAATAGTTGGCCCACCAAGCCGCTCAAGTATCTCCTCCAACGGATGGTCGAGGGCTGGAGCAAGGGCGGCAATGTGCTGATGAATGTCGGCCCCAAGCCCGATGGGGAATTTCCGCCCGAATCCGTTGATCGCCTGCGCAGCATCGGTGCCTGGATGCGGGTCAACGGTGAGTCGGTCTATGGTTCCACCGAAGGTCCGCTCCCCTGTGTGCCGTGGGGCCGGACCACCCTCAAGGGAACCACGCTGTATCTGCATGTGTTCGACTGGCCGGCCGACGGGGTGCTAAACATCACGGTGACCACTCCGGTCAAACGTGCCTACCTGCTGGCCAACCGCGACCAAGCCCTCACCACCTCGACCAAAGACGGCCGTCTGCTGATTCAGTTGCCCGCCACCGCGCCGGA
>Ga0194063_10003063_pt1 | contig 10082 bp, 6 predicted proteins | sample SepL3720m_MetaG_FD_155459 | JGI IMG/M metagenome (GOLD analysis project Ga0194063, IMG submission 155459) | Anoxic zone freshwater microbial communities from boreal shield lake in IISD Experimental Lakes Area, Ontario, Canada - Sep2016-L373-20m | ecosystem: Environmental > Aquatic > Freshwater >...
TGGATATGGCGCGCCTGCGTAGCGGGTAGGGACGGGAATCCGGCCAGGGGAAGTTCAAGCGGATGGTTACTGGAACCAGCCGCGTTGCAGCATAGCATGCGGCACGCCGATTGGGTGTAATCCTGACAGATTTTGAGTGAGAGACGGTGGCTGAAGTTGGTCACTGGTTGATCAAGCGCTCAAAAGGTTGTCCTGATTGAATCACGCAATGAAAGGGAACTGGATGATTGACTATATACAGTCAATAAGCCTGTCACCTTGTTAAGACACTGATTGAATCACACGATGAAAGGGATCAGGGAAATTGACGGCTTACAACCTATTAGCCTGTCACCTTGTTAAGACATCAAAGAACTCATCCCAAAAGGTTTTGGCCTCGGCGCGCTCGCTGGTTTCGCCGGTCCACTGGCGGGTGAACTTGATGGCGCGATCCCGGACCTACTTCCATGAAAGTGACATACGGGGAACTGTAGCGGAACCGGGGCCTGATCGAAGGCAGGGACTGGGCGTTGACAAAGGCGGGTTATTCACAATATCCTCAGAAATATGCCTGAAACTGATACACTGATGATGGGAACCCGGGTGCTGGTTACCGGCGCCACCGGATTTACCGGGGCGGTACTGGTTCGGAAACTGTGCGAACGCGGCGCCCTGGTCAGGGCCATCGCCCGTTCAACGTCCAAGCGCGACACCTTTCGGGGGTTGCCGATCGAATGGATTGAAGGCAACGTCTATGATCCCGCGATCATGGAGCGGGCTGTGGCGGGGGTGGAGATCATTTTTCATGTCGCCGCCGCTTACCGGGAGGCTGGGATCACCGATGATGTTTACAGAAAGGTGCATGTCGAAAGCACCCAACTCCTTGCCCAGGCGGCGCTGAAAGTGCCCGGGTTCAAACGGTTTGTCCATGTCTCCACGGTCGGGGTCCACAGTCATATTGAGCGTCCGCCCGCCAATGAGGAGTATCCCTTCGATCCGGGCGATATATACCAGCAGACGAAAGCGGATGCGGAGTTGTGGCTCCGCGATTTTGCATCCAGGACGGCCCTGCCCTTTACGGTGATACGTCCGGCCGCGATATACGGACCCGGTGATCGGCGTCTCTTGAAACTTTTTAAGATGGCGGCCTGGCCGTTAATTCCCGTTCTAGGGAGCGCCCGCGGCCAGCTTTACCATCTGATTCATGTTGATGATCTGACGGAGATCCTGATCCTCGCGGCCGTTCATCCGGCGGCGCAGAACGAGGTTTTTATAGGCGGCGATCCCGCAGCGCTGGCGTTGGCGGACATCCTTGAGATCATCAGTTCGGAGTATGGCCGGAAGGCCCGCTTGATCCGCATTCCCGCCTGGCCCTTTTTCTGGGTGGCGGCCGTGTGCGAGGCCGTCTGCCGTCCCTTCGGTTGGTCGCCACCTCTTTACCGGCGCCGGGTTGCCTTCTTCACCAAGGATCGCTCCTTCGACACCTCCAAGTTGAGGAACCGTCTGGGTTATGTTTATCGCCGCACGACGGAGCAGGGGCTTCGCGAAACCGCTCGCTGGTACCGAGAACAGGGTTGGGTAATGATCGCGTCATGAATACGGCCACAAAACAGATCTGGGCGCGGCGGGGGATTGTCGCGCTTTTGCTATTGGTCTTGCTGGCGGCGTGGGGTCTGCGGATGCGGGGCACCGAATGGCCCCTGCTCCATCCGGATGAATATAAGATCACGGTTTGGTCCGCCTGGATGGAGGAGCACACTAGAACCTTCAGTGTCACCTATCCCGGTGGTTATTTTCATCTGATTAAACCGTTACTGCTGCTGAAGAATGCGGCTCTTGATGCGCGCGAGTCCTGGCGGGACTTTCTTGGGCATGGAAACCTGCCGACCCGTCCGGATATGGTTCAGACATTCCTGCTCCGGAAAATCAATGTCGGGTTTGCCCTTTTGACCGTGGTCCTGTTTTATGGATTGGCGCGGCGTATCACCGGGAGCCGGACTGGCGCCCTTGCCGCCGCTGCATTCCTTGGTTTTTCACGTGTGCATGTTGAGCACTCGCACTATGCCGAGACGGATATCGCCATGCTATTCACTCTCACGTTGGCCTTGTATCTATGGGCGCGTGTTGCCGATGGCCGACGTTTAGGCTGGTTTCTGGTGGCGGCGTTGATATCGGGGGTCGCCGTAGGAACGAAATACACAAACCTCATCCTTTTTGTGCCGATGATCGCCGGTATCATACTATGCTCCTTGTCCGGCAACGGGTCGCGGCGCGGACGGCGGCTGGCGCTTTTTGTTGTTGTGGGCCTCGTGGCGGCGGTCACGGGCTGGCTCTATACCAATCATCATGTTCTGGCTGATGCCGACTATTGGTCGCAATTGCGCCGCGCCCTCCATTCGACATACGGTGAACGAACCGGATTATTGGGCAAAGATCTAGGGGATCCCTATGGCGTCATCCGGTCGAATTGGAATACCTTGGCGATGGGGCTGTCAGAAATCAATTGGATCTGGTTTGCGTTCATGGCCGCAGGGCTGGGAATGGCGGTAACGAGCCGGTATCGTCGCTATCTCTCGGTCACGGTATTGCCTCTGGCCTTATATCTCGTGTATTTCATCAAACTGGCGCCGTGGGTCCGGAGTCAGGAGTTCATGGTGTTCCTACCTTTTTTTGCGGTCCTTATCGCCTTGGGAGTGCGGCAGGCATGGGAATGGGCGGGGCGGGTTGGACATCCGTTTGTGCCAAGGGTTGTCATGGTTGGGTTGCTGCTGGCGGCGTCTTTTGAGAGTGGTTGCGCGGCGGGTCGTTTTTCCAGTCTGTGCGGCTGGCCTGAACCCCGTATCCAGGCCATGAATTGGATCTATTGTCATGCGCCTCTGACGGCGCGTGTGGGCGTTGAGGACTATACGGTGCCGGCCTGTCGATTGTTCGGTAATGCCTGTGAGGTTCCCCAGATAGAGCGGGTCACACAGCAAGCCTTTCCAGCGTTCAAAATGGATTACCTGTTGAGGAATGAAACAGCCAAAGGGCGTGGAACGGTTGATCCTCGAACGCGGGATTTATATCCCGAATATGCCGCTAATCTCCTTCAATTCCGGAAATCCGCACGTCTCCTGTGCCAGTGGGGTCCCGAGAATCCCCTCTATGCGTTTGTCGGGAACCGGATCGAATGGTGGGATACGAGATCCGTGTCGCCTGACTTGGAATTGGAGTCCCCCCTGTTCCGCCCGGTGCGGATCGATGAATTGGATGCGATTCCTGTTCCGATGGATGGGAATGGAGTGGGAAGCGCCGCCGGGATGATGGTGGATACGGCCCCGCGTTCTTTTGTTGTCAGTGGAGCAGGGGAGTCTCGCCGCACGGTCTATGTGATCTTGCAGACCGAGGAACGTGGCGGAACGATTGTGGTGAATGGTATGGGGGACAGGCAGACGGTGGATGTGCCACCCTATTCCGTTCGCGTGGTTACGGTATGCAGGCCATGGTATTGGCCGCGTCTGTCAGAATATGATGTGATTACGATCCATTCAAAACCCCACCCGCATATCCGCTACTTGCCCTGTTTCGCCCAGGTGGCATTGAATCCGGGTGACGTCGCGGCCATCCTCTACCAGAAGGGTTATCCTGACCGCGCACTATCCCGCCTGGCCGCCGTTCCGCCTGATTTTGAAAAGGTGAAATGGCTCCGGTATGTCTGCGCCGTGGAGCAATCCGACTGGGCATTGGCGGAGAGGTTTGAATCGGCGGCGCGGCGCAGTCTGGAGCGATTCGAAGCGGCCCGGTCGATACCCGCTGAACGGCTCGCCCTGAATGGGTTGAGCGGCGCCTCGTATCTTGACCATGCGCGAATCCGACTGCCGGGATTGGAGACCGGGAAGGACGGGATTCAGATGTTGACCCCACCGTTTTCGGCGAGACTGGTAAAAGAGGAGTGCGAGACGAATTATACCGAAGAGGTTGTTTTACCTGTGCGCCTGGCGCCCGGTCGTTATAGTCTTCGGGGATCCCTGACCGCGAAAACGCCGTTTGTCCTGCACCCGCCATGGACACTGTCGGTGGGTGATACCATCGGGGCCGAGACGTCTTCAGTAACCCTATTACCCGGAATCAAGAGTGAAGTAGTGCTGAATATGATGGTCACACGGGAAAAGACCCTGACTCTGACCTTTACCTCGGAACAGGCGGGTGGCGAGATCGAAGTGTCGGATATTGAACTCCGGTGGAGGGGAGGGGACGTGCTGTGGCCTGAACGGCGCGAATTGTACCGGGCTCTCCTGCGGCATGCCTATCATCGAGGAGATACGGACGCTGCTCTGAAATTATTGGATAAGGCGAGGGAATCCATCGAGGATGGCCCGGGGTGGCAGCAGGTGGAGCAGAGCCGTGAATCCATTCGCAAAGAGTCGAAACCGGGTGGTCTGGTCTTTTATCCCTGGCTAAAACTGGCAGGAATTGAGGCGACAGAATCCATTGCGCGGGTCAGGTTCGAGGTCATCCGGGAGTTCGCACCTCCTCTACGGGTTCTCGCCTATCGCAAAAAATGGGATGGTCCAAAGTCGTTTTATAGAGGCAAGTTGGCCCTGCAGGGTAAGGAGAGAGGATCCATGGTGTTCGCGGACATTCCAAGACCAAAAGGGGTGGACTTGTCGGATCTATCCATCAGGGTTGAGTCCGATATCGAATGGGTCCCCATGCCTCTTCGAGTCCGAGATTACCCTGACGGACGTGTCCCTTTGGGGCATTAAGGACGGATTCGGTCTTGTTTGTTTCGGGGGAAGCATAGTATAACCATCGCATTTGAGGGGCATCAGATAACGGGAGGAATCTTTGCATGAATGGTCACAAACTGGGGATATCGGGTTTTCTGATGGTTGCTGGTGTGGTGGCGGGGATGCTGGGTGCCGCGTATGCTGAGGAGCCTGCCCTGAATATTCCATTACCTGCTACTGAGCCGGTTTTGGACAGTGGAACAAATGCTCCCGTCTCGACCAACGCATTGCCTGTTGTCGTTCCTGTCAGTTCCACAAATGAGGTCAAGACGGTTCTCCCCGCGGTGGTCCCAGGGCCTGTGACCGTTGCCACGATACCGGAACTCGATCAAAGCGCCGCCTGGAAATCCGCTCAGTGGCAGGTTGGAACCCGGTATACGCAAGTTAAACTTCAGGACAAGACGCGGGGAACGCCGGGGAACGGGTCGTTTTTCGGCACCATCACTGAAATTTCCGAGAAGCAGGATGGATGGCCCAATAAAATCTATCTCCAATACCGACTCTTTGATTCGCCGGTTTGGTTTGGCTTGAGTTATGATCATGTTACCGCGCACACAATGGATGATGGCAATGGTGACGGCATCCCCGACGCCTCGGGTGGCGATGGGGATGAAGAGATCCAGGGAGTGATTCCGTATTTGCAGGCTGCGTGGGACAACTCGACCCGACTGACTCCCTATGCCCAGGCCGGCATCGCTTATTACCAGGCCAAATTCCTCCCGAATTCCTGGGGTGAAAATGGAATGCGGTGGGTCAATGCGAAGGGGAATGTGACCGGAATCGAACTCGCAGGCGGTCTGAATGTGAGACTTTATAAGAACGTATCCGCCGATCTCTTTGCGAAGTACATGAAGGTCGATGATATTACCGGCGACTGGTATTACGCCTACGGCGCCCATGGCGGCCCGTTTGTCATGACCATGAGTTATGTGGCCTACGGCGCTGGATTGAACTGGCGGTTCTGAGGATGGCCGCTGGGGACGGATCACCCTGGTAATCGATCAAGAAAGCCTAAAATGAAACCGACCACTCCGTATTATCTGATTGATGAGAAACACCTGTTGCGCAACTTGAAGATCATTCAACGGGTGCGCGAACTTTCAGGCGCAAAATCAGTGCTTGCCTTGAAATGCTTTTCAACCTGGTCTGTATTCGGCCTCATGCGTAAATACATGGATGGAACCACCAGCAGTTCGCTCCCTGAGGCAAGGCTGGGGTACGAGAAATTCAGAAAAGAGGTACATGCCTACAGTGTCGGATTTAGTCGGCAGGAGATTCGGGAGGTCAGCGCCTTTGCTGACAAGGTGATTTTAAATTCCATATCCCAACTGAAACGATATGCCCACGAGACCCGCGGCCTGAAATTGGGCCTGCGGGTTAATCCCGGGGTCAGTCATTCCCATTTTGACCTGGCGGATCCGGCCCGCCGCTATTCCAGGCTCGGAGTAACGGATAAGGCCGCCCTCATGGAGGTGGCACCCATGCTCAGTGGGGTGATGTTTCATTTCAACTGCGAAAATGACGAGTTCAAAAGTTTTGCGGCGGCACTCGATCAGATCGGGCGACTGTACGGTCCCCTCTTGAAACAAATGGAGTGGGTGAGCCTTGGCGGAGGTTTGTCTTTCACGAAAGCCCGCTATCCACTGCGCCAATTCTGCCTGAAACTGAAAAAGTTCAGCGAGGAGTTCGGCGTACAGGTCTATCTGGAGCCTGGCGAAGCCGCAATCACCGGATGTGCGGAACTTGTGACAACGGTGCTGGATGTTGTTCATAACGAAATTAACGTCGCGATTCTGGACGCCTCCGTTGAGGCGCACATGCTGGATCACCTGATCTACAGGACCAGTCCAAAGATCACATCACCGGGCCCGGGCAGGCACCCGATCATGCTGGCCGGACGATCCTGCCTCGCGGGTGACGTGTTCGGGCATTACAAACTCAACACACAGTTGACCCCCGGTTCCGTGGTCCATCTCGCAGATGCTGCCGGGTACACCATGGTGAAAAAGAACTGGTTCAACGGACTTCCCATGCCTTCCATTTGTGTGAGAAGACTGAGTGGAAAACTTGAAACGGTAAGGCGTTTCAGTTACAAAGACTACCTCGAAAGTCTTTCATAATAAAGGATCCATCATGAAGAAGAATGTACTGATTATTGGAGCAGGTGGCGTCGCTCACGTGGCGGCCCACAAGGCGGCCATGAACAATGATGTGCTCGGGGACATTTGCATCGCGTCACGCACCCCGTCCAAATGCGACGAGATCATTGAAAGTGTCCGGCGGATGAAACACCTCAAGGATCCGTCCCGAAGCCTGTATTCGCGGCAGATTGACGCGCTCGATATTCCCGCAACCGTAAACCTGATCCGTGAAACCCGGTCTGAAATCGTGATCAACCTCGGCAACGCCTTCATCAATATGTCTGTATTGGAGGCCTGTCTGCAGACTGGCGCGGTCTATCTGGACACCGCCATCCATGAGGATCCGGACAAGGTCTGCGAGACGCCCCCGTGGTACGCCAACTACGAGTGGAAGCGGAAGGATCGCTGTCGTGAAAAGGGCCTGACGGCCATCCTCGGTGTGGGATTTGACCCCGGCGTGGTCAATGCCTATTGTGCCCTGGCCCAGAAACGCTATTTTGACAAGATCGACACCATTGACATCATGGATATCAATGCCGGCAGCCACGGCAAGTATTTCGCCACCAATTTTGACCCGGAGATCAATTTCCGCGAATTCATCAAGGTCTGGACCTGGATTGACCGCCAGTGGAAGGAATTCCCGACCCACTCGGTCAAGCGCATATATGATTTTCCAGTGGCCGGGCCGCGCCCGATCTACCTAAACGGACACGATGAGTTGCACTCGCTCTCGAAAAATATTGACGCGAACAGCATCCGGTTCTGGATGGGATTTGGCGACCACTATATCAATGTATTCACGGTCTTGCGGACTCTGGGTTTCCTCTCCCATCTCCCGGTGACCCTCACCACCGGCCAGGAGGTTGTGCCACTAAAAGTCGTCAAGGCACTCCTTCCTGATCCCAAGACCCTGGCGCCCGGATACACCGGCAAAACCTGCATCGGAAATTTTGTCAGGGGCTGGAAAAACGGCAAGAAACGAGAAGTCTTCATCTACCAGGTTTCCGACCACCACCAATGTTTTGAGGAAGTTGAGTCCCAGGGAATCAGTTACACGGCAGGGGTTCCCCCGGTGGCGGCCGCCATGCTGGTGGCCCGGGGAATTTGGGATCCAAAGACCATGGTGAATGTGGAAGAACTGGATCCCGAGCCCTTCATCGCTATCCTTGACAAGATCGGCCTGCCGACGGAGATCAAGGAGATCAAACCCGGCAGCAAATATTCCTTTGACGGCACCGTTCGGGATCTGCAGACAGAACTGGCCGAGTCCACCGCCACGGTCACCGTTTCCGCAGCCAATCCCATGATCGCCCTGGCGCCCCGTCCCGTAATGAAGCCGGCGAAGAAAACCGTGAAAGCCAAGTTCAAGCCCGTGGTCAAGTCTAAGGCGAAACCGGTGGTGAATCGCAAGGCCGGGAAGTTGAAAGCGAAGAGGCGGAAGAAATAATATCCGCCGGGTAAACCAGTCAAGGCCGTCCTGTATGATGCAGTGACGGCCTTTTTTTACTGGTTGATATGCACAATCTTGGCGGGTGAGAACCCGTTGAAATGCGTGGCCGAAACCACGCTGTAGGCGCCGATATTCCGGCTGAACACAAGATCGCCCCGTTCAAGGGTAGTGGGCAGTTCTTCTGACATGGAAATCACATCGAGCGCATCGCAGGTCGGGCCGAAAACCGTGCAGATCGCAGTGGGGCCCTTCTTGAAAGCGTTTAGATGATATTGACAATGATCGAAGATGATCCCGGAAAACGTATTATAGACACCGTCGTCAATATAATAGCAGAGTTTGCCATTGCGAACCGCCTTTCCTATGACCTGTGCAATGGAGGTGCCTGCCGTTGCCACCATGAACCGTCCCGGTTCAGCCAGAATCTGGATGTCCTTGGGAAAGAGCCGGTTGAGTTCAGCGTTAATCTTGCGGGCAAGTTCACGAAAGGGTTTCACGGTTGCGTCGTACGGAGCCGGGAATCCTCCGCCAATATCCAGCAGGTTCATCTTGGTGTAGCCACGGCTCTTGGCCTCTTCAAAAATGCCCGCCGCAAGATTGATGGCCTGGACGAAATTCTCGAAATTGGTGGTCTGGCTGCCGACATGGAAGCTCAGCCCTTCCACGACCAGACCGGCCTTATCCGCCTCGAGAATGAGATCCACGGCCTCACCGGGGGCGGCGCCGCATTTCGACGAGAGTTCGCACATGGCGCCGGTATTGGGCACGCTCAATCTCAGGGCGAGCCCAGTGTGGGGCGCGTATTTCCTGATTTTTCTGATCTCCTCGTGGTTGTCGTAGGTGACCAAGGCTTTGTATTGATCCAATTCCCGCAGCGCATCATTGACCTTGATGGGATTGGCGTAGATGATTTTATCCCAGATCCATTCCTGCCGCTGTTTCGAAGGCAGGTGCTCGATCAGTTTATGAACAATATTGAATTCCGGCATTGAGGCAACGTCAAAGCTGGCACCCGCGTCAAACAGGGTCTTGATAATGGCAGGATCCGGATTGGCCTTTACCGCATAATAGGCCTGAACCCGGGGTAAATATTTTTTGAAGGTGGCGTAGTTCCGCCGAAGGACATTGTGATCCACCACAAAAAGGGGCGTCCCGTACTTTTCCCCAAGTTGCCGCAGCGTTTTTACCCTATCCATATTACCACCATCACCCTGTTATACTTTGAAATCACGCCGTGAAACGCAGGTCCTACTGCGTGGCGGAGGGGGAGGGATTTGAACCCCCGTTACCATTGCTGGTAAACGTGATTTCGAGTCACGCGCATTCAACCGGGCTCTGCCACCCCTCCGTTTAGGCGTGTCAAAAGCGGCAACAAGCTAGAGAACACCCACCCAAAAGTCAAGGAGGGGTTCACCGCCTCACAGCGGTTGGTCGCCGTCCGGGCATTGCGCACGACTGTAGACTCATGCTAGATTCACTCCCATGACAACCATCGTGCGTTCAGTTTCAACCAATCAAACAACCAGGATCGACCTGTCTTCACTTCCGGTTACACAGGTCGATAAAGGATCCAAGGGGACCGGTGTCTTTCTGATGCTCTTCGCCTTGTTCTGGGGCGGTCTGCCGACATTTATGCTGATCACCGCATTGGCTTCCGGGAAATTTCAGGCTGGCCTGTTATTTCTCCTGATCTTCACCATTGTTGGCGCAGGTCTGTTCATCGGCGGGTTGTCGCTCCTGTTC
>Ga0194063_10003064_pt1 | contig 10081 bp, 3 predicted proteins | sample SepL3720m_MetaG_FD_155459 | JGI IMG/M metagenome (GOLD analysis project Ga0194063, IMG submission 155459) | Anoxic zone freshwater microbial communities from boreal shield lake in IISD Experimental Lakes Area, Ontario, Canada - Sep2016-L373-20m | ecosystem: Environmental > Aquatic > Freshwater >...
GTGATGCATTCGCCAGAGGTGGCGGCAAAGCTTGCTCAGGCGGCGCCGTGGTCAGAGGCGCATTTCGCGATGATGGCCAAGTCGCTGGAGGTGGCCGGACAACTGGGCAATGACATCATGTATGTGCCGGTCATGGTGGGTGACCACATGGGGCACCAGACGGGGCTGATCCGTTGGACGAAGACCGATAAGGGGTTACAGCCCGACTTCACGGCGTTCGAAAAGTACCTGGATTTGTACACAAAGTATTGCGCCCCGCCCCGGGCGATGATCTTGTACGTCTGGAGCCTGGACACGGCAAAGGAGGCGGCGCAGGCCTATGAAAACAGTGCAGTCCCGACCCGCACGTATACGCCGAAGCGGCCACTTCAGGTGACACAGTGGGATCCCGTGACAGACACCAACACGTCGGTGACCGTGCCCACATTCACCGATGAGGGGGCTGAAGCCTTCTGGAAGCCCATGATGGACGGCGTACGCGCCATCGTGTTGAAACGTGGATGGTCTGAGCGCATTATCATGCTGGGCACCGGGGGTGACATGCGGCCATCGGTAAAAACAGGTGAGCTTTTCCGCCAATGGGCACCCTATGCGCGCTGGGACATTTACTCGCACTACTCGGCCGACCCGGAGGTCGGTGGCCGCGGCGGCTTCTTTCATAGAGGAGACGCACCGTTGCCAGGATCGGGGCCGGGCAAACTGGTCGCCATCGGTAACCTCGAGGTGGGGATCGCGGAGTCTCCGGGCGGTAAGGGAGAAACGGGATTGCAGAAGTGGGACTTCCTGGACATGCCGCTGCACCGTGCGGACTTTGATGACCGTTCACCCCCCATGTCCTACCGAACGGAATTGCTGAAAAACGGGCGGTTGGCGCGCCTCGGACTGGATTTCTGGGATGACGACATACGCTATGGGGTGCCCATCTGGGGCTGCTACCCAATCTGGCTGCTGGCGCGCGGAGCCACCGGTCCGGTGCCAACTGTGCGCCTGCAGATGATGCGCGAAGGTGTGCAGGATTTCGAACCCCGATTGACGATCATGGAGGCCATCGAGAAGTTGCCCGCCGACCAGCGCAATTCCTACCAGGCGCTGTTGGGCGAGTTCGGCGGCCGTTGGCAGGCCGGCAATACAACACTATCCCAGGCAGAGATCAGCCTGGATTGGCCAGGGTACGTCGCGAAGACGTATCGCACGGCTGAAGAACTGACCGGCATGAAGGTAACAGCAACTTGGGACACGCCACCGGTGCCGTAGTTATTAAAAGGAGTATAACGTGGAAATTACATTGAGACCTCAACTTGCCGCATGTATGGCCTTGTTCTGCCTGCTGGCGTTGGTTGCGCCGGCGTTGGCCGTGATCAACCCGCGCTTCACCCCCACCGATCTGGTGCGCGGTGCTTCGCAGGTGTGGGCGCTGCGGGTGTCGGCACCCGACGCTACGGGCGCTGACGCCGAGTTAGTTGAGACACTTAAGGGCGCTCCGCCTGCGAAGTCGCGCCTGCGTATTGCGCCGGCCCCGGGCGGTGACCTGACCGTTGCAGATCTGGCGGCGGCCTTTGGCACGCACAAGACCTCGCCGGCCGTCGTGGTACTTACGCCAGACGGTGACGGTGGGCCGGCCACTGGAGCTATTCAGATCGAGACACTCTGGTTCTCACTTTCCGAGAAAAATGGAACATGGCTGGTAAGTCCTGATAAAGCGGACATGTTCTCGGTATGGGCAGGTGGTGCGCGCCAGCTAGCGGAAGCGGCACGCTATGTTATAGCCGATCCAGGCGCGGGGTTCCCAATAAAGTCTATGATAGCATGGGACACAGACTTGTCGCTCGGAACGCTGGCCGGCCCGAGTGGGGGCTGTCTACTCGCCGACCTCGGTGCGCCGGTGGGTCGTTGTGTGTTCGTGCTCTGCGACGCCGGTGATCGCGTGATCGCGGTGGGCAAGGACGACAACCCGGCCGCCGATGTTACGGCGCGCCTGGGGTTGACGACGCATTCGCGCCGTGCGACGGTGGCCGACGTGAACGGCGACGGGCTGCTGGATCTGATCTACTGGGATGGGCACAACGTGGGTGTTTGTCTGCGCAAGGCTGATGGTACCTTCGCCGCGCCTGTACCGCAGACGCCGCTGGCGGTATGTAACTCACTGGACATTGTGGAGGCCGGCGGCAAGGTGGCTGTCCTCGCTGGAACGCCGACGGGGCCAATTCTGCTTGCGCCCGTGGGGGCGGGCATGAAGGCCATACAGCTACCCGGGGCTGAAGTCGCTCGTGATCTGGGCGAGGGCGGGATGTGCGCAGTTGCCGATACCGACGGTGACGGCAAGACAGATGTTCTGCAGTTGTTCACCAAGGGCGTGCTCTGGTTTGCCGGCGGGCCGGACGGTACCTTCCGCCCCGCAGTGCGCGTGGAGGCCGAATTGCCTCGCAATCCGACGGTGGCCATATGGGGCGACTATGATATGGACGGACGGCTGGATGTGCTGGTTGGCGGAGCCGATGGACTCGCCTTGCTTATCCAGCCTGCCCCCGGACGCTGGGAGGCCGTCAACTATGTGACCGGAGAACTTTCCTACCACGGGAATGCCAACACCCCATCCATCGTTGCCGGAAGCCTGTGTGATATTAACACCGATGGACGGCAGGGGGTGGCACTCTTCTATCGTGACCGTCCCTGCATGCAGTTCTTCAATCGTGGTTTCGGGTGCTTTGGCCTTGCTCGCGAACTGTCGCTGACTGGCGCAGGTGACGCCGGGGGTGCCCCGCCCGATGGAGTCCCAGCAAAGGAGCCGCTGAAGGCCGCGGCTGCGTTGCAGCGCGGGCAGCAAAGCGGAGTTATGCTTGACCTCAACGGCGACGGGATACAAGATATGTTGGCCGTGGACATGGACGGGACGATATGGGTGATGTTCTCGATGGGAGGCATGGGGCGCACACCGAGTCTTACATTAATCGCGCCTCCGCAGGCACGTGGGCCAGTCACCGTAACTGTTTCAGGCCGCAAGCGGGTGTCGGGCATGTACGTAGTGCAGCCTGGTGCCACTTTGACGACTTACCGCGAGGCGGCTGGACCAGTGACGCTAAACTGGAAGGATGCCGACGGCACGCCTCGCACGAAGACCATCATTGTAACCGGTAAACATGAATTTATTGTGGCACCCGGTGGCTAGCCATTTCGGGTAACGAAAGAGGAGACAACCATGCGAACTATTATTATGGGATGTATACTACTGGCACTGTGCGCCGTGGCCCTGGCTGCGGACACCGATGTCTTTGAAGTGGAACTGCACCTGACGAACGCACTGCGCGCGCCGGGGGCGGATTCCGGTACATCGTTGGTGCTCGATCTTACACGTACGGGTGAGCGCTGGGAACGCGTGTGGGGGGTGGAGAGCGACTCGCGCCATGCCACGCTCCATCCCGGGCGCGTCCGTGAAGCGACTATCACTGATACTCACGTGACGTTCGACATCGCCCTGGAGCCGAGGAACGCAACGCGAGTACAGGTCGACCTGGTACGTGACGCTAATGACCGTCTCACCGGTACCTACGAGGTGACCATGCCTACGGGGCCGAACGCCGGCAAGGTCGATGGACGCATCAAACCCAAACGTCCCGCGCAACCCAAAGAGTATGTGCCAGTGAAGCCGGGCGAGCACCCGCGTATCTTGTTCCGTGCCTCCGACCTGCCCGCACTGCAAGAGAAGGCGAAAAGTCCCCTAGGTGTGGCACTCCTTGCTCGGATGGGCAATGAGAAGAGCTTTGATGGTATCGGTGCCGGCATCAAGTGGCAACTTACTCGCGATCAGGCCTACGCTGACTTGGCGCGCAAACTCACTGAAGGTCACATGACGGGTGACGGCCCCGGCTATTCAGCGCGGATGTCCAAGGGACGCCATCCCGAGCAGGTAGCGTTGGCCTACGACCTGTGCTACGATGTCTGGCCAGCGGAGTTCAAGACAAAGGTCGAGGCGTACATGGTGAAGACAGTCACCTCGTATATGGGGAAGATGCCAGGTAATGAGCACGTGTGCAGCAATTGGAATGCGCGCGTCCACGCGGGTGCCGGGTTCTGCATGCTCGCGCTGTACGGCGAGAAAGGCCCCATGCCTACAAAGCCCGCCGCCGCTGCCGCGCTCCCGTTCTGGGAAGATGAGGTGAATGACTGGAAGCGCTTCGGTGAAGTGAACATGGAATACCAGCGTCTTTTCGAGCGCACGCGGTATATTGAGTACCTGTTCTGCCGTGAGGCGACCGGCACCGGCGGTTTCCGCGGTGAATGCTCACATTATGGCCTGCTGGCTGCTGAAATGAGCATAGAATATGATTCGTGCTACCGGCAGATGTTCGGCATGGACGTCTCCCCGTACAACGACATAACCTGGATGGTGCCGCGCATGATGTTTGGTCAGGATTTCCCCGAGCCTGGCGGGAAGACAGTGCCACTCAACATCAACGGGCAGAACGGGATCGGCGGTGAGTTCTTTGCCTATGCGTACCGTCTTACCCCCGAACCGTGGAAGCCTGCCCACCTGTGGGCCTGGAACCGGCAACTGGGCGTCACCGGCCCGGAGGGGCTGGCGAAGGCGGTGGCTGCACAAGGCGGTGTGGATTCCAGCGGCCTTAACTCCTGGCTCTTCCTGACCTACCCTCTCGACGGGAAACCAAAGCCCCCGGCGGAGATCATGCCATTTACCTGGGAAGCACCCGACCACGGGTATTATGGCTTCCGCAACGGCTGGACCGGCAAAGGCGACTTTGTGTTGCAGATTCATGCGAAAGCGCATGTCACCGGTGGATGGAGTATCCCAAATGCCGGTACATTCCGCCTTTACGGGCGCGGGCAGTCGTGGAACGACACCTACAGCTCACGCTCAGGCATCGCGTGGGAAGAGAACCGGGTGATGATGCCGGACGATGCTGTGAACCAGATGGGGCAGGGACGGGTGACGTATACGGACTTCCAGAAGGACGGATCGGGCGCGGTGACCATTAACATGGACGACGTGTATGGCGGTACCACCGGGACTCTCTACACCATGTACGGCAACTTTCGCAATGCCTCTGCATTCAAGGATCTTGGCATCAAAGCCGTGCGCGCGCTGGCCGTGGACTACAGCGGTAAGAGCGGTGCACCCTGTCTCTTCGTGATGGTCGACCGCATCCGCGGCGGCAAGGCGAAGACCTGGACCTGGAACCTGGGCGATGCTGCTGTCGTGCCGAAGGTGACTATTGCGGATAATGCGTTCACGATCCCCAAAGGTACGGCTACACTGCGTGGAACCTTTGTGACGCCGAACGCCGTGCAATTGCAGGCCATCGTCAATCCCATAAAGTTCGCAGGCAACGGCTATGACGCCGCAGGTATGCGCAATATTCCCTCGATCCTCGCCCAGGGCGGCGACGACTACTTTATGGTGGCGACGGTGCAGGACGCGGGCGTCGCCCCGCCGGCTGTGAAGGTCGAAGGCGTCGGCCTTGATGCGAAAGTGACCGTGGGCGGGCGCCGCATCACCTTTGACGGGGAGAAGATCGTTATTGCCGATGCACCGTAATCCACGGACACCGACTATCTCGTTGAAGAGGAGACGCTCCATGCGTAACATCGTGCTCTGGGCCATCGTGGCCCAGAGCCTAATCCTGATGCTTCCCGTTCTGTCGGCGGAGGCGAAGCCGGGCGACAAGCCTGTTGTGCAGGACAAATATGCCGCTCGGGCCTGTGATGTGCAGCTCGAACTTGAAGCTTTCACCCTCACCGAGGCACCGGTGGTCGAAGAAGAGATCGCCAGCGGCGGCAAGGCCGTGTCCTTTGCCTCGGAGAAGGCGCGTGCCGAATCGACCGTAACGCTGCCCAAAGGCGACTATCTGGTGGAACTTTTCCTCAAGGGGGCCAGCCTGGACCATGACACCGTGTGGGTGAAGATCGGCGATGCCGATCCTGCGTTGACCTACCCCAGCCATCCGAAGTTGCCGATGACGACGTTCTGGCAAAGCATTGTGGGTGGTCGCACCCACCCGGTGACCTTCACGGTGACGGAGGAACAGCAGACCCTCCCCGTGGTCATCACACCAAAGGAAAAGGAGATGCAGCTTGATCGCATCATCTTCCGCCTCCAGACCCCAGCCAAGCAGACTTACTACGAATGTACCCTACAGCAAGTGTTACAGGGTGGTGGCGGCCTGAACCTCCTGCTCGAAGTGCAGGACGCGCAGGTGCGGCAATATGGTATAGAAGTCGCCAGTGATCCCGCCACGCCATGTCAGATGCTGACACAACAACTGCGCGTGGATGGCGGACATCTACGCGGGCCGATGCAGGTTCAAGTCGGCCCTAATATTGAGAAGATCACGTTCGATGCCGCGCTTGACAACGGTGGCACGTACCAGGTCGCCTACGGATGCCCGGAACCGCCACGGACTGTAGAGGGTACGATCAGCACCGAAGAGCCCAAGGATGCGGTCGGCACGAAGTGGGTGCTGTGGCTGAACGGAGCCTTCGGCCCGGGATTGCCGCTGGGACTGACGTTCGACGTGGACCGCCAGGCAAAGACGTTGACGGCACTACCGGCCGTTTCCCCCGGATATAACAACGGCAGACATCCGGTGGACATCACCAAACTCACCTTCGACGGCACGCACCTGGAAGGAGAGATAGGCATCACGGTGGTACCCAGTCGACGTGGGAAGGATTTTTACGGCAACTACACGGGCGTGCTCGCCGGTGAATGGCAGCCAGCACACGGAAGACCGTCAGAAGGGCTTATTCAACTGAAGGCATCGTTGGACGGCAAAAACCAGGCCGGGACGTATTCGGCTGTGTTCGGCATCGAGAAGCAGCGCCAGGGCCAGGTGTCCGTCGTACGCTCGACCAGGGCGCGACTGCAGGAGATTGTCGCCCCCATCCTGTCCGCGCAAACGCCCTGGCGTGTCTGGTTGGTGACGGGCATGAAGGTTAACGGCTATGGCGACGGCATGCCGACCGTACTTCAACGGTCGGGTCCCCGCAATTCGTGGCTCTCCGTTCCTCTTAGCGCGCAAAATGCGCAATTGTCCGAGCTGCCGCCTGTCGATTGGCGTGGACGGAGCTATGACGACCATCTATGGGGACGGTATGGTGATGATCTGACGGAGTATATCGGCGGCTACGGCTGCACGGTTGACGATGGCGGAGGGTCGACCCGCTACCCGTCACTGCTCTGCATGCGTACGCGCTTCGGCGTGTCTGATCCAGTGCGGGCCACGGACGTCAAGGTCACGTTGGAGTACTTGGGTGGTGCTGTGATCTACGTAAATGGTTTGGAAGTGGGCCGGGATCACCTGCCGACGGGTGCGCTGGAGGCCTACACGCCGGCGGAGCGCTATCAAAACGAGGCGTACACCGTGGATGACGGGACAACGACCTTGCCGGCAGTGACCTATAATGCAGTGCCGGATGCTAAGTGGCTTACAAGGTATCAAGCACGCGTGCGCACACTGACCGTAACCGTACCCGCGCGGCTACTGGTGGCGGGCGGGAATGTGCTGGCGATCGAGTTGCACGCCGCACCGATCTCTGGGCCGATGGTCCCCCGACACGCCTGGAGCCATGTCGGCGTGCGCTATGTGAAGGTTACGAGCAACAGCGGGGCGGGTACTATCGCCTACCCTGACGCCCTCAAGGGCACCCACATCTGGAGCGCACAGGCAGAGGAGCCGGTCACTATGCGACCGGCTTCGAAGTCGCTGGTGGCCCGGAACTTCTTCCACGATGTCGGCACGCGGGGCATGCCGTTGAAGGGCATCACTACGGGCAACCCTTTCGAGCCAGTCGTGCCCATCCGCATCCTGGTTCCGCGCAATGGGATCGGCAACGGGCAGACAGTACTCGCCGACGCTGGCGGGCTGCGCGGGGTGCGTGCGAGTGTACCTGATCTTCACGGGCCGGGAGATGCGCTGCTGCCGGCTGCCTCCGTGCGGATTCGCTTCGCGGTGCAGGATGCCGACTCCCACTGGTGCGACACGCTGCTGGAGAAGCCGGTGGAGGGGGCCACGACGGTACCAGTGTGGTTGGAAGTGCGGGCGCACAAAGACCAGACGCCGGGCTGGTATATCGCCACGTTAACAGTGGAGGCCAATGGCAAGACATTCAAGGTACCGTTGCAGGTGTTTGTGACTGGCTTCACGGTGCCCGACGCGCGTGATTTTCGCTCGCTGATCGGGGTGATGCACTCACCAGACTCCGTCGCGGACGCATATGGGGTGCAGCCGTGGTCGGATGCGCACTTCGCCCTGATGGCCCGCTCATTGGAGATGGCGGGGCAACTGGGCAACGATGTGATGTATGTGCCGGTGATTCTCGGTACGCATATGGGCCACCGCTCGGGCCTGATTCGCTGGGTGAAGACGGACAAAGGCCAGCAGCCGGACTTTACGCTCTTTGAAAAATACCTGGATATGTACCTGAAGTTCTGCGCACCCCCCAAAGCCATCAGTCTTTATATCTGGAGTCCGGAAACGGCGAAGGAAGTCGCCCAGGGTTACGAGGGTTCTGCCATCCCCACGCGCCCATCGGCACCGAAGCGCGCGTTGCAGGTGACGCAGTGGGATCCGCAAACGGGGATGACGGTCGACGTTGATGTGCCCGGCCCGCTGGATGAGGGCGCTGAGGCGTTCTGGAAGCCGATGCTGGACGGCGTACACGACATAGTACTGAAGCGCGGGTGGTCGGAGCGCGTCATTATGCTCGGGTGCGGCAGCGACGTGCGGCCATCGCAGAAGACGGGTGAGCTGTTCCGGGCGTGGGCACCCTACGCTCGCTGGGACATCTATTCGCACTTCTCCGGCGACCCGCAGGTCGGCGGAGCCAACAGCAGCTTCCACAGGAATGACCCGCTGCTTCCGGGGTCGGGGCCGGGCAAGCAGATCGCCGTCGGCAACCTCGAGGTAGGATTGAGGGAGCAGCCTCATGGTGGCCTTCTCTCCGCGACGTCGTTGGAGGCATACTGGCAGATCAAACTCGACTTCGTTAACATGCCGCTGCACCGCTGTGTTTACAACGAGCGCACCGGCCCCATGGTGTTTCGTACGGTGCTCTGCCACAATGGGCGCATTGCGCGCGTGGGTCTGGATTTCTGGGACGGAACAGGTATCGGGCTGATCTGGGGGGTTCATCCCACGCAACTGGTGCGACGCGGGCCTGACGGCCCGGTGCCCTCGGTACGGCTGCAAATGATGCGGGAGGGTGCCCAGGACTTCGAGGCACGCATGGCCATCCTCGACGCGCTCCCGAAGTTGCCAGCCGACCAGCAGGTGCCCTATCGGACGCTGTTGGATGATCTGCTGCGTCGCGTGGGAGCCGGCGACGCATTTCTGTCGCAGCAGGAACTTAGCCTCGACTGGCCTGCATATGTGGCGCGTGTGTACCGCGCGGCAGAGGAATTAGCCGGCCAAGTGACGGAAGCGCAGTGGAACGCGCCACCAGCGCCTCTTTTACCCTGATTATTAACGTCAGCTAGACCCCGCGTGAGGAAGGCGAAAGGAACAACCCGGCAGAGAAAGCTGTAGCAAACTGACTACGCTATTGACATGTGGGAAGATGGGTTCTAATATGCACGCAGTAAAAACTTGCAGGTATGGGGTTTTTCAAATTGGTACGAATAGACGTTGGACAATAGAGAACGCCATCGAGGCGACCAAGCCGTAGTCCGGCAATCAGCCTTTGCTATTCCGAGAGTAGAGTCGTACAGATACTTCCCGAGGGATGTAAAGCAATAACAGACAGTGGAATACTTGAAAGGTAAGGAGTTTACGATGAAGTTGAGATTCAATTACTGGTTGTGGGTGGGTTGTGTTTTCGGACTACTCGCTACGATGTTTGCTGTATCGGCGTGCGCCGATGCAGTCCCGGCTGCTGCGGCACCGTTGGTGGTGTGGACGGACACGCCGTGGCAGACGCTGAAGCCGGACCTTAAACCGCCAACGAACCCTTCCCAGTCGATAAAACTCGCCGCCGCGCGTGGCGGGATCGCCAGTGGCCTTGTGCTAGTGTCTGGCGCTGGTGGAGCGGTTCAGGCTAAGGCGGAAGAGCTTAAAGGCCCGGGTGGAGC
>Ga0194063_10003065_pt1 | contig 10078 bp, 6 predicted proteins | sample SepL3720m_MetaG_FD_155459 | JGI IMG/M metagenome (GOLD analysis project Ga0194063, IMG submission 155459) | Anoxic zone freshwater microbial communities from boreal shield lake in IISD Experimental Lakes Area, Ontario, Canada - Sep2016-L373-20m | ecosystem: Environmental > Aquatic > Freshwater >...
GATATGTTGGATGATATAGCGCGGGCGGATATGATCATCGGCACACTCGATCCCGTTTTCGGCGATGATAATGGGTAATCGATAACGAGTTGCCCAACGAATGGCATTATAGAAACCGTCCGGTTCATTTGCAGTAAAACCACCATCGCTCAGATCAGCATTCCGAGCGAATGTACGTTCCCCAAAAAGTTCTCCGGCTTTGGCAGGATTAAAGCGAACGTATTCGCGCGTGTAGTAGTTCAGCCCTAAATAGTCCTGTGTACCTCTGGCTTCGGGGATGTTTGCGCGCATTACCACAAAACGTAAGGTACCATCAACCAAAGTGTCTGTAAATGCGTTATTAATAGCTCCGGCATAAATATTAGTAACCAGTGTATCCAAAGGAAACCAGGAGCGAAGCGGATGAAAGTCGATATGGTGTATGGCGATTCCTACCCGAGATTCAGGCTGCAGGTTGTGAATGATATGGTAGGCAAGTGCATGGGCGCGTATCATGTTCGTCATTACCCGAAATGCGGCGTTGATGTCATGTTTGCCGGGTGGGAAAGCGCCGACTACATACGCAAACGACGTGTAAACATTGGGTTCGTTTATTGTGCACCAAAGAGATGTATACTCTTTCAGAGATTCGATGGTTTTTGTAACGTATTTAGCGAAGATTTGAGGTGCATCTGTGTTTTCCCATCCTCCCATTTCCATGAACCAAAGAGGGTCGGAAAAATGATGTAAGGTTATAAAGGGTGTTATGCCGCGTTGGCGCAAACCGGACAGCATCTGCCGGTAATGATCGAAAGCTTGTTCATCCCAAATGTCAGGTTTCGGTTGTACGCGGCTCCATTCGATAGAAAGGCGATGTGCATTTTGATAACTGTCAGCAGCCCGGTCAAAATCTTCACGCCAGCGCCCTCCCCACCAATCACAAGCTAACCCTGCTTTGTGCCCTTGCTTTATTCGTCCTGGTTCATTTTCCCACTGCCACCAGTTGTTATTGGTGTTATTACCTTCAACCTGCTGCGATGAGGTTGCCGTACCCCAATAAAAACCGCTTGGAACTTGAAATGATGATTGAATCACAAGAAGACCTCCTCTGCAGATTTTACGTAGAATATATTATAATATAATTTGGCTGGTTGTATAATAACACCAGCGATACCGCATAACGAATGGAGAAAAAAGAGTGTTTTTATGTCGAATTATGACGTTGTTGTAATTGGAGCGGGACCTGGTGGCTATGTTGCCGCTATCCGTGCTTCACAATTAGGACTCAAAACAGCGATTGTTGACAAACAATGGTTGGGAGGGGTTTGTCTCAATGTTGGATGTATCCCCTCAAAGGTGTTGCTGCGCAATGCGGAAATTGCCCGTATTCTGCGTGATGGAGCCAATGAGTATGGTTTCTCTTTTGACAACTTGAAGTTAGACTATAAAGTGGCATTTAACCGCAGCCGCCAGGTATCCAAAAGACTTACGCAGGGTGTGGGCTTCTTGATGCGTAAGAATAATATCGATGTACATATGGGGTTGGCGGAGATTACAGGACGAGATACTGTAATGGTCACCGGAGAAGATGACAAACAGATTGAATTAAAAACAAAGAATATAATTGTTGCTACAGGGGCTTCCTCAGCCACCATCCCCAGTGTAGCAGTAGATGGTAAGCATGTAGTGTCTTATTATGAAGCGATTCTACAAGATAAATTACCAAAATCAGCCATTATTATCGGTGCTGGCGCGATTGGCGTAGAGTTTGCTACAGTTTGGCACTCCTATGGTGTACCAGTTACGGTTGTGGAAATGTTGCCCCGCCTTGTTCCTCTTGAGGATGAAGAAGTTAGTACAGAATTAGGTAAGGCATTTACCAAAGCGGGCATCAAAGTTATGACAACTACGCGTGTGGAAGGTGTAGAAAATACATCAGAAGGTGTTGTTGTAAAAGTCACTGGAGCGCAGGGACAGCAAACCCTCATAGCGGAACAGGTGTTGGTGGCTATTGGATTCAAACCCAATAGTCGGGAACTTGGCTTGGAGAAAATTGGTGTAGCAATCTCCGATCGAGGTCTCATCCAAATCGATGAACGTATGTCGACAAATATCCCGGGCGTTTGGGCTATTGGCGATGTTACAGGGAAATTTATGTTAGCCCATGTGGCGTCCGCGATGGGAATTGTCTGTGCTGAAAATATTGCTGGTGTTGAGACAATCAAATTAAATTACGAAATGATGCCGCGTGCCACTTACTGCAATCCGCAGATCGCTTCCTTTGGGTTAACCGAAGTACAGGCAAAAGAGCGCGGATATGACTTAAAGATAGGGCAATTCCCCTTCCGTGCGAATGGCAAAGCACTTGGGTTGGGAGAGGCAACTGGTTGGGTGAAGATTATTACCGATGCAAAATATGGCGAGATCCTGGGTGCACATATGATTGGTCCAGAAGTTACCGAACTTTTGCCAGAACTGACTTTGGCTCAGTTGATGGAACTAACTCCGGCAGAAATTGCTCGTAATGTCCATGCCCATCCGACTCTTAGTGAAGCTTTAATGGAAGCTGCTCATGCTATTGGAGGACATACAATCCATATTTGAGTTATGGAGCAATTTCTGTACTCTAGTGTAATTGGCATGACACTTGCATCCATTATGGCATTGCATTGTATATTATCAGTCCAGGCTTATCCTTCCTGGTCTGAAAATAGATAAAGGAGGATGATGATCATGAACAAAAGCGTTAGTATTAATGGATGGCGTCTCATCGTTTTGGCGATGGTGAGTATATTTGTCTTGACGGCTTGCGACCTAGGCGCGGCACCGAAGCCTACACCGATCGCGGAAGAACCGGGTCTTCCTCAGGAATCGGGTCCAAGCGAGGCAGATCTCTACGCTACTGCGATTGCTAGCATTGGTGGTCCGTTGACAGCTACAGCCGCGGTTGAAAGTATTATGAAACCCGAAGAAAAGCCGACTGAGATGCTTCCTGGAGAAGGACAACCTGCAGGAGAAGGTCAACCGGTAGGAGAGGGTAGACCTGCGGGTGAGGGAGTGCCGACTGGGGAAGGGCAGAGAGCAGGAACCCCTATTCCTCAAAATATGGCGGGTGGAAGCGGTTATGATTCGAATTATAATCCGAACCTTGACTCAAAAAATATCCCCAACAGCCCCTATCAAAACCCTAACAGTCCTTATTACCTCAATCCTAACTATAACCCGGCTTCTCAACCCAGCGGTGGTGGGGCAACAACCTACGTAATCCAACCTGGTGATTGGCTATATAACATCGCGCGTAAATATGGTGTATCTCCGGAATCGATTATTGCAGCGAATCCAGGAATAACCCCCAGCAACCTCTATCCTGGACAGGTATTGGTTATTCCAGCCTCGGTATATGGGGCGGGTGTGCCTCAATCTCAGGGTCAACTCCAATATTACCCGCGTTATATCTCTACTTCGGTATGGTATCCAGAATATTATTGGACCTATGGGAGTAATCCTTCCGGGTATCCAGATTGGTATTCAAGATATGGAACAACCATGCCTTCAGGTTGGTCTTCGATGTATGGGACTGCCGTTCCTTCAGGGAACTGGACATCCCCAGACTATAACCGCTATGGTCCTGATAATTGGGGTACTATTCCACAATATGCTCTCTGTGGGACTGGTCGATCTCAATCTCCGATTAACATTGATACAGCAAAAGTAACCCAGTCGTCAAAACCGGTCGTGAAATTCAGTTATCGCCCATCTGATGTACGGATGGTTTCTAATGATTTCACTTTCCAGATAGATGTTCCATCAGGAAGTTTCATGGAGATGGATGGAATTGCTTACCAGCTCATGAATATTACCTTCCATATGCCTTCAGAACATACTATCAACAGCAAACCTTACTATATGGAAATTCAGTTTAACCATTACAACTCGAATACGAGTAAGTGGGCGGTCGTGAGTGTGTTTGTAAATGAAGGTACTGCGGATAATCTTGGTCTTGCTTCCGTCTGGAGTGCGATGCCAGCCCCTCCGTACAACATGCAACAAGTGTCATCTTTTGATCCAACAGTCTTCTTACCTATGGATCCTAAAATGTACACTTATTCTGGCTCACTCTCGACTCCTCCATGTTCGGAAGGTGTTAATTGGTTGATCTTTGCTGCGCCTATTCAACTGAGTCGTACGCAGATCGAACGTTATCGTTCCATCTTCCCTTACAATGCGCGTCCGGCGCAACCTTTGAATGACCGTCCAGTCTATACAATTCCATGATATAGTGCTGGCGTAAAGAAGAAGGGACGACAATCTGCCGTCCCTTCTTTTTATGTGATAAAATAATCCAAGTCAAAAGAAAATAACACAAGGAGGTATCAGTGGAATGGCAGAACCAATAGAAGTGTTGGGAAACGGAAAAATGTTGAGCATGTATCGGACGATGTTTATGATCCGTCGTTTCGAGGATCGGGTCAACGAATTATATATGCAAGGACAAATTCCTTCGACCCTCCATCTGTATGTAGGTCAGGAAGCAGTGGCTGTCGGTGTATGTACGAACCTAGATAAGGATGATTATATTACCAGTACGCATCGCCCGCATGGTCATGCAATTGCCAAAGGTGTATCTATCAAATCGATCATGGCGGAATTATACGGAAAAAAAACGGGTTGTTGCCAGGGCAAAGGCGGATCGATGCATGTCGGTGATATTCAGGTCGGAATGTTTCCAGCAATTGCAATCGTTGGTGCAAATATCCCTATTACTGCTGGGGCTGCTCTCGCATGCAAGTTTATTCATCCTGGTAAGGTTGCGGTCAGCTTCTTTGGTGATGGCGCTTCTAACGAGGGTGCATTTCACGAAGGATTGAATATGGCAGCGATTTGGAACTTGCCTGCTGTATTTGTTTGCGAAAACAATCTTTATGCTGCCTCAACGCCGTTTACGACGACATTCAAAATTAAGGATGTATCAGAACGTGCCGCAGCTTATGGGATGTTAGGAGAAATCGTTGACGGGAATGATGTCATCGCTGTCTATAATGCAGCTAAAAAGGCAACTGAGCGTGCTCGTGCAGGGCAGGGACCTACCTTACTTGAATGTAAAACATACCGCCAATGTGGGCATTCACGTAGTGACCCACGTGGTTATCGTACCAAAGAGGAAGAAGCCGAATGGATCAAGCGCGATCCCATTCTACTTCTGGCAGAGAGACTTCTAAGTGAAGGGAATGAAACCAGTGAGGATATCAAACGCATTGAGGATCAAGTTAATGTAGACATTGAAGGTGCGATCGTCTTTGCAAAAGAGAGCCCAGATACTGAGCCATCAGATACACTCCAACATGTCTATTATGGATAAGAGAAAGGGATTAACATGCCAAAAATGACAATTGCAGAAGCTTTAAGGCAAGGAATTCGAGAAGAGATGCAGCGTGATAAGTGCGTATTCTGTCTGGGAGAAGATATTGGTGTTCCAGGAGGATTCGGCGGTGCTTTCACGGTTACTTTGGGTTTGTCCGATGAGTTTGGTCATGAGCGCATTTTGGACACCCCAATATCAGAGATTGGAATTGCTGGAGTGGCGATTGGGGCTGCAATGGCAGGAATGCGTCCTATCGCTGATGTACAGTATGGAGATTTCTTGTTTTGTATGATGGATCAATTAGCGAACCAGGCAGCCAAAATGACTTATATGTCAGCCGGGACTGTGAAAGTACCAATGGTAATGCGTGCACCCGTAGGTGCTACTGGACGTGGTTCGCAACATGCTCAAAGCCTAGAGGCGTTTTTTACACATATTCCTGGACTTAAAGTGCTGGCACCTTCCACTGCGTATGATGCCAAAGGTTTGCTTAAGAGTGCTGTGCGTGATGATAATCCGGTTCTAATTTTTGAGCATAAATTGCTGTATGGGAGTAAGGGGGGGCGCGCTGAAAAAGGTGCCTTAAGCCCGGTCGGTTTTGTGCCCGAAGAAGAATATCTTGTTCCTATTGGCAAGGGAATTGTTCGTCGTGAAGGAAAAGATGTTACTATTGTAGGAAAATTACTTACTGTCTATCGGGCACTGGAAGCAGCCGACCAACTGGCACAAATTGGGATTGAGGCAGAAGTCATTGACCCGCGTACCTTGATCCCCCTGGACAAGGAATTGATCTATGAATCGGTGCGTAAGACTGGACGCTTGGTTTTGGTGGAAGAAGATAACCTCACCAATGGTTGGGCGGCAGAGTTAGCAGCTTTGGCAGTTGATGAATGTTTTTATTGGTTGGATGCACCTGTCAAACGTGTTTCAGCACCTGATACACCTGTACCGTTTGCTCCACCTATGGAGAAGTTTTATGTACCAAGTGTTCAGAGAATTATCGAAGTTGTTAAGTCAATTTTTTAATAATGGCGAGGATTTATGGCAGTAGATGTACTTATACCTCCTTTAGGGCAAACAGTCGATACCATGACTTTGGTAAATTGGTATAAAAAAGAAGGTGAAGAAGTTATTAAAGGGGAACCATTATTCGTCATCGAGACGGATAAAGCTAATCTTGATATTGAGGCGCCTGCTTCAGGTACATTATGCCTTATTTCCGCAAGAGATGGGGATGAAGTCAAAGTCTTGAGTAAAGTCGCTCTGATCCGATTAGCGGGAGAAAAATTGCCAGAATCGTCTTTGCCGCCCACGGATATACCGGTAGCATCTCAAGAGTCTGCCAATTCAATAATCGTGAATAATGCATCTCTTCTGGACAGACCGAAACGTATCTTAATTTCGCCGCGTGCTAGAATTCTGGCGGAAAAAGAGGAACTTTCTTTAGATGATTTAGGTGTTTTCAGCGATGGAAAACCGATAGACGAGCGCTTGGTTAGATCTTATATGAGGCAGCCGCAGAAAATTCATCAAGATATCAGTGTACCTGCTATCAGTCCATTGGCGCGCAAAATTGCCGAATCTACTGGCTTGGACTGGAAGAAAATGACAGGTACCGGCACAGCAAGTCGCATTATGCGAGAGGATGTGGAACGAGTTCTCAAGAATAAGCAGTCACTCGCAGAAAATGCTTCGATACCATCTTCTTTGACGGTTGGCGATACAATCCTTTTGCATGGTGCCCGTGAGGTAATTGCAACCCGTATGGTTCAAAGCCATACACAGACTGCTCCGGTTACGTTAAGCTCTGAAGTAGATGCTACTGCTTTTGTGGATTTGCGAGCCCAGTTTATCAAAGAAGGAATCCATATTTCTTATAACGATCTTCTATTATATTTATTGGGACGGGTTCTGCGTCAATATCCGCAGTTGAACGCATCTTTAATTGGACAGGAAATTAAAATCTGGCAAGAGATTAATATAGGGTTGGCAGTGGATACAGATCGCGGTCTTCTTGTTCCGGTGTTGTGTAATGTAGATCAAAAAGGATTAACTCAAATTGCTCTGGAGACGCGTCAATTGTCTGAACGTTGCCGTAATGGAATGTGTACACCTGAGGAAATGAAAGCAGGTACATTTACTCTGACGAATTTAGGTATGTATAATGTGGATGTGTTTTCACCCATTATTAATTTACCCCAGACGGCGATTCTAGGTGTGGGACGTATTAAAAAGATGCCGTATGCCTTTGAGGACACGATTGCTTTAAGATATATTCTCTGGCTCAGTCTGACATTTGATCATCGCTTGGTAGACGGTGCACCGGCTGCTCGTTTCCTACAACGTGTTATGCAAATGATTGAACGTCCGTACTTATTAATGGTTTAACCGCTTCAACGGTTATCATGACTAAACCAATCTTCTCTCCATTTGCCGATGTCCTGCTCTATGCTCACCAATATCAGGGAAATAGTAATGATTGTGGTCCCTTCAGCGCAGCAATTGTGTTGAATGCATTACGGGGATTGCAAATAGATGGGATCGATTTAGCGTACGAGATGAATCAACCTCGCTGGCAGTATATTTTGCCAATATTTCGTCGTATTCCTGATTGGGCGACTTTCCCATGGGGGATAGTGGATATCTTGCGTGAATACCGTCTAGAATCCACGTGGCGTATCTTTACATCGATCCGTTTTTTGCAGGAAGGGTTATCAAAGCCTCAGGTTCTTCTAACTGTCTTAGGGAATTGGAAGCCACTATGGTCGCATATTGTAATATTAGCAGCATTTCATGAGAAAATGGGGTGGGGGGTTATAAATCCCGCTTATCCTGGTGATAGTCTATACTGGATACCTAATGATGAATTTATGTCTCTGTGGCATACGTATGGAAATATTACGATAACATCTTGGATAAGGTCGTAATCCCTATTTTAGCGAAAATCGAAAAAGGCAAATTTGCCGGACGATTTGCAATAATCTAAAGATACAAAGTAGAGGCAAATTTGAAACTTGCCTCTACAGTTTTTTAAGTTATTTTGTCTGATAGGGTTCTCGTCAAACAGCCTCAACCTCAATGTGAACTGGCTTTTTGGGTGCCGTAGGCTTTGTGGGACGCTTTTTCCGTGGAGACATAAGCGCAGTATCCAAGACTTCATCCATCGTTTCTACAAACACAAATTTAATCGCTTTGACTACTTCTTCTGGCAGGTCTTCCAGATCAGCTTCATTACGCTTGGGTAATATGATCGTTCTTAAACCCATACGATGAGCTGCTAATATTTTTTCCTTGATACCGCCTACAGGCAAAACCTGTCCGCGCAGAGTAATTTCTCCTGTCATGCCAACATCATACCGAACCAGACGTCCAGAGATGAGCGATACAAGCGCAGTCGCGATGGTCACGCCAGCAGATGGTCCATCTTTAGGGGTCGCTCCGGCTGGAATGTGTAAATGGAAATCAGATTTCTCGAAGAAATTTGCATCTAAACCGATTTGTTCGGCGCGCGATCGGACAAAAGCCAGTGCAGTACGAGCAGACTCTTGCATGACATTACCCAGAGAACCAGTCAGTTGAAAATCTTTGGAACCGGGCATACGGGTTGCTTCGATGAAAAGGACATCACCGCCAACCGGAGTCCATGCAAGTCCGGTGGCTACACCCGGAAGCGATGTGCGAGAGGCGATTTCCTCTGTCCCATAGAAACGCTGCCGTCCCAAGAAATCCCGAACCTTCTTTGGGTTAACCGTCAAGGACTTAATTTTACCGGCGGCAATTTGTGTGGCTGCCTTACGGCAAGTGCTGCCAATTTCACGTTCCAGATTACGCACACCCGCTTCACGGGTATAGTTACGGATGATAGTTTTTATCGTATCATCTGTGAATTTAATCTCACGTGTCCTGAGACCGTTCTCGCGCAATTGGCGTGGGATTAGGTAACCGTTCGCAATTGAAACTTTTTCGGCATCCGTATATCCGGAGATGTGAATGATTTCCATACGGTCCAAGAGAGGTGCTGGTATGCTTTCGGCAGAATTGGCAGTAGCAATAAACATCACCTGTGAAAGATCGAAGGCTACTTCTACATAATGATCCCGAAATTCGGCATTTTGTTCAGGATCAAGAACTTCCAGAAGAGCAGAAGCAGGATCTCCATGGTAATCAAATACGAGTTTGTCCACCTCGTCAAGCATAAAAACCGGGTTGCGGGTTTCAAGACGACGCAAGGATTGTAGTATCCTGCCTGGCATGGCTCCGATATAGGTGCGCCGGTGACCACGAATTTCTGCTTCATCGCGGATGCCGCCTAAAGAAATGCGGACAAACTCGCGTCCCATTGCATGGGCAATTGAACGCCCAAGTGAGGTTTTGCCCACCCCCGGAGGTCCAATAAAACAAAGAATGACGCCCTCGCGAACGCGGCGGATACTATCTGTATTGACCTGCTTATTAAACTCTTCTTTTCTTTCTTGCTTCAGTTTGCGGACTGCCAGGTATTCCAGAATGCGATCTTTTACATCTTCTAATCCAAAATGATCTTCATTCAGGACCGTGCGTGCATGAGCGATTTCAAGATTATCTGTAGTAGTTTTACTCCAAGGAAGAGTAACCAACCAGTCAAGATAGGTACGGATGACACCATATTCTGCTGAAGCATTCGAGAGATTCGCCATGCGATCAAGTTCACGGGTTGCTTGCTTTTCGGCTTCTTCAGCCATGCCTGCATTGTTGATC
>Ga0194063_10003066_pt1 | contig 10078 bp, 12 predicted proteins | sample SepL3720m_MetaG_FD_155459 | JGI IMG/M metagenome (GOLD analysis project Ga0194063, IMG submission 155459) | Anoxic zone freshwater microbial communities from boreal shield lake in IISD Experimental Lakes Area, Ontario, Canada - Sep2016-L373-20m | ecosystem: Environmental > Aquatic > Freshwater...
GGAACCTGCCGCACAACCACCGTAGAGGGTGCAGATGTCGGTCATGTTTCATCCGCGCGAAAGGCCCATGAATCTTGGGTTTCCGCCCCGCCGACGGAGAGGCTCGGTGTTTCGCTCTGGTTAACCACTTGGAAACACACGCGGGATAACGTGCGGGTATGCGGCCACCGGACGAGGACGAAACATGGCGACAGAGACATCAAAAGTGCTACTGAGCTTGCTGGTCGTATTTGCTGCTGGGAAGTTCATGGGCGAGGTCTTTGAGAGGCTCAAGCAGCCAGCGGTCATCGGTGAACTGATGGCCGGCGTCATCATCGGCCCCGGCCTGTTCCGTTGGGTGGCGCCGTCGGCAACACTGTCGACGGTAGCGACGATGGGCGTGATCGTTCTCATGTTCGTTGTCGGACTGGAGACGCGCCCCTCCGAACTCTTCAAGGTCGGGGGTCGAGCCTTTGTGGTCGGTGCAGTGGGCATCGTGCTTCCGCTCGCTTGCGGTTTCGCTTTTGGGATGACGCTTGGCTATGGACGACCAGAGGCGATGTTCATCGGCACGGCGCTCGTAGCTACCTCGGTTGGAATCACCGCACGCGTGCTTGCCGACAGAGGCTTTCTGACCACGACTGAAGCTCGGATCATTCTTGCCGCGGCCGTCATCGATGATGTGCTGGGGATGCTCGTGCTCTCGCTAGTGGTGGGAGCCTCGCGAGACGGTATCGACGTCGCGCATATTGGTGTTCTGGTGGCGCAAGTCGTTCTATTCGTGGGATTTGAGATGTGGATTGCTCCTAAGCTGGTGAAGCGCCACGCACATTGGCTCGACAAACTCAAGATTCCCAATGCGGGGTTTGTGGTCGCGCTCATCGTGATGCTGGCGATGGCTGCGGTCTCAGAGAGCATTGGGCTGGCCGGTATCGTCGGCGCATTCTTCGCAGGGATGATGTTCGCCGAGACCGAAGATCGGTGGGAACTCACCAAGCAGGCGCGGCCTCTTTATGAGTGGCTCGTTCCATACTTCTTTGTCGTGACGGGCATGCAGGTGCAGCTCGCGCAGTTTGCCTCGCCAAAGATACTGGTGCCCGGACTTGTGCTCGCGGCGATTGCGATCGTGACAAAGGTGGTCGGTTGCGGGCTTGGGGCCGCAGGCATGGGCTGGCGGCGCATGGTTGCCATCGGGGTAGGCATGGTGCCCCGCGGCGAAGTCGGACTCATCGTGGCGTCCACTGGCCTCGCCATGGGCGTCATCGGCTCGGCCACTTATGGGATGATCGTCTTTGTGGTTGTGGTGACCACCGTAGTGGTGCCGCCGCTACTCGCGGTGGTCTTCCCGTGGGCCACGCGCGGCGAGCCAGCCGCGATGCTATACTCTCCCGCGCACGGGGACGTAGCTCAGTTGGGAGAGCACCGGCTTTGCAAGCCGGGGGTCGAGGGTTCGAGCCCCTTCGTCTCCACCAGAGAATAAGCAGGTCAGGAGCCTACAGGGTTCCTGGCCTGTCTTCTTTGGTGGCCGCTTGTAAGCATTTTGTCATCAAGATCTTGCAGACCCTCTCCAAAGAGCGTCGCGTCCAGCCGGTCGTTCGCGCCCCTGTGGGCGTCGGGCATCAGGTGCCCGTAGCGGTCGACCGTGGTCGTGATCGAGGAGTGGCCGAGCTGCGTTTGCACGTACTTCAGGTTCTCGCCCTGGTTGATGAGGAGCGAGGCGAAGGTGTGCCGCAGATCGTGAATACGAATCCTGCGAAGCTTGGCGCGGGTCAGCGTGTCGGACCATACACGGTGGCGTAGGTTGGCGGGGTCCATCGGCGTGCCCTCGGGTGTTGGGAACACCAGATCGTAGGGCGAGTACGGCGCTGCGAGCTTGTGCTCAAGCAGAATCGCCGCAAGACGGTTGGTCATGCCGATGACGCGTATAGACCGCGAGGTCTTTGGCTCCACGAACTTACCCTTGTACAGCGAGTGCCGGACGCGGATGGTTCCACCGCTCCAGTTTACGTCGTCCCACTGCAGGGCGAGCAGTTCGCCCAGTCGCATGCCGGTCATGACGGCGGTCGAAAACAGTGCACGGTGCCGGTCGTCACACGCCGCAAGGAGGGACTTCACTTCCTCGGGCGTCAGGCTGTCCATCTCGGTGTGGGGGAGCTTGGGACCCTTCACGGTCGTAGCAGGGTTGTGTGCGAGATAGCCCCACGCCACCGCATGGTCGAGCATGCTGCGAAGTAGCACCAGGTGCGCTCGAAGAGTGGCGGCTGTCAGCTTCTTGCGCTGCATGCCCGCGAGGTAGTGCTGAACGTCGATCGTCCCGATCTGCGAGAGCTTCAGGGCGCCGAACGCTGCCTTGAATGGCCCGTTGATGCGGCTTGTGTACGTGGTCAACGTCGATGCCTTCACCGAGACTGTGGCGTAGTCCGCGAGCCACTGCTTGGCGAACACCGAAAACGTCACGTCCTCGATCTCACGAAATGTCCCGGCATGCACGGTGGCCTGTACCGTGTCGAGGTACTTCTCCGCGTCTTTCTTGCGGGGGCTCACGGCCCTGGAGCGTTGTCTGCCCTGCAGGTCGCGCCAGTAGGCGTACCAAATGTCCTCGCGCTTCCTAACGAATCCTCTTGCCATTGCATATCACCTCCTCTCACGCGTGGGTCTGTGCGCCGCTGCTACTCGCCAGTAGCCGGGCGACGGAGTTTGTTCACCATCTGCTGGACGAATGTGCGGTCGGTATCGGTCAGCTCGTCCCAGCCTTCGATGGGGCTCGGCGGGGCCTTGGGCGCTATCTGTGAGCGTTTCCACCCTTCAATCTCGCTGCGCAGCATCGATGGGGGAGCGTCGGGGTCAACGAGTTGCCAGTTGGCCCAATGTTGGGCAGGCCCGAACTCCTCGTCGTTGCCCGATGTGTTGTGGCCGAGAAGCATTAGGTAGTCGTCAATGAGCCAATCGCGTCGCTGCTTGTCTGTGCCCCCGGATGCCGCTGTCACCATTTCGGGGACTTGCATCGCGCGCACGGCCATTCCTTGCGCAGTCTGCAGGTCCGCCCACGGTATGAAGCCCGCCATCGCGAGCAGGTCGTGGGGCGGCACGCCCAGCGCCTCGGCGATCTTGACCGTGGCGCGAGGTGTCAGAGGCTTCTTGCCGCTTTCGATTTGCGAGATGTAGGCGGGGGAGAGCCCGGACTCGCGCGCAAGCCGTCGCACGCTCCAAAGCATCGATCCCCGTTGTTGCTTGATGGCCTTGGGTGCCGAAATGTCCACGGTGGACCTCCCTTTCCATGCCAGTCTCGCACAATCTCAAGGTGTTTACAAGGTGAACAGATAGTGCGTACTATCTGGCTGTAGTCGGAAGGGCTCGCCAGAAGGGCAGGCCGCCGAGAGAGAGCGGAGGTGTACAGGTGGAGAGTGTAGCGATGCCGCGTTTGATGTCTGTAAAGGAGGTCGCGCGCGTCCTTAACGTTCGGCCGAGCTGGGTGTACGCAAAGGTGGCGAGCAAGGAGATTCCCCATGTCCACGTTGGGCGCTACCCGCGATTCGTCGGCGAAGACGTATTCGCCTGGGTTCGGAGTGGTGATGGGCACCGATAGGAGGCCATCCGACGGCCGTGCGAGCGCGGGCCCAGCTGGCAGCCCGAAGGGGCCCAGCGGGCCGCGTCGTCCGGCGCCGGGGGCTATCTCGACCCGACGGCCTGGTCCAGATCGAATCGAGTCCGGCAATACATGGCGACAGTCGGTCGACTGTCCGGGGCTGTCGTGGTGTCAATGGTTGCGCTACCGGCACTTCGACATGGATGCGGCTGCGAGCGATTGGGCGATGTACTGGAGCCGCCATTTGCACATGCACCAACGCAGGCTGCGTGACCGATGACGGGCGATGGCGGCAGGCCACGCGACCCCCGGAGTGCCGGATCAGCGGCACCGGGGGCGGGTGGCAACCGCCCTGCCCCTAGCCTTGTAATTGCATCGTTTCTCGGGAGCCTAAGCGACCGCGAGCAGGGCGAGCAGGGCGCGACCCGGAGCCCGCAGATATCGGTTGGCATCATCCAGTACCCGGACGGTGGAGGCGAGCTGTTCGGGGTGGTAATCGGAAAGCGTCGGCCGCGCTTGGTCGAGTCTGATGTGTGGGAGTCCCGGCGCCGCGAGTTCGAAGCGGACGTGTATGGTTCCGAGCGGGCCGACGAGATGGCGGAGGAGCGCAGAGCAGAGGGCAAGGAGCGCTCAGACAAGGAATGCGCTCGACGTGCGAGGTGTCGTGTGCGTCGGCTCTGCCGTCAGTACGAGCTTAATCACATGGTCACCCTGACGTTCCCCGGCTGCGGGATACACGTCTACGACCAGGCTCTACGGCTGCTGCAGGACTTCATCCACGATCATGGTCATTCGCTCCATCGCGGCTGCACGTGGCTTGCCGTTCCTGAGTTGCACCCCAGCGGCCACGGTTGGCACTGGCACGTGCTGGTGCCGGGGCGCTTCACCAAAGACGAGCTATCTGGGTTGCGCGTCGGCTGGACAGAGTACCTGCGCCGACATGGGATGCCGCCGAGTGGTGGTGCACTGTTCACGCGTATCGACGTGAAGCGTTGGCCGAGCGCGGCGCATGCAGCGACCTATGCCGCCAAGTACGCGGGCAAGAGCTTTGATGGTGACGATCGCCAAAAGGGCCGCAAGCGCTACTTGATTCCTCGGGGAGTCGAAGTGCCTGTGCAACGGGCCCTAGCCGGCAGTCTGGACGAGGTGCGAGCAGTTATCGACCAGATCGACGCGACCAGGGTCTTTGAGTCGCTCGACGACGACGAGTGGCTCGGTCCGCCGATGGTGTGGTCGTCCTGGTAGCTGCCGGTCAGCAGAACAGAACAACCGAAGGTCAGCCGTGTTCGGGCGACAGAAGCGATTAGGGTCACTGCGCCGTCGGAACCGAGACTACCTGACCGGAGCCAGGAATCTCACAGGGGCAGAGTGACACCAAGGATGCGCTTGTTGGGAGTGCAGATGTCCCTAACGAGTCGCCTTCTGGGCGAGTACCTTCTGAGAGCGCTTGAAGTAGGAGCGCACATTCGTCGCGAGCTGCTTGGACCAGGCTGGATTGTGCTCGCCGCGCATTCCCGCAAAGACCGCGAGCGCGTAGCCGTAGAGCTCTTCATTCAGATAGCCGAGCTTGTCCACCCGCCACCCGTGGCTCGCGCCACTATCCCATTGCCGAGATCTCATGCAAGCGTTGCCGCTGCAAACCCCGAAGCCGAGAAAGACGGTCGCGAGGTCTGTGAAGCGTTCCATATCCGGCTCGCCTGCGTCGATTAGGCCGCCGCCGAGCAGAATCACGTGGCAGAGTTCATGCGCCATCGTGGAAACGAGCGCGACAGGTTCTTCAAGCAGCGACGCCCGAATCTCGACGGTGTGGCGAAAGCCCCTTCCGTACAGACCGGCCGGGCCACTCTCCCCGTGAAGGTTCCATTGCGGCGCCGAGTCCCTCCAGCCGTCCGTCAGATCGTCGAACAGCTCAAGGTCAACACGCGCTGGATCGACTGACAGGTAGCGGCAGGTCCGGTCCAGGACCTGGCGTGCAGACCCATACGAACGCGCGTATGGATCCGGAAAGTACTCTGGCGTGGCGAGCACGACGGGCGCCTTCAAGACCCTCATCAAACCCAAGAGATTGACTAGGCGACGCATCGACGAATCGACCCACTTGGCGTCCTCGTCACTGACGGGCAGTGTTGTCTTCCAGAGTGCCAAGTGCGGGTCCCTTCTCGTGGACGATGATCCCGTCCGCCCAACGTGCCAGATATGAGCGGCGGTCATGCGCTCACTTCACCGTACCGCTTTCGCCGTCCGCTCGGTATCTTTGCTACGCGGCACTCCAGCGGAAGGAGAGGACCTCGTCCGCCACGGCGGGGTGTAGGCGAACGCGGCCACCGACGTCTTCGAAGACGCGGCCGTACGCGTTCCCCTTCGTAGTAAGTAGCTGGGCAACCGCACCATAGGCGTTCTTCGATCGCGTCACCCGCTCAACGTCTTGAACAAGCTGGCCCCGGGAGATTCCGTCTTCCGACCGTACGACCAGCGCAATCATCTTGTGAACATTCAGATGCGGCTTCGCAGACCACTTCCGAATACGGTCCGAGAGCAGGGCGCGTTCTTCCCTCGACATCTCGCCTCCGTACAGGCCGCCTCTCGACCGGGTTCCGCTGCGGGGCACCGAGGAAGACAGGGGATCGGGCTCCGGGTCGCGCCAAACGGACGGGTAGAAGTCGGGTCTCACCGGTCGAGGCTGACCCTGAGGCCACCAGCCGTAGAGCTCGAACGCACGATACTGAAGCGCTCTCTGGATTTCGTCATCATGATCCGAAAGCCCTGCGAGAGCGCGAGGTAGCAAGACCAGGTTCGCGACCGCGGTGTGATACCGCTCGTCGTAGCAGGTACGAGGCCAGATATGGCACACCTCGAAGCCCTGAGCCTGTTGGTTGCCAAGCCCAAGCGCGCGCTTGAGTGCCGAGTTCGCGTACGTGTTGTCGTCAAGCCTGATTCCGTCAATAACCTGGCCGCGGCTCTCACCCTTGCCCAGACGTGCGCGACGTACATTTGGGGACATCGCCGCGCCACCGGTCTCACGCACTTGGCGCTCATGAACTGCAGGATTCACCCAGAGGCCAGTGTCTGCGACCAAGAGCGAAAGGTGGATTGCATGTCGGCTCAAAGACTCGAGCAACAACTCCGATGCGACGAGCTTCTGCATTGCAATGTCCTTTGTCCGGCTAGCGGTGTGGCGTGTCGTGCCTTAGAACTGCCAGTCTGAACAGCAGTGGTCGCAGTGCGCCTGCGTTGTCGCCTCTTTGCGAGACAGCCCGGTCGCAAGGAGAGAGACTCCTCCTGTCAGCACTGCCGCGGTCGCTTTGCCTCCGGACACGCCTCTCTTGACCCTGAGGTCTTGCGAACGGACCTGTCCACACGTCTGGCAATGTGGGCAAATCAGTTGCGGGTTTCGAGGCCCCCACTTGAGCTTGGAACGTGCATCGTCCACCTTGGCGTGCATCGCAGCCCGCTCATCCGGAGACATCTTCGCAATGGCTCTCTGTCGCCAAATCGCCAAAGCAAAAGCGGCGATCACGAATAGCAGGATAACGAGATAGAATCCGGTGTCGCCCACAAGTCCCCCCTCCGGGATCGGCTTGGTCTGCGGAACGTGTTAGATATGAGCAGACGCGCAGTCGCACTCAGGTCAGTCTACCTCCTGGCGTTCTGCTCGATATCTTTGTTAGGAATCAGCGCCCCCGGCCGAGGAAGACTGGCAGACGACTCGTGCCGGTCCACCGGACGATTCAGGGACACGCTCCCGCAGGTCTGAACTCGAACCGCACACACGCGGTTAACCCGGCTTACGCTTCCACCACCTTGAGCCCGCCGGATCAGCGCCCCGACCCGAGGAAACGTTGACGACCTTTCCCGGCCTGACCAGCTGCCTTCCTAACAATGATTATGCGGTCCGCACAACCCCCGAGGAAAGCATACCGGAGAGAGCACCGGGACTCGGCATCGCGAAACCATGCGCACACGACTACAGATCGGCATGCTGCGCCCGGACGATCTTGACCTTGTGCCGCCCGGAAGAGGGAGCGCAGCGACCGAAGCGGCATAGGGTCGCGGGGTAGGGGTTGAACATTTGCAGACAACTCGCCCCCGGCAGGGCCGCCGGAGGCGCTAGTATGTGGAGAGTGGCGGGGGCTGCAAGGGGAAGAGGTTCGGATGCCAGAGGCTGCTTACTGCATGGCCTGCAACGCATGGGTCTGGGTGTCATACGATGGGGGCTGTTCGCAGGGCCACACACGTGGCAACCTGCGCAGCGTCTACGAGGCACCGGCAGTTGCTGGCGTGCCTGTGCCGCCCGGCCCGAAGCCCCATGGCGCCGTCAATGACGAGTTCCGACTCAATGTTCATGAACCGATCAAGGGCAGCGGGAATCGGATTCGCTAGGCGATTCCACCGCGGTCATCTTCGCTGGCTGAAGAAGGGGGCAATCCAATTGGCTAGGCGGGTTCTTTGCCGAGACTGCCTCTACTACCCACTGCGCGCGCGACAGCCGGGCTCCGACATGTGTGTACTGGTGGCGAGCGCTAGATCGTCGGACTCGCGGCCGTGTTGGCCGCGCGCCAAACAGTCGGTTCCTGTTGCGTGGTGGCGTCGTTTCTTCGGCCGCGGCGTGTAAGCATTTTGTCATCAAGAGGGCCCATAACTGCCAATATGGGGCGGAACTGACATGGAAAGGCCCTCCAACCTATCCGCAGGTCAGAGGGCCTATCCTGTACTGAGAGCTACTCAACCCTCAACCAACATTAGTCGTTTGCAAGCCGGGGGTCGAGGGTTCGAGCCCCTTCGTCTCCACCAGCGAATAGACAGGTCAGGAGCTTTTCGGGCTCCTGGCCTGTTTCTCTTTGGGGGCGCCTGTATCACATCTGTGCGGCCTGCATGCGGTCGGGAAGCCGCAGGTGTGCCAAGTTCTAGCATGGGAGACTGCAGGCAGTGGGGACTATTGGCTCACACCTCGACCTCTGTTCGCGTACAGATTGCGGGAGCTGAAAACTCGGCACACGTGATTAGTGCAGGGCAGACCCCCATAATCGGTATCACCCCCTAGTGTTAGGCCCTCGTACACCCGATGGTGCTGACCCCGGCGACCTGAGAGGCAGGAGCAGTGGCCGACTATTCCGCAGACGACGCCAAGCGAGACCTCGACTCCCTGAGGAAGCACGCCGACCCCGACGCCGCCAATCGCCTCGCGGCATTCATCGACCAACTGGAAGCTCGCGCGCAGTCTGCAGAGCGAGTATGCGCAGCAGCGGCAGAAGTGGCGGCCCCGACGGTGAAGCGCGATTTGATGCAGCAGCGGCAGACGCGATTTCTGCGCGCTCTCGCCGAGTGGCGCGAAACCCAGAGCTCATCGTCGACGTGAGTGGCGAGCGCTCTCGCCGTCGCCGTCCCGTCGTCCGTGTCCCGCAGAACTACGGCAAGTCTAGGCAGCTCGCATCGTAGATGCGTATGCAGCTCGAGGTGACCTGCGGATCGTAGAAGGATGAGTGCTCGCGCAGCTCGGCAAGCGCAGCGTCCATACCGAGAGCAGGCCGATAAGGGCGATCCGAGGACATGGCCTCCACCACATCGGCCACGGCAATGATGCGTGCTGCGAGCATTATCTGGTCTCCGGCAAGCCCTCGGGGGTAACCCGAGCCGTCCGCTCGCTCGTGGTGTTGGCGTGTGATTTCGGCGATGGGCCAGGGAAATGCGATGTCTTTGAGAATCTCGTAACCGCTCTCAGGGTGTTCCCGGATCAGGCTCATCTCGATGTCGGAGATCTTGCCCGGGCGGCTTAGAATCTCGGCGGGAACGGTCATCTTGCCGATGTCGTGTACCAATGCGGCCATCTCGATTGCCGCGATTTCATCCTCGGGAAGACCCAGGTCGTTTGCGATCTGCGTGGCAACCCGAGCGACCCGCTCTTGGTGACCCTGCGTGTACGGATCGCGTGCTTCAACGACTCTGCCCATTGCCTCGGCGACGTCGTAGACCATCTGCAGCAACCGGGCGTTGCTCTCGACCAAGCTCGCCTCGCTCGCGCGAAGTTGGAGTTCGGCCTCTTTTCGGCTGCGAGCGTAGTCAATTGATCGCACGAGGAGCGCGCCGTCGACATGGCCTTTGATCAGGAAGTCCTGAGCTCCCTGCTCCACTGTGAAAGCAGCTTCGCGCGTGTCGGTGTTCCCCGAAAGCATGATCACAGCAACATGGGGAGCAGCGCTCTGGAGCTTGAAGAACGTGTCGATTCCTTGGCTGTCGGGCAGGGTCAAGTCGAGCAAGACGACGTCGACGGGCTGCGTGATCAGATGCTCGATGGCCAACGCCAGAGTGACGCAGTGGTCAAGTACCACGCTGGACTCAAACTCAGACAGCATCTCCGAGATGAGCCGCGCATCGCCAGGGTTGTCCTCGACGAGCAGTGCTCTAACCGGGGCGTTCACCTATCCGTCATCTCCGGGGAGCCTGACGATTGCCAGCCAAAAGTCCTCAATCGAGCGCACTACAGTGACAAACTGCTCCAAGTCCACGGGCTTGGTG
>Ga0194063_10003067_pt1 | contig 10078 bp, 4 predicted proteins | sample SepL3720m_MetaG_FD_155459 | JGI IMG/M metagenome (GOLD analysis project Ga0194063, IMG submission 155459) | Anoxic zone freshwater microbial communities from boreal shield lake in IISD Experimental Lakes Area, Ontario, Canada - Sep2016-L373-20m | ecosystem: Environmental > Aquatic > Freshwater >...
CTGATCGCGTGGGTTCGATTCCCATCACCCGCTCCACATTTGGGTCTGTAGCTCAGTTGGATAGAGCAACGCCCTTCTAAGGCGTTGGTCGGGGGTTCGAATCCCTTCAGGCTCACCAATTCTGTCCCCCTTTAATGGGGGATTTTTTTGTTCTTGACTACTCTGTGAAAAGTTGTTATTGTTATTTTTGTATCAAGACAGTTTCGGTTGGAGGATGAATTGAAATGATAAATGAGTTTAATGATGCTCATACCGATGAACTTTTCAAAGCAATTCTTGAACTGAAGAGCGTTGAAGAGTGTTATAAATTTTTCGAAGATGTTTGCACAATGTCAGAAATCAAGGCACTCGCGCAAAGGTTGGAAGTTGCGAAAATGTTAAGAGATGGGAAGAAATATTCGGATATAGAAGATTTGACGAAAGCCAGTTCGGCAACTATTAGTAGGGTAAACAGGTGTTTGCAGTATGGCACCGGAGGTTACACATTGGCGCTGGATAGACTTGAATCGACAGAAAAAGCAGGAGGAAAATAACTTGGGAAAGATAATGGATAAGATTTTTGGTACTCATAGCAGTAGAGAATTGAAACGGATTGATGGGCTGATTGATGAGATAGAAGCGCTTGAACCGTCGATAAAAGCATTAAGCGACCATGAACTGATTGCCAAGACGCCTGAGTTTAGAAAAAGGCTTGCAGATGGGGAAACACTTGACGATATTTTGCCGGAGGCGTTTGCGGTAGTGCGCGAGGCATCTGTGAGAGTTCTTGGGATGAGACACTTTAATGTTCAATTAATTGGCGGAATTGTATTGCATCAGGGCAGAATTTCAGAGATGAAAACCGGAGAAGGAAAGACGCTTGTAGCGACCCTTCCGGTATATTTAAATGCCCTAAGTGGAAACGGTGTCCACGTTGTTACTGTTAACGACTACCTTGCTCGAAGAGATAGCGAATGGATGGGCAAGATTTATCAGTTTCTCGGTTTGAAAGTTGGACTGATTGTACATGGCAAGGACAATGAAGAACGCCGCGACGCCTACGCTTGTGATGTAACTTATGGAACCAACAACGAATTCGGTTTCGATTATCTTAGAGATAATATGGTAAATTATAAAGAAGAAATGGTTCAACGCGATCTCAACTTTGCAATTGTCGATGAGGTCGATAGTATTTTGGTGGACGAAGCCAGGACACCCCTAATAATTTCGGGGCATGGCGATAAATCGACAGATCTTTACAAAAGGACTGATCTCCTTGTGAAAAGGATGAAAAGGCTTGTAATTAAGGAATCCGACGATAAGAAGCATGAGGAATCAGGCGATGCTGATTATGTGGTTGATGAGAAGGCGAAGACTGCTACTCTGACTGAAATCGGAGTAAAAAGAGCTGAGCAGTATTTTGGAATTAAAGACCTTTCCGATCCGGACAGCATGACTTACCAGCATCATTTGAATCAGGCTATTAAAGCTCATGGAATTATGAAGAACGAAGTTGATTACGTTGAAAAAGAAGGCGAAATCATTATCGTAGACGAGTTCACAGGGCGTTTGATGTTTGGAAGACGTTATAGTGACGGTCTTCATCAAGCTATCGAAGCAAAAGAGGGCGTAAAAGTTGAAAGAGAAAGCAAGACGTTAGCGACAATCACCTTCCAGAACTATTTCAGAATGTATAAAAAGCTTTCAGGTATGACAGGTACTGCGTTGACGGAGGAAATGGAGTTTCGGGAAATATACAAGCTCGATGTAATCGTGATACCCACAAACCAGGAGACCATAAGAATAGACCAGCCTGACGTTGTTTACAAGACGGAAAAGGCGAAATTCCTTGCGGTTGTAGAAGAAGTTGTAGAGTGCCACGAAATAGGTCAGCCAGTGTTGATAGGAACTATTTCTATAGAAAAGTCTGAGGAATTAAGCAAGCTTTTAAAGCAAAGAGGCATCAAGCATAATGTCCTAAACGCAAAATTCCACGAACGTGAGGCCGAGATTGTATCTCAGGCCGGCAAATACCAAGCTGTGACTATTGCGACCAATATGGCGGGTCGTGGTACCGACATTGTGCTCGGTGGAAATGCGGAGTACATGGCGAAAGAGGAAATGCGCAAAGAGGGATGGGATGAGCTTCTGATTTCGGAATCAAACAGTCATAATGAGACTGATGATGAGGAAATTTTAAAGGCGCGTGCGCGTTTTGAGGAGCTAACTAAGTCTAAGAAGGATGAAATACTTGAGGATCGTGAGAAGGTACTTGCGGCGAAGGGTATGTATATTATTGGTACAGAAAGGCATGAGTCACGACGTATCGACAATCAGTTGCGTGGGCGTTCAGGACGTCAGGGCGACCCGGGTATGTCAAAGTTCTATTTGTCACTAGAGGATGATCTGATGAGACTTTTCGGGTCCGAACGAGTGGAAAGCATAGTAAATATGCTGAAACTGCCTGAAGATCAGCCTATTGAGGCAAAGATTTTGACGGGAGCGATTGAAAGTGCACAAAAAAGAGTTGAGGCGCGAAACTTTAATACAAGAAAACACGTAATTCAGTATGATGATGTTATGAACAAACAGCGGGATATTATTTATACACAACGTAAGAAAGTCTTGAATGGCGAGGATTTGAAGCCTGTTTTTGAAAAAATGATTGAGCGGGTTGTTGCTAAAATTGTTGCTGACTTTACTGGTGAAGCGCCTTATCCTGATGATTGGGACTGGGTATCTTTGAAACTGACTGTTGATAACTTGCTTGGAGAAAAGAATGCTTTGGAATACACGAAAGATGAGTTTGAGAAGCTCAACAAGGAATGGCTGAATGAAGATTTGAATACGCTTTGTATGGAGAAGTATGCGGAAAAAGAAGCGGCTATCAAACCTGAATTGATGAGAGAACTTGAGCGAGTAATATTGCTACGAGCAGTTGATGAAAAATGGATGGACCACATCGATGATATGGAACAGCTGAAATATGGAATAGGTCTGCGTGCCTACGGCCAACGCGATCCTGTAATTGAGTACAAGTTTGAGAGCTTTGAAATGTTTGAAAACATGGTTGCAAGTATTGATGAAGACTCAGTAAATCTTTTATTGAAACTCAGAACTGATTTTGAAGAAGATGAGGTCAAACGAGAGAAAGTTGTTGAAGCAACTTCCGAAGGCTTTGGCGGGGATGGCGAGGCCGAAGAAGCACCTGTAGTGAAAGTTGCAGCAAAAAGTTCGAAAATTGGCAGAAATGACCCCTGCTCTTGTGGAAGCGGAAAAAAATATAAAAATTGTTGCGGCAAAGAGTAAAAAGGATTGTTGCATATGAATTATACTGAGGCGAAAAGTTACATGCTCTCGGGAAACGGTGAAATTAAGCCCGGCTTAGAGCGGATATCTGAGTTGATATGTTGTTTGGGTAACCCGCACAACGGTATGAAAATTATACACATTGCCGGAACGAACGGAAAAGGTTCGGTTTCGGCTTTTGTTTCAGCTGTTCTTGAAGAAATGGGATATGTGACTGGGCGATTCAATTCTCCTTGGCTGTCAACGATAAATGAAAGCATTTGCGTAAACGGAGTCCAGATTTCGAATGAAGAACTTATTTCTTCAACTCAAGAAATAAAGCAATGTGCTGATAATTGCAGTGCGTCAGAGTTTGAAAAACTTGTGGCGCTAGCGTTTTGCCATTTTAGAAGTAAAAAATGCGAATTTGTGGTACTTGAAGCAGGAATGGGCGGAGAATTGGATGCGACGAACTTTATAAAAGAAAGCGTTGTTTCGATTATCACGAAGATTTCTGTGGATCATAAAAAGTTTTTGGGTGAAAGTATAGAAGAGATTGCAAGGCACAAGGCAGGGATAATCAAACGAAAAGGGTTGGTTGTAACCGCACCACAAGTTGAAGCGGCCAAAACAGTCATTCAGAGTGTTTGCGAAGCGGAAGATGCACGATTTTTTGAAGTGGATATAGGCAAGATTGTAATTGAAGAAACTAATATTGAGGGCACCAACTTTAGATTTGGAGAGAAATTCGAGATTAAAATGCTTGGGGAGCACCAGGTTGAGAACTGCTGCTTAGCGATTTTGGCGTTGGAAAAGGTGTTTGGGGAATCTGAAGATTTGACAAGTGCTTTGAAAGCTGGCTTGAAAAGAGCATTTTGGCCGGGAAGGTTTGAAGTCGTGAAAAGAAATCCATGGGTGATAGTTGACGGGGCGCACAACGTCGGTGGAGTTGAGGTCTTGCTCAAGGGGCTTAGGTCATATTTCCCAGGTAAAAAACTTAGATTTGTAATAGGAATTTTAGCCGATAAGGAAGCGGAAGAAATGACGGCAATGATTTCTGAGGTTGCTGACGAGATAATTGTGTTGAAACCTAAGAATGAGAGGGCGTTGGATTCGAAATTGCTTGTAAAATTTCTGTTAAGTAGGTTTGCAAACACGAGCGAAGGTGGTAAAATGAAAAACGTAGTTGAACAAGTAAATAACTACAATTCAGTAGACTCGGTTTTCGTGTTTTGTGGTTCACTGTATATCGTAAACGAGGCAAAAGAAGAGTTCCAAAAAATTAAGGAGAAGCAAATGTTATACGAAAGTACACGGGGTGGAACTAGAGGTGTGACATCCGCTCAGGCAATTACAAAGGGGATTGCGACGGACGGAGGATTGTTTGTACCGGCTGAAATTCCAGTGATTTCTAAAGATGATATCTTTCGAATGTCGGCAATGTCGTATTATGAAAGAGCATTGTTTGTGTTGAACGAGTTTTTGACAGATTTCGAAGGGGTAGAACTTATAGATTGTATTAACGGAGCTTATAGCGCTGATAAATTCGACACGCAGGAAATTGCTCCTGTAAAAGAGATAAATAGCATGATCAGTGTGCTTGAACTCTGGCATGGACCGACTTCGGCGTTTAAAGATATGGCTTTGCAGATTTTGCCTAGGCTGCTTGTTAAGTCAGTGGAAAAGCTGGGCGAAAAAAGTGAGATGGTAATTCTGGTGGCAACCTCTGGAGATACTGGGAAGGCTGCACTTGAAGGATTTAAAGATGTTTCTGGGACGAGAATAATTGTGTTCTTCCCTGAAAACGGTGTCAGTCAGATTCAGAGAATGCAAATGATTACGCAAGAGGGCAAAAACATTGCTGTATTTGCCATTGACGGAAATTTTGACGATGCACAAAATGGAGTGAAAGAGATATTTTCAGACAAAGCACTTGAGAAGACTATTGGAGAGAAAGGGTTTAAACTTTCTTCGGCCAATTCAATAAACTGGGGACGCCTAGTGCCTCAGATTGTGTACTATTTTTCGGGATACGCGGATATGATTTCGCAGGGAACAATTTCAGCAGGCGAAAGTATAAATATAGTTGTTCCAACAGGCAATTTTGGGAATATTCTAGCTGCGTATTTTGCTAAAGAAATGGGACTGCCGATAAATAAACTAATTTGTGCTTCTAATGAGAATAATGTTTTGGCGGATTTTATCAATACAGGAAAGTATGATAGGAAGAGAGACTTTGTAAGGACAGTTTCACCTTCCATGGACATCTTGATTTCAAGCAATTTGGAGCGTTTGTTGTATTTAATTAATGGAAGAAACTCTGTAGAAGTATCAGATATGATGCGAAAACTATCGATGGATGGTGAATATCAGGTTCCTGATGCGTTAATGGAGAAAATGCAGGATATCTTTTTTGGCGACTGGTGCTCTGAAGAAGAGACGATATCTCAAATAAAACGCATTTATGATGAGTTCAATTATGTAATTGATACGCATACCGCTGTGGGTTTCGGAGTATATAGTAATTATTTAGAACAAACAGGCGATGCCCAAACGAAAACTTTGATTGTGTCTACAGCAAGTCCTTTTAAATTTAATGATAGTGTTTGCAGAGCTTTGTTTGGAAGTGACTCAATTGCAGGCATGGATGAGTTTCAAATGCTTGACTTACTCGCGAATAAAACGGGAATTGACGCACCTGAAGGGCTGAAAAGTTTGGATGAAAAAGTAGTTTTGTTTGAAGGAGTCTTTGATAAACAAAATATGAAGGACTTAGTGCTTGACTCATTGGGGAAATAAATGGAATTTGATGAGAAATTTACTTGTCAATTATTTTAAAATAATATATAATGCATTTGCATGGTAAAAAAAATGAAGATTGGTTTGTGGAGGTATAATATGAAAAAGTTTTTAGCAATTCTAGTGGTATTTGCTTTTTTAGTAACTCAGGTATTTGTTGCGCCTATATTAGGAGTTAATAAAGCTTATGCGTACGATCCTGGTAGAGCGGTAATAAAGACGAATCTTTACGATTATTTTAACGGACTTTCCACTCTAGAGCGCAGAAATTTTTTAGAGACAAATATTGATTTGTTCAGTCAATTTGGTGGCACTAATGCATATGATACATTTGCTGATTTGCTGCTTAATAATCTTGATGCATCTGGAGCACTTGTTAAAATGGGGATCACGAAGGTTGCACTTCAAAATACATTTACTCTATTAGCTGCACCTGCAGGACAAACCAGTTTCCGAACTGCTTTTGAGACTGCGGTAACTACTCAAATGGATGCCGCAACTATGCATACTGCCATGCTTTCGTTAAATACAGATGGTGTAATTACAACTCAGATGGTGGCATATGTTGATGACTTCTTGATGCCGTTTTTTGGTTCATTGACAGGAATCGACTCACATGTGTTTCTTGAAAATGGCGGAACAATAACTATGGAAAACGAATTTGCATTTTTGTCTTCTGTTAGACTGTTGTTTGAAAACCAGGTTGATATGGACCTTCTTGATGTAAATGGTTTGTTAAACAGTTATATTGCTGTGATTAATGCACAAATTCCTGCAGTAAAGGCAGCTTTAATTGCTGACTTAAAAGGCATGAAACTAATGGTTAGCACACCGGCAGTGGTAAATATAGATATTTATATGAAGTACAATGCGTTGAATTTATCTCAGAAAACAGATTTATCAAATACTTTGAAACATTATATGAAATCGGCTGAAGTTATGACGGCAGCAGTCGATTATTACAATACTTTCTTTCTCAAAGGGACGCAGAATCTACCAAATGGTTTCGGAATTTCACCGGCAAAAATGAAGGAATTCATTGAAGCGGTTCAGAATCCAGCAAACGCCTCGAAAGTCGACAGTTTGTTTCTTCCGTTCTCTTCTATGAATGAGGTTGCTGTATTTGCTCGTCTTGATGCTGCGCAGGCATCAGGTTTGATGAATAGCCAAATGACTGTATTGATGAAAAAGTTTTGGCCGTGGTTAAATATTTATAGCAAATTGAATATGCCTTTATTAAATGATATAAGTCCATTGCAAACATCAAAAAGTACTAATGTGCCAAAATTAAACCAATTCATTTCGATGTTGCTTATTTCGGATTATCCTGACACTGCTTTTGGGCAGATTGATGAAATATTGACGTGGTTCTCTAATATGTACAACAGCTGGAGTAGCGGGTCTACGAAAGAATCGTTGAGATTTTTCTTCATTTACTTTTCGGTAATGAATGGCGATGTAATTGCACCGATTCCAGCGTTCTTCCCGGTTAATGGAAGTAAGAATGTTTCACTATCTACTGCGATTACTGTTAAATTTAACGAACCAGTTTACAGGGCTCCTGGAGTTACATCTTGGGCAAATTGTTTTACAATTTCTAATGGTGGCAAAAATGTTCATTTCACTGTTACTGCAAGTGCTGACCACAAGACATTTACTTTCACTCCGGACAGGCTCTATGACGAACAGACGTATAAGGTTTCTATTGTTCCAAACAAACTTCAGGACGCGGCAGGCAATAAGACTTCTGGATCAGCTACATGGTCAACACCTGTTCATTTGATTTCTTTTGTAATTACTACGGCTAATGTAAAAGGAGTTGTGTATTTTACTAAAGGTGGTACAAATACAATTAAATTTAAAGGAAACGCAAATGACAAAGCAATTTATTATTTGAAAATCTTTAAGAACGGTAAATGGGTAACGATTAATACAAAGACAACAAATCTTTCTGGCTATTTCACTTGGGAGTGGAACGGTAAGGTAGGCGGCAAATATCTATCGGCTTCAAAAACGCCTTATAAGTTTAAAGTAGTCAAGCTTTATAATGGAAAGTACTCCGTTATTAAGGAATTCAAGGTAGTTATGCAACCTAAGCCTTCGTTGATTGTTGATGCTCCAAAGGTCTATACACCAAATGTCAAGAAGCCTATGGGAGTTAAAGTCAAGTATAATAATCTTACTGACGTGAAGGTTGCGGTCTATACTAGTAAGTGGAAGCTTGTGAAGGTTCTTTACGATAAAAAGAATCAGAAACCGAATTCCAACTTGGTGGTTAACTGGAATGGCAAGGACGCTAATGGCAAATTCGTGAAACCTGGTTACTACTACATCAAGACTACAATTGGCAACAAGGTAGTAATCAAGAGAGTATTGATCCTCGACTATGTCGTAATCGATAAATAAATATTACTCAAGTAGCTTTCAAAAACATTAATCTAAGCGGCAAAGAGGGATATCCCCTTTGCCGCTTAGTGAATAAAGGAGAAGTATTTGAATGAAGTTTAAAAAAACATTAGCATTAGTTGTCATTTGTGCTTTGGCGGTAGGCCTTTTAGCGTTTGAAGGTGGAGTAACATCAACGGCAAAAGCCACCACTAAATCATACAACGATTATTTAAGTGGGTTAAACAACAATGACAAGGCCGTTTCTGTTGGCATGCTTTTTTCAAGTATTGGACTTTGGACGGGAGATATGAGTACAGATGCTGGAATAAAGCGTTTTGCAAATTATCTAGCAAGTGATATGAATAGTGTTACTTATGAAGGCAAATCGATTTGGAGCAAACTTTCTGACAATGGAATGAGCCTTGATAATCTAGTGTTGCAGATAAAAGAGTATCTTTCATATAGGACAACAATACGTGAATTCTTATCCATTGCAAACACCATTGACGAAGCAGCAATAAAAAAACTTGATAAATATCATAAGTTGGCTTTATATCCTGAAGGGCAAAAGTTTGTGGGCAGGAATGTTTCGCTTGCTTTGATTTTGTTTGGATACTTTAAAATGCCTGTATTGAATTATACTACCAAATTCACTGTCGACTTCAGCAATGTTGAGTTCCTTGAGAACATGAAGAGTTTGTACACTATACCTGACGCAGCAAATGTTTCATTTGTTGAAGCAGCGAAGAATTTGGCTTCTGAATTAAATGCACTAAGTAAGACTCAGATTAACCGGGAACTGCCAATCCTTGTTTTATTCAATATTGTTAAGGCCGTTGTAACAACTCCTACTCCTTCTCCGACGAATTCAGTAGGGACTCCTACACCTCATAATACTCCAATGCCAACTCCAAGATTTTTTGTATTTACTGCTAAGATTGAAACTATCAGCAATCATAAAAGTATTTCAAAATCGGATGTAACTGCTCTTTGTAAATCAATTTCACTTTTGAAGTATGAGATTGTAAAGTGGTATGGACGGGCAGACAGATATGCAAGTGACAGCATTTATTCTGTGGTGAAAGTTACAAATTCTATTTCGAAAATAATCAGGAAAACTGGACCAATAGCTGATCGTGATTTTGTTCGCAGGCTACTTGTGCTTATCGAGAGTTTAAGAGTCCTACCTGAAAAGTGCCTATCTGCAACATCATTAATTTCAAGATTTGACGGCTTGATATATTCATTATCTGGACTGTTGAAAAATTATCATGGGATTGCGATGCAGGATAAGTCAAATATTAATAGCTTGAAGTTGAAGCTTTCCACAATTGCCGGGCTGATTGGAAAATATAGTGCCAGAGTTTTTGTATCGACATCAGTTTATTTAAGGCATTATAGAAGTTTAATTAATGGAACAAAAAATGTGCAAATTGCTTCTGCTATTGCGTTGTCAAGTCAAACGGCAAAGCATTACAGTAATCTGTTCAAAAAAGTTAAGATTGATGTATCAAAGTATTCGAGCGTTTTCAACCCACTTAAAAAATGGTGTATGATTTCTATGGACGGCATGAAAAGTCTTAAACAGATCGAAATAGTTATACCTGTTGGAACTTCAAAAACC
>Ga0194063_10003069_pt1 | contig 10072 bp, 11 predicted proteins | sample SepL3720m_MetaG_FD_155459 | JGI IMG/M metagenome (GOLD analysis project Ga0194063, IMG submission 155459) | Anoxic zone freshwater microbial communities from boreal shield lake in IISD Experimental Lakes Area, Ontario, Canada - Sep2016-L373-20m | ecosystem: Environmental > Aquatic > Freshwater...
GCGCAAGCAGGGCGTCGAGGTTGCTGAAGCCTCTTTCGCCGACCGGGCCGCCCGACTCGCGCGTCCCCCCCCGGGACTCCGGGACGGAAAGCGCGAGCATGGACTCTCCGGCCGCGAGGGGCTTCTCCGAGAGCAGCTCGTCGTCGAGCATTTGGCTTTCCGGAAACGCGGCCTCCTGCGAGGGCGCCGCCAACAGGGAATTTTTGAGCGACGGCATGGCGAAGTCGGGTTTTTCCGAGAGGATCGAGCTGTCCGGCTTCGGTGCTGGCGGGAGCGACGGGTTGTTGCCTCCGGCTTTTTCCAGCGCCGCCGTCTCGTCGGGCAGCTTCACCGCCACCGGCGCGACGGCCGGGCGCTCGACTGCGGCGGGCGCCGGATTCAGCAGCCTCGGGTCGAGATCCACGCTCTCAAGCTGAAACCGCCTCGGCGGCGACGGGTCGTAATCCACCCCGTTCAGCGGGTTGAGCTTCACCCGGTTCGACCACGCCAGGAATCCCAGATGGATCAGCAGCGAAACCACGAGGGCCGGAAGCAGCCACCTCCCGATGCCCGTGGCCGAAGATCCCAGATCCAATGTGCGGAAGCGGCGGTTCATGGAAGCCATACTACAGGGGGTCGCGGAAAATATCCATAACTGTCATGACTTGAAATCCCTCTGCTGAAAAACCGCATGGGCCAGAACCACGAGCGTGGCATTGAGGGCGAGCAGCCACGCGTAGTCCTCGGCCATTCTCTCCCAAGGGATCTGGCATTCGAAGATGCGGACCCAGGCCGACATGTGCGAGGTGACGAACCAGGGTTTCAGGGACTCGAAGAACGGGATGTTTCTCAGGATGGAGTCCATGAACAAAAACGAGAGCGTCCCGATCGCGGCGGCGGCGGGCTTCATGTCCAGGCAGGAGAGGAAGAAACCGATCGCGGGGATCGTGAGCAGCGAGAGCGAGAGAAAAACAACGCCGAGCGTGTAGCGCACAAGCCCGGGGGCGAAATCGTAGAGGGCGAAGACCTTCTCCATCGGGGCGAAAACAAAGAGCCCGCCGGCCCCGCTGTGCAGGAGCCCGACGACGAGCGCGGTGGACGCGACGAACCATGTCAGCACCAGCGAATAGACAAGAACCGCCCCCAGCTTGAGCGCCAGGATCCGGGTGCGCGAAACCGGGCGGCACAGCATCATGCGCAATGTTCCATCTTCGACTTCCTTGCCCACCACATCCCCCGCGACCAGCGCCAGATACAGCGAGCCGAGCAGAAAAACCGACGAGAGGAGGATCAGAAACGCGAGCGTGAGGCCGGAGAGATACGCCTCCGCCGGATATCCCGCAGCCTCGATCACGCGGGCGATCCCCTGCCGGACGCGCGCCAGGTTGAGAAGAAAAAGCATGAGCATCTCGACGCCGAGAAACGCGCCGAAGCCGATGTAGGTCCGCTTGCGCGCAAAAAGCTTGAACAGCTCGCCGTGAAACTGTGCCAGAAACAGTCGCATCAGCCGGCCCTTTCGAGATAAAAATCTTCGAGCGTGCAGACCACTTTCCGAAACCCGCGGACGCGCACTCCTGCAGCAACCAGTGCGGCGACCACCGTCGAGGGGTCGAGGGACTCGGACAGGCTCAGCGTGCCGCCGTCCAGAACGGTGGCCCCGAGGCCCTGCAACGCGGCCGGGCATTTTTCCAGGTCGGGCGTCTCGATCTTCCAGCGGGAGCCGCCCGGACCGGCATCCTGCCACCTTCCGCAGAAAACGAGCGAGCCCCGGTGCAGGATGGCGACACGGTCGCAGAGCTGTTCCACCTCATGGAGAAGGTGCGAGGAAAGGATGACCGTCATGCCATGCTCGCCGCGCAACTTCTGGATCAGCCGGCGGATTTCATGAATGCCCTCCGGGTCGAGTCCCTCGGTGGGTTCGTCGAGCAGGACCACCTCGGGATCCGGGAGCAGCGCCTGGGCCAGGGCCAGACGCTGGCGCATGCCGTGGCTGTAGGTGCGGACCGCATCATGGATCCGTTCTTCGAGGCCCACCAAACGAACAACCTCCTCCATGCGTGAGCGCGGAGCCCCGCCGCCCAGGGACACAAAAAACCGCAGGTTCCTCCAGCCGCTCAGGTAATCATAGAACGCGGGCGCTTCGAAGATGGCGCCCACCCGGGCGAGGGCGGGCGAACGCGCTTTTGCCACGTCGTGGCCGTTGATGGTGACGCTCCCGGAATCCGCATGCACATGCCCGAGGGCGATTCCAAACGTCGTGCTCTTGCCGGCCCCGTTGTGCCCGAGCAAACCGAAAATTTCCCCCTTCCCCACCTGGAACGAAACGTCTGCCACGGCCGGCCGGCCGCGGAATTTTTTGCAGATCGCATCGACGCGGATCATGGGGTTGTGAACAGCCGGAGCCGGTTCGCGGCATGGCCGTCGGCGAACAGGTGGTTCACCTTGTCTTCGGAGTGAATGTGCCAGCCTTCCTTGTCCACAACAACGGGGATTTTCGAGAGATCTGTCGCGAGGGAGAGAAAATTCAGATTCGCGGCGGACTGGCCGCTCAAGACACTGTTCCAATAATAGCTGGTGCCCGTCGCCGCAGCCAGCACCTTGTCCGCCGGGCACGCGAAGAGGCGTTGATCCCCGATGTAGTGAGCCAGCGTGGTGTCCATCACCGGCACGTCCTCGTCGCGGCTTCTTCTTCCCGCAGCCAGCGGAGGCATCGTCATGTTGTTGTCGGCCAGCCAGCCATTCAGGCCGACGCCGATCCCGCGGAGATTGGAAAGGCATTTGGCGGAGTGGGCACGGGACATTCCCATGCGGACGGCGGGAATGGCCAGGGACGCGAGAATGACCGCAATCGCAAGGACGACCAGCATCTCCAACAATGTGAACCCTCTCATCGCAGGTTTTGAATGTTCCTCTGCAGCTCCTCGAGCACCGGCGCAAAGTCGAGCTTCACTTCCGCATTCGCATTCTCGTAAAAACTGGAAACCCCCTGCCCGACGATCTTCTTCACCTCGTCCTCGTTGATCCGATCCGCCGACTGCGGAGCGTTTTTCCGGAGGTCCTCGATCACCCGCTGCACGAGCCGCTGGCGTTTTTCCGGGCTCATTTTGTTCAGCGCGGACATCATCTGGCTGAACCCCTCGGGAAGCGTCAGATCCAGAAACCGGCTGCGTTCGGGCGCGCTCAATCCTTCAAAAAACCGGGGGAGCGCCGTGCTTTCGCGGAGCTCGCGCCGTTGATCAAAAGTCAGGCGATTGAGCTGGGCCGCGGTTTTCTCAAGGATCTGTGTCCTCTGGGGGCCATCCAATCCCTCGAGCGGGTGCCCCTCCAAATAAGCCTTCAGTTTTTCCGGCGTCGGACTCGCGGAGCGCGAAGCCCAGATCACGACAGCCGCCGCGGCCCAGATCGCGATAAGGACAGCGGCGGTTCGCCAGAAATATTTCACGAGCCCCTTGTATCACACTCCCGGCCCGACGGCAAACCGCCGCTTCTACGGTTTGAGATCGTCAGGATTCGGAAGCTGCTGCCAAGAAATTTCCGACTTTGGACTTGTCAACCGGCAGACGACATGGGAAGCTGCTCGGCTTACACAAAAAATAAGAAAACAAATGGCAAAGGCAGCAACAGCAGAGGCCGATATCCTTCGGCTCCACGAAAAAGACACGGGAAGCGCGGACGTTCAGATCGCACTTCTCACCAACCGCATCAACGAACTCACCGGGCATCTCAAAGTCAACGCGAAGGACCATTCGTCCCGCCGCGGACTGCTCAAACTCGTCGCCACACGGCGGCGGCTCCTCGATTACCTCAAGCGGACGGCAGCCGCCCGCTACCAGGCGGTGATCGAGAAACTCCAACTGCGCAAGTAGCGCGAAATCCAACTCTAAAAATCCCGGGAACAAGCCCGGGGATTTTTTCTCCCTGCCACCGGGATCCGGCGGCGCAACTTATTATTACCATGTCACATTCCGTTAATGCCCAGATCGGGCACACCAGCATCACCATCGAATCCGGCAAGCTTGCCAAACTCGCCGACGGCGCGGTCACCGTACGTTGCGGCGACACGATTGTCATCGTCACCGCCGTCTCGGCCACCAGCATCAAAGAGGGGCAGGACTGGTTCCCGCTCACCGTCGAATACAAAGAGAAGGCCGCGGCCGTCGGAAAATTCCCCGGCGGATATTTTAAGCGCGAGGGCCGTCCCTCGGAAAAAGAGGTTCTCGTTTGCCGGATGACCGACCGTCCGCTCCGTCCGCTCTTCCCGAAGGGCTACCTCTACGACACCCAGATCATCACGCTCCTGCTCAGCGCGGACGGGCAGAACGATCCCGACATCCTCTCGATCAACGGGGCCTCCGCCGCGCTCTGCGTTTCGGATATTCCTTTCGCTGGCCCGGTGGGAGCCGTGCGGGTGGGCCGCGTCAACGGCGCATTCGTCGCGAACCCGACCCACGACGAGCGCGCCCACAGTGACCTCGACCTGATCTACGTCGGCGACGGCGAGAATGTGATCATGATCGAAGGCGCGGCCGATGAGCTCCCCGAGGAGCAGTTCACCGCGGCGCTCGACTTCGCCCGCGAAAACGTGCGCGTCCTTGTCGCCGCGCAGCGCGAACTCGCCGCGAAGGTCGGCAAAGCGAAGCGCACGGTCCAGCTCTTCCAGGTGGACGACTCGATCCTCGAGATCGCCTACCAGGTCGCCGGCGACCGGATCGAATCCGCGATTTACACCCCGGGCAAGGTCGCCCGCTCGAAGGCGGTCGACGCGCTCCGCAAGGAAGTGGAAGCCGCCGTCATCGAGAAATTTCCGGCCGCCTCGAAGTTTGATATTTCCCAGGCGTTCGACTACCTGCAGAAGAAGGCGTTCCGGATCAGCATCCTCGACAAGGGGCAGCGCTGCGACGGGCGCGGCCTGCACGACATCCGCCCGCTTTCCGGCGAGGTCGGCCTGCTCCCCCGCAGCCACGGCTCGGCGCTCTTCGCGCGCGGCGAGACCCAGGCGCTCGGGATCACGACGCTCGCCCCGGCCGACGAGGCGCAAAACATCGACGCCTACGGCGGAGGCGTGGACTCGAAGGCGTTCATCCTGCACTACAATTTCCCGCCGTTCAGCGTGGGCGAGACCGGGCGGTTCGGCGGACAGAACCGCCGCGAGATCGGCCACGGCGCGCTGGCGGAACGCTCGATCGCCCCGGTGATCCCTGATGGCAAGGACTTCCCGTATGCGATCCGCGTGTCGAGCGAGGTCATGGAGTCGAATGGCTCGACCTCGATGGCCACGGTCTGCGCCGGCGTGCTCTCGCTCATGGACGCGGGCGTCCCGCTCAAGCGTCCGGTCGCCGGCATCTCCGTCGGCCTCGTCACCGAATACGATGGCGACAGCCTCAAGCGCTACCACACGCTGACCGACATCATCGGCAGCGAAGATCACTTTGGCGACATGGACTTCAAGCTTTGCGGCACCGAGGTCGGAGTCACCGGCTTCCAGCTCGACCTGAAGCTCGCCGGCGTCTCGCACGAAATCATGAGGGAAGCGGTCGCCGAGGCGACCGAGGCCCGCGCGAAGATCCTCGGCGTCATGAGCGGGATCCTCGCCGCTCCGCGCAGCGAGATGAGCCAGTATGCGCCGCGCATCGAGACCATCCGCATCAACCCCGAGAAGATCGGCCTCATCATCGGACCCGGCGGCAAGACGATCAAGGGGATCGTCGCCGAGACCGGCGCCGAGATCAACATCGAGGACGATGGCTCGGTCCACATCTACTCGAGCAATGGCGACAGCCTCCAGCGCGCGAAGGAAATCATCCTCGGCATGACCAAGGAAATCGGCGTCGGCGAAATCTACCAGGGAACGGTCGTCTCGATCAAAGAATTCGGCGCCTTCGTCGAGGTGCTCCCCGGAAAAGACGGGCTCGTCCACATCTCCGAACTTGCCGACTTCCGCGTCAACCGCGTCGAGGACGTCGTCAAAAACGGCGACTCGGTCTGGGTGAAGTGCATCGGCGTGGACGACAAGGGCCGCGTCAAGCTCAGCCGCAGGGCCGCAATGAAGGATCGCGACGAGGCCGCCAAACCGGCCTGATTTTCCTCCGGAAAAATGAAAAGCCCGGTCCTCCGCAGGGAGGCCGGGCTTTTTTGCGCCTCGGCTCTCTCGATTTCGGGAATACCAGATCAAAGGAGGGCACCCCGGCAGCATGCGACCGAAGCCGCGCTCGCCGAATGGGGCGCTGCTATGAACTGCTCGGCCCGAGCCAAGCTGCGTGAACCGGTTTCAACCTGTAACCGGTTGCCGGAGGCGGTGACAAATCGTCACCAACTGAATTCGGGAAACGCCGATCCGGTGACGCTTCGTCACCGGTTGAAACTCACTCCAACATTGTGAAAAAAGACCTCGCCATTTTTGAGGGACACGAAATCCGCCGCATTTACGATGAGAAGACCGAAACGTGGTTTTTCTCCGTTGTGGACATCGTGCAAGTCCTCACCCAGCAGCTGGATTACAAGGCCGCCCAGAACTACTGGAAAGTGCTGAAACACCGTCTGAAGAAGGAAGGAAGTCAGTTGGTTACAAATTGTAACCAACTGAAATTGCCCGCCGCCGACGGCAAAAGCTACCTCACCGACGCGGCCAATGCCGAGACCCGCCTGCGCCTCGTCCAGAGTGTGCCCAGCCCGAAGGCCGAGCCGATCAAGCGCTGGCTCGCCAAGATTGGCTGCGAGCGGATGCAGGAAATGTCGGCCACGCCCAAGCGCAAAGACAACGTGGACACCTACGCTTACTTCGGCGAGCCGGTCTATACCTGCTCGCTCAAGGACGGCATCAACGACGGGTTCCTCACGCCGTTCAAGGCGCGGCAGATTTCCACGACGCTGGACAAATATGTTTGCACCCCGGACGACACGGTGGTTGAGGGGGAGGTCGAGACGGGGAAAACCTACGTCGAGGAAGATTTCAACCGCAGCATCGAGATCCGGGAACGTGAAAAGAAGCGGGTTGAGATATTCATGGGCCAGATCAACCAGAACGAGAAGACGCTGGTCTTCTGTGCCAGCGAGGCCCACGCAATGATCGTTCGGGGTCTCATCAACCAGATCAAGACGAGCAAAGATCCGAACTGCTGCCAGAGGGTCCCCGCCAATGACGGGACGCTTGGCGGCCAGCATTTGCGGGCTTTCCAAGACAACGAGAAGACGATCCCGACGATCCTCACCACGTCGCAAAACTCTCGACCGGGGTGGACGCCCGGAACATCCGCAACATCGTGCTCATGCGCCCGATCAAGACCATGATCGAGTTCAAGCAGATCATCGGGCGCGGCACCCGGCTCTATGACGGGAAGGATTACTTCACGATCTACGACTTCGTCGGGGCTCACATGCACTTCAGCGATCCCGAGTGGGACGGCGAGCCCGCAGAACCCAGCATTCCCATTCCTCCCATCCGTCCCATTGAACCCCATGACCCCGCTCCTTCGGCTGAAATACCACGACTCCCTGACCGACGCCGTCGCCGATCTCGGCAAACCGGAAGAAATCGGCAAGGTCTTCACCGGCTTCCAGAAATATCTCTACGGCACCGCCGCATAGGCTGATCGCCGAGGAAATGTTGGCTGCGTGTCGCTTTTTGATATTGCAGTTATGGAACAGTCGGAAAAAACTGTCCGCCGATGAACGAGCCGATTGTTTTTGAGCCGATTGCGATGGAGCGGGTCTGGGGCGGGCACCGCCTCGAGTCGGTGTTGGGGAAGGCGATTCCCAACGGCACGCCGGTCGGGGAAATGTGGGAGATCGTGGACAGGGAGGACGCGCAGAGCATCGTGCACGTCGGCGCGCTGCGCGGGAAGTCGCTCCATGAACTCTGGACCGACAGACGCGCGACGGTCTTCGGGGAGGATTATCTGGCCGACCCCTCGCCGCGTTTTCCGTTGCTTGTCAAACTTCTGGACGCCCGCGAGCGCCTGTCCGTGCAGGTTCACCCGCCGCTGTTTTTGGCGGAGTCGCTCGGTGGCGAACCGAAGACCGAGGTCTGGTATTTTTTGGACGCCCTCCCGGGGGCAAAGGTTTATGCGGGATTGAAGGCGGGGGTTACGCGCGGCGCTTTTGAATCCGCACTCCGGACGGGAAAAGTCGAGGGCGCGCTCCACGAGATCCGGGTCGCCACCGGCGAGAGCATTTTTATTCCCAGCGGACGCCTCCACGCGATCGGCGAAGGCAACCTCATCGTCGAGGTGCAGCAAAACAGCGACACCACCTACCGGGTTTTTGACTGGAACCGCATGGGGCTCGACGGGAAACCCCGCGCGCTCCACATCGAGGAGTCGCTGGCCTCGATCGACTTCGCGGATTTCGAGCCGGCCGCCTGCGCCGCGAAGGAAAAGACCATCGCGGACTGCCCGTTCTTCCATGTCGAAAAAATGCGCCTCAAAGCCCCCCGGGAGATCCGCCCGGCGGGCCGCTTCGCCCTGGTGACGGTCATCGCCGGACAGGCCGCCTGCGGCGGGAAAGTTTTCGAGCGCGGCGGCTTCTTCATCGTCCCGGCCGGCGGAGGTGGGCTCGATGTGGCCCCGGCCTCCGAGACGGCCGAGATCCTGGTGACCACGCTGCCGGTGTAGCCGGCACGCGGCAGCCGCACAAGGTCAGGGCTTCTTGGCTTTGGGTGGCTTTTTTCCGAACTCCGATTCCCGCCCGATGACCGGATACTTCGTCTGCAGGGTGGCGATCTCGTCGGGCTTGATCCCCCCGGAAACGTAGAGGATCCCGTCGGTCACGCGCTCCACACGAAGCGCTGCGGCCACCCGGCCGTTGACAAAGACGACGGCGAGCTTCCCCCGATCCTCGGTGGTGAACTGCTCGAGCTTGTCGGACCCGTGCGGGTCGAGTCGGAAATACGCGCCAGCCAGCCCGTCGCGCCCGGGGAACGGATAAAACGCCTTGATGTCGCGCTCGCTCAGGATCGGAACCTTCCGGACAAAAATCTTTTTTTTCGGGGTGGCGAGTTCGACCGGGGTGACGAACGACTCGCCCTCTTTTTCGTTCCCCTCGGCGAGCAGGCGGATGCTGACCGGCGCGGGCTTTTTTTGCCCCGCATGGGCGGCGGAGGCGGCGGCGAGGAGGATGACGGGAAAAAGCCGGAGCAGGGAGCGCATCCCGGCAATCATAGGCGAAGCAATTGGATTTGCAACCGCGCACGCGGTGGGATAGAGAATACGGGCATGAAACGTGCCGCGATCATTTTGCTGGCCTGCGGCCTCGCTCCGCTGGCCGCCCAAGAGCAGTTCCGCCCGGCCGAGAGGGATGCCTCTACCGCATTCGCCATCGCACCGCCCGACATGAACAGCCCGTTTTTCCTCGACCCGCAGGCCGCGAGCCGGACGCGCGGCCTCGACTACGCCGGCAGGGATCTGAACGATACAATCGCCGAATACCCGAAAAGCCGGAACTCCGAGGATACCGCCTCCACCCGGATCAAAAATTTTTTCGCCGGGATGTTTTCGTCCGTGAACGTTGGCCCGTTGCGCACGCCCCCGACGACCGAGGAGCTCGCGGTCGAGCCCGAGAAATTTTTCCTGAAGGATCGCCGCGAGATCAACGTCACCTACACGATCCGCAACAACACAAAGAAGATGACCCGCCTCGAATACCCGACGAGCCAGCACATGGATATCGTGACGACCGACTCGAAGGGGGGCGTCGTGGACCGGTGGTCCGACGACCGCGCATTCGTGCCGGAGGAGGGGATCGTCGTCATCAACCCGAAGGAGCGGATCGAATACCAGGAAAAAATTCCGACGCGGGAAATGAAGCCCGGCGAGAGCTACAAAATCGAGGCTTCCTCGGCCAGCCAGGAGAAATTTTCCGCCGCAAAATCCGTCTCCACGGAGTGAGATTTCCGGAAATCCTCGGGGGCTCCGGAAATTTACGCTTGACCTCTCGTGCCGATCGGCAATTTTTGCACCCCGCACGCGATAAATATTTCATAATTATTTGTTGCCAAAGCGCGCGGCTCCCAATAACGCATCACTAACCAACACATCCATCATGTCCGAAAAATCCATTGAAGAAAAAGTCAAAGACATCATCGTCGAGCAGCTCGGCG
>Ga0194063_10003072_pt1 | contig 10068 bp, 10 predicted proteins | sample SepL3720m_MetaG_FD_155459 | JGI IMG/M metagenome (GOLD analysis project Ga0194063, IMG submission 155459) | Anoxic zone freshwater microbial communities from boreal shield lake in IISD Experimental Lakes Area, Ontario, Canada - Sep2016-L373-20m | ecosystem: Environmental > Aquatic > Freshwater...
CACAAGTGTTCCGGTCCTTCCAATCCACAATCGAAGAAAGCTTCTCGGCGCCGATCACCAGCACCGCGTCGTAGGTGCGGGACATGATGAACTGTTGCGCGATTTCCAGCCCGTAAATAAACCCCGAACAGGCCGCTTCGAGATCGAAAGCCGCAGCGCGGTGCGCGCCGATTTTTTGCTGCACGAGGCAGGCGGTCGAGGGAAACGGCATGTCCGGCGTGATGGTCGCCACGATGATGAGGTCGATCTGCTCGGCGGTGACGCCGGCCTGTTGCATGGCGCGGAGGGCCGCGTGTACCGCCAAGTCCGATGTAAACTCGGTTTTTGCCGCCAGCCGGCGCTCCTTGATACCGGTGCGGCTGGTGATCCATTCATCGGAAGTATCGACCATTTTTTCGAGTTCGGCGTTGGTGAGAACTCTGGCCGGCACGTAGGAGCCGACTCCGCTGATGGAGCAGGTGCGGCCCTGAAAATTAAACTTGGCTCGCGGGTTCTTGAACTTGGGATTCGATGGGAGGCTCATGCTGGCACAGGCTTGGAATCGAGCGTTTCGGCAGCGTTCAGCCGTTCATTGGCCCGCGCAATTTCCCGGGCGATGATTTGGTTGACATCATGTTGAAGATACTCGGTGGTGACAAGGATGGCACTGGCGACGGCGCGTTCACGGGCGGAGCCGTGGGCTTTCATCACCGCGCCGTTGAAACCGAGCAGCGGAGCACCGCAAGAACCTTCGGGATCCATGCGGCGCTTGAGGGCGCGAAAAGCGTTTTTGGCCAGCAGCGCGCCCAGTTGGCGTCGGGGATTTACCGTCAGCTCGCTCTTAAGCAGCGAGAACATCGCCAGCGCCAGGCTCTCGCACGTCTTCAAAACAATGTTGCCCACAAATCCATCGCAAACGACGACATCAACACGGTTCTGGAACAAGTCGTGACCTTCCACATTGCCGATGAAATTGAGGTCAAGGTGCTTGCAGAGCTTGAACGCTCCGAGCGTCAGTTCGTTGCCTTTGCTGTCTTCCGTCCCGATGCTGAGAATGCCGACCCGCGGGTTCTTGTAGCCCAGGACTTCACGGGCATAGATATTGCCCATCACGGCATATTGCGCCAGATGCATGGGTTTGCACTCGATGTTTGCTCCCGAGTCCAGCAGCACAAATCCCTGGTCCGGCGTGGGAATCACGGTGGCGATCCCACCCCGGTCCACGCCGGGTATTCGACCAAGCTTGAACGTGGCGGCGGCAAAAATCCCGCCGGTGTTGCCCAGAGAGATCATCGCGTCGGCGTCACCCTGGTGGACCAAATCGACCGCACGCGCGATCGAGCAGTCCTTCTTCTTGCGGAGCGCCGCGGCGGGTTTATCCGCCATCGTCAACACCTCGCTGGCATGGACCACCCGCACGCGATGGTCACGAAACCCACGCTTAGGCAGGGCGGCGTGAATCTCGGAGCGGTTGCCGACCAGGAAAAGGGCGGTAATTCTCCGATCGGCCTGGAGGGCCCGGTTGGCGCCTTCGATGACGACCCCGCACCCGTGGTCGCCACCCATGACATCCACTGCAATTCGCATAAAAGGACCGATCGCGGGAAGGGTCCGTCTGCGCGCCCGGGACGCGATCAGGCACCCGCTGTCACTGTGATGACCTGGCGTCCCTTGTAGTACCCGCAGGCAGGACAAACCCGGTGCGGCACATACGGCGCCGCACATTGGGGACATGTGCTGAGTTGCGGCAAGGTCAGCGCGCTATTATACGCGCGACGCATGCGTTGACGACTTTTCGACGGCTTTCGCTTCGGGACACCCATAAATCAAATAAGGTTACAATTTCAGTTTGTTTAACTCAGCCCAAGCTGGCGAACCGACTCCGGCCTTGCTTTTGGTGCTTTTTACTTTGCCAAGAATCGTTTTTGGCAAACCACGGCATTCCGGCTTACAAAGCGGATGCCGCGGAAACTCCAACAGAATATCTTCCCGCACGTAAGGCGTCAAGTCCACACAATCATTAACCACCTGTGCCTGTTCCTCTCCTTCCAGCGGGACATGGCAGGCCCATTCCTTGAGTTCCAGCGGATAGTGGAAGGGTTTGAGGCAGCGCACACACTCGCAATCCAGCACCAAATGCAGGCGGCCCTGCACCAGCAGCCCGCCTTCAAACTTTTGGACCTCCAAATCATGCTGCAAGGGGTGGGTGACATGAATTACCTCGTCCCGGGTTTCGATGTTCAGTTCTGCGACGGACAATTCACCGTGCAAACGCGTGTTGTGCGTCTCCAAATGACGCAAATTTACGACTAATGCCATAAAATTTTCCTCTAAGCCGGTTTGTGGCTGAACTTGCCGGCCAGCGCCGTCCGCACGTGGGCCGGTACGAAAGCGCTGACGTCGCCTCCCAGTTGGGCCATCTCCTTCACGATCCGAGAACTCAGAAAGGTGTAAGTGTCCTTTGGCATCATAAAAATCGTTTCGATTCGTTCGTTCAGCTTACGATTCATCAAGGCGAGCTGAAATTCAAATTCAAAGTCAGATACCGCGCGCAAACCCCTCACCACCGCCTGAGCCGAGCGTTGTTCGACGTAATTCACCAGCAAGCCGTCGAATGAATCCGCCTCGACACTCGGCAAGTGCCGGACTGCGCGCGCGACCATCTGCACCCGCTTTTCCAGTGTGAAGAGCGGATGTTTGCTCTCGCTGCGCGCCACCGCCACGATTACGCGATCGAACAACTTCGCGGCCCGCTGGAGCACATCGAGATGTCCATTCGTAATGGGATCGAAACTTCCCGGATATATAGCCGTTCGCATGGCGCCAAATCTAGCAGGTGGGCTGCCGATGACGAGAATGAAAAATCCTGGACCCATCGTCAACCCTGCCACCCGCTGTATTGCGGATGGTCGAGAGTTGACACTCTCTGGTCGCATGGATTAACTCTAACAGTATGAAAATTCTCTCTGTGGCGGCGGTGTTCGCTCTGATTACCGCCAGTACGACTGGCGCCAGCGGCGCTGATTGGTTTCGCTGGCGCGGGCCAGACCTGAACGGCATTTCGCAGGAAACCGGTTGGCAGACCCAGTGGCCCGCTCAGGGGCCAAAGCAGCTTTGGAAGGCATCGGTCGGCACCGGTTTCTCGTCCTTTTCAGTTAGCAACGGGCGGGTTTATACAACGGGCAACTCGAACAATACCGACACGGTTTATTGTTTTGATGCCGATAGCGGCAAGATCGTCTGGAAGCACTCCTACCCCTGCCCGCTCGATGCGAAATACTTTGAAGGCGGAACCGCCGCGACACCGACCGTGGATGGCGACCGGGTCTATACCTTTAGCCGCCGAGGCCATTTGTTTTGTCTCGGCGCGGCGGACGGAACGGTTATCTGGTCGAAGAACCTCAATGATGAATTGGGCGCCGAGATTCCGACCTGGGGTTTTGCCAGCTCGGCGCTGGTCGAAGGGGATATGGTGATTCTCAATGCGGGCGGCGCCGGTGCCGCTTTCGACAAAAAGACCGGAAAGGCCGTTTGGAATTCAGGCAAAACTGTCGGCGGCTACGCCACGGCCGTCCTGCTGAATACTGGTCAGGAACGGGCGGTGGCCATTTTTGCCGCCCAATCGCTTGTTGCGGTTAGGGCTGCCGACGGCCGTGAATTGTGGCGCTATCCCTGGAAGACCGATTACGATGTCAACGCCGCCGACCCGATCATCTCCGCCGACCGGGTGTTTATCTCCTCCGGCTACAACCACGGTGCGACGGTGGTCAAAATCAACGGTTCGCAGCCGGAGAAGGTTTGGGAAAACAAGAACATGCGCAACCATTTCAACAGTTGCGTCCTGTGGCAACAGTACCTTTACGGGGCGGATGAAAGCGAACTTCGCTGCCTCGCCTTGGACACTGGCGAGGTGAAATGGAAGTATCCCCAATTCGGCAAAGGCTCGCTCATGCTGGCGGATGGTAAGATCATTGGGCTGAGTGAAAAGGGCGAACTGATCATCGCCGAAGCCAGCCCTGCGGCCTTCAAACCCATTTCTCGCGCGCAGGTTCTGACCGGCAAATGCTGGATCACCCCGGTGCTGTCCAACGGCCATATCTATTGCCGCAATGCCGCCGGCCATGTGGTCTGCATCGATGTCAGCGGCAAGCAGACCGCGCAACGCTAGAGCCGTTGCGGAATTAGACCAAGCCAGCGGTTTCGGGGAATCCGCACATGATGTTCATGCTTTGAACAGCTTGGCCACTGGCGCCTTTGACCAGGTTGTCTTCCGCGCTCATCACGATCAACCGTCCGGTGCGCGGGTCGAGCCGCCACGCGATTTCAATCACATTGGTGCCGACCACGTTTTTCGTGTCCGGCAATGCTTTGCCCTCGAGCAGGCGCACGAAAGACTCGCGGGCATAGGCGGCCTGGTAGCAGGCATTCAGTTGGTTGATCGTCGTTTGCTGATCACCGGCGATTGAATCGACCGGCGTGAGGTAAAGGGTGGTCAGAATGCCGCGGTTCACCGGAATCAAATGGGGCGTGAATTGGATCGTGACCGGCGTGCCCGCCGCCAGCGAGAGTTCCTGCTCGATTTCCGAGAGATGCCGATGTTTCGGCAGCCCATAGGGGCGGACACTCTCATTGCACTCGACGAAAAGGTAGTCGAGTTCAGCCTTCCGGCCCGCCCCGCTGACGCCGCTGAGGGAATCGGCGATGATGCCCGTCGGCTTAATCAGCCCCGCCTTCAGCAGCGGCACCGTCGGCAGCAAAATACTGGTGGGATAACAGCCCGGGGAGGCGATGAGTGAAGCCTTCTTGATCTCGTCACGATAAACCTCTGGCAAACCATAGACCGCCTGTTCCAACAGTTCCGGCGCGGGATGGTCGTGGGCGTAGAAGTCTTTATAGACTGCCGCGCTCTTGACCCTGAAATCCGCACTTAAGTCGATGACCTGGCAACCGAGCTGGAGCAAGGGAACGGCGAATTCCGCCGCAACACCGTGCGGCAGTGCCAGGAATACGATCTGCGCCTGTTTGGCCAATAGTTCGGCTTTGGGTTCGCTGAATCGCAACCCTTTTGCTCGTGGATGATGGGCGAATTTCGGGAATATCTGCGCGAGGGTTTGCCCGGCGTATTGGCGCGAGGTGACGGCGCTGAGCTCCGCCTCCGGGTGTGACAGGAGCAACCGGACCAGTTCTTCGCCGGAATAACCGGACGCACCCACGATAGCGACTTTTTTCATCGTCAGTAGTCAGTAATCCGTAGTCGGTGATTAATCCAAGGCACCGCGGCAGCTACGGACTGCTGACCGCCAGCCGCGGGTTCCCAACAAAAAACCCCGCCGGATTGAACCAGCGGGGCGTGGAAATTTCCAGCGCGATTAACGTTTGCTGTACTGGAAGCGTTTACGCGCGCCCGGCTGGCCGTATTTCTTGCGCTCTTTCATGCGGGAATCGCGAGTCAGCAGGCCCTCGGCTTTCAGCACCGGCCTGAAGTTGGCGTCCACTGTGAGCAAAGCGCGCGCCAGCCCGTGGCGCACGGCCCCAGCCTGACCAGTCGGCCCGCCGCCCGACACGGTGATTTGGGCATCAAATTTATCCGCCGTGCCCGTCGCGGTCAACGATTGGGCGGCAACCACCCGCAGCGATTCTGTCGGGAAGTAGTTCTCAAACGGGCGGCCATTGACCAGAATTTTGCCAGTGCCAGTGGCGAGACGAACTCGCGCCACCGCCGACTTTCGCCGGCCGGTGCCGAGGTGATGAGGAATCTTGGTTTCGGGAAGTTTAATGTCAGACATACCCTGAAGGTTGAATCGTTAAATGAGTTAAATAGGCTATAGGGTGAGCGGTGCGGCGCGCATTACTTTGCCGGTGCCAGCGGTTGGGGCTGTTGCGCTGAATGGGGATGCTGGTCGCCTTTGTACACTTTCAATTTGGTCATCAAAACCCGACCGAGTCGGTTCTTGGGAACCATGCCGCGCACGGCGTGCGTGATGAGCTTCTCGGGATGCCCGGCGCGGACCTGTTCGACCGACCGAAACCGCTCGCCGCCTTTCCACCCGGAATAGCTCATGAACTTCTTGTCGGTCTCTTTCTTGCCGGTCACGACGACTTTCTCGGCGTTGATAACCACCACAAAATCCCCGGCGTCAAGGTGTGGAGTATAGACTGGTTTGTTCTTCCCCCGCAATACATTGGCGACTTGTGCCGCCAGACGGCCCAGGACTGCGCCGTTGGCGTCAATCACGTGCCACTTGCGTTGTTCCAAATTCACTTTTGGCAAATGCGTTTTCATCTCAAATTCCGATCAAAGGAGCACACAAACTATCAAACAAATCATCCAAGTCAACAGAACTTTCGAGTTGTTTTTTTAGGAGCCTGTGGCCTAAAGTTACCCCCATCGCGGAAAAGAAACCATCGAATTTCCTGGTGCGGACGCCAAACCATCGCATTGCGTTGATCGCTTTGCTGGTGGTTGCGCTCGACCAATTGACCAAACAAGTCGTGCTCCAGTTCCTCGGCTACGCTCAGGAGAAGGTGGTTATCGATGGGTTCTTTAGGTTTGTTCATTGGGGAAATACCGGCGCGGCCTGGAGCTTGTTTCGCGGCAACAACGAGGTGCTGGCGGGCGTCGCGCTTGTCGCGCTGGTGGTATTGTTCCTCAGCCGCCATCATTTTGACTCCCGCACCCTCCTCAGCCAGGTCGCATTCGGGATGATCTTCGGCGGCATTGTCGGCAATCTGATCGACCGGCTTTGGGCCGGGCACGTGATCGATTTCATTTACTTCTACCTGGATCGCCGCGGCGGCTCGGAAATCGGTTTCCCCGCTTTCAACGTCGCGGACAGCGCCATCTGCACCGGCGTGGGGTTGGTTTTCTTGATTACCTGGCGGAGTGACCATCCCGTCAGGCCCGCCGAGACATCACCATCGAAGTGATTCCTTTCGATGTCTCTTGACCGGACTGAAATCCTGACCATCGAGTACACCCTCCCATCGGAGCGACTCGACACTTTTCTGCGCGACCGGTTCCCGGCGGTTTCCCGGGGAGCAATTCAGCGGCTGATTCAGGAGGGCCACATCCGGGTCAACGGCCGCTCCGTCAAACCGACCCACACACCGCGCGCGGGCGAGCAAGTCCAGGTTCATTGGCCCGAAGCCCGACCGGCCGAAGCCCAACCGGAGGCGATCCCGCTTGCGGTGTTGTATGAGGACGACGCGCTGCTGGTTTTGAACAAACCGCCCGGATTGGTGGTGCATCCGGCTGCAGGCCACGAAGAACACACGCTTGTCAACGCGTTGCTGCACCATTGCGCCGGACAGTTGAGCGGCATCGGCGGCGTCGCCCGCCCGGGCATCGTCCACCGCCTCGACAAAGAAACCAGCGGCTGCATGGTTGTTGCCAAGAACGACGACACCCACCTGGCGCTCTCCGCCCAGTTCGCCGCTCGGAAAGTGGAGAAGATTTACCTGGCGATCGTGTGCGGCGAAATGCAGCGCGACCAGGGCGAAATCCGCGCCGCCATCGCCAGGCATCCATCCCATCGCAAGCGCATGGCGGTGGACGACAACGCCGGCCGCGAGGCGCACACGAGCTACCGCGTGCTGGAGCGTCTGCGCGGCGCGACCCTGGCCGAGGCCATTCTGCACACGGGCCGCACGCACCAGATCCGGGTGCATTTTCAATTCATCGGCTTCCCGATCGTCGGCGATGCAACTTACGGGAACCGGCAGAACGAGCATTTCACCGATCTGACGCATTACACTGCGCCGCGACAGATGCTTCATGCCGGCCAACTTTCATTTGTCCACCCGCGCACGGGCAATCGCCTGAGTTTCAGTGCTCCTCGCCCAGAGGATTTTCTGGACGCATTGTCCGCCCTGCGCTGAAATGACGAAATCGTATGAAATCTTTGATGGCTGCTCTTCTTGCGGGTGCGCTGCGCCCGGGGGCTTTGGCGTTGCTGGTTATCGTGTCAGGCTTTTTGCCCGGGCCGCCCTTGCGGGCCGAACCATCCGCCGGTGACGTAATAGACGATTGCCAATATCCGACGGATGCCGCGGCAGCGGCGGCCTGGCAACCGATGGCTGGCACAGCGAAGGCCCAGACCGCAACGCTTGCGGGCCACAATGCGCTACGGCTGTCGTGCAATTTCTCGAGCGCCAGGATCGAGCGCGCTTCCTGGGACCGCCAGGTGAAGCTCGACCTCGCTGCCAACCGCGGCGTGCAATTCAAGGTGCTGTGCCGCGATCCCTCTCCGGTATCCTACTTCAGCATTTACTTCCAGAGCGGCGAGGGTTGGTACCACGCAGCGTTCTTCCCTGAATCCGCCGCCGGCTGGAACACGATCTCGATCGATAAGACCGAGATGACACCGGAGGGTAACCCTGGCGGCTGGAGTCAGATCCAGACCATCCGTATCTCGGCCTGGCGCGGGAAGGATGCCAGCACTGAGTTCTATCTCAGCGACCTTTGCAAGACAGACCCGCTGCGGCCAGCCAGCCCTCGGGAACTGGCGGAAGCCGCCATTTTGGGCATCGGGCAGATTACGAGTTTCGAGACCTATCAGGACGCGACGAACCAAATTGCCAGCCTGAAGGGGCAGAACCCGCGCGTGGCCAAAGCCCTCGCCTCGACCGCCGCCTCGCGCGAGTTGGCGGTAAAGCTGGCCGCTGAGCAGAAATTCCCCGAGGCGACGAAGCAGGCGACAGCCGCGCGCGAGCAACTTCTCACTGCTTTCTGCCTGGCGCAAAAACCGTTACCCGGCGAGTTCCGCGCGTTCTGGTGCCACAGCGCGTTTGGCGTTCAGGGCTTGGATTGGGACGAGGCCATCCGCCGGCTGGCCGATAACGGGTTTAACGCCATTATACCCAACATGCTTTGGGGCGGAGCGGCGTTTTACGAGAGCAAAGTCCTGCCCGTCGCGTCCCAGGTGGCCTCGCGAGGCGACCAAATCCGCCAGTGCCTGGCCGCCTGCCGCAAGTACGGCGTGCAAATCCACGTCTGGAAGGTGGATTGGAACCTCGGGTCTGTCGCGCCGAAATATTTCGTGGAGAAAATGCGGCAGATGGGCCGGCTGCAAGTCAGCTCACAAGGCAAGGAGGAACCGTGGCTCTGCCCCTCCGATCCCGAAAATCAGCAATTGGAAATCGCCGCGATGATCGAGGTCGTCCGCAACTACGACGTGGACGGCATTCATTTCGATTACATCCGCTACCCTGACAACGATCACTGCTTCTGCGCCGGCTGCAAGCAACGGTTTCAGCGCGCAAGCGGCGCGACGGTGACAAACTGGCCCGAGCAGGTCCGCGGCGACGGCCCGCTCTGTCAGCAATGGCTCGATTGGCGGCGCGGCAACATCACGACCGTGGTCAAGTCGGCAAGCGAACAGGCCCGCGCCATCAATCCCAAAATCAAGCTCTCCGCCGCGGTGTTCCCAAACTGGGCGGTGGACCGCGATGGCGTCGGTCAGGACTGGAAACTTTGGTGCGACAAAGGATACCTCGATTTCGTCTGCCCGATGGATTACACGCCGAGCAACAACCGCTTCGAGCGGTTGATTACCCAACAACTCGATTGGGCGGGCCGGACCCCCTGTTACCCGGGCATCGGCGTCAGCGCCTCTTCGTCGCATTTGGGAGTGGACCGCGTCATTGATCAGATCAACCTCGCGCGCCGCCACCAGACGCACGGCTTCGTCATCTTTAACTACGCCGTCAAGGAGTGCAACGATCTGTTGCCGCTGTTGGGAATGGGGATAACGGCCAAAGATATGAACGCGCCACGGCCCTGAAACTGATAAATGAAATGGTGAGACCCCATGCAACCTCCGGCCGTAGTTGATAGGCAGCACGGTATAATCCTTGTCGCCACTGGCCACCGAATTTCCATCCCTGCCTATCCTCGGCTTTCATGCCTTGACACCCGACCGCAGCCCGAACGGGGCTTGTACGTGTGCTTGAGCGTGCGATAAAGAAAGCCAAGGCAGACTTCCGCCCGGCGGACTGCGAGTGAACCCCGCAAACGAGTAGTGCGGAAAGGGACTTCAAGGTTCCAGTTTGTTCCAGTTTGCGGCAAACCGGAACAAACTGGAACCTTGA
>Ga0194063_10003073_pt1 | contig 10066 bp, 10 predicted proteins | sample SepL3720m_MetaG_FD_155459 | JGI IMG/M metagenome (GOLD analysis project Ga0194063, IMG submission 155459) | Anoxic zone freshwater microbial communities from boreal shield lake in IISD Experimental Lakes Area, Ontario, Canada - Sep2016-L373-20m | ecosystem: Environmental > Aquatic > Freshwater...
GATGACTTCGAAGTGGGTGCGCTGGACGCGGGCGGACAGGTATTGTTCGAGGCGCGGGTCGAGGGTGATGGCTTTGAGGATTCCGGGTTCGGCCTCGTAGGCCGGGGCGAAGTAGATCCCGAGGCGTCGGCGGACCTGCTCCGCGAGCTCGTCGGGATTTTTATTGACCGGGGCGAAGTCGGCGACGGCCTCGAGGATGACGGCGAGGTTTTTGATGGGGATCCCCTCGCGCAGCAGGTTTTCCAAAATCCGCTGGACGACGCCGAGGGTGACGAGGTCGGGGAAGAGTTCCGCCACGAGGGCGGGGTGGGTCTCCTTGAGCCCGTCCACCATATTTTGGACTTCCTGGCGGCTGAGGACCATGCCGCTGATCTGCTTGAGGGTTTCCGACAGGTGGGTGATCACGACCGAGACGGCATCGACCACGCTATAGCCGCGCAGCTCGGCCTCGCGGCGCTCCTCGTCCCCGATCCAAAAGGCGCTCAATCCGAAGACGGGCTCCTTGGTCGGCACGCCTTTGAGCTCGGCCTGGCTGCCGGTCACGTCCATGGCCAGCCAGCGGCCGGGCATGATGGATCCGGAGGCCACGGTTTTGCCCCGGAGGAGGAACCGGTATTGGTTCGATTCCAGGTCCACGCAATCGTGGATGGCGATCGGGGGGATGACCATGCCGGTCTCAGAGGCGAAGGCCCGGCGGACGCCGGTGATGCGGTCGAGGAGGTCGCCCCCCTGGGCGCGGTCTGCGAATTTGATGAGGCCGAAGCCGAGCTCGACCGCGAGCACCTCGGTGGAGGTGAGCTTGCGCATCTCTTCGGCTGCCTGGAGCTTGGAGGATCCTCCCGCCGGCAAAGCTTTCCCGCTTTTGTCCTTCAGGGCCGGCGCCGCCTCTCCGGGGGCAAGGCCTGCCGGGCCCGGCCGGCCTTTCCTGGATTTCTTCATCAGGTTCCAGGCCACGACGCCAACGATCGTAGCGAGGATCAGGAACGGCACGCCCGGCATCCCGGGCATGACGGCGAAAAACAGGAGCATTCCGGCGACGACCAGCATGGCCCTCGGGTAGCCGGTGATCTGCGTGGAGATCTGGTTGCCGAGGCTGTTTTCGTCCGCCGTGCGGGTGACGAGCAGCGCGGCCGCCACCGACACCACGAGGGCCGGGATTTGCGTCACGAGGCCGTCTCCGATCGAAAGCAGCGTGTATTTCTGGATGGCATCGGCGAAAGACATCCCCTTTTGGAGCATGCCGATCCCGAACCCTCCGATGATATTGATGAGGGTGATGAGGATGCCGGCGATGGCATCCCCGCGCACGAACTTGCTGGCCCCGTCCATGGCCCCGTAGAAATCGGCCTCCTTTTGCACATCGGAGCGGCGCTTCGAGGCGGTCAGCTCGTCGATCATGCCGGCGTTCAGTTCGGCGTCGATCGCCATCTGTTTTCCGGGCATCGCATCGAGGGTGAACCGGGCGGTCACCTCGGCGATGCGCCCGGCGCCCTTGGTGATGACCACGAAGTTGATGATGACCAGGATGAGGAACACCACCGCGCCGACCAGGTAGTTGCCCTGGATCAGGATTTTTCCGAACGCCTCGATGACCTGCCCGGCATAGCCGTCGAGGAGGATGAGCCGTGTCGAGGCGATGTTGAGCGAGAGCCGCAGCAGGGTGACGGCCAGGAGCACGGTCGGGAAGCTCGAGAACTCGGTCGGCTCCTTCACGTAGATGATGACCATCATGATGAGGAGCGTGATGGCGATATTTGCGGAGAGGAGGAGGTCGAGGACGAACGGGGGCACCGGCAGCACCATCACGATCACGATGATGAACATGCCGAGCGGGAACAGCAGGTCGGCCTGGGAAAGCAGGGAGGCGATGCCGCTCTTGGGCTTGCCGGGATTTATTAAAAGGGCGGAGGCCATGGATCAGGGTTTGGGGGCGCTCAGCCGGCGCTCCTTGAGCCGGTGGAAATAATAGCGGTGGGTGCGATACACGAAGCCGAGGATTTCCGCGACCCCCTGGTAGAGGTCGGGGGGGATCGACTTGCCGACCTCGCCGATTTTGTAGAGCGCCTGGGCCACCGGCCGGTTCTCCACCATCGGCACCCCGTTTTCCTGGGCCAGCCGCCTGATCCTCTGGGCGAAAAGGTTCCGGCCCTTGGCGAGGACCACCGGCGCGACATCCACCCCGCGCTCGTATTTCAAGGCCACGGCAAAGTGGGTTGGGTTGGTGATGACGACATCGGCCGTCGGGATCGCCCCGAGCATCTGCTTGACCATGAGGCGGCGCGCCATCGCCCGCAGGGCATTTTTGACCAGGGGGTCGCCCTGGGCCTGCTTGGCCTCGTCCTTGACCTCCTGGTGCGTCATCTTCATGCCCTTGTGAACTTTGGCCTTTTGGTAGATGTAGTGGATGAGCGCCAGCGCGCTCATGGCCATGGCGAGCCGGAAGATCATGGCCATCGCCGATCGGAAGATGAATTCTCCCAGGCGGACCGGGGGCACCGGGGTGAAAAAGATCGGGTCCGAGAGGATTTCCTGCAGCGAGATGTAAACCAGCGTTCCGACGATGATCAGCTTGATGAAATCCAGGCCCATCTTCACCAGGGCCGCCGCGGAAAAGATCCTTTGAAACCCCTGGACGATATCGAGCTTCTCCGCGCCGTTCTCAAACGCCTTCATGGTCAATTGGAACCCGGACTGCAGCCCGCCGGCCAGGATGCCCGCGAGCATGCACGAGAGCAGCAGCGGGATGAGGAACATGCAGATCGAAGAGAACCCCAAAGTGATCGCCCCGGTCACTGCCTCGGACGTGATTTGGAACTCGTTGAGATGGCCGAGCACCTGGGATGCGAAAAGGAGCATTTTGGCGGAGACCGCCGGCACGACGGCCAGGAGGACGAGGTATCCCGCCACCAGGCCCGCCACGAGCTGGATCTCCGGCGCCTGGGCGAACTGCCCCTTCTCGTGCGCCTCCGAGAGCCGCTTCTCCGACGGCTCCTCCGTGGCGTTCTCGCGGTCCTCAGCCATATCAATGCACCGCCTCCAGCATGAGTTCCGGGATCTGCCGCAGCACGTGCATAATCTGGTGCGCCGTGAGGGTCAAAGTCAGCCCGAAGAGGAACAGGCCGGCCAGGATCTGCACCGGGAAGCTGAGGACGAAGACGTTGAGGCTCGGCGCCGCGCGGCCGAGCGTGGCAAAGCAGAGGTTGACCAGGAAGCTGATGGCCAGCATCGGGGCGGCGATCTGCAGGGCGATCAGAAATATCCGCCCGGTCGAGTGCATGAGCACGTCGGCCGTGTGGTTGCCCATGGCGGCGGCCGGAGGGATGATCTCGAAGCTCCGGGAAAACGCCATCAGGCACCACAGGTGGGAGTTGGTGGCGAGGAAGAGGATCGTGGACAGCGCGACCAGCATCGTGTTCGCCGGAGACGCGCGGTCGCGGGTGAAGGGGTCGATGTTGGCGCTCAGCGACAGCCCGATCGCAACGGAGATATACTCGCCGGCCACCTCCAGGGCGTAGAAAATCAGGCGCGACGCCAGGCCCATGATCGCGCCGACCGCCAGCTCGTGGACGATTTGCAGGGCCCCTCCGATCCATGTGGCCGGCAGCACAAACCCGGGCAGGGCGACCGGCGCCAGCGTCAGTGCCAGGAGAAAGGCCAGCGCGACCCGGACCTGCCTCGGAATCATCTGCCCGGAAAATACCGGCATCAGCAAAAGCATCCCGGTCGCCCGGGTGAAAATCAGGAAAACCGGGTAGGCCTGGCTGTGGTCGAAGAAGCTCACCCGGTCATCTCCGCGATTCGGCTCAGGAAAAAAACCGTGAACTCCATGAGTTGGCGGATCATCCAGGGCGCGCCGATGACGAGGACGGCCCCGACCGCCAGAAGTTTTGGGGCGAAGCTGAGCGTCGGCTCCTGGATGCTGGTCACGGCCTGGAGCAGGCTGACCACCACGCCGACCAGGATCGCGGCCAGCAGCACCGGCGCGGTCACCAGTAGGGAGGTGGTGACCAGCATCCGCAGAAACTCGATGGCCATTTCCGGCGTCATAGCCCGAAGCTTTGCAGGAGGGACTTGACCACGAGCATCCAGCCGTCCACGAGGACGAACAGCAGCAGCTTCAACGGCATCGAAACCATCGTCGGCGGCATCATCATCATGCCCATGGCCATGAGGACCGAACCCACGAGAAAATCGATGACCATGAAGGGGATGAAAATCAGGAAGCCCATCTGGAATGCCGTCCGCAGCTCGCTGAGGACAAAGGCGGGCACGACGCTTGCAAACGGAACATCCTCAGGCGTGACCGGACCGGACTTGCTCAGGCCGATAAAAAAATCCAGCTCGGTCGCGCGCACGTGCGAGAGCATGAATTTTTTGATTGGCTGGCGCCCGCGCTCCATCGCGGTGGACGAATCGATCTGGCCGGCCTGGTAGGGGACGATGGACTCGTTGTAGACGCGGTCGGCGACCGGCGACATGATGAAAAACGTGAGGATGAGCGCGATCCCGATGAGGAGCTGGTTGGCCGGGGCGCTGGGCACGCCGAGGGCGGTGCGCACGAATGCCAGCACGATGACGATGCGGGTGAAGCTGGTCATCAGCATGACGAGCGACGGGGCCAGCGCCAGCAGGGTCATCACGAAGACGATCTGGATGGCGGTGCTGAAGTTCTGGCGCTCGTTGCCTCCGCCGATTTGGAAGTTGACCAGCGAGGAGGCGGGAGCGACGCCGGAGGCGCCGGCCACCGGAACCGTCGGCATGGTCGGCTGCGTCGGCTGGGCGGGATCCACGCCCCCTGCAGGCGCGGGGGATGCGGCCGTCTGCGCCGGCGCGGGGAGGACCAGCATCCACAAGGCGGCGGCGGCGAGGGGACCCGCGAGCCAGGCGGTGCGGCGCCGGGCGCTCATGGCTTGGTTTCTTTCTGCAGCAGGGGAGCGAACCCCTCCTCCTCCGGGACATCCCGCCCGAGGTGGCAGAGCAGGTCGATGCGGCCCTGGGAGACCCCGAGGAAAAGCCGGGTGGCCTCATACTCGGCGATGACAAGAAACTGCCGGTTCCCCAACGAGCGGATTTCCGAGACCTGGAGCTTGCGAGGGGCGTTCCTGCGCACGAGCCAGGCCGGCCAGCCCTGGCGCAGCAGGTAAACCGACAGCGCCGCCAGAAGGAGCAGGACCAGCGAGTAAAAAACGACCGGAAGGATCATGATTTCTCCCCCAGCAGATGGGTGATTTTAATCCCGAAGTTTTCTTCGACGACGACGACTTCGCCGCGGGCGATGAGCTTGTCGTTGACGTAGAGGCCGACCGGTTCGGTGGCGAGCTGGTCGAGCTGGAGGACGGTTCCCGCCTCGAGCGCGACGACGTCCTTCATCGGGAGGGTGCAGGAGCCGACCCGCACGGAGAGTTCGACCCGCACATCCAATATGAGGTGGAGGTCCTGGGTATCAAGTGTGCCGTTTGTCATGAGTTTATCTTTTCCTTTTCGCTATGGATTTGCGCCACCACGCGGGAGGCTTCGATTCCGACAGTCGCCAGAAACCGGGGCTTGGTGGCGACCCGGATCTGTGCGCGGGAGAGGGTTTCGCGGGGGAGCTCGAGCACGTCGCCCACGCGCAGCTGGATCGCGTCGCCGAGCTGGATCTGTCCCACGACCCAGTCCACGGTGATCGGGACGTCGATCTGTTCAAAGGGGGCGCGCCAGCTCGGCTTGGGCTTGCTCGTGGAGAGCTCGAGCTCGCGGTTGCGGCCGGCCTGCATGTTCTTGATGATCGGCTCGATCATCATGTAGGGGATCGCGATCTGCATCTCATCGACCATGTCCCCGGCCAGCCCCTCGATGCCGAGGATGAGCATCGCGGTATCGTTGGAGCAGATCTGCAGGAACCGCGGATTGGATTCGTATCCCAACTGCGTGGCGGCCAGGTTTTTTTCTTCCCGCCATTGCATGCACCACTCCCGGAGAACGATGGCGATCAGCTCATCGAGCAGGGCGATTTCAATTTCCGTGAGGTAGCGCGCCCCGTCGGTCGAGAGCCCCTTGCCGCCGAGCATGCGGTTGGCGAGGCTGAGCGCCATGCTGGGCGGGATCTCGAAGATGCCGATCCCGGGCAGGGACTGGACCCGGAAGAGCGCGATGTGGCTCGGCGTCCGCATGCTTTCCTGGAACCTGCCGAAGGTCATGGTGGTGAGCTTGGACATCTTCAGGTTCACATCGGTGCGCAGCAGGTCGGAGAACGCCACGGAGAGCGTGGAAATGTAGTCCTGGTGCACCATCCTCAGCCGCCGCAATTCCGCCTCGGCCAAAAAGACCGGCGTGCGAAAGTCGAAGGGCTCGATGGAGATCGACTCCGGATCGGCGAAGCTGTCCCCGCTGTGCGTAAAGACAGGGGATCGGTGGGTTGTCCCCTCGGCGATCAGGCGGTCGATATCGGATTGGTCGAGAAAATCGGACATCGGCGGGGGATGGTTATTGGATCACAAAATCCGTGAAGTAAATCTGGGTGACCACCGGCCCGCCCAGGATCCCGTTGACCCGCGAGATCAGCGACCGCCGGGCGGTTTCCCGCCCTTCGTTCCCTTCGAGGTTGGCCAGGCTCTGAGCCGAGAGGACCGTGATGACCCCGTCGCGCAGGGCGACCTCGTTGGTCTTGATGATTTCCTTGATGCCGGGGTTGTTGCTGGCGAACACCAGGTTGATCCGCAGGTAGCGGTTGCCTTCGGTGCCCGCCAGATTGACCATGATTTTTCCGAAGTCCACGGTCAGCTCCTTGCCCGTGGCGGCGTGTTGCGCCGGGGCCGCGTCCGGAGCTGCGGAGGAGGTGCCCGCTGCTGCGGGAACCGCCGCGGGGGCTCCGGCCGCAGGCGCCCCGACTGCTGCGACCAGCTTGGGCAGCACCAGAAAATCAATCATCAGATAGCAGGTCAGCGGGACGCCCAGGAGGAGTCCGAGCATAAGCGGCCAGACGCGGTGTTTTCCAGCGGGCGAGACCGAGGCGACCACCATCTCTTCGTCGACCTGCGCGAGTTTGTCTTTTTCGGCCATGACCGTCTTAGCGCTTGAGGTCGACGATTTCCTGGAGGACGGAATCCGAGACGGTGATAATCCGCGATCCGGCCTGGAAGCTCCGCTGCGCGGTGATCAGATCGGTGAATTCCTGGGCCAGATCCACGTTGGACATCTCGATGGTTCCCTGCTTCGTCGCTCCGAGGCCCAGGGTCCCGGCGGGGTCGCCGAGCGCGTTGATCACTCCGGCAGAAGGGGTTTCCCGGTAGAGGTTGCCGCTCGAGCGCTCCAGCGAGGTGGGGTCGTTGAAGCTCCAGAGGTGGATGGTGTTGAGCGTCGCCGAGGTGCTGTCGGAGTAGAACTCCGTGATTTCCCCGTCGTCAGCCACCGAGAAGCTCTGGAGCGGGTTGGTGACCGCATTGGTGAGCTTGATGTCCCCTGCGGCCCCCTGGACCCTGAGCCCCTGCGAGTTGACCAGGTAGCCGGTGGCATCGAGTTTGAAATTGCCGTCGCGCGTCACGAAGCTTTCCGAGGTGGCGGAGTTTTTGACCTTGAAGAACCCGTTCCCGGCGATCCCGATGTCGGTCGGCACCCCGGTGCTGCTCAGGGAACCCTGGGTGAAGTTTTGCCGGTTGGTGGCGACGTTCACGCCGGATCCCACCTGGAGCGAGGAGCTGGAGCCCGAGGCCGTTTCCAGCGTTTGGCTGAAGCTGTCCTCGTTGCGGGTCCGGGAGGATTTAAAACCGGTCGTGTTGGCGTTGGCGATGTTGTCGCCGATCGTTTCAATGCTTTTGCTGAAGGTGCGCAGAGCCGAAACCCCGCTGGTGAGTGAGCCGATGAGTGCCATAGTGTTTTTTTGTTGGTTGGAGTTTTTGTGGAGAGAATGGATCAGTTGGCAGCGGCCGCCAAAGCTGCGGGGGGAGCGTTCGTGATCGTCGTGACCAGTGCCGCATCGAAATGTTTTCCGCCGATCACGAGGGAGGGCTTGCCGTCCGCCATGACCACGGAGTCCACAAGCCCGGAGAGCTCGCCCAGCGCGGAGCCGGCATCTTTTACCGTGACAAACTTGCCCAGGTAAGCCGGGGCGGAGGCGGCGGCCTGCTGCGAGGTGAAGCTCTTGAACGATTCCGACAGGGTCCGGCTGTTCTCCAGCGAAGTGAAGTTGGCCATCTGGGAAATAAACTCGGTATCCTTCATCGGATTCATCGGGTCCTGCGCCGTCAGCTGCACGGTCAGCAGCTTCATAAAATCGGCGGAGCCCAGGGTCGTCCTGCCCGCGTTCGGGTTGGCGCCGGCATAAACAATATCTCCGGCAGCTACAGGTGGGATGGAAGTGATTGCGCTGGTGGTCATCTGTGAAGGATTTCGTTGACAAACTCAAAGCACGTTGCATGCCATCTTTTTTATCGCTCGTGTAAAATGCTACTTATAGGCATTTTACGTAGACCAAAACAATCTCCATCGCCCTGGTTGACGCCTTGATCCCCTCAATCCCCAGAGCGGGCAGAATTTGCCGGGGGCGAGCCGTCCCCGCCGTCGCGGGTTGGGTCATCTATTTTCCTCCCGCCGCCATTTTTCTGGACGACGCGACAGACATCCTGACGTGGAAGGAAATGAGGTGAGCCAAGAAGGGACAGGGGGCATGGGCGTCTCGCCCGTGTGGGCACTGATTTCCGTCTCGAATGGGGGCACCCGTTTTCCTCGCCCTTTCATTTTCTCCGGGCGAGGTCAGGATGTCTGGGGTCCGCGATTATTCTCCGGCTTCCCGTGGCCGGGCCTGGCCGGGGCGGATCTTGGAGGAGAGGATCGGATGGAGTTTTGTGGCGACATCCATCATCCACACGATGTGCCGGGCGCGCCAGCCGGCCGAGTCCTTCAAGTGCTGCAAGCTGGTGCCCGGGGCTGTGGCGGAGCCGGGCCCGGCTGCCGGCATGGCGGCATCGGCGGCATACCGGTAGGCATCGATGGCGCGGCGGGGTTCGTTGAGGCGCTCGAAACAGAGGCCTATCTGGTAAACGGCCGACAATTTCCATGCGGGGCCGCTGTCGAGGTTGGCCATGGTTTGATACATGCGAAGAGCGCGGAGAACCTCCCCGTGCGAGTAGAGAGCATTGGCCAGATCGTTGCCGGTTTTCATTTTCCAGTATGCGGCGAGAGCCGGGTCGGTTTCGTTTCGTGTCGAGAGAAGGAGGGCGAGGGTTTCCTGGATGGCCTGGTCTCGCTGTCCTGTGGCATCGAGGGATTGCACGATCAGCTGGCGGCAGGCGGGGACAGACTTGCTCAGGGAAAATTGCTCCAGAAATTGCCTGCCCGCTTCGATGGCCGCCTCGTATTGGTTCCTGCGGAAAAGCAACTCGGTGGCACGGAAGAGAACAAACGCCTGATCCTCCGGGGACAGGTCAAGCAGCTTGAGATGGGAGTAAATGCCGGCCGCCTCCTCGTATTGCCCGGCCTCGAAGTGGGTGTTTCCGATTTTGAGCATCGCCTGCCGGGCGAGATTTTGGCCTTTCGGGTCGCCGCCGGCACGGATGGATGCCGAGAGGACTTCGTAGAGATTGTTGAGCGAGCGGCCTTCCGCCCCGAGCTGCCGGTAAATATCGGCCAGGCGCAAATGGATGAGCGGGACCCGGGGCGAAGAGGGTTCGATGGAAAGGCATTTTTCGTAAGCGGCGGCGGCTTTGATGGGGTGGATTTTTTGCTCGTCCAGATAGGTGGCAAAATCAAACAGCGCACGGGATTCCACATCGGCAGGCAGCGATAACGATAAAATGGCGAGGTAATAGGATTCCACAAGTTCCGGTTTGCCGCTTGCTATCGCCTTGGCAATCCTGCCGAACAGATCCTCGGCCTTCTGGCGCTGCCTCTCAAGTTCCAGTTGGAGTTCGAATTCTGTCGGGCGGATGGGAGCTGAAGCCGGCAGTATGCCCTCCGTTGCGCGAGGCACCTCCGGCTTGAGAGTCGCCTCGGGAGTCGCCTCGGGAGTCGCCTCGGGAGTCGCCTCGGGAGTCGCCGCGGGAGTTGCCGCGGGAGTCGCCGTGGGAGTCGCCTCGGGAGTCGCCGCAGG
>Ga0194063_10003074_pt1 | contig 10064 bp, 10 predicted proteins | sample SepL3720m_MetaG_FD_155459 | JGI IMG/M metagenome (GOLD analysis project Ga0194063, IMG submission 155459) | Anoxic zone freshwater microbial communities from boreal shield lake in IISD Experimental Lakes Area, Ontario, Canada - Sep2016-L373-20m | ecosystem: Environmental > Aquatic > Freshwater...
TCAACGCCAGACTTTCAACCATGCGAGGATTCAAGAATCCGGAGAATGCAAACCGAATCTTAATTGCACTTCATCTTTCCCTACTCAAATCATGATTGTTTCACCAACCAAAAAAGTTACCAGAGCCGCATTGTGTCACAATTCTTTCCGTACTCGCTGCAGTTCGTCGGCTGCGCATGTTCTCAGAATGATCGCGATACATTTGGGAGTTCCCATCGATGTATCTGATGTTTCTCCTCAAATCACACCGGTGGAGATGATCGACAAATTGGAGGAGGCAATTCAGAGAAAAATTGATTCTCTTGTTCCCAGCGAAGAACGTGCGGATTTTGCATTGGAGAAAGTCTGAGGAACTCGTGATTCTTCCAGTCACTCTGCTACTCTAGTTCTACATGGGTGTTATCGACGTCATGAACCGTATGCTCGGCGACCCGAATGAGAAGGAGCTCAAAAAGCTTCGTCCGATTGTGCCGCTGGTGCGCGCTGCAGGAAATACACCGGCGATCACGGGGCTGACGCTCGAAGATTTGCCCAAGAGAACAGAGGAATTCAGGAAACGGATTGCAGCAGGGGAGTCCCTCGATGCCCTTCTCCCCGAGGCCTTCGCCGCTGTCATCCGCGCATGTGAACTGATTAAGGGAAAGACCGCCACACTCGGAAAGCAGACCTTCATCTGGAACATGGTGCCCTTCGATGTGCAGATCATTGGAGGAGCTGTGCTCCATCAGGGCAATATCGCGGAAATGCGGACGGGGGAAGGCAAAACCCTTGTGTGTACTTTGCCGGTGTACCTCAATGCACTGACGGGGAAAGGCGTGCATGTGGTGACGGTGAACGACTACCTCGCCAAGCGCGACGCGCTGTGGATGGGCATGCTCTACGAAGCGCTGGGACTCACGGTGGGGACGATCGTCCACGAGAAAACCAATGACGAACGGAAGGCCGCCTATGCCTGTGATGTGACCTACGGAACGAACAACGAATTCGGTTTCGACTACCTGCGCGATAACATGGTGGGCTCACTCAACCGTCAGGTGCAGCGCGGACTGCACTACGCCATCGTCGACGAAGTGGACTCCATTCTCGTCGACGAAGCGCGGACCCCGCTCATCATCAGCCAGCCAGCGGAGGAATCCACGGACAAGTACCGGCAGTATGCGATCCTGGTGAAGAATCTCGAAGAGACCACGCACTACACCAAAGATGAGAAGCAGCGCACCGCTGTCCTCACAGAAGATGGTGTGAAGAAGATGGAGGAGCTCCTTGGAGTGGAAAATATCTACACGGACAAGGGATTTTCGGAAGTGCATCACATCGAGCAGGCATTGCGAGCGCATGCGATTTACCTGCGCGACGTCGACTACGTTTCCAAGGACGGTGAGATCATCATCGTGGATGAATTCACCGGCCGCCTTATGCAGGGACGCCGCTACAGCCATGGCCTGCATCAGGCGATCGAAGCGAAGGAAGGCGTGGAAGTGCAGCGCGAATCCAAAACCCTCGCAACCATCACCTTTCAGAATTACTTCCGCCTCTTTTCCAAGCTCGCTGGCATGACGGGAACGGCGAAGACTGAGGAGGAGGAATTCGAATCGATCTACAAGCTTCGCGTCATCATTGTTCCCACAAATATGCCGATGGTCCGCAATGACCGCGCCGATGCGATCTACCGGACGGTGGAAGCGAAGTTCAAGGCAGTCGCGAAGATCGCGAAGGAGAAACACACCAAAGGCCAGCCCGTGCTCATCGGCACGACGTCCATCGAGAAGTCCGAAGCTATGAGTGCGCTGCTCAAAATCGAGAACGTCCCGCACTCCGTCCTCAATGCCAAGCAGCACGAGAAGGAAGCCGAGATCGTGGCGGGCGCGGGGCAGAAGGGCTCCATCACCATCGCGACGAACATGGCCGGACGCGGAACGGACATCAAGCTCGGTGAAGGTGTAGCTGAGGTCGGCGGTCTCTGCATCCTCGGCACGGAACGCCACGAAGCCCGCCGCATCGATAATCAGCTGCGCGGCCGCTCCGGACGTCAGGGCGATCCGGGAGAAAGCCAGTTCTTCGTCTCCATGGAGGATGACCTCATGCGCCTCTTCGGCGGTGACCGGCTCAAGTCCATGATGGAGAGATTGCACGTTCCCGACGATGTGCCACTGGAGAACGGCATCGTGTCGCGCTCCATCGAAGGCGCGCAGAAGAAGGTGGAAGGCCACAACTTCGATATCCGCCGCCATGTGGTGCAGTACGACGACGTGATGAACAAGCACCGCCATATCATCTACGGACGCCGGCAGAAGATCCTGGAACGGCTCGCGGAGTCGGAAGGAAACCAAAATATTATGACCCAGCAGCACCCCTCCGTGGGTGCGGTGTCTGCACCGGAACCCCATCCCCTCCACGAGGACATCCTCATTGCCATCGGAAATGAAATCCGGTCTCTCGCAATGACGCACTCGACGAATGACGATCCGACGGAATGGAACTTCACCGCCATCCGCGACAACCTGATCGCGCTCCACCCATCCTTCGGCGATGTGATCACGCTCGAGAAACTCCAGACCTTCAGTGAGCGCGACGAACTCTCCGAAGCCCTCACCAAAACCGTCCAGGCGTTCTACGAGGAGAAGTGCAAGAGCGAGAAGCCCGATACCGTCGCCCAGGCCGAACGCATTGTGAATCTCCAGTCCATCGACACGCACTGGATGGACCACATCGACGACATGTCGCATCTCCGCGAACAGGTGGCCTTCGCCGGCTACGCTCAGCGCGATCCATTAATCGAATACAAGGACCAGGGCTTCCGCCGCTTCCAGCAGCTCATCGCGACGATCGACCGGACGATCGTCAATACCCTCCTCCAAGTCGACTTCGCCGCCTTCGAGCCGCGTGTCTTCCAAATGCAAACGGAGGAAGAAATGCAGAACCTCCAGACGAACGAAGGACAGATCGAGGGATCACTGACTGGTGGAGCGTCCACCGATAAGTTACAAGCCATCAGCGAGGGGAATGCTCCGGCGCTGTCTGCGGCACTGAAAACTCAAAATACGAAATCGACGGCTGCGAGTGCGCAGAGAGTTGGGAGAAATGATGCGTGTCCGTGTGGCTCAGGAAAAAAATATAAGAAGTGTCATGGGAAGGAAATTTAATCGCAGTTGGGATTCACGAATCCCAGTTTCAAAATCAATGGTGATAGGAATGAGCCTTCTCAAATATAACAAGAATCCAGAATACTTAATGCTCTCACCTGTCTTTAGCGCCAATATTATGAATAAGAAAATCTGCAAGAACATACTTTTCTGAAAATTGATTATTTGGACGATCAATACCAATCCACAGAATAGGCGGGCGATAAGCCGCAGTGAGTTCAGTAATAAGCCTGTCAAAATGAGACCGTATTTTCCCAACATCCCCCTTTCTTCTGAATGAACAATCATCAATCGCATTAAAAAGTATCAAACCATTGGTATAACTATAAAATTCTGCATTTTGGTCCATCCGCACCATCATCGTTGGTGTATTATCCTCATCGATACAACCTCCCATAGACCCAGTCGCGATCCTTTTCTTGTGAAGTAATTGTATAAGTCTGCATGAAACCCAGGTCTTCCCAACCGTTGGAGCGGCTCCATTGATCGCAACCACACCCTGAAGCAATCCTGTATGCTTCCTACGATGCTCTTCCATCATCAATTCAATTCTCGTAACAATAGGAAATAGAGCTTCGACATCGTCTTTACCAAGATTGATAGTTTCCGGAGAGGCCAATGAGGTTTGAAACGCGGGGTTTCCCATTAGATATACTATCTTACAATACATCATCGAATTTGCAATATCGGAACTCACATTCCAAGCTGGAGCAATTTTGAGGCTATACTTCGCTTAAGATCTTCGTTGTAGTTCTCATAATATCTCTCTCATCCCTAACATGAAGCTCAAAGACATTATCGGCCACGAAGACATCCGCGAGGCGCTGAGGCTGGACCTAGAGACCGGCAATGTATCGCATGCCTACCTCTTCGAGGGACCCATACACCTGGGGAAGATGACTGTTGCACATCAGTTCGCAGCGGATCTCCTCACGTGGGGATTGAGTCCGGAGGAGCGGAAGCACGTCCTCCACGACTGCGAGCGCCTCACCCATCCCGATCTTCTCGTCCTCGATCAGCTCTGGATCGAAGAGAAATCAGAGAACTGGGAGCGGATCGGCGAAACGTCCAACGCGCCGCAGCTGCATCGGAGTAAGAAGCCCACCGCCAAGACCGACACCATTTCCATCGAAGATATCCGTGCGCTGCAGGAACTCTTGTACGAAACACCTGCCGGGAAATTCCGCGTGTGCATCATCCGCTCCATCGAGCGCATGCAAGAAGCCGCCGCTACGACCCTCCTGAAAATTCTGGAAGAGCCCCCCGCTCCGGTGGTTTTCCTCTTCACCACCGCATCCCTTCAGTCCCTCCTCCCCACTATTATTTCCCGCATGCGTATGTTGCGGTTCCACCCTCTTCCGCAGTCCAAGCTCTCGCCGCTCCTCGCACTGACTCCGGAGGAAGACCGGGAATTTATTCTCCACGTGGCACAGGGTGCACCGGGCATTGTGCAGATGCTCAAGGGTGACCCGGAGGCGCTCCGCAATCACCGGCTCCTGCACACGAAAGCGCTCTCCTTCTGGCGGACGAGCTCCATCAAAGACCGCCTGCACATCCTGCAGCCACTCACTGAACGCGGAGAGGCATCGGAGGAGCTCCTCCTGCATCTCGCACTAGCCCTGCGGGAGCATCAGGAAATGAGTCCTGTTCATGCACCGGCATTTGCGAAGCTGGTCGCCGGATTGAGGACGAATGCGCACAGGGGATTGATTGCGCAGAGGTTTGCGTTTGAAGTACAAGCAAAATGACCAAGTACCAAATCCCAAGTACCAAGGAAGAACCAATATTCAAATCAAAATAATCAGATTTCGGAATTGGTGATTGAGATTTGGAAATTCCCTGGTCATTGTGATTTGGGATTTGGTCCTTCTTTTCCCACTACCTGCCTTGTTCAACAGGGATTCGACGGGTACCCTTCTCCTTCGTGATCTACGTCTACGTCCTCTTCGGCTCTCTTTTGGGCATTCTCCTGATCCTGGGGAGTCGTGTCCTCCTTCGCCATAGCGCGGTACGACACTTCGTACGGGGCATTCGTCAGCGCACAGATCTCGCAGAGGGACGAGGTAGCGTGATCCTTGAGGAGACCATTGTGGAGAAACCCCGCAAGAGTCCGCGCATCTCGGCCATCGAACTCCAGCAGGTGCGCTCTCTGGCCCGGGATGCCGAGAAGGCCATTGCGCAGAACAAAACGGATGAAGCGGAACGGCTCTTCATTCAGGCCCTCACCATCAATAGCAAAGCCTATGAAATCCAAGCGCAGCTCGCCAAGCTCTACCTTCATACGAACCGCGACCACAAAGCCGAGGCGATGTACCGCGAATTACTCCAGCACAGCGACGACGTTTCCTATCACGCCAATCTAGGACTCGCCTATCACCGGCAGGGGAAATATGTGGATGCCTGCCATGCGTATCAGGAAGCGCTGAACCGCGATGCCAAGAATCCCGAGCGCAGCGCCGCCCTCGGCCGCGCCTGCATCGCCGCACAGCGCTACCCCGAGGCCGCCCTCCTCCTCGAAAAAGCCGTCGCGAGAATGTCCAAAGACACGACACTGATGCACCTCCTCGCAGAGTGTTACCTGCAGCTGGGGCACAAGGACAAAGCAGAGGAAGTGTACCGGCGCATCAATAAGCTGGAGCCGTATGATGAGGCGGTGAAGCAGAAATTGAGCGCGCTGTCGAAAGGATGAAGCGAGAAAGTTATTGGTTGATTAGTTTTTAGTTATTAGTTTCTTTCTATGAGGATCATCACAGGAAGTAACTATTAACTAATAACTAGTAACCAGAAACTACATCATCAATTCTCCAGCACTTCGACCTCCACATCCCCCTGCACGATCGCTTGGCACCCCAGCCGCTCCGTGGGATCGGTGACGCCGAGATTTTCTTCTTGTCCTGTCCGCTCCCCGAGGTGCTCGCCGCCTTTGCGAATCTTGCACTTACACGTGGTGCAAAATCCATTGCCACCGCAGGCTCCCTCCATGGGAACACCCTTGGCCTGGGCGATGGTGAAGAGCGACTCTCCTTCGGCCGCCTCGACGACCTGAGGCTTTCCTTTGATGATGTAGGTGATGGTAGGCATGGCAGCAGTATGCAGGAAGCAGTATCAAAAGAAAAAGCCTTTCGAAGAAACCCTTAATACTTAATACTTGATACATAATACTTATGCGTCCTCCTCTCCTATCACTGAGCAGCTTCTCCGTCTCTGCCTCATCAAAGGAGATCATTCATGCTCTCGATCTCACGATCAAGGAAGGCGAGGTCCACGCAATCATGGGGCCCAATGGTTCGGGAAAGTCCACGCTCGTCACAGCACTCATGGGCCATCCGTCCCTGACGATCACCGCAACGAAGGCGACGTTTCGCGGAAAGAATCTCCTCACGCTCGCAGCGCACGAACGGGCGGAGGCAGGGCTCTTCCTCGCCTTCCAGCACCCGCGGGAAATCGGCGGGGTGAGCCTGCGAAGCTTCCTCTACGCTGCGTTCAGCGCCCAGATGAAAGCACGAAGTCCCAAGAAGCAACTCTTCTCCCCCATCGTCTTCGCGGAATTGCTGGAAAAGAAAATGAAGCTCCTGCATATGGACCCGGCATTGGCTGAGCGCGCGGTGAATGTGGGATTTTCGGGTGGGGAAAAAAAGAAAGCCGAGGCACTGCAGCTCCTCATTCTGGAGCCGCGCCTCTCCCTTTTGGATGAAACGGATTCCGGTCTCGATCTGGATGCTCTCAGGATCGTTGCGGAAAATTTGAAGATCCTCCGGACATCCCGCGCAAAAAATCAGCCGCCCTTCTCCGCCATCATCGTCACCCACCATGCGCACATTCTCGATTTCCTGAAACCGGACAGAGTGCACGTGATGGTGAAAGGGAGGATTGTGAAAAGTGGCGGGAGGGAGTTGGTGAAAAAACTGGAGAAGGAGGGGTACGCAAAGTTCAAAATGGAGAATGTATAATGGAGAATGTAGAATTCTCTTTCAAATACTACATTCATTCTACATTTTACATTCTCCATTCTACATTTCCCCGACTATCGTGATACAGTTGTATCCCTTCCCCACCCCCTTTATGGAAAACGATTGCTGCAAGCCCCACCACGCTCACGCCTGGATCCTCCTCGTCACGGTCATCCTCGCTGCTGGCGCGTATCTCGTCGGTAAAGAAATCGAAGTGCGCGGCTATACACCGGTCACGGTGAATGTCGATGCCGAAGGAAAAGTCACCGCTGTCCCGGATATCGCCGAGCTGCAATTCGGCGTACAGACTGCCCGCCAGAAATCCGCGCAGGCTGCCATGACCGAGCTCAAGACGAAGATGAATGCCGTCGTGGATGCAGTGAAGGCACAGGGCATCGAAGCTAAAGACATCACCACACAATCTCTCAGTCTCCTTCCCGTCTTCGACTACACGGACGGCAAACAGGTCCCGCAGGGCTTCGAAGCGAGCCAGTCACTCGTGGTGAAAGTCCGCAAGCTCGACTCCATCGGTGATATCTTGAATATCGCAGTCGCCAAAGGCAGCAATCAAATCGGGAGTGTCTCCTTCACCATCGATAACCCCACGCTATTGCGCAGCCAGGCCCGGACCCTCGCCATCACCCAGGCCAAAATCAAGGCTCAAGCATTGGCGTCGGAGCTTGGTATGTCGCTGGGCAAGATCAAAGGCTTCAGCGAAGGATCCGCCGGGTATCCTCCGGTACCGATGTACCGCAATACGATGATGAAATCGGACATGGCTGGCGCAGTCGCCGAGAGTGTGCCGGTCCCCACGGGCGAGCAGGAGATCGCGGTGAATGTGACGGTGACGTATGAGTTGCGGTAGGTTTGAAAGGTTTTGAAGAGGTTAGAAACGCCTGAAAGGTTTGATAAGAACTACCTTTCTGGCTTTTCTAACTTTCTCCAAACCTTTCAAACTTCCTCGTCGTCGTCCTCCTCTCCCAACAAATCGCACGCACAATGCGTCTCCTCACACCCGCACCCGCCGCACTCCGGGCAGATATCTTCGCGACACAGATCACAGAGTACCGGGGGCTTCTTCGGGGAAAGAGTTTTCATGGAAGAAGGGTGAATGGGAGGAGTATTTTCTCTCTGAATAAGGATAGGAATCAAGAGGGCAACGGGAAATGGCTTCGAATAGCTCAATACCTCTAAATCTCTCAGGCCTCATTCACTTCATCCAAACTTGAAAGCATATCCTCCTCGCTCATAGACCAAATGGTTTCAGTTTTTCGTCCATTCTCCCCAATTTGTTAAATAGCCAAACAATTGTCACCTCAGGATCATTCCAACTTCGCGAAATTGCACCTCTGAATGTGCTATTTTTCCCTTCATAAATTTTCGCATTGTCTATTTCAAAATGAATACCAGGGACATTTTTTAAAGTAACGGAAATTGAACCATCCTTTCTTTCTTCAAAGAGAACGGATTCGGCATTCTTCCCAATGTACTTCTGCAACAATTGATCCAATCCCTGCCTGCTGAAGTTCTTCAGCAAGTTCCTTTCAAGCTTGTCCCGACTCAGATACATATTGACCATTTTTTTGGGATCTTTCAGGTTTACCAGCATTTCACGAGCCTCCTTTTCACTTTGTGAAATCATTACCAAGCGGAATGCAAAATCCTTTGCAACTTCTTTGTTCTTTTCGGCAATTCTTTCTTTCGATTCAGAGATGATGGGTCCGGTTTCTGACATTTGATGTGTTTGTGATAATAATATTATAACATTATTAAATATATGTATCAATCTGCTTGCTTTGAGTGCTACCAAGCCTTTCAGGCCTTTCTAACCTCTTCCAAACCTTTTCAACCTCCGTCACTCACTCAAACCTCAGCGCCTCAATCGGATGCAACTTCGCGGCCTTCTGCGCAGGATAGAGGCCAAAAACCACTCCTGTCCCCACGGCCATACTCAGCGCCAAGAAGACAGAAAGCGGAGTCAGGGAGAACGGGAACGTCCCGAGGAAGCGTGCGGCGATGCGGGCGAGGATGAAGCCCATGGTTGTCCCACCGATGAGACCGATGATGCCGCCGATAAGCGTGAGCGTGACGGCCTCGAAGAGGAACTGGAAGAGGATATCGCGGTTGCGCGCACCCACGGCTTTGCGCAGTCCGATTTCCTTGGTCCGTTCGGAGACCGACACCAGCATGATATTCATGATGCCGATCCCGCCGACCACGAGGGAGATGCCGGCGATAAGGCTCAAGAAAATGGAAATCGAGAGCGTCACCGTCGAGATGATATCCATCGCCTGCGAGAACGACCGCGCGATGAAGTCATCCTTGGCAGGATCATCGGTGGGATTGGTGATCTTATGCCGCTGACGAAGGAGCGACTTGATGTCGATTTCCGTGAAGGTGATATCACCGACGGACTGCAGCGAAACGTAGTCGACGAACTGGTACTTGCCGGTCATCACCTTGGCCACGGTGATAGGGATATAGACCTGCGCATCCAGATTGGCGGTGAGCGCGGAGCCGAAGGACAGGAGAACGCCCACGACCGTGAACTTCTGATCCCCAATGGAGATGCGCTGCCCCACGGGATTCTGATTGGAGAAGAGATCGGTGGCCGTCTGGCTGCCGAGGACGGCGACATTGCTCGCTCCCTTCACGTCCCCGTCGGTGAGGATGCGGCCGTGGTCGAGCTTGAGAGAAAAGTTGTTGAAGATCTCCTTGGTCGATCCGAAGATGGTCGGCTTCTTCTCCTCTTTGCCGTACTTCACCGGCTGCCCCACGAAGACGACTGGCGCGGCACTGGTGACTGTCGAGAGCTTGCTCAGCGCATCGAAGTCCGCATCGGAAATGCTCTCGGTGGCCTTGCCAAATTCCTGCAGTCCCTTGGCATGGATCTCGAACGTCGCGGCGCTGAAGGTCTCCACCTGACTCAGGATGTACCCGCGGAAACTCGCGCCGATGCTCACCATCAGCA
>Ga0194063_10003075_pt1 | contig 10063 bp, 11 predicted proteins | sample SepL3720m_MetaG_FD_155459 | JGI IMG/M metagenome (GOLD analysis project Ga0194063, IMG submission 155459) | Anoxic zone freshwater microbial communities from boreal shield lake in IISD Experimental Lakes Area, Ontario, Canada - Sep2016-L373-20m | ecosystem: Environmental > Aquatic > Freshwater...
TTTATCTACCTGGGCATCCCCTTCATAGCCGGTATGCTCACCCGCTATCTTGGGCTGAAGCTGAAAGGTCGCGCGTGGTACGAGGAGAAGTTCATCCCGCGCATCAGCCCGCTCACGCTGGTGGCGCTGCTCTTCACCATCTTCGTCATGTTCTCGCTCAAGGGTGAGGTCATCGTTGCCCTGCCGCTGGACGTGGTGCGCATTGCGGTGCCGTTATTGATATACTTCGTGGTGATGTTCCTGGTGTCGTTCTACATGGGCAAGAAGATCGGCGCGAACTATCAGCAGACCGCGACGCTCTCCTTCACCGCCGCCAGCAATAACTTCGAGCTGGCCATCGCCGTCGCCGTAGCGGTCTTCGGCATCAAGTCGGGTGTCGCCTTCGCCGCAGTAATCGGGCCGCTAGTGGAGGTGCCGGTGTTGATCGGGCTGGTCAACGTAGCGCTGTATTTTAGGCGCAAATATTTTGCCGATGAGGCAGCTCAATAACTATTAAAATGAGGAGAAAACTATGACCCAAGTGATGTTCGTCTGCGTTCATAACGCCGGTAGAAGCCAGATGGCCGAAGCCTTTTTCAACCAGCACGCCCCAACAGGGATGCACGCCACCTCTGCGGGTACCGTGCCGACGGAGAGCATCAACCCCGTCGTGGCTGATGCAATGGCCGAGATCGGTATCGACATGGCCGAACATCACCCCAAACTCGCCACCCCCGATATGGTAGCAGCCAGTGATATGATCATCACCATGGGCTGCGGCGTACAGGAGAGTTGCCCGCTCTACCTGGGCATGAAGATCAACGAAGACTGGGGCCTGGATGACCCGGCAGGGCAGGGGATAGAAGCAGTGCGTCCAATACGTGATGCTATCCGCGAGCGAGTACTCGAGCTGATCGCTCGATTGAATACCAGAAAGGAGACGAAATAAGATGACAGATGATTTGCAAGCGGATAACATCCGCCAGGCAGTACGCGCGAGTTATGCAGGCGTCGCACAGACGGGTGTCACAGGCTGCGCCTGCAGCAGTGCAAGCTCTTCCTGCTGTTCAGCGCCCAATGTCGCTGACATGTCAATGCAACTGGGATATTCTTCCGACGATGTTTCTGCCGTGCCCGAGGGTGCCAACATGGGGCTGGGTTGTGGCAATCCTCATGCTATCGCCGCGTTGCAACCGGGTGAAGTAGTGGTGGACCTGGGCAGTGGCGGTGGTTTCGATTGCTTTCTCGCCGCGCAACGCGTAGGTCCAACCGGGAAGGTAATCGGCGTGGACATGACTCCCGAGATGATCAGCAAAGCCCGTGCCAACGCCGCAGCCGGGGGCTTCTCCAACGTCGAGTTCCGTTTGGGCGAGATCGAGGCCGTGCCCGTCGCCGATGGCATAGTAGATGTCATCATCTCCAACTGTGTAATCAACCTGTCCCCCGAGAAACAGCGTGTCTTCAACGAAGCCTATCGCATCCTGAAACCCTGCGGCCGCCTGGCGATCTCCGACGTGGTTGCGACGCAGGAAATCCCTGCAGAGATGAAGGGTGACATGGACTTGGTTTCCGGTTGTATCTCTGGCTCCAGTACCGCTGCCAACAATGAAGCGATGCTGCGTGCCGCAGGTTTCTCGCGGGTATCAATTACCGTAAATGAGAGCAGCCGTGAGTTCATCAGTGAGTGGGCACCGGGGAGAAATATCGAGGAATATATTGCGTCCGCACTAATTGAAGCGAAGAAGTAATCTGTGTGGTGCGGAGAGGGAATTATATGAAAATTACCATCTATGGTCCTGGCTGTATGAAGTGCAAGCAGGCTGAGGAAATCGTACGGCGCGTGGTCGCGGAGACCGATAGCACGGTGGAGGTCACCAAAGTGAGTGACTTCCAGGAGATGGCCACTGCAGGTGTGATGATGACGCCTGCAATTGCCGTGGATGGCGTCATTAAAATCGCCGGTCGCGTGCCGAAGCCAGAGGAAGTGAAGCAGTGGATTACGGGATAATCCCGATCCTGATACGACCCAATAACTTGAAAAGGAGGAAATCAGATGTCAACCAATTGTTGTGGAAAAGGCGACGTATTGATCTTCGCTTGTTCCGGTGGCTCCAATGTGGGCCAGATCTCCAATGACGCCGCGAAGGCGCTGGACCAGTCAGGTCAGGGCAGTTTCTTCTGCTTGATCGGCGTCGGAGCCGGGGTTGGTCCGATTGTAGAACGCACCAAGAAAGATAGCACTACTGTAGTGGCCATTGATGGTTGCAATGTGGCCTGTGCAAAAAAGGCGCTGGCAAATATCGGCGTGAGTGCGGATGTGTACGTCGATGTTACCGCATTGGGGGTAGAAAAAGGCCATCATTTCAATCACACCCAGGCAGAAATTGACCAGACCAGCAAAACGGTAGTGGATGCCCTCAATGATGATGGCTGTTGTTGTAAGTGAGGAATAATCGATGGAAACTGTACGCGTGACCATTGATGCCGGTATCTGCGGCTTTGTCAGTGAAGTAACCGCCATCGGTGATGACGATCAGGCAGTAAAGTTCATCATCACCAGCCCCTGCGAGAATATCCAGGGGCTGGCAGCAGTGCTCCCGGATGAAGTAGACGCCTACGCTGAGATAGGCGCAGGCTACGAGGGGGAATTGTGGACTGCGATGCGTGGCGTATTACGCGGGTGCTGCAGTGGATGCGTGGTGCCCCCCGCCATCTTTAAGGCGATGCAGGTTGCCGGAGGTGTAGCTTTGCCCGCTGACTCTACCTTGCATATTGAAAAGATTATCGGGCAATAAGTGGATTATGGAATTATTAGGGGGATAATCTTTCATTCGTGATCGTTTTATCCCCTTAAGACCCTATCGTTCACACGCCCTCTGTGCGTACTCGCGGAGCAGACTCAAATACAGATGATAATCTGCCAGCGAGACGCCTGGGGGCGTCTGGTGATCAACTGATGGTATGTACCCACCACTACGCATCGCCGGAAGCAGGCGCTCAAATTCGGCGCGCATTGCCGTTTCTCCGAGGTGCATCACCGTCTTGTCGAAGCCGCCAATCATCCGCCAGTCCGGATGGGACTCGCGGATGCGGTTCACATCCACCCCTGCCATGCGTTCCAGTGGTAGTATGCCCTCAATACCCACCTCCTGGAACCAGGGGATGATGGGTTCAATATCGCCGTCGCTATCAATAATTACCGTTATTCCCTTCTCGCGCAACATGGGAATGATCTCGCGATAGTAGGGTGCCATGAACTCGTCAAAAAGCCCCTTGCCGATCATGGGGCCGTGATTATAGGACATATCCTCCGCCAGTGTCACGAAATCCGGGGTGCAGACCGCACAGATAGCGTCTACACAACGGCGCATATAGGCCAGTTGATCGCGGTTAATACGATGCATCAGCTCTGGCTCATCATAGAACGCCAACAGATGGTCTTCGATACCGAAGAGCTCGCGTGGCCACCAGAAGAATCCGCTCAGCGTAAACCATATCGCTGCATCACCAGCAACTTGTTCGGCTATCCGCTGCGGCCAGGCACCATCTGTAAAAGTAGGCGGGTCTGGAAACAGGTAGGGCAGGATACGTTCGTATGATTCCTCATCTGTTACCCGACCCGCTCCGTGTCTGGAAGGCTTTGGCACCTGTGCCGAGAATGGATGAAACCAATGCTGATAATCCACATCCAGGCCAAAGTAGCGCTTAATCTCGAAATTATCCATTCCAGCCGGCAACCCTTCGCTCTCCCAGCGTTTGATAGTCAAGTCCCACCAGCTTGCCCATTCAATTACAGGAAGACGATCAGTTGGCAACTCACCACGCAGGCATTTGCGCATGCGTGAACGCACGGTTTCAGACATCATTAATCTCCAGTTTCTCAAAAAATAGTTAGCAGAACGCTGATGATAATGCTTGACTACATTCTTTGTCAATTTTAAGAATTCCTGCAGGAGATACCTTCACTCGTCGGGAAAATACGTTTAGATGTCTATGTTGAAACCAATGTTGCCGAATTCGCGAGATTGTGCTACAACGTGGGCATTATCAGCGTATAGGTGCAAATATTGCTGACTGCCTTGTCGTGAAAATAAAGGAGGAATAGATGAGAATTGTTCATGGCGTATTTTTTGTTGCCGTAATGTTGACGGCTAGTGTGGCATTCGCTGCTGCAGACGCAGATTTCGAGAAGATTCGTACGTCGAATCCAGAACCAAATCGTCTGGTGAAATTCACTGAGCTCGCAGCCAAAGGGCCACAGATGAAGGTGGTGGCGGCGACGCCGTATGGTACTACTGGATACGAAGAATTTGTCGCTGCTGCAGAGATAGAGCAAAATATCGTGGCACTTGGGAATGCCTGGGGGCCAGAATTCCCGAAGCAGCCGACCCCAAAAGTGCTGGGGAAAGGTAAATGGCAGGGCGATGCTGCTGCAACCGGGAAAACCACAACTCCCGATGAGAAGAACCCTAATATTGCCGGTATAATAGTCAGCTACAACAGTGATCTCTCGAAAATTGTGAATGTGGTACGTTTCGATTGGTCTGTGGCTACAATCTCCGCTGGCATCAGCAGCAAGAAGGGAGATGCGATATTCCTGACAGGAAGATGTGGTTCGAAATTCGGGACATTGCCAGGTGTGAATTTCCGCGTCTATGGTACTCCTGCAACTTTTGATCCCAATGCTGATAATGATTTTACCGGTAAATCCTACGTCATGCGTTACAATCCTGTCCTGCAGGTTATCGACTGGGTGTATGTAATTTACAACAGCAAGCGTGACCCTTATGCTCTCTGGTTGGATGACACTGGTTCTGTTTATTTCGATTCCGGTTCGTTGTTGAAGATAAATGCTGCGGGCGATACCATAACTTCGATTGTAGAGAAAACAGCAAGTGGAACAGCAAAGTGGCTGGGCATCGATCCCAAAGATGGCAGTTCTTTCTTCGGTGGTGACAGAAATACGCACACCCATAAGGAACCATGGCGTCAGCCTTATCTCTATAAATACAACCCGGAAGGCAAAAAATTATGGACACTCTGGGAAGCAGCACCAGCAGATGTTGGCTCCGATACCAATGGCCTGGAGTCTGACTCTTCGGTTCGCACACTGGCTATCAATTCGAAGCATGAATTGATCGTCAGCGGCTGGTCGGATGGTGGGAATTCTGTCTTTCCACGTCAGGCCAAGGACTTCAAGCATTATGCGCCGGAAGGTGGCTTCGGCATGGTGCCCTGGTGGCCCAAAGCGGCAACCTCATTTGCACATTTGATGCGCCTCGACGCTACGACGCTGGACACCTTGTCGCACCAGTGGTGGCTTACCTACGTTCCCACAAACTTCCCGAAAGAGCGTAACCGCAACGCACCGAATTCCGCCTGGATTGACGAGACGAAGATACTGCAGAATGACGATGTTGCCATTGCAGGCCGTGCGGCAACCTTATTGATCCAGACGCCGAATGCCTTCTGGAAAGACCCTCTCGATGGCAATAAATATGGCGGTACGTGCGCCACGGTGTTTACTGCGGATATGAAAGAAATTCGCTTCTCGTCTTATCTGCCGGGAGTATCTAATCCTCACATCGCTGCTGTCAAAGATGGCGTGGTTATCGTCGGGCGCACGGTAGCAGATGATGCGGATGAAAAACGCCCCACACCAACTCCACAAGTCAATGCGTTGCAGGGATTTGCGGGTGGAACAGATGGCAGCATCATCCTGCTGCGGAATAAATAACCGCTTGCTCTGATCTAAGTTGGGAATTGCTTGCATTATGCGAGCAATTCCCTCTTGACATTTATGTCCTCATGTTGTATTATTTACGTCAATAAGCCGGCCTTTTAACTGCAGTACCGAGAGACTGCGAAGGGTAGGGACATGATCAAGGTAATGCTACAACTGCATAAGGAGCCTTCCCAATGACAACGCCAAGGGAAGGTTTTTTTGTGCCTGCCGATGCCAATGAGCGTCAGATACTGGACGCGCAGGACATACGCCGTGCGGTGCGCCGGGTAGCTCATGAGATCATTGAGCGCAACCGGGGTGTGTCTGAGCTGGTTCTCGTCGGCATTCACACCCGCGGTGTACCGCTGGCACAGCGCATCGCCTGCGAGATAAATGCTATCGAAGGCATTCAAGTGCCGGTAGGCGAGCTGGATATCTCGTTGCACCGCGATGATAAACGCTCGGATAGTCACGGCTCCCGTCCCACGATTATTCCCGTCGACCTCACCGAACGCCGCGTGGTGCTGGTGGATGAGGTAATTTTCACCGGGCGCACGGTACGCGCTGCGCTGGATGCGCTGGTGAAACATGGCCGTCCGGCGCTGATTCAGTTTGCTGTGCTTATCGACCGCGGACATCGTGAGCTGCCGATTCGCCCGGACTATGTGGGTAAAAATATCCCTACTGCACGCAGTGAACGTGTTTATGTGCGCCTGACGGAAGTGGATGGAGTGGATAATGTGAGCGTGGCGCGCCTGGAAGATGAGGTGAACGGATGATAAACAGTCTGATTTCCATTCGCGACATCAGTAACGCCGGTATCCTTGGTTTATTCGAGCTGGCGCAGGAGTACAATGCGCAGGGGCGAAAACGGTTGGATGTCGCCCACAATGCCATCATCGCCACCTTGTTTTACGAGCCAAGCACTCGCACGCGCATGTCTTTTGAGGCGGCTATGTTGCGCCTGGGCGGGCAGGTTATCAGCATGGCGGATCCGGGCGCATCCTCGGCAGTGAAGGGCGAGACGTTGGCGGATACCGTGCGTATCGTCGAGAGCTACGCCGATATCATCGCCCTGCGTCACCCGCGCGAGGGCGCGGCGCAGGTAGCGGCGGAACATGCGGGCGTGCCGATAATCAACGCCGGCGACGGTGCACGCGAGCATCCGACGCAGACGCTGGTAGACTTATATACCATCTATCGCGAGATCGGCAGGCTGGAAGGCGTGACGGTGGCACTCTGTGGTGACCTGAAGCATGGACGCACGGTGCATTCATTGGCACAGGGATTAGCGCGTTTTGGTGCACACATGATCTGCGTGGCACCTCCCGGACTGGAGCTACCACCCGCACTGGTGGCGACATTGACGCAGAATTTCGGCGTGAATATCGACAGTTTCAGTACGCTAGATGCCGCTCCGCTGGGCGATTGCGATGCACTGTATGTCACGCGCTTGCAGAAAGAGCGTTTTGCAGATCCGGCTGAACTGGAGAAAGTGCGGCACAGTTATGTGGTGTCACACGATTCCCTCACGCGATTGCGGACGAATGCCATCATTTTGCACCCACTACCGCGTGTGGACGAGCTTGATTTCGCCCTTGACGGTGACCCGCGCGCAGCGTATTTCCGCCAGGCGGCATATGGGGTACCGGTACGCATGGCGCTGATTTCTGCATTACTGGGTTTGCGTGATATCGCGAATTTATATGAGACAGTACATGGGGAATGGGGCAGGTACCCACGATTGTATAACTGCGAGAACGCTCGCTGCATTATCAATGCCGAACCGGGGATCCCCATACGCACGGAGGTTCGCAAGGATGGAACACGTCGTTGTGGATATTGTGAAAAAATGGAGGCGGCATGTCAGCGCTGATAAAAAACGTCTCCTATAAAGGTGTAACAGGCGACCTGCCGATAGGTGAAGCAGTAAATGGTAGCTACGATGAAGTGATTGATGGCACCGGATTGATCGCCGTTCCGAGCTTTGTCGATGTCCACGTACATTTCCGCGATCCGGGACAGACCGAGAAGGAAGACCTGGTGACAGGTGCCAACGCAGCCGTAGCAGGTGGCTATGGACGCGTGGTCTGCGAGGCCAATACGTCGCCGGTGATCGACACGGTGGCGAAGGTGCAGGCCTTTTATGCACGGGTAGCAGTATTGAAGCTGCCTATTGAAGTCAGCACAAAATGCGCGTTGACTATCGGCCAGCAGGGAGAGCAACTGGTAGATATTTCGGAGCTGAAAGCGCAGTTCCCTGAGATAATATTGAGCAGTGACGGTGAGCCGGTGACGGACCTCAACCTGCTGGTAGAGGCATTTCGAGCAGCAGGTGATACGGAGATTCACCTGCACTGCGAGGAGACGCCACGATCGCATGAGCGCATAGTTGCCGCACTGGGTGCAGGCGAATACCTGCGTCGCGAACCGGAGTTAATCAAGCTGGGGATAGCAGCACTGACAACGGCAGGGAATGGAAAATTGCATATCCAGCATGTGAGTCTGGCGGAGAGTGTGGAGCTAATAGCAGACGCCAAAGCGCGCGGATTAGCTGTGACCGCTGAAGTATCACCCCATCACCTGCTGCTTTGTGAGGATGATATCCCGCAGCATGATGGCGCACGTGATGCCAACTGGAAGATGAATCCTCCGCTACGCAGCCACGCCGATATGCTGGCCATGCGCCGCGCACTGGCTGATGGAACAATAAACGTAATCGCCACCGACCATGCCCCGCACACAAAAGCGGAGAAGGCACAGCCCTGGGACGCGGCCCCTTTCGGTGTAATCGGCCTGGAGACTGCTTTTGGCGCTTGCATGACGCTGATGCATAACGGAGAATTGACTTTCGAGAGACTGATAGCAGCTATGACAGGAAATGAGAAGTCATTAACATCCGGGGTAACATTGATCGATCCTAACGAAGAATGGATCGTAAATCCCGACGCGTTTAAGTCAAAATCCAAGAATACACCGTTTTCGGGCATGCGGTTTAAGGGCCGGATTAAACTACTGATTTCTGGTTCAATATTCAAAGTTCAATAGTAGGGAAGAAACTATGGCTAAATTAATACTGCAAGATGGGACAATTTTCACGGGAACCGCTATCGGCGCCCCGGTAACGCATATTGGCGAGGTGGTTTTCAATACCTCGATGACCGGGTATCAGGAGATGCTGACGGATCCGAGTTATCGAGGGCAGATATTGACGCTCACCTATCCTCTCATCGGCAACTATGGTATCACCGATGAGGATTGGGAGTCGAGCGAGGTACAGGTACGCGGGCTGGTGGTGAAGCAGCTTTGTGCCCGGCACAGCAACTGGCGTGCGACGACGGCGCTGGATGATTTCCTGCGTGAGAAAGGGATACCGGGCATTGCTGGGGTGGACACTCGGATGCTCACCCGCGCTATTCGTTCACACGGTGTGATGATGGGCGTGATCACCGGGGAAGATAAGACGGCGGCGGAGTTGCAGCAGATACTCACCGAGGCACCGGACTATGGGCTGACTGACTACGTAAAAGAAGTTTCTGCCGGGCGCATTTACCCGTGGCAGGAGCAGGTGCAGGCTCCATATGATGAACTTGATCGCTTTGTGGCACCGGAAAAGTTGAATATCACCGTGGTGGATTATGGCGTGAAGCGCAACATCCTCCGCCTGCTGGCTACCCGCGGTTGTACCGTGCGTGTGGTCCCCTGCGATGCGCCGGCAAGCGTTATCCTGGAAGGTAACCCCGACGGCATCGTCTTCTCGCCCGGCCCCGGTGACCCGGAAGTGTTGGAATATGCCATCAAAGAGATGCAGCAGGTAGTCGCCACCGGCAAGCCAATCCTGGGTATTTGTCTCGGGCATCAGTTGATGGCTCCGGCCTTCGGCGGTAAGACATATAAGTTGAAATTCGGCCATCGCGGCAGCAATCACCCGGTGAAGGACCTGGTACGCAACGGTGCCATCCATATCACCGCGCAGAATCACGGCTACGCAGTGGACGCCGACAGCATCGCCGGCAGCGGTCTGAAAGTAAGCCATATCAACCTGAACGATGGCACGGTAGAAGGCATGGTACACGAGACACTGCCGATTATGACCATGCAGTTCCACCCGGAAGCGTCAGGGGGACCACGGGACACAGAGTATATGTTTGATGAGTTTGTCCGCCTGACTGCGAACAAACTCGGTTTTAAGTTCCAAGTTCCAAATTCCAAATAATTACCGTATGCTTATAATGCGAAAGAGGATGGTATGCCAGGTATAGGAAGATTTGAGGATATAGAGATTTGGAAAAGAGCTCGGGTCTTGACGAAAGAGATTTACGAAATCACGAATGGAGGAGCGTTCAATCGTGATTTCGG
>Ga0194063_10003076_pt1 | contig 10058 bp, 5 predicted proteins | sample SepL3720m_MetaG_FD_155459 | JGI IMG/M metagenome (GOLD analysis project Ga0194063, IMG submission 155459) | Anoxic zone freshwater microbial communities from boreal shield lake in IISD Experimental Lakes Area, Ontario, Canada - Sep2016-L373-20m | ecosystem: Environmental > Aquatic > Freshwater >...
CAAGATGTCTCGCTGTTCATTTTCACCACCGACAACGGCACTGCGACGGGCGAAGCGGTGTTCAACGCCGGGATGCGTGGAAAAAAAGGCAGCGAATATGAGGGTGGCCACCGGGTGCCGTTCATCGCCCATTGGCCCGCTGCGGGGTGGAACCGGAAGCACTCCAGCGACATCCTCTGCCACGCCGTGGACATCGTTCCCACCCTGTTGGACCAGTGCGGTGCGAAGAAACCCGATGGAGTCAAGCTCGATGGCCGCTCGATCCGCGCCTTGCTGGATCCCAAGGGCGATGTCGCGAACTGGCCGCGCGACCGCATGCTCATCACCGATTCCCAGCGCGTGCGTGATCCCATCAAGTGGAAACAAACCGCCGTCATGTCCGGCAAGTGGCGTCTCGTGAACGGCACGGAACTGTATGACATCGCATCGGATCCCTCACAGAAGAGCAACGTGATCACCGCACATCCTGAGAAAGTGGCAACGATGCGTGCGTTCTATGACGCTTGGTGGGCCGAGCTCGAACCCACGTTTTCCCAATCTACCGCCATCACACTCGGTCATCCGGAACATCCCGTCGTTAGTCTAACCGCGCACGATTGGATTCAGGAAGAGCTGCCGCCATGGAACCAGCAACACATCCGTGAAGCTGCCGACCTCGCCAAGTCCGCTCATCAGGGTTATTGGTTTGTCAAAGTCGTGACGCCCGGCAGCTACACGATCCGCCTGCGCCGCTGGCCCGTGGAAGCGGATCGCCCGATCACCGCCGCCCTTCCCGCCGGTGAAAACGTGCCCGGTGGCACGCGCGCCTTCCGTGCCTACCTCGGCAAGGCTATCCCCGTCACGTCCGCCGTGCTGCGGCTCGACGGCCGGGATCTTGAATCGAAAACCGTGATGCCGGGCGACAAGGAAATTGTGTTCACCACCCGTCTCGCCGCCGGACCACAACGCCTGGCCCCCGTTTTCCGCGATGATCAAGGCAACGAAATCGGAGCCTACTTCGCCACCGTCACCCACCAGCCCTGAGCTTCATTACTTCTAACACTACCATGCGAATCCATACCCTCATCGTCGCCCTTCTCGCCGCAAGCCAGCTTGTTAAAGGCGAGCCGCCGAAACCTGCCGAAAGCACGCCAACAGGCCATGCGTGCCCCGCATTCTCCTGGGATCGCGTGCCGCAATACATGCATATCCGGAAAGCCGAGAAGTTTACCGATGCGGAGATCAAATACCTAGCAACGTTTCCGCTGGTGGCCTTCGAAAAAACGACAGGACACAAGGCTTTTCAAACGACAGAGGATGGCACGCTCGCCGCGGCCAAAGCCGTGAAGGAGATAAATCCCCTAACGAAAATTTTATACTATCGCAATGTGATCGTGCACTATGGCACCTATAAAGCCAACGCCGAAGTCGATCAGATGCCGAGCGCCTTCCTGGTGGGTCGCAATGGAAAAACCAAGCTGGTTCGCAATGCTTGCGAGGCTTACGACCTGACCAACCCTCAGGTGCGAAATTGGTGGGTCGGGCATGCCAAGCAAATGTGCGCCAATCCCGCGATCGACGGCCTGTTTCTGGATGGAAATATCAAGGTTCTCTCGCCCGGTTACTTGGATCGTGACATCGGGAAAGAGAAGAAAGCCGCCCAGCTCGCTGGATACGAGACCATGATGGGCGAGGCTAGAAAGGCCTTGGGGCCGGACAAGATCATGCTGGCCAATGTCCTGCGAGTCGGCCAAAGCAAGGATGACGGATTGGAGGCGATCAAGCGATTTGACGGCTCCTACATCGAAGGCTTTGAACTCGCTGGTTCCCCGGAACAGAAGAAGGACAATGTGGCCAGGGGGATCGTTGCGTTTCAAAAAGCGGCTCGTGGTGGGTTCATCGTTGCATTCACCGCCGGGCTTTCCGAATTGAACGCAGAGGAGGGTGTCCTGAATCCACAGCGCACGGATGAAATCCGCAAAGGGCTGAGTGAAAAAGACAATCACAGCAAACGGTTCGAGTATCTCCTCGCGCTGTTTCTCACCTGCGCCGAAAAACACAGCTACTTCCTCGCCCACGATGGATACGGCGCGGAAAAAAGCAAAGTTTGGACGAAGCGCAATCCGGATCTGGAGCGACCGCTGGGGGAACCAAAAGGCCCCGCCGTCCGAGACGGATATATCTACACCCGGGAATTCGTCCACGCCAAGGTGCGCTTGGATATCGAGAACGAGATCGGCGAGATCATCTGGAAGTAGTTCTCAAAAAGTTCAGTCGCGAAATCATCAACTTTATGACCACCGTAAACAGCAAACATTCTAATACCACCATGAACAACCAACATTCAAACACCACCATGAACAACCAACATTCAAACACCACCATGAACAACCAACCGACACGTCGTCATTTTCTGATGACATCCCTAGCCGCAGGCACCGCATGGATCGCTCCACAGATCGTCAGGGCGGAGACCCTCGGCAACACCGCCAAGACCGCCGCGAACTCGCGCATCGGCATGGGCTTTATCGGATTAGGCGGGATTTCCGACGGTCACGTCCGCTCGTTTCCCGGAATGAAGGATGTCCAACCGGTCGCGGTGTGCGACGTGCGGGACGGGCAGGTGAAGAAAGCCCTCGGAACGCTCAAGCAGAAGGGCTACGAGGGAATTCTAGGCACGGCGAAATTTGAAGAGGTGCTTGCTCACCCCGACATCCAGGCCGTGTGTATCATGACGCCGGATCACTGGCACGCGGCAATCGCACTGGCGGCCATGAAAGCGGGCAAGGATGTCTATGTCGAGAAACCGATGACCCTGACCATCGAGGAGGGCAAGGCAATGGCGGCGGCGGAGAAAAAATACGGACGCATCCTGCAGGTCGGCAGCCAGCAACGCTCCGAAATCTATTTCCGCATCGCGGCCAATCTGGTGCGCAACGGCATGATCGGCGACATCAAGGAAATCTACTGCCGACTCGGAGAGTTCCCGCAGCCACCGGAAAAAGAGACAATCGTTCCCGTTCCGGAGGGCTTTGACTATGACCGCTGGCTCGGACCCACCCCGTTCTTCGAGTATTCGGAAAACCGTGCGAAAGGAGCGTATGGAGGTGGCTGGCGTTGCTACTGGGAGTATGGCAGTCGCAAGTTCGGCGATTGGGGCGCGCACCACTTCGACATTGTCCAGTGGGCCCTCGGCCGCGACGAAACAGGTCCCGTCGAATTCATCCCCAAAGGATTCGAAGGAGCCGAACACCATCATTACCGCTACGCCGACGGCATCACCGTGTGGCGTGACAAGAAGCCCGACAACGGCGCCATGATCCGCTTCATCGGCACCAAGGGCGAGGTGCTCGCCAGCCGTGGCAAGATCGAATCCTCACCGAAGGAACTGGTCCGCCACAAGTTCGGTCCGAACGACGTGCAGGTGTATGAATCCAAGAACCACCGTGAGAATTTCATCGATTCGATCCTGAGTCGCAAGCCAACGATCTGCCCGGCCAGCGTTGGCCACCGCACGGCCACCATCTGCCAACTCGCCGCCATCGCCGAACGCACTGGCCGGGCGATCAAATGGGATCCAAAGACCGAACAAATCATCGGCGACGATGCGGCAAAGGCGATGCAAGATCGTCCGCGTCGCAAAGGCTACGAGATGCCAGCAGTCTGAAACAAAATCCGCAGCGTCTCGCCCAATACTATCATTTTAGCCATTAAGAGTAAGAAAAATTCAACCGCAGATGAACAGGATGAACGCAGATAAACAGAGGGAAAATTCAGTCTTTATCTGTGTTCTTAATCTGCGTCCATCTGAGTTCATCTGCGGTTAAAAATTCTTAAACTGAAAGTATTGGACGTCTCGCCCTGCAATCTTCAAGCGAAGGTAACCGGGGCTTCCCACAGAAAGCAAATTCTTAGCAGTATGAAAAAAATACCAACCCTCGCGATCGCTGTGACCGTTCTAAGCTCCGCATTTTGCCATGCGGCTGAATCCCAATCTGTTCCGAAAGGCACCACGCCTCCCTCCGGGAAAGAGTGGACGATCGATAACCAGTCAGACTGGGAGTCGAACACCGAGTCGAAATCCGGCATGGAATTCAAAGATGGCATGGCCGTGCCGTCGGAGCCGTCCGCCACATTCGTCAGCAAGATCAAGTCTTTCGATCAGAAGCAAACGCCTCGTTCATTGGTGGTGTCGCAATCCCCGGTATGGGACAACTGGCAGGCAGTTCCGAAAATCGCCCCTCCAAACTTGGACGACGCCCCGGTTCTGCTGACCAAGGGCCCCGGAGACTATTGGATTTTCGGGCTGCATACTAACAAGCTGCCCGCAACAGACTTCATTCCCAGTGAAGCGACGCTGGAGGGATTTGATATACCTCTCCAAACGACGCAGTGGCCGAATCAATTCAATGCCCCGGGCGGCTTGAAGAAATCCCTCGGTGGCTACCATGCCTGGCAGAGCCGCGACATGGTAAATTGGGTGCACCACGGACCGGTCAGCAACAAGCGGGCGCGATGGATGACGACCGCCGAGTTCGTCGATGGGAAAGCCTATTTGTATTATGATTTTCCAAACGATAAGGACCCCCACCTGATTATCGACGAGGATCTCACCGACGGAATGCCCGGCAAGGATATGGGGATGGCCTTCGATGATCCGTCCCATGGTTCGGATTGCGCGATCATTCGGGATTTGGATGGCAAATTCCACCTGATCTCCGAGGACTGGAGTCCCATCGATGCCTCCAAGCATGCTTGGGATTCCCCGTTGGCCAGCCATGCGGTCAGCGCCGATGGACTGGGGAACTTCAAACTCTTGGCACCGCCCGTCGATCAACGCACCAAGCCGACTGGCAAGATGGGCGCGTTCAAGCACCCTCATTGGACCAAGGAGGATCCAAAAAACTTCCCGACGAATGTGGCCGAGTATCAAATCCACGAGCCTGATCAAAACGCCTACGGCGACTGGGCGGCGATCTCCATCGGGGGGCAATATTATCTCTTTAGTGACTTCGAACCGGCGGGGTCCAAGAAGATGAGTGTCGCGCGGTTTACTTCTTCCGACATCAACAAACCATTCACCTTTTGCGGCAGCTTCGGCAACGGGCATCCCGACCCGGATATTTGCTTCGCCGAAGGGCGGTTCTATCTGATCAACCAGACGAAGAACGATTACATCAGCCCCGGCCCGTGGGTGGAACGAGTCGAGGCGCGGGTGGGTGTCGATACCGACAACGATGGCAAAATCAACGAGTGGACGCCCTGGCAGGAGGTCCGTGAAAAATACAACTACATCCCCGGATTCTCCAAGCAGGTCGCCAAGGCACCGGCCGCGCTGGATCTCTCGAAGCTGCCCGCCGGGTATGGATTCCAAATCGAGTTAAAAACCACCGACACCACCGAGAACGCTGCCAAGCCGATCTTGGACAAGCTCGCTCTCACCTTTGCCAAATAAAATCCCACTAGCCTTAGTAAGTAACCTCGACAAAAACCATGAAACACACGCTCATCCTTCTCACCGCCCTACTGCTCGCACCGCTGGCCGCGCTGCATGCCGCCGACGTGCCTCCACCGGCCAATTGGGACCGCGTGCCGCTGAACATTCATTTTGGCAAGCGCAGTGGCAACATGACGGATGCGGAGATTGATTTCCTCGCGAAGCACAGCGTTTTGGTCGCTTTGGAAAAGGGGCACGGTGCCAGCGCACACGGCAGCACGGAGGCGGGCGTGGCGGACACGGCGCGGCGGATCAAGCAGCGCAATCCGTCGGTCAAGGTGCTCTTCTATCTCAATGCCTTCATCAACTGGGGTGGTTATGAGGCGTACAAGACCTATCGCCCGGAGTGGACGCTGCGCACGGCGGGCGGCGAGATCGTCAAACATGCTTCGGGCACGCCCCGGCCCGATCCGTCGAACGCGGCGTTCCGCGAGTGGTGGTCGGACGTGATCGCAAACGAAATGAAGCGCGGCCCGATAGACGGGGTATTTGTGGACGCACTGCCGCAGGCGCTCACTCCGACTTTGACGAAGGAGGTTGGCAGCGAAAAGGCCGAGGCGGTGGTCGCGGGCTTGCGTGAAATGCTCGCTCTCACCAAACGGAAGATCGGCGCGGACAAGATCGTGTTGGCCAACGGAACACGCGCCAACGATTACCGGGAAATTCTCGATTGGGAGGGCTTGGACGGCGTGATGATTGAGCATTTCGCGGCGTTCGGCAGCAACAAAGCGGCGGACATCCAGGCCGATATCGAAACCGTCGCGCTGGCGGCCGCCAAGGGCAAGTTTGTCGTGATCAAGGGCTGGCCAGGCTTCAACTGGATGGATCATGAAATGATGAAGCGGCCTGAGGCGGAGTTGCTGAAGCTCGCCCGCGAACAGATCACGTTTCCGCTGGCCTGTTTTCTCGTCGCGGCTCGCCCGGGGTCGTTGTTTTGTTATTCGTGGGGCTACACCGATATCCACGGAACGCTCGAATCCTACCCGGAATTGGAGCGACCATTGGGAGCGCCCTTGGGTGAGGCGAAGCAAACCGGTTGGAGTTACCAAAGGGAATTTGCCCACGCCTCGGTGTTTGTTAATCTCGAAACGAAGAAAGCCCGAATCGACTGGAAACCATGAGACACGCTCTCACACTCCTCACCGCCCTGCTGCTCGCGCCGCTGGCAGGGGTGTTCGCGATGACCTCATTGCAAGCCAACACGCCAACTCCACACACGGTGGCGAGTGACCGCACCAAACCGGAACTCGGGCAGTCCCACTTACTGCTCGGCTCGCCCCACGAAAATCCCGCCTCTCACAATCAGGCCAAACATCCCTCCACACTCGGCGATCCCATAGCCTTCGGCTACTCGGGGTTTATTCCGGATGCTGCCTATGCCGTGCGAATCAGCTTTGATTCGGATGCGGACCGGGTCGTGAAGATCAAGGCCGACGAGGAGGTTTTGGAACCCGCCTTGTCACTCCCCAAAGGCGCGACATTCGAGCGGTCGTTCAACATTCCGTCCGCAGCAATCGAAGATGGCGAGTTGGTATTGACGATTGAAAAAGTCGAGGGCCCCAACGCCTCGGTGGTCGATGTTTTTATCCAATCCTCCAAACCAACGCCTCTTTCGATTCTCCCCGTGCCGGAGATGCCTGTGCCTCGCCTTTCCCCCAGGCCTTTGCTGGTCGATGGATGCTTGAATCCCATCCTGCCCTTGTCAGGAAATTGGAGTTTCAGCCCCTCACCGGAGAACGGGTTTCAGAACCAACCCGCTGCGCCTCCCACATGGCACTCGATCCAAGTGCCCGGCGAATGGGCCATGCAGGGATTCGATGTTCCGCAGAATGCCTCGGCGGGTTACTGGCGATCTTTTGACATTCCCAAAGACTGGAAGGGAAAGCGCTTCAAACTGCGCTGCAATGCTGTGAACAGCGATTGCGTGGTCTGGGTGAATGGCCAGTCCATCGGAAAGCACGCCGGGGGATTCACTCCCTTCGAGTTCGATATCACCGATGCAGTCAACATTGGCGCCTCCAATACCATCGCCCTTTCCGTCCTCAGTGACACCGTCGCGGACAAGCTGGCCAGCGCGTCCAAATACGCCTGCCATTCCCTGGGAGGCATTACCCGTTCGATCGAACTCCTTGCGCTCCCCGAGGTGAACCTCGCCTCCCTTCAGATCCAGACTGATTTTGACGCGGATTATAAAAATGCCACGCTGAAGGTGGAATTTGAAGTGGCGGGCGCCTCGCCGGATTTCCCCAAGAATCTGACCGCCGAACTTTCCCTCGCGGATCCCTCCGGAGCCCGCATCGCGATTGATCCGGCAAGTATTCCAATCAGCGGACCCAAGACATCAGTGACCATACCCATCACCACCCCTCGGAAGTGGGATTCTGAAAACCCAAACCTCTATCGTTTGGACATCCAACTCGCCGCCGGCGGCAGGATGTTGCAAAAGATCACGCAGCGCGTCGGATTCCGGAAGATCGAGGTCCGCGCCAACGAGCTTTTCGTGAATGGCGCTCCGGTGAAACTTCGCGGAGTCAACCGCCATGAGGTCCATCCCCTCACCGGTCGCTCGGTGCCGGACGGATGGCATCGCAAAGACATCGAGTTGTTCCGGGAGGGAAATGTGAACCTTGTGCGCACATCCCACTATCCGCCGGACCAGGCTTTACTGGATGCGGCCGACGAGTTGGGCATGTTCATCGAGTGCGAGGCGCCCTTTTGCTGGGCTCCTGGAAATGGGCACTCCGAGCTCGTCTGGCAACAGACCGCCGAGATGGCGGTGGCATTCCGTAACCACCCATCGATCCTGATTTGGTCGGTCGCCAACGAATCCAAGTGGGGGCGACACTTTGTCGAGTCCTCCACTCTGCTTCGCCGCTTGGATCCCACGCGTCCTCTGGTCTTCAACGACAACGGCAGCATCGGCGACCCGAAGTTCATTCAGCTTCAAAACGGGCATTACTGGGGACTGCGCAGCCTGAAGATTGTGGCAGAGGGACTGCCGCAACCGCTCTACCTCGGCGAGGATGTCCACTTAAACGCCTACAACCGCCTCGAACTCGCCACAGACCCCTCCCTCCGCGATCTCTGGGGCGAGTATCTTTGGGAGCTGTGGGATGGCATCTGGAAAACCAAGGGAAGCCTCGGATTCTCGATCTGGGCGGGAATCGACGACACCTTTTACCTCAAGGACGAACAGACCGTCGGCTACGGAACCTGGGGAGTCCTCGATGGATGGCGTCGCAAAAAACCGGAGTTCTGGAATATGAAAAAAGCATTTTCCCCGGTGAGAATCCTGAGTGCTGGCAATCCCAAGATCGACAAATCGACCATCACGCTGGAGGTGGAAAACCGCTATCTCTTCACGAATCTCAAAGATGTGGGCATCACCTGGCAGCTTGGGGAGCGGACCGGAAGCGCCACAGCGGACATTCCGGCCGGAAAGAATGGAACCCTCACTCTGGATGTCGGAACCATTCCCGCCAATCCGCCGGAATTGGGTCTGAGGTTTGAAGACCCTCGCGGCTTTATCGCCGACGAGTTTCGACTTCAACTCTCAGGCGATCCCAAGCCCGAGAAGCCCGCCATCCAGAATGCACCCGTCAAGCTGGTGGAGACGCCCGATGCTTACACCATCAAATCCGGCGACCGTGAATGGCAAATCAATCGACGCACGGGGCTCCTTGAATCAACCGCCTCCCAGCCAGCCTGCGGACCGCAGCTCATGGTTTTGAAACTGAATTCCACCGGCGAAGCCCAGATGAAAGGAAAAACAAAAGTCTGGGATTCCTTCACGCCGGTCTGTCAAGACTGGAAGTGCTCTTCCGTCACCGCGACCTCCGAACCGGACGGCCTCGTCGTAACCGTCAAAGGCCAATACACCGAGGCCGAAGGCACATTCCGTTACCGTTTCTCGAACGGAAAACTGCACATCGACTATGACTTCACCATGCTCCAGGAAATCAATCCGAGGCAGATCGGATTGGTCTTCACCCTACCAGCCACGCACGAGATCCTCGCGTGGGAGCGCATTGGAAAATGGGATTTTTACCCTGAGGACCACATCGCCCGCCTCAAAGGTTCAGTGAAGGCATCGGAGGGCTTCGAGGCCACATCTGTCGGCCCGCGCATAGAACCCCGGCACCCGTGGAGGTTGGACAACCTTCCGGCAGGCAACAACGACTTCTGCTCCACGAAACATTCCGTGCGGCAGGCCAGCCTGTCCGACGGTAACGGATCGATCTTCTCGATCGAAGGCGACGGCAAAACCCACATCCGCTGCTGGAAATCCGCGACGGGTATCCACCTCCTCGCCGCGAACTTTTCCCACGGAGGCGCTGAGCGCTTTCTGAACAGCTTCAAAAAACGCTTCGAACGCCCCTTGAAAAAAGGGCAGGCAGTCACCGGCAGCGTCACGATTGGGGAATAGCACCAAAACTGGCGCATCGTTTTCGGCGGTGCTCCCTCTAAAAAACCAAAATGAACAAACTGATCAAAAAACCTTCCACACTTTGTCTGGCCTTTTCTGCGGCCCTCGCATTCCCACTTCTGGCCGCCGAGTCAACGCCCGCGGGCATCGCCGCTG
>Ga0194063_10003077_pt1 | contig 10057 bp, 7 predicted proteins | sample SepL3720m_MetaG_FD_155459 | JGI IMG/M metagenome (GOLD analysis project Ga0194063, IMG submission 155459) | Anoxic zone freshwater microbial communities from boreal shield lake in IISD Experimental Lakes Area, Ontario, Canada - Sep2016-L373-20m | ecosystem: Environmental > Aquatic > Freshwater >...
CCGCAAGGCACAGTACTCCAGGCAAAGTCATTTCAAGGGCGTCCCCTGCTCGTCAATTTCTGGGCGACATGGTGTCCACCATGCATCGAGGAACTGCCCTTAATTAACGCCTTTTATCGGGAAAATACGGCGAATGGTTGGCAAGTGCTTGCTTTAGCGGTAGATCGGGCAGGTCCGGTTCAATCGTTTCTGAGCAAGAATCCGGTAGATTTTCCGGTTGGCATGGCGGGATTGTCTGGCGCTGATCTTGGAAAGAGTTTGGGAAATCTGTCGGGTGGATTGCCGTTTTCCGTTGTTGTCGGTGCAAGTGGGGCGGTATTACACCGCAAGCTCGGTCGCCTCGCCGCTGCCGATTTGACGCAGTGGAGTCGATTAAAATAGGTTTGTCGCGTCGCTGAATGGTTGCTGAGCCTTTTGAGTGGCGCAGCACACGCTCTAAAAATAGCTTGACTCGCAGGTGTTTTGTAAGAATTTAAAGAAAGTTATCGATGTTTATCTGTTTTTGCGGTAAATTCGCCGCTTATTGAACAAAACAGACGTTGGAGCCCCCATGGATTTACGCAAACTGAAGACGCTGATTGATTTGGTTTCTGATTCCAATGTGTCAGAGCTGGAAATTACCGAAGCGGAAGGCAAGGTGCGCATTGTTAAAGGTAGTGGGGCTCCCATGTATGCGCCAGTTTCTGCCATGGTAGCGCCCGCTGCAGTGGCTCAGACTACGGGCGAGGCGGTTGCCCATGCACACCCGGTTACACCTCCCGTTCCCAGTGGGCACACCGTCAAATCACCGATGGTGGGTACTTTTTACCGCTCCTCTTCTCCAGGGGCCAAGGCGTTTGTCGAGCCCGGCGATACCGTCAAGGAAGGTGACACGATCTGCATTATTGAAGCCATGAAGATTCTCAACGAGATTGAAGCTGACAAGGCCGGCGCGATTTCCAGGATTTTGTGCGAAGACGGGCAGGCGGTAGAGTACGGCCAACCCCTCTTTATCATTGAATAAGATTGGGGCGAACCGATCCATGTTCAAGAAAATCCTGATCGCCAACCGTGGCGAGATCGCACTGAGAATCCAGCGGGCTTGCAGAGAAATGGGTATCCGGGCGGTCATGGTGTACTCCGAGGCCGATCGCGAGGCAAAGTACATCAAACTGGCGGAGGAGGCGGTCTGTATTGGCCCAGCGGCGTCCGGACAGAGCTACCTCAATATGCCCGCCATCATTTCTGCTGCGGAAGTGACAGACGCTGAAGCCATTCATCCAGGGTATGGTTTTTTGAGCGAAAACGCCGATTTTGCCGAACGGGTCGAGAAGAGTGGCTTTCAGTTCATTGGCCCCACGCCCGAGTCCATACGGACCATGGGAGACAAGGTGTCGGCCAAGCAGGCGATGATTCGGGCGGGTGTGCCCTGTGTTCCAGGTTCGGAGGGTGAGTTGCCAGACGATCCGGCGCAAATTCGACGGATTGCCAAGGCGGTCGGGTACCCGGTCATCATCAAAGCGGCTGGCGGTGGCGGTGGCCGGGGCATGCGTGTAGTGCATACCGAGGCGGCACTTATTAATGCGGTGGCCATGACCAAGGCCGAGGCTGGAGCGGCGTTCAATAATCCTGCTGTGTACATGGAGAAGTTTCTCCAGAACCCGCGCCACATCGAGATTCAAATTCTGGCCGACAAGCTCAAGAATGCGGTGTACCTCGGCGAACGAGACTGCTCGATGCAACGTCGGCACCAGAAAATTCTGGAAGAGGCACCGGCGCCCGGCATTGCCCGCAAGCTCATTGAGCGAATTGGCGAACGCTGTGTGGCTGCGTGCAAGAAAATCGGATACCGGGGGGCCGGAACGTTTGAGTTTCTTTACGAGAATGGGGAGTTCTACTTCATTGAGATGAACACGCGGGTGCAGGTTGAGCATCCGGTCACTGAGATGGTGACTGGCGTGGACATTGTCAGGACTCAAATCATGGTGGCGGCCGGTGAAAAGCTTCCATTCACGCAACGGCAGATTGAAATGCGCGGCCATGCAATCGAGTGCCGCATCAACGCCGAAGACCCGTACAAATTCACTCCTTCGCCTGGTCGCGTGACGATGTGGCATGCGCCCGGTGGTCCGGGTGTGCGAGTGGACTCCCATATGTACACCAACTACTTTGTGCCCTCCAACTACGATTCGATGGTCGGGAAAATCATCGTGCATGGAGATACGCGTGAGCAGGCGATGGCGCGAATGCGCACGGCGCTGGCGGAGACCGTGGTGGAAGGTATCAGTACGAATACACCATTGCATCGGGAACTGATGGTAGACGCCAAGTTTATGGTGGGGGGAACCAATATCCATTACCTGGAGCATTGGCTGGAACAGCACAAGCGCTAGCCTGAGGCAGCATGTTTGAACTGAATCTGATGTGCCCTGAGGCCAGAGTGGAACAAGTGAGTGACGCCTTGGAGGCGCTTGATGCGCTGAGTGTCAGCGTGGAGGACGCCGACGCCCAAACCGATGCGGAGCGCGCGTTGTTTGGCGAACCCGGCATGCCGGCCCCCAAGGCGGGTTGGCAGCGCTCTCGGGTGCTTGCACTTTTTGGAGCAGAGTCCGCTGCAAAAGAGGCGGCGCAGCTGCTCCGGGTACAACATTTCTTTCAAGGTTGTGAAGTTCTGGCAATCAGTCCTGTGATTGAACAGGATTGGGTGCGCCTCACGCAGTCGCAGTTTGCCCCGGTGGAGATCACGCCCACGTTTTGGATCGTGCCCACCTGGCACGAGCCACCGCAAGCTGCGGTGCAGGTTATTCGACTTGATCCGGGCCTGGCTTTCGGCACAGGAACGCATCCGACCACACGCATGTGCCTGCGTTGGATTGCGGCACATCCTGATGTGGGTTCGGTGCTGGACTACGGTTGTGGATCAGGCATTCTCGCTATTGGAGCGGCACTGTTTGGTGCTTCCGCAGTGGTGGGTGTCGATATTGATCCAGCAGCGGTGCAGGCGACCCAACATAATGCAAGTGCCAATGGAGTGCAAGTGACGGCGGGTTTGCCAGAGCGTGCACAGGGCGGCTATGACCTAGTGGTCGCAAATATTCTGGCGACACCGCTGAAGGTATTGGCGCCGCTCTTATGCTCGCATGTCGCACACTCAGGACAACTGTTGTTGGCAGGCATCCTTGAGCGTCAGGCCGAAGAGTTGATGCAGGCCTATCAGCCCTTCTGTCGGCTCACGATTGCCGATGTGGAGGATGGTTGGATCCTGATGTCGGCGGCGTTCTGACTCGGGTCGGAAGCGACTCTACAATTCTGCGCTGATGAGTCTCATAACCCGCTGCCCTGCCTGCTCAACGCTGTTCAAAGTGGTGCCCGACCAACTGCGCGTCTCCGATGGCTGGGTGCGTTGCGGGCAGTGTGACGAGGTCTTTGATGCGAATGCAAATTTGCATCACGAGATGTCAGGGTTGCAAGTTGCCGCTGCACCAGCGCAAGAGCTTCATGAGGCTTTGGAGTCGGGGAATCGTCCCGCGGTGGACTCGCCAGAGGAACGTCGCGGGCTTGAGCCTCCGATCAAACCCGAAATCCAACCATTAGATACACCGGCATTGCCCAGTGGCGGCCCAGACGCCAGCGGTCCAGTGACCAACAGGCCTCACGACGATTTTTTGGAAAAGAGCCCGCAGGAGCTTTCGCGCCTTGAAAGCAACCTGGAAGACTTATCGGTGATGTTTCGCGAACCATCGGGTGCGCGCGAGGTGGAAGGTTTAGCAAACGCATCTTCTCAGGCGACACCACCACGGTATGTCCAATCCGCAGCGCCATTGCAAGCCGATTCGGATGGAATAATGCTGACTTTTCTGCGCAGCCCAGCATCAATTTCTGCCTGGCATCGTCCTTGGGTGCGGGCAGTTTTATCGGCAGTTAGCTTACTGTTAGTGGTGGCAATGTTGGTTCAAGTGGTTGTGCACTATCGCGACCGAATCGTGGCCCAGGAGCCGGGAGCCAAGGAATTTGTCCAATGGGTGTGCCAAGGGCTAGGTTGCCGCATCGAACCTTTGCGACAAATTGATTCCATCGTTATCGATAATTCTTCTTTTGCAAAAGTGCGCGCAGACGTGTATCGGCTGACGGTTACATTGAAAAATGTTGCCCTGATCGCAGTGGCAATTCCCGGCCTGGAACTGACGCTAACCGACATGCAGGATCAGTCGATGGTGCGCAAGGTTTTCCTCGCTGCTGATTTTGGTGCCACGCCCGAGTCTCTGGAGGCGGGAGCCGAGTTCAGTATGACAGTGCCTGTCGCTATCAAGGGTGCGGGGAATGTGGATCGGATATCCGGGTACCGCCTCCTCGCCTTTTACCCCTAATTCTTTCAGAAACAAAAAAACCCGATGCTTTGGGGCATCGGGTTTTGACGCTATAGCGAGCCGATCAGGGCTTGCTAGCGGTTGGAAACGGCCATGCAGCCTGAGGGCTAAGAGTCGTTTGGGCAGCGGGAGCAGCGGGCGCTGCCTTGGCAGCGGGTGCTTTCGCGGCTTTCTTCGCAGCCGGCTTCTTGGCTGCCTTCTTAACTACCGGCTTTTTTGCTACCACCGCCTTCTTTACAGCGGCCTTCTTAGCGGGTGCAGCCTTCTTAGCCGGTGCAGCCTTCTTAGCGGGTGCAGCCTTCTTAGCCGGTGCAGCCTTCTTAGCCGGTGCAGCCTTCTTAGCGGGTGCAGCCTTCTTAGCCGCGACTACTTTCTTTGCCGGAGCGGCCTTCTTCGCGGCCGGTTTTTTTGCAGTTGCCATCATTTTCTCCTTGATCAATCAACAAAGAGCACTTCTTGCAAGTTGGGGAGCAAGAAGCGATTCATGGTGTTGGGGTCCACCCCAGCAGCATGAACTCGGTAACACCCTCCCGCCGATGCCAATACAGCATGCGACGGAATGGATGAAATTCTAGAAAACATAAGCGCCTATCAGTCCCAGGAAAGCGCTCCACCGGACTGGTACTCGATGACGCGGGTCTCGAAGAAGTTGCGCTCCTTCTTCAGGTCAATCATCTCGCTCATCCAGGGAAAAGGGTTGTCCTCGTTGGGGTAGAGCGCATCAAGCCCAATTTGCGTTGCACGGCGATTGGCAATATAGCGAAGGTACCCCTTGAACATGGAGGCATTCATGCCCAGTACGCCACGTGGCATGGTGTCTTCAGCATAGCGGTACTCTAGTTCAACGGCCTGCTCAAATAGACACTTGATTTCAGCTTTGAATGCAGCCGTCCACAACTGCGGATTCTCAAGCTTCAATTGGTTGATCAAATCGATGCCGAAGTTGCAGTGCATGGACTCATCACGCAATATGTATTGGTATTGCTCTGCCGCACCGGTCATCTTGTTTTGACGACCCAGGGCAAGAATTTGGGTGAAACCAACGTAAAAAAACAACCCCTCCATCAGGCACGCAAAAACGATCAGAGATTTCAGCAATGTTTGATCAGCTTCGGGTGTGCCGGTCTTGAAATTGGGGTCCATGATGGACTCAATGAACGGAATCAGGAACTGGTCCTTGTTGCGGATTGATGCGATTTCGTTGTACGCATTGAAGATCTCGCTCTCGTCGAGTCCGAGCGATTCCACAATGTACTGGTAGGCGTGGGTGTGTATCGCTTCCTCAAAAGCCTGGCGCAACAAAAACTGCCGACACTCAGGGGCGGTGATGTGCCGATACGTACCGAGAACAATGTTGTTTGCAGCCAGCGAATCTGCGGTAACAAAGAATCCCAAGTTGCGTTTAATGATGCGACGTTCATCCTCTGTCAGGCCGTTTGGGTCTTTCCACAGCGCAATGTCGCGCGTCATGTTGACCTCTTGCGGCATCCAGTGGTTAGCGCAGCTCGCCAGATACTTCTCCCAGGCCCATTTGTACTTGAATGGCACCAGCTGATTGACGTCAGTTTCACCGTTGATGATGCGTTTGTCCGACGCCCTCATCCGGCGTGGAGTCGTGACACTCGGGGGTGGCTCGTCCTGCGCAACGAACAGACTTTCTGGTGGTATGCGCGAATAATTTTGCAGCGATGGGGGCTTGACTTCTTCGTCCCAGGACAACATAGAGGATTCCAATCAGTGGATTATGAGATCAGTGAAATGAAATGAAAAGCAAAGCAGCGTTTCACCGTATTGATGTGTTGTTCCACAGCATCGTGCAACGTGCGCAGCCCGTTCCCATTTACTGACAAGATTCGCAAGTGGGATCGTCTACACCACAGAATTTGATGTCTGTTGCGACCGTCCTCGCGTCCTCCATTTGCAGGCGGGCCATTGTCGCAACAGCATCGAGTGCGCTAGATGTGCGCACCGAGCCAAGCCCGTCATTGCCCGAAGAGACCGCGTTAAGCCGCCCAGCAGTTACCGTTGACTTCTCGGCATGGGTAGCCGACATGGTGCGTAGGTAGTAAGTGGTTTTCAATCCACGCAGCCATGCCAATTTATAAGTTTCGTCCAATTTCTTCCCCGACGCACCAGCCATGTAAATATTGAGCGACTGCGCTTGATCAATCCACTTCTGCCGTCGCGCCGCAGATTCGACGAGCCACTGCGTCTCTACTTCAAAGGCGGTGGCATAAAGTCGCTTAACGTCTTGTGGCACTCGGTCGATAGGACTGAGTGATCCATCGAAGTGCTTCAGGTCCATCACCATGACGTCATCCCACAGCCCTAACGCCTTGAGATCACGCACCAGATAGCTGTTGATCACGGTGAATTCGCCGGAAAGATTGGACTTTACAGAGAGGTTTCCAAAACTCGGTTCAATCGATGCGTCCACGCCAATAATGTTGGAAATGGTGGCAGTCGGAGCAATCGCAACGCAGTTGGAATTGCGCATGCCATCGGCGGCAATTTTCCCCCGCAGAGCATCCCAATCCAAAGTCGAGGAGCGGTCGACCTCCACGTAACCACCACGCTCTTTGGATAACAACTCCAGCGTGTCCAACGGCAGTATTCCCCGATCCCACAAGGATCCCTTGTAGCTGGAGTACTTGCCGCGCTCCTTGGCAAGGTCGCTCGACGCCCAGTAAGCAAAATAGCTGATGGCCTCCATCGATTGATCAGCGAAATCGACGGCCGCGTCACTGGCATAGGGAATGCGAAGTTCGTACAGACTGTCCTGAAATGCCATTAGCCCCAAGCCCACCGGCCGGTGCCGCAGATTGGAGTCGCGTGCTTTCTTGACGGCGTAGTAATTGATGTCGATGACGTTATCGAGCATCCGCATCGCCGTGGCCACCGTCTTCTTGAGTTTGGCGTGGTCTAAGCCGCCGTCCTTCAAGTGCTGCTTGAGGTTTACCGAGCCGAGGTTGCATACGGCAGTCTCGGTATCAGAGGTGTTGAGTGTAATTTCGGTACACAAATTTGATGAGTGAATGACCCCTGCATGTTGCTGGGGTGATCGAACATTGCAAGCATCCTTAAAGGTAATCCAAGGGTGCCCGGTCTCGAACAGCATGGTCAGCATCTTGCGCCATAAGTCACTGGCTTGCACGGTTCGGAAGGGAGTAATTTCGCCGCGAGCGGCCCTCGTCTCGTACCCGGCATAGGCGCGTTCGAATTCGGTGCCAAACTTGTCATGTAGATCGGGCACGCTGGAAGGCGAGAAAAGCGTCCATGCTCCCTTCTCCATAACCCGTCGCATGAACAGATCCGGAATCCAGTTCGCAGTGTTCATATCGTGCGTGCGCCGACGGTCGTCACCGGTGTTCTTGCGAAGTTCCAGAAATTCTTCAATGTCGAGGTGCCAGGTTTCCAGGTAAGTGCAAACGGCTCCTTTGCGCTTGCCACCCTGATTGACGGCTACCGCAGTGTCGTTGACAACCTTCAAAAACGGTACTACGCCTTGCGACTCGCCGTTAGTGCCTTTGATATGCGAACCAAGAGCACGCACCCGCGTCCAGTCGTTACCTAGACCGCCTGCATACTTGGATAGCAGGGCGTTTTCCTTGATGGACTCGTAAATTCCATCCAAATCGTCTGGTACCGTGGTGAGGTAGCAGGAGGAGAGTTGTGAGCGCAATGTCCCACTGTTGAATAAAGTTGGAGTACTGGACATAAAGTCGAAACTGGAGAGCAACTCGTAGAACTCAATGGCGCGCGCCTCGCGGTCAATTTCGTTAAGGGCCAGGCCCATGGCGACGCGCATGAAGAATGCCTGTGGCAATTCAATTTTTATTTTTCCTTCATGCAGAAAATACCGGTCGTACAGTGTCTGCAAGCCAAGGTAATCAAAGTTGAGATCGCGGTCAGAATGCAGAGCAGAAGCCAACCGCGTCAAGTCAAATTGGAGGAGACGCTCGTCAAGCAATTCAGCTCCCACACCTCTACTGATGAAGCCGGGAAAGTAGTCTAGGTAGGCTTGCCCCATGTCGGCGGGCGCGACGTCGCGCTCCAACACCTCGCGCGCAATGGTATGAAACAACAGGCGAGCGGTTGCAAAGGTGTAATCAGGATCTTTCTCGATCAACGTCCTGGCGGCCAAAATGGACGCCTTAAAGACCTCATCCATGGGCACGCCATCGTACAAATTCCGCATGGTTTCTGCCACGATGGGCTCGGGTCGGACATCGGCACCAAGCCCCTCGCAGGCGCTGGCAATCAGGAGTTGCAGGTACTTCACGTCGAGTGCAATGCGCTCCCCTCCCTCAAGAACATGCAACTGGGGCGTTGATGGCGTGTCCTTTGCCACCAGTTTGGCTCGCTCCTGGGTGCGGCGCTCACGGTACAGGACATAGGCGCGCGCAATTTCGTGGTGGCCGCCGCGCATCAAACCCAATTCGACCTGGTCTTGAACATCCTCGATATGGAAAGTGCCGCCTGCCGGGCGAGATCGCATCAGCGCCCGAAGAACCTGCTGTGTCAACATTTCCACGGTTTCACGCACACTGGCTGAGGCGGCACCCTGGGTGCCGTGCACCGCGAGAAACGCCTTCATCATCGCCACGGCGATCTTGTTGGGCTCAAACGGAACCACTGCGCCGTTGCGACGAATCAGTTGGTAGTTCGCCAGAACGGGGCTGGCAACGCTCGTTGAATCCGCCGCAATCGCGGTACCCAATATTGTGTTCGTGGCAGAAGATGGCGTGTTGGCGACAGAATGCATGCGAACCTCGATGTATGCGGTTTCTACGGTGGTAATTTTGGGGGGTGCCGCTGAGTTGCAGGACTCTTTTATTGTACTGACGGCAAAACCAACACACACTATATATGGTGTGTGAGGAGGTTGCAAGCCACTACCGGTAGTGTTTGAGAGTTTTTTTGAAAAATCTACCGATGACCTCGGGTAGCGGCTAATTGACGCGCAGTTGCGTGCAAAATTTCAGGAAAGATCGAGATCGTCGCGATGACTGGGCGTATCAATCTTCAGGCGGGCAATGCGGTAGCGCATCTGGCGCAAACTCAAACCCAGCAGGTTAGCTGCCAGTGTTCGATTGAAGCCGGTCGCCTTAAGCGCACGAATCAAGATTTCGCGTTCCTCGGTGTCTAGGTGGTATTGCAAATCACCTGGCAGTTTCGTCTCCGACGGACTTGCGTCGGTTGCCTGACTAACGGTTGTTCGATCCGGTGCCAACAAGGGGCTGGCAACTGTCAGTGCCTGGTTCAGATCCAATTCTGTGCCCTCGCCCAGGGCAACAGCACGGTGCAGCAGGTTTTCCAGTTCTCGAACATTCCCCAGCAAAGTTAGCTTGGCGAGTTGCGATAAAGCCTGTCCTGACATCGATGGGGCTGGGCAATCTGCCTCAGCCGAAATTTTTTTGAGCAACGCATTGCAAAGTGCCGGTAGATCGTCCAATCGCTCCCTCAGAGGAGGAATGTTAATGTCAATCACGTTGAGGCGATAGAAAAGATCTTGCCGAAAGCGCCCCGCTAAAATTTCTTCGGTCAAGTCTTTATGGGTTGCACTGACAATGCGTACGTCTACTTGTTCCTCCTGGTTCGATCCAATAACGCGCACGCATCGCTCCTGGATCGCGCGCAACAGCTTGGACTGCATCGCCAATGGAAGATCTCCTATTTCATCCAAAAAAAGTGTCCCACCCTTGGCTGCT
>Ga0194063_10003078_pt1 | contig 10056 bp, 7 predicted proteins | sample SepL3720m_MetaG_FD_155459 | JGI IMG/M metagenome (GOLD analysis project Ga0194063, IMG submission 155459) | Anoxic zone freshwater microbial communities from boreal shield lake in IISD Experimental Lakes Area, Ontario, Canada - Sep2016-L373-20m | ecosystem: Environmental > Aquatic > Freshwater >...
CGATTCGAGATTTTGGTGCGTCCCGCTCGTCTCCGATCGCGGCGACCACGGTCTGCGTAACCCCGTAAATCGGGGCTGGCTCGTAGCCGAGCTTGGCAACTTCGGCGAGGACTTCCTCAATGGCTGGTTTCGATGCGTAAGGACGTAGGACGATGATCATGTGATGGATGCCATTCGGCAGGTCGGCAGTCTTTACGATCGCCACCGCATCGGAAATAAAAAAAGTGGCACCTGGGGATTACAGAATAGAAATGGCGCGGCCTGCCCGCCGGAAGCCGGAATGTGCTTGGATCAATATCGGGACATCCTCTTTGTTTCGAAACGGTAAGGCGCCTCCGCTGGTTCTTGTGCCCACATCTTTTCAGGGACGCGAAGGCACAATATTGAAATTATCGGCCCGATCCTTTCGGCCTTTCCCTACAGTTTCGTCGGTAAGTAGCTGTTCTTGATGTTCTCATTGAAGTAGATTCCATGCGATCCGGCTTGCATGAGGGAATCGAAGACTTCCTGCGGAAGTCCATGGTATTGGTAAACTCCGTCGTGATTGAACTCGACCTCCAATGTTGAGGTCTCCGGCTCGTAGCCGATTGAACGAAGGTTGCTCGAACTGACTGGTGTGCGCTCTATATTACTTTTTCTTTGGTTTTTGTGATTTGGCTAGCGTGACAACATCCACGTCTTGCGTGCGCCAACATGCCACGAGCGTGGCGAAATTCTCGGCAGAAACCTTGTCTTTCCAGCCGCCACTTTGAATGGGAGTGCCGTTCTCGCCGAGGGGAACAACAACCATCGGATCTCCGCTGTCTGGACGGCGTCCTTTTGGTGGGGCTGTGATCATTGCTCGCATCGGCAGTCCAACGGCCTCGCCTACAACAAGAGCTTCACCCGTTCTTAAGATCGACAGCATGGAGAATAGCCCCTCCAGATTGTCAGATGCGCACGCCTTGATCTGAGACCGATCCGCTTCGTTGGTGAGGCGCATTGCAATCATGGTGCCGCATTGGGAGAGGATTGTGGGGTCAATTTCGGAGGGGCGCTGGCTGACCAACATTAGCCCCACGCCATACTTGCGCCCCTCTTTGGCGATTCGCCGAGCCGCTTTCGCTGCGCTTCCCTTGCCCTCTTTTGCAAGGTAGGTGTGTGCCTCTTCTAGCGCAACCAAAAGAGGTCGGTGACGGCCTCCGACTTCAACATTGCGCCCCCAAAACAAAGCATCGAAAAGAATTCGCAAGACAGCTCCAACCAAGTCGTCCAGCACCGAAGGAGGAATGCCGGAAAGATCCAAGACTGTAATGGGCTTTTCACCGCCAATCCATTCCTGGAGAAGTTCATCCAAGTCCTTGACCGTGCTCCCATCTTCATTCACAGACCAGAGGCCGGGGTTGAAAAGGAAGCTCAGTCTCTTGTCCCTGAGCTTTCCTTCCAAGGTATCCGTCTGCGTTCGCATTAGGTCTTTCTGGCTACTCAGCAGGATTTTTTCTACATCACCAGCATCGTTTTTGTTGGGCCGAAATTTGGGTCGAACGACGCGCATTGCATCCCCTAGAAGTTCCATTCCAGTAGCATCCTTTTCAAGTGCCCAAGTATTCCGAGACTGCGGTTTGTCCTTCGGCAAGATGTGAGTGGCATATTGCAACGTGTGAAGATCATACCAGAGTTTTTGAATGCAAAACGGGAGAGGGGTGTCGGACGTCGTATTTTCAACGGGCATTTCAACATCCTTGCCAGCTGGTTTAGATGCTCTCTTCATCGTAGTCACAGCGTCCAGAAAATAGGCCAAAGCGGCTCCTCCCAGGGGGCCGGTCGATATGCTCATTAGTTCTTCGGATGTAAGCGCCCAATATGGCACATGAAGCGGCCGCTCTCCTTTCGCCTCATTGGGATTGATGCGAAACACACGCGCGTCGTCCCCGAATGCCCGCGCATATTCTCCGTGGAGATCCAACAACACAATGCGGGTGCCGGGGAAGGACGCTGGTTCAGCGAGGGAATTTAACAGACTCGCCACTGTGGTTGATTTGCCTGCCCCAGTGCTTCCCACCAGAGCAGAGTGCCTTGTGACGAGTTTATTGAGGTCAAGGTAGGCGGGGATCGATTCTGCGCTGGCGACTTGGCCAATCGCGACGTAGCTGCGTTTCTCGCCGGGTGCGTAAATCGCCGCCAAGTCTGACTCTGTGACTACATGTGCCAAGTCTCCTATCGTCGGGTATTGCGAGATGCCTCGTTCAAATTTCCTTCCACTGCCACCTTCTCCGACGAGTTCGACACGGAGCCAACGATTCCCGAATTGTTGAACTGACTCGCCCACAGTCGGCGCAGCGCCGGCGCCCACCTGTGAGACGATGCCATACAGGTCAGAATACCCCGCCGGAATTCGGACGAAGCTCCCGACCTGACCAACTCGGTATCCCTCGCCTCGAACGAATACCAATCCAGTCTCGGTTCCGTCCTCAAGTTTGATGTGAACGCTCGGACCTGAAACGTCTTCGACCGTTCCGAGACGGGTCGGGTCAGTGGGTTTTGAGTTCCGGGTGCTCATGGTGTCATTCAAATGTTCGGACGCCAAATTGCATTTCGAGGAACAAGCAGAAGTGGTGGAAATCCCCCAAGTGACAACGAGCTTTGTGAGTGTCTTCCCCCTCGGCGACGGGTTCGCCCTTCTCTCCGGCTATCCCCGAACCGCTGGCGGCAAGAGTCGCGTCCGCGTCGTTGTAGCTTCCGCAGCGGGTGGCAATCACAGCACCGTCCCACGCCAGTAGGCTCAAGTTTGAAAGCTTCACGGCACATCGGACGGCCTGCTCGTGATTTTCCAGCGTGGAATAGACCAAGGCAAAACAGTGGGCAGACCGATTGCCCCGCAGCCCGTCAAGAAGAAGCTCGTTGAGGTGTTCGTCTGCAAACGAATAACCACAGAGAATAATGACGGGGTTTGTCTCCCTGAAAAACGCCTTCAGCCGATCGCACATCGCGAGGTATGGCATCCGGCGACTCTGCTCATATTTGAGATGTGAAGGGTAGATCATCACCTGCTGACCTGGTTTTGGCGGGTGGCAGCGAAATACCGAATCGTCGCTCTGCTTTATCCAGTTGATCGATCCGTGCAGTTTCCAAATACGCGCCCATCGCTCAGGAACATTGTCCTGTTCCATCGCTGCGAGATCGAAGAAGGGCTCACGAGCACCCACAAAGCCGTCAAAAAAAGGCACTCTGAACTTCTCAAAAGCCTCCTCGAGCAAAAGGTCATAGTTTGGAGTGAAAATCTCCAAAGGATAAGTGCGCTCCAATTGTCGCACCCAAACAGCGAACCGATGGTAGGCGTTTTTGTATTCGGGCAGTGAGTTGCCAACGAGTGCCACAATGAGGTCGCAGATTTTGCTATCGAGCTTCCGGAGGTTTTCAATGGCCATCCCATCCACAGTGGAGGCTCCCTTCAGCGCACAGATGGTGCGCAGTTGGGTGAGGATGTGTTCGACATTCGGGACTTTGCATTTGTCCGACTTGCACGCGGCAGTGAGCTTATGCCAGCAGTCCAACAGGCCTTTCTCACTGGCGAGTTTTGTCTCGATTAATGAGGTCAACCCGGCGACGTCGGGTATGTGTTTGATGCTTTTGACTTCGTCCTTGTCGTAGATACCCAACGGACAGCCCGCGCCCAGAAAAAAGCCAAGGCGTCGCTTCTCTGAACGAAGGGCTTCGCGGACGAGCCCGATCTGGTGCTGGAGGTCATGGATCAGGTTCGAATTGATAGGAGTTGCTCCGCTCGCTGGTGCGGTTGTCGTTTTCGTGACAGCGCCGAGGGCGGGGATTGGATTGCTCATAATTTATTTGCCATCACATCTGGATACGGCCCAAGGAACCGTTCGCCGTTGAAGTGGATCATGTGGTCGGGATCTTCAGCGATCCAGACTTCGGATTCCCAGGCGATATGATTGCCGAATGAGAGCATCGTTTTGCGGGTCTCGAAGGCGGTGACGAATACGAGGCCTGCTTTGCAGCCGGCGAAGAGTTCCTTGAGTTCCTTGCGGCGCTTGCCATCCACCGGTCCAGCGCTGGTGACGGCTTCGATGAGCAGGAGCCAGTTCTTGGCGGTGTGGTGGACGATGACATCGGGAATCTTGGCGGCGGAATCCAGGGTAACGCCCAACGCGGCCAAGCCTGCAGTCTCGAGGTGGACGAATTTGCTTTCGGTGTCGCCGATGTAGAGGACGACGCCGCCGGGGGCAAAGGCCGGGCAGAATTGTTCGGCGATGGCCTTGATGAGGGGATTCTGTCCGCCGGGAGAAAGCGCAACCTGCGAACCGTCGGGCAATGTCACGGGCACACGGGCGAGGTTCCGCTTCCGGGCGATCTCGTGCTTGAGGCTTTCACGGCTGGCCAGGTATTGCGCCAAGGCGGGGGTCCATTCGGGCGTTCCAACCGTGCGGATGAGGGCGAGGGCCGTCGGTTCGATCTGATATACCGTCTTCCCGCTGTTGGTAGGGCGGCTGGGATCGTCGGGATTGCGCAGAAGCAGACCTTCTTCCACGAAGAACTTCACCGCATCGTCGCGAATCGTTTCTCGAGTGTTCGGTGCGTAGTGGACTCCATAGGCCGTGGCGATGAAGTTAATGATCGGAGTGATGCCGCAGAGTGGAGCTTGTGATTCAGCCCACGACACATCGGGCTGTAGATCTAGCAAGGCGAGGAGCGTATAGGCGGCGGTTTCGTTCCGTTGCTTGGGACCAAACTGCAAGGCGATGAGGGCCTTGATGGTTTCTGCGAGTCGCCGTTTTCTGGTGGCGGTCTTTCGGTTGGGTTTAGCGGCTGGCATGCAGGTGGTTGGTGACGAGTTGGTCGATCTCGCCCTGGGTCAGGTTGAGGGCTTTGTTTTCGCGACCCATGGATTGCAAGGTCTCACGGTCGGGATAGGCCAATGTCCGCAGGTCAGTGGCGTTCACCTGGGTATGGCCGCTGAAGCGCCGGAAATACTGGTCAACCACGGTTGAGTTCAGGAAAGCGTAAAGCCCGACAGCCAGACTGCGCTCCAACCCATGACCGCTCGCGTGGAAGTAGTTCAGATGGTTCTCAAATCCGACCCACTCCGCCTTCACCTGATCCGGGTCGAAAAGGCAGGCCACGAGGCGGCGGCGTTCTTCCTTGGACGTGAAGCGCTTCGTGAGCAGATAGACCCCGGAGGGCACGAGCCACCGGCGCGTCTCGGCGGTGTCGAGGATCGCGTTGGGCTTGCGGGCTTCGAGCTTGGGCCAGTGAACCGTGCCCCCATTGAAATGACAGGGATAGAGGAGCGGCATCGTTCCGCGTTCAGGCTCCTTGCGAAGCGCGTCCTTGAGGCGGAAGTCCACAACGCGCCCGGTCGAGACGGTCACGCCCAACAAGGTAAGGCTGGAGCGGAGGCCATCCATGGCTTCCTTGGCCGTGGCATGGCTGGCAGTCGAGGGGATGTGGATGAATTTTTCGGAATCGTGCAGGTGGACGATCTCGGTGAAGGGAAAGATTGTCTCGGTGATTTCGTCTCCGTGCTCGCCGCTGCTGCTGGAGATGAGCATGTTGCGGGGTTGGCGCTGCCCCTTCACCGCATGGAAGATGATATTCTCCTGCAACACGCTGTCGTCGCGGAAGGCGGCTTGGCGGGATTCAAAGACATGAAGGCGGCGCAACTCCAGATTGTTCAGGAAGTCTTCGCGGAAGGGACGGAAGTAAGGGCCATTGCAAAAACTCCGTGGAGTGATGCCGACGAGTTGCCCTCCCGGGGCAAGCAAACGCTGAATGAGGGCGATGAAGCCAGTGTAGAGGTTGCTGGTTTCGACGCCGACAGAACGCAACGCATGTCTCTCGGCTGAATCGGCGCTGATTTTGCGATACGGCGGATTCGCAATCGCGGCATCGAATGCGGGCGGCATCGTGCAGAATAAACCACCAGCAAGACGCTCCGACATTTCTTGGATGAAGTTGGCGGAATGAATGGTGAACGCAAATTGAATGCCCGCTTGGGCGCAGCGACGCTCGCATTTCCGCATGGTGGCGGAGAGCACGTCCAATATATCCGGGTCGAGCTCGTAGAGCGTCGCCTCAACGGCACGAACGCCCTGGTTCTTTTCACACAGACGCAAGACAAACGCGGCGGTCAGTGCGCCAGCTCCAGCGCCAGCATCCAGCAAACGGACCACGCTCGGGAGCGGTCCGAACATCGAAGCCATAAAGTCTGCCACAGATGGCGCGGTGAGGAACTGTCCGAGTTCCTCCTGGCGACTTCTGGGGTGGTCGATGAACGAGCCTTGCATCCGGGGACACTACCAGAACAGGGAGACGCTGCCTATTTTCATTTAAAGAAATCCCGACTACTGAATTCCATCGAGAAAAGGAAAAACAGAACCGAGCCGATAATATAAATGTTCTGTGGGTTGAGCCTTCGTGCATTTTCCCACAAGTTCGAAAAGCCAGAAAGCGCCATTGTCCGGCTCTGCCCCCAGATCGAGCGGGGATCATCGAAGATTGACAGGTGAGGCTTCTTTCTAAAACTTCAAAAAATTATATGACGTACGCCAATCGAGCTGAAATTGACGGGCAAACTCCTGCGTTTTAATGAAACTAGCCTCTTTATTTAGCGATCACGCGGTCCTCCAGAGGGAGATGCAACTCCCTGTCTGGGGATGGGCCGAGCCGGGAAGCCTCGTCACCGTGGAACTCGCAGGAAAGTCCGCCATCGCAACCGCCGGAGCCGACGGGAAATGGCTCGCCAAGCTCCTCCCGCTCCCGGCTGGCGGACCGCACACGCTCGTTGCGAAGACGCAAGGAGCCGCCCCCGTCGTTGTCAACGACGTGCTGATCGGCGAAGTCTGGCTCTGCTCGGGCCAGTCGAACATGGAGCTCCAGCTCCCCGGTGCAATCAACGGCAAAGAGGAGGTCGCCGCGGCGAACCACCCGCGGCTCCGGCTGTTTCTGGTTCCGCTTGCCTCCGATGTCGTCTCTTCCGAAGAAATTCCTTCCCAATGGGAAGTGTGCACTCCGGAAAGCGCGGCGAATTTCTCGGCGGTCGGCTATTTTCACGGGCTCGAATTGCAGCGGCGGCTGGGCGTTCCCGTCGGGCTGATTGGTTCCAGCCGCGGCGGAACCATGGCCGAGGCGTGGACGAGCCGCGAGGGGCTGGCCGCCGAACCGACGCTCCTCCCGATCGCCGAGGAAAGCGATCGGCTCTTCGCCAGCGAACCCGAGGCAGTGAAAGATTTGTGCAAGGACTTTTCCGATCAAGAGCTTGCCGTCAAACGCCCGGTTCCCGCCACGAATAAGGGCTTTGAGCAGGGCTGGGCAAATCTCGAAGCGGGCGAGGGTTGGGAAACGATCCAGGCGCCGGGAACATGGCAAGGGGCTGGGTTGAGCTTCAGCGGCGTAGTTTGGTATCGGCGCGAAGTGGAGATTCCGGGCGGCTGGGCCGGGCAGGATCTCACCTTGAGCATCGGCGCTTGCGACAAGTCCGAGTGGACCTACTTCAACGGCGAGCCTGTGGGGAGCCTGACCATGCAGGACAATCCCAGCGCCTGGTCCACGCAGCGCGTCTACACGGTTCCCGGGCGGCTCGTGAAGGCGGGCAAAGCCGCGATTGCCGTGCGAATTTACAGCAATATCTACAACGGGGGGATGACCGGCCCGGAACACGGCATGTTTCTGAAACCGGTTGCGGCGCCGAAATCTGCTGCGATTGCGCTTGCAGGCGCGTGGAGCTATCAGGTGGAGCACAACTTCGGCCCACACACACTCGTCGCTCCGTGCGCCCTGTTCAACGGGATGATCGCACCGTTGATCCCGTATGCCCTGCGCGGCGTCGCCTGGTACCAAGGCGAGTCGAACGCGGACCATCCGTTCCGTTATCGGAAGCTCTTCCCGGCGTTGATCCGTGATTGGCGCCGCCGTTGGGGGCAGGAACATCTCCATTTCCATTACGTGCAGATCGCCAACTACACGGACCAGCCCGAGCAGCCCGGCGAGAGCCAATGGGCTGAGCTGCGCGAAGCCCAAACGATGGCGCTCTCCCTGCCCGATACCGGCATGGCTGTCATCATCGACATCGGCGAGGCTGCGAACATTCATCCGCTCAACAAGCAGGATGTGGGACGCCGTCTCGCCGCCAGCGTATTATCCAAGGTTCACGGGCTCGCGGACGTCACCGCATCGGGGCCGCTCTACAAGTCGTCCCAAGCCGAGGGCCTGCAAATCCGCATCTTGTTTAGCGATGTCGATGGCGGCCTCGAAGCCCGTGGCGGCGCGTTAAAAGCTTTCGCCATCGCCGGGGAGGACCGGAAATTCGTTTGGGCCGACGCGGAGATCGACGGCGAGACAGTGGTCGTTTCGAGCTCCTTCGTGAACGCGCCGGTTGCAGTCCGTTACGGATGGGCTGACAACCCGCCGTGCAATCTCTACAACAAAGCCGGGCTGCCCGCCTCTCCCTTCCGCACCGACGACTGGTCGAAGGGATCGGCCCATGCGGGGGCTTGTGCCATATCTCTGAAATAATCGGGCTATTGAGTCTTGCTCGAAGCGGTTGATTGGGCGCATCTCTGAAGTTGTCTCCGCATGTTTTCCAGCTGGTCCAATGGCACGGGATCGCATAGGATACGGGTTCCAACGGAAATGAAAGATCAAGAAACAGACCCCCGGATCCGGGCGCTCGCTTCGGAGGTTGCCACGGGACGGGCAGCCGATTTGGTTGCTGAAATGATGGAGACCGCCATGCGGCTCGGGCGTGAACACGCAGGCATGAGGGAGCTCAAGCTCATGAGCCGCGCCCTGCGCGAGATGCGCTACGCGTCGAGCGTCTTTTCCCGCTACCAAGGCGTGCGCAAAGTCGCCGTCTTTGGAAGCGCCCGCACGAGGCCGGAGGAAGAAGAATACAAGCTCGCCCGCGCATTTGCAGCAAACATAGTGAAGCACGGCTACATGGTCATCACGGGCGGCGGGGATGGCATCATGGGGGCCGCCCAGCAAGGAGCCGGCGCAGAAAAAAGCTTCGGATTAAATATCCGGCTGCCGTTCGAACAGCAGCCGAACGATGTCATCCACGACGATCCGAAGCTCATCAACTTCAACTATTTTTTTACCCGGAAGCTCAACTTTGCAAAGGAGACCCACGCCTTTGTTCTGTTCCCGGGCGGGTTTGGAACGCATGACGAGGGCTGCGAGATCCTGACGCTCATGCAGACCGGGAAGATGCCGATCGTTCCGATGATCATGCTCGATCGTCCAAACGGCTATTACTGGGAGACCTGGCGAAGGTTTATTGTCAACGACCTGCTCGACCAGGGGCTTGTCTCTCTGACGGATTTTCACTTTTTTCATATTACCCACGACCCCGAAGATGCCGTGCGCGTCATCACGCAATTTTACCGCAACTTTCATTCATACCGTTGGGTTCGCGAAAAGATGGTCGTCCGGATCCAACACCCACTTACTCCGGCGGCTCTCAAGGATTTGAATGCGCGCTTTGGCTCGATTCTCGCATCCGACCGGATCGTGCAGACAACCCCGCTCCCGGAGGAACGCGACGAATCCCAGTTTTCCCACCTCCAGCGTATCGTCCTCATCCCACACAAAAGGGACTTTGGATCGATCAGGCTTTTTATTGATGCGATCAACAATGCGGAAATCAGTGTTTAAATAGATCCCCGGCCGGGTAGAGCATTTATTTTATGGCAATCAAAGCGGTAATATTCGATTTGGACGATACGCTCATCGTGGATGAGGCGATCACAAAAGAGGCGATGCGAGCGACCGCTTCCCTGGCATCGAAACACCACGGCATTGATAAGTCCGTTTTCCTATCGGATGCGGCCCGTCTCGGCAAAGCTCTTTGGGAGTCATCAAGCTCCTACAACTACTGCCTCGAGATCGGGATCATCGACCACGAGTGCCTGTGGGGAACGTTTCCCGGCGAAAAGCCGGAGACCGCAATTCTGCGCGACTGGGCGCTGAGCTACCGGGTTGCCCTCTTCGACGCGGTCCTTCGCGCACAAGAGATCTTCGATGAAGACGCTGCCGACACGCTCGCTCAAACATTCGCATCGT